>Ga0209742_10000049_pt1 | contig 62924 bp, 50 predicted proteins | sample DeeMarSeWOR38_10_FD_187462 | JGI IMG/M metagenome (GOLD analysis project Ga0209742, IMG submission 187462) | Marine sediment microbial communities from White Oak River estuary, North Carolina - WOR-3-8_10 (SPAdes) (version 2) | ecosystem: Environmental > Aquatic > Marine > Intertidal zone >...
ACAACCAGTAAGCGTCCGTCGTTGTCTACTGCAGCTGAGGGCTGACCAGCATTTCCATTCGGTGGTTGAAAAACAGTCACGGGTTGTGACCAGCGTTCCCCATCCCAGCCCATATAGTAGATCGAATTCGAACCTTCACTACCGCCTACACCAGGCGCTTGACTCCAGAGCACATGCAGCAGCTCATCCGATCCAGCGACTAAGACAGGGGAATTAATCCCATTCTGGCTGCTTACGAGTTCCTGTGGCGCGCTCCAATCTGAGGGGGATGAGTACCATTCTGGGATACCCGATAAATCACGACTCGTGTACCAGATATCCCCTCCGCCACCTTCCTCACATCCCACAACTGCCATGTCGCCATCAATCAATTGGGATTGGCGGCAGCCCAATGCAACCAGACTCAGGGTTTCTGGATCTTCAATTGTAGATAATTCAGGTTGAACTTGTGGTTCACTCCATCTTTCTTGATCCCAGGCCAATAGATTCACCTGATCTTGAAGAATGGTCCACAAGATAATTTGCCCATCTTCATAACGCAGGAGCTGATTTTCGACCCCACATCCGGTAGAGTCTTCGAGCATTCGCTGTGGTTTGTTCCAGGTGCTTCCACTATTGTCCGACCACTGATAGTACTGGGAGCAGTTTCCCCCCGCATCGAGACGCTGCCAAACCAATAATACATGTCGATCAACAGCGCTAACATTGATATCGGCAGTGCTATTGGCACCGGTTTCCTCATCCGGTTTATCCACTTCCTCGGGATCGCTCCAGATCTCTCCATTATCCACAGATCTCGCCAGGTATACTCTACCTCGCGGACGGTTATCCCAGACTATGAAAACACTGACCTCTTCATCAACAGTTCCAGTGGATATATCAACGTTGGAATTTTCCAAATCGGTCGATCGCAAATAATGCGAGAAGTAAAGCAAACTAGGTGTAAACCAATCATTACTCTCATTCCTCAATCTACGATAATACACCCCAGCTGGAAATCCTAGCGCTTCTTCAGGACGCACATAACCTAGATGGATGTCGCCATTGATATCGCGGGTAACGTCAAAGCTCAATGCCGAGTCATCTAGCAAAAAAGGTGCTGTCCATGCTGAAGAGGATGCGAAATCAACTGCTCGAACTCTGCTGTGGAAAAGCATATCATTGTCATCTCGCCAGAATGCATGAATATAACCATTCATATCAGCAATCAGAAAAGGAATGGTTTCACTTGATGGCAATGCGACAACTTCCGGAACGCTCCAATTAACACCATCACCGGTAGCATAAACTATGCCTGCGAATTCATCCTCCCAGATGACATGATAAATCCCATCAGAATCGATCGCCATACTTGGAGTGTCGGCAAAGCCTGACATTGAGAGGTTAATGGGATCGGACCAACCTGGATTAGCCTGTGCAAGACCACTCATTACTCCCAGAGATGATGAAAGCAAGAGGATTAATCCAAGACCAATAAAAGCGATCTTGGGAATCAAACACCTGGTTCGCTGCTCAATAAGACTCATTTGCTTTATTATTTAAACTTTCAAATGTAGTCACTTCTGGTACAGGCATGCTCCGCCCTTCCGACATATCGTTATCAGGTTTAAATTAAACACGGTTGATAACACTAAGCGGGTAATAAGAATTTAGACGATAATTTTATTGACTACCAAATTTAGTACTGATTATCAAAGAGATAACCGCCCCAGAGCCATTATGTCATTTTTGTAACGCGGGGAGTTATTACTTGTAAACAATAGTCAGCTAGATTAAACCATACAACAATTTGGTAGTCAATCATGACAAATTTTATCTATTTAAACTATCCTGTATCAATATATCTAAGACTAAATCACTCTTAAATCCAAGTCGGGCTTCGTCTGATGTGGAAGCGCCTCTAAATGTGAAAAACAATGACCTTCTCGAGATTTACTAGTTCGACCAGGGTGATTTTAGTTAGTTTCTAACCAAACATGTTCCCTGGAATACCCCGCTTCTATTCCTCACTTCACATCAAGAAAAACCATCGATCTTGACTCGAGAACACAGACAGATTCGATATTCCACCTAACACCTCTCCTTGTTACCCATCCGCTGCTTACAATATGTAGAATAAAGCGAAATAAGAAATACTACTTGGATATATATTAAGTTTTTCGATATATCTGGAGTACCTGAAATTTATACCAACAACCTATTATAGGACAAGAATTGACTCCAGAAAACATACCTTTTCTCGATTCTAAGCTCGAGATAAACTTCGCGCATCGTGAAGATTAGGTATTCAAACTACCTCAAATGAGGTAGTACAGAGAATCTTTTCAGCCTCACTGCTATGGCACCAAAAAAACCAAATTCTAATCTCGATACAAAATAACTCGTGTAATAATAAACGTAATCGTATGCAAAATGTTTCAGTTATTTCAATATCTGATCGAAATAAATTAACACCATCTCAAAGAATTTGCCCAGCCCGGATCTAATAAATCCACTTAATGAACAAGATTTACCAACATATTTTCCCATCAACAATAACCAATAAGGATATTCAATGAGAGAGTTCATCAATGGAGCTGAAGCGATCGCAAGGGGCGCAATCAGAGCCGGGTGTAATTTTTTTGCCGGCTATCCGATCACGCCTGCAACTCCGATTTTATTGCACATGATCCGGGAGTTACCGAAAGTTGGCGGTGTGGCTATCCAAGCGGAAGATGAGATCGCCGCTATGGGTTTCTGCATTGGGGCATCATTGAGTGGCTCTCGAGCGATGACCGCCACCAGCGGTCCTGGCATCAGCCTCTTCAGTGAGAACATTGGCGCGGCGATCATGGCTGAGGTGCCTTTGGTCATCGTGGATGTCCAGCGGATGGGTCCAGCCACAGGTGGCGCCACTACCGGCGCCCAGAGCGATATCCAATTCCTGCGTTGGGGCACATCGGGTGGTTTCCCCGTCATCGTACTCTCACCGACGGACGTTCTTGATTGTTACAGATTGACTCAGCGCGCCTTCGATCTGGCAGAACGATTTCGCGTGCCGGTATTCTTGGCCTGTGATAAGCAGATCGTTCTCAATCGGACGACAGTCGAAAGCTCCGCGTTTGAAGATATCAATGTACGCCAACGAAATTTCGCTGCCGTTCGAGACGAATTCGTTCCATATCGCTTCACAGAACCGGCAGAGGTACCATCTATGTCTCCATTCGGAGGACCGCACCTGGTGCGTATTTCGACATCTTCTCACGATGAATACGGTTACCTAACAAAGAATAATGAAGATATGGACCGCATCAATCGTCACTTGAACGCGAAGATCGCTGCTCATCGGGAAGAGATCGCCGAGGTGAAAGCCGACCACCAAGAAGGTGCAGATACGCTTATCATCAGTTATGGCATCACTGCCCAATCCGTTCTCGAAGCAATCCGTCTCCTCCGACAAGGGGGGAGCAAGATAAGTTCACTGGTTATTCTCTCGCTTTGGCCGGTTCCCGAGCTAAAGATCCTTCGAGCCATGAGAGATATGAAACGCGTTATTGTCGTTGAGTTGAATCAGGGACAGTACCAGCGCGAAATCGAGCGCATGGCGAGCGACTCTCAAGAGGTTATTGGAGTAAACCGCCTAGACGGTAGGATATTTTCTCCCGGGGAAATCCTGGCAAGTGGAGGGCTGAAGTGAACAATATATCTCACCCAACATATATTGATGAAGACTCTATGCCATACCCCTTCTGTCCCGGATGCGGACATGGCGCAATATTAGATCACCTCAACACTGCGCTGGTGCAGCTTCAACTTGATCCTCGCAAAGTAGTCATTGTCACCGACATTGGTTGTGCCGGTCTATCTGACAAGTTTTTTGAGACCAATGCTTTCCACGGCTTGCACGGAAGATCGGTGACTTATGCCACAGGGATCAAATTAGCCAACCCTGAATTAAAGGTTATTGTCTTGATCGGCGATGGCGGTTGTGGCATCGGTGGCAACCACCTGATCCATGCCGCAAGACGGAACATCGATGTCACTGTGCTGGTCTTCAACAACCTCAACTATGGCATGACAGGTGGTGAACATTCAGTTACGACACCGCAAGGGTCTAACACAGCCACTACTCGGTACGGGCATTTGGAACGCCCAATGGATATTTGCGCCACAGTAAATGTAAATGGTGCCAGCTTCGTGGCTCGCAGCACATCCTTCGAGAAGGATCTGCCCGACTTAATCACCCAGGCGATAAGGAACCAAGGTTTTTCACTGATAGATATCTGGGAATTATGCACTGCGTACTATGTCCCCAACAATCGCTTCAGCAAAAAAGCCCTCGAAAGCTCACTTGAAGATTTGGGTTTTGCTCAGGGTATCCTTCACCAGGAAAAGCGACCGGAATACGCAAGTGCCTACCGGCAGGCTGTTGCAGACCAGCATGGATTGATCAGTTTAGCACCCTATCCTTTGCCAACCAAGTACGCTCACAACATCAAAACCAGGATGAGTTGCATCATCGCAGGCTCGGCAGGTCAGAGGATTGGCACCAGCGCCGGGATCTTCTGCCGCGCGGCAGTGCTATCTGGATTATGGGCTTACCAACAAAATGACTACCCTGTAACGGTTCGATCAGGCTATTCACTCTCAGAAGTGACCCTAAGCCGTGAGGAAATAGGTTATTCAAGCCTCAAAAAACCGGATCTGATGGTCGTGGTGTCAGAAGAGGGCTTAAAAAAAGTGGCATCCTATGCCAGCCAGCTATCGAATCAAGATACATTATTCATCAACGCCGATCTGCTCCCCCTGCAGACGAATGCTAATGTAGTAGCGCTTGATCTCAAAAGGAAAGATAAAAAATACAACTGGGCCTTTATAGCCCTGGAAGAGGTTATCCTGCACTCAGGAATTTTTCCACTTGAGGCATGGGAAGAAGCAGTCTCAATGCAGAAGGATCTCACTGGAGAGAACTTGACTTAGGAACCTATTTTTTCGATCCCAAGAGCGCATTCTTTCTAACTTGGGAGCGAATGTTGGTCTTAAGCCGGCTATGATAGGATGTTCATCCAACCCTCATTATAGTGGGGATGGGTGATAACCCACCCGAATACTCTTCGAACAAGCCAATTCGCAGGATGTTAAATGGTACATCGCTCAAGCTAAAGCCTGGCCTAATCCTAGCTCAACTGCCCTGCGGTAAACTTCAGGCAATATGGCTGCGTATTCTCCCCATATTCCCAATGCGATGTAGACGATGATCTCCGTTGGATTCTCTCGACCCGGCAATTTCCCAGCGACAACATTAGGCCATTCAGCATAAACATCCTTCTCATTAAACTCCCCAGATTCCAACAGTTGAATGATTTCAGGTATACGTGGGCTGACATATTTCCATCTATCCACGATGACTTTATCAGCCTTCGTGATGACATCCAGCGCCACTTCCTGATATGAGCCTAAACGGGCGATAAATGTTCCCGGTCTCAACCAAGTGTGTTCAAAAAGCGGCTGATCCCCCGTAGTAACTGTAAATAGGATATCCGAATTTCTGACTACTTCTTCCCGATCCTCTAATTCGACGGCATCAATTTGAAATCCCAATTCAAGTTCGAGATCAGCAGCGCATTTCTTGGCTACATCGGGCAGTATATCTACGAAATAGCCCTGTTTGAGTTTGAAACGCTGGGTTAGCGCTTGCATATGTAATCGACCGAGAGTCCCTGCACCAAAAATGGTCACCGTCTCTGATTCCGGTCGCGCCAGATAATCTGCCGTCACTGCAGTCGAGGCGGCGGTTTTCAAACCAGTGACCCAGCTGGCCTCCATGACACAGACAGGCAGCCCTGTCTCAGCATCGAAAAGTAAAACTACCGAAGATGTCGTTGGGATATTGTATTTTTTTGGGTTGCCCGGAAAATAACTAAAAGTTTTGACGTAAGAAAATTCCTCTCCCGCAAGGTAGCCAGAAAAGGGTTTGATGAAACCATGTTGATTGACGTTCATATAGAACTTATCGCCTGCAACCTGACCATTCGCATCCGCCTGTATCCCCGCTTCAGCCAGGTCAACTGCTTCAGCTACCGTCAGTGTTTGTTGAACGTCAGACTCTGTCAGATATAGAATTTCTTTTGGGATTGGCACGCTAATCTCCTCCATAGATTTATTTTAAAGTTCGCCTTCGGTAATTATATACACCATCTCAGAATTTTGAGTTTATGATTCGATCTTCATTTTTCAGGTTATAAGACCTTTCTGTTGTTTTCCCAATTCCCCATCAATCGGTTAGGAAAATTCATATAAATCAATTACCGGGAATTAACACATACTGACCATATTGAGGTAAGATTCAATTCAAAATTCATCATGATGAGGTTCGAATTTGATCGAAAAATTAAACTTGTTAGGGTATGTCAAGCTGACCCAACTTCAGCCAACAGGGTTAATCGTTAATACTCCTTCAGGGGAATTTTATGATCCTTCCCGACGCGTGGTAGTTGACAGCCTGCAAATCTCTCCTCTGGGTATCGAAGCTATCACCCCTGATGGCGAGCATGTGCTTGACATCCATCACATTGATCACCCTGATAAGAAATATGACAATGATGATCTCGTATGTATCGGTTTCTCATCTCACTACGCTGCCATGCGTGCTCGTTTCGGCGAGCATATGATCGATGGTATTGCTGGAGAAAATATCATAATCCAAGCAGAAAAAGAGATCTGGCCGGAAGACCTCGGTCAGAGGCTCGGATTCGAAAGCTCAGAAACGGGGGACATTACTTTCTTGGATGTGGTTAAGTTTGCTGCGCCATGTGAGGAGTTCAGCCATTTTGCTGCTCAGAGCCAGCACCAGCGTCTCCCGGCGGCTGAGTTGAAAGCCACACTGCAGTTCTTAGGGAACGGTCGCCGCGGCTACCTGCTAGTGTTGAGCGACGGTCAAGAGCCGGCAATTGTCCAGCCGAAGGATAGGGTCTTTGTGATTGACACGGATTAGTTTCACCTTCACCCTGCTTCGATTCGAATAATCTCTGTTTAGGTGGAATTTTATGAATTTGCTACAATACTTCATCGACTCAATTTGACTATCAACCTAACCGCCGAGATAAGCTTTCTTCACTTGAGGATCATCAAGAAGATCCTTGGAATCCCCCGCTATTACCAGATTACCACTCTCCAACACATATCCGCGCTGGGCAAACTGCAGCGCCATGTGCGCATTTTGCTCGACCAATAGGATAGTAGTCCCTTTCTCATTGATCTCGGTCAACACCTTAAAGACATCCATCATCAATAAGGGTGCCAATCCCATCGAGGGTTCATCTAATAGCATCACCTTCCTGCCGCTGACAAGCGCCCTTCCGATGGCTAGCATCTGCTGTTCGCCACCACTCAGCGTGCCAGACCGCTGGTGCATGCGTTCCTCAAGTCGGGGAAAGATAGAGAAAACCCACTCGATATCCTGGTTAACCAGATTTCCATTTTTGCGCGCATAAGCAGCCAGGCGTAAGTTTTCCATGACAGTTAGATTACCGAACAGTCGCCTGCCTTCAGGTACATGTGAGATTCCCAATTCGCTGACCACCTGATCTGCATTGTATTCAAGCAGGTCTTTTCCCATGAAGCTGATCTTGCTGCCCTGATCGACAGGAACCAGCCGAGATATCGCTCGTAGGGTGGTGCTTTTTCCAGCGCCATTCGCCCCAATGATACAGACGATCTCGCCCTCATCGACCTGAAAACTCACCCCATGTAAGGCTTTTATCCTGTCGTAGGAGACCCCGAGGTTTTCTATCGAGAGTAACATCAGGTCACAACCTCCTTGCCGAGATAAGCCTCAATTACTGCCGGGTTATTGCGGATTTCATCCGGACCACCTTCTGCAATCACCTCCCCAAAGACCAGGGTCTGAATCATTTCGCAAAGCTCCATAACCACCCTCATCCTGTGCTCAATGAGGAAGATCGCCATACCCAGTTCTTCATGAACTTGACGCACAATCTGCATCATTTGATCTAGTTCCTCTGGATTCATGCCAGCAGTGGGTTCATCCAGAAACAGGATTTTAGGTTCTATAGCAAGGGCACGCGCCAATTCAACCCTGCGCTGGGCACCATAGGGTAGGTTGGTGACGATCTGGTCTTCGAATTGGGAGATCCCCACTAATTCAAGCAGGTCCTGTGCAATTCTTTCATTTTCCTCTTCTTCCCGGTGGCGTTCAGCGGTCCCAAAAAATGCCCCAATCAATCCATATTCTATCTTGGAATAACGCGCTTGCTTCACATGTTCGAGGACGGTCATATGCCGCCACAAGCGCAGGTTTTGAAAGGTGCGCGCTAGTCCTAAGGAGGCGATTTGATGAGGTCGCAGACCTACCAGCTGCTCGTTTTCCAGGATGACCTCCCCTTCAGTTGGTCTATAGATTCCCGTGATTAGATTAAAAATCGTTGTTTTTCCAGCCCCATTGGGTCCAATTAATCCCCTGATCTGTCCGGATTCGATCTCCAGGTTGTAATTATTGACCGCGCGTAATCCACCGAAGTAGTGGGTCATCTTATCGACTTGCAGTAGCGCCATCCTACACCTCCCCCTCTGGGTTCTGTTTCGGCTTGATCGTTTTCGTGAAATCGAATTCCGTGAAGGAGAGCAATCCTGTCGGACGGGTTATCATCACCACGATCAGCAGGAGTGGGATGACCAGCCACTTATAAATATCCAGCGGTCGCAGCGCTTCACCAAGCAGGTTAATGCTCAGCGCGCCAACGATCGATCCCTGGACCGAATTCAATCCGCCAAAGTACACCATTGCTAAAACCTCAGCCAGCATTTGGAGACCAAACGTGCCGGGATTGACATAGCGGATCACATGTGCAAAAAGCCCACCTGCCACTCCAGCCCAAAAGGCACCGAATAAGAATGCAGTAAACTTCGTGCGGCGCGTGTTGACGGTCATCGCATCAGCCGCTGTCTCACCATCCCGTACTGCGTTCAAAGCTTTCCCCAAGGTAGACCGCACAAAATTATTCATGATCCAGACGCCCAAAATCGTCCAGATGAAAACGGTCGGTAAACCAGCCCAATCCGGCTGACCACCTAACCCGCGCGGTCCACCAACAACTTCAAGATTCTCAAATAGACTTTTAACCATGAACATGAACGCCAAAGAAATGATGGCAAGGTAGTCACCGCGTGTATTAAATGAAGGGATGGCAACCAGAATGGCCCCAAGAGATGCGATTACTCCGCCCAGGATCAACCCGATCGGAAACATGAACCTTCCCAACGTTTCCGGCAAGAGCGCTGATCCAAGGATATTATCATTGACGAACAAACCGACAGTAAAAACTGAAGCGCCATAGGCACCCAATGCGATAAATCCAGGATGGGAGCATGAGAACTCGCCCATGTAACCGTTGATCACATTCAAGCTCAGCGTAATGATGACAGCGACCAGGATCAGCCTGGCAACTAGAAGTCGATAGTCACTGACATCGGTCCAGATATGCAGGATCAGGTACATCAGGGCAATATGCAGCAGAACAGACACCCATGATCGAAAGTTGAACAATCTGTCCGCTACCCAGTTCGAAGGTGAGGCAGTTAATCTTGCTACCAGAGCAATGGGCAGGACATAGATCAATAAATCATACAGGATGACACTGGGAATCAGCACAGGTTTCTCAAGAGCGATCACGACGCCAAAAAGGGCTGGGATTCTTGCTAGACCCACCGCTCTGGCAAGTGACAGACCGATGAACTGTTCTAGTAATACTGCAACCAAAGCTCCGAAGAACCAGCCGAGAATGGGCACCATCACAAACGGCTCTGAAACCATTGTTTTCAGCTGGCTGAGTCGCTCTCGATTTGTTGATATCGTTTCGCTAATAGCTGCCATGTTTATCTCTTGTATCCACAACTACATTATGACTGGTTTTATAGCCTCAATTGGGCAGTATATGCCTCACCGAATAAACCATGCGGTCTGAAGACCAGGATCACCAAAATGATCGAGTAGGCGATCAGATCGCGCAGCGTTGAAGGGAAAAACGCGGCCACGAAAATCTCAATAAATCCCAGCATGAATCCTGCTATCGCCGCACCCAGTATAGAACCGCGACCACCTAAGATCGCCGCCACAAAGGCTTTCCAGCCAAAGGTGATCCCCATATATGGGTCTAGAACTGGATAAGCGAGGCTGAATAGAACGCCAGCTGCAGCTGCCAGTCCCGCTCCCAAGGCGAAGGTGAGCGCAGCGATATTATTGAGCGGCACTCCCATTAACGGCACGACCACGAAATCGTAAGCCGTTGCCCGCATGGCCATACCCCACTTCGTGCGTTGGACGAACTGGTGCAAGGCCAACATGAGCAACAAAGCCACCAGGACGATCATGATCTTCTTATTGGTGATAAGCACCCCGCCGATCTGGTAGGTGGCTGTCTCGATCAGGCTGGGAAAGGCGAACCGCTCGGCTCCCAATAAGGCCAAGTTTCCAGTCTCCAGGATAATACCGATCATCAGACCGGTGATCGCCGCCGAGGCGCGCGGAGCGTTGCGTAAGGGACGGTAGCCAATCCGCTCGATGGTTATCCCCACAAAGGAAGTCACAAACATGGCCGCAAGGATGGTCAATACTAATACCAACCAGCCGGGTAAAACAAGTGAAGTGAATGCAAACAAGGCAAGCAGTGCGGTGGCAATAAAAAAGCCAATATACGCACCCACCATGAAGACGTCGCCGTGCGCAAAGTTGAACAATAACAACACCCCATACACCATGGAATATCCAAGGGCGATCAAGGCGTAGAAACTGCCCAACTGCAGGGCGTTAACCACCATTTGGAGGAAAAACTCCATTGCTTTTACACCTCCTACTTAGATGAGGGCGGGCTATAAGCCCGCCCTCCAATGCAATCCTTCACAGCATTTAATGGCTGCGACTTCTAGCGAGATGTTGTGGAAAGCACTAATGACCCAACTCTTATGGGCATACCTGTTGATAAAACTCGAACTCACCGGCATCACTGATCTTGACGATCACCGCGCATTTTATTGGGTCTCCTTGCTCAGTAAAGGTCATCTGCCCAGTAATACCGTCGAAATCCTTGATCTGTGCCAGCGCATCGCGCACACAGGCACGGTCGGTCTTGATATCACCAGTGATCACGCCGCAATCTTGGATGGCTTTCTGGACGATGAGCATGGTATCCCAGGTAAGCGCACCAACATCATCCGGAACATAACCATGTTCTTCATTGTAGCGATCGATGAATTCTTTTGTGGCGCCTGTGGCTCCTGCGGCGGCATAGTGCGTGCTGAAGAATTGTCCTTTGCAGTCATCACCGCACAGGTTCATCAACTCGGCTGAACCCCAGCTGTCGCTGCCAACAATAGGCGCATCCCAACCCAACTCATGAGCTTGCTGTGCGATCAGGGCCACCTCGTTGTAGTACTGGGGTGTGAAGATAAATTCCGCCCCTGACTCCCTGATCTTGGTCAGCTGGGCTGAGAAGTCAGTGTCTTTGGTCGTGAAGCTCTCGAATGCCACCACAGAACCGGGTCCGTGGTTATCCTCCCAGGCGTCTCTAAAGAACTCAGCCAATCCCTTGGGATAGTCGCTGGCTACGTCGTAGAGCACCGCTGCCTTGGTGAAACCAAATTCATCGGTGACAAAATTTGCCACGACCGGTCCTTGGAAGGGGTCCAGGAAGGGTGTGCGGAAAACCCACGGCCGATCCAGAGTTGTATTAGGATTGGTTGACCACGGGCTGACCATTGGGGTCTCGTTATCGTTAGCCACGCCGCCTGCCGGCACCGCCTGCTTGGAGGACTGTGGACCGACGATCACCAATACCTCATCCTGGGTAATCAACTTGGTGTTGGCCTTGGTGGCTGATTCTGCTTTGGACTCGTTATCCTCAATAACCAACTCAACAGGGTACATCTTTCCACCAACCTCTAACCCGCCAGCCGCGTTAATGTCTTCCAACCACATCTCTGCCGAAAATTTGGTGCCTTCACCCACTTTGGGGATATCCCCAGTTAATGGTGCGTTGACACCGATCACAATGGCTGGTTGGGCAGCTTGAGCGCAAGCGCTAGCCAGGAATGCCCCAACTAAAATCAAACTTAACAGGATAATCAGATTTCGTTTATTCATTTTCTCTCTCCTCACTATGGATCCAGAGTAATTCCAATAGACAGCTTATCGAAAACTGTAAAGTAATCTATAACTTGTGGTCATCACCTCCTTCTAAAAGATTCGATCAAATTGAATCAATAGCAGCACAGCCGCTCCATCTGGACACCACCTTGAACAATCAGATGCCGCCAGGCAAGCAAAAAACTCTCGTTACACGCGCAAAATGAGCGGATCTGCCTCTTTCTCCCTCGGAAAGAAGCAATTTTCCACTCTTGGTCTTAAATTTTGCTCGGCTATGTTCCATTTATAGGTGCTAGTCATTCAATTTAGCATCCAGGTTGCAGCAGCGGAAATGAAGTAGCGTCCTACATGGGTATTTTTTGGATTAACCTGAAAATATGATATGAGTTTATAACAACTCGAAGCGACTGTCAATAAATAAAGATCACATGTTGTCTGCCGAAATGTAATAATGTCACCATTGAAAGGGGGAGAAAAAATCTGCTAAAAATGAGAATGAAACCTCCAATTTCCATGGCTTGAATGCAGCAAACCCATGTTTATAAGTGTTGATATGTAATACCACTTTTTGAGATTCAATTCACCTTCCCTTCTATCTTGATTAATTGCATAATAAATAAAATCAACTCTATTCATGAACCGGGGTCCGTTTGTAGGAGGATGGATTTGAAATATACCAGTTGAAAAAGTCTCCAATTCGATATATATTGGATAGTAATATACAATTAAGTTGATATCTATTGCCGATTGATCTTTTTTGAAATCCCGAGAAAGGTTTGTAATGAAAACCTAGTGCGCTAACATGAAAGGTATTGCTCATCAGATTATCAAGAGATTTCAGAATAACTACGCAAGAAAAGATCAAATAATGCAATCTGCTGCCCTCAAAACTAAACTCGTAAATTTAGACCATTAGGACACTGCATAATGAGTCTTTTGGGAATTGACGTTGGTACAACCGGATGCAAAGCGGCTGCCTTCAGCGAGGATGGGCGCATGCTGGCTCTTCATTACGAGGAGCACCAGATCCATAGGCCAAAGCCAGGTTGGGCGGAGCTGGATCCTGGAGAGGTGTGGGACAAAGTCAAAATTGCGATTAAAAATGTTGCTTTAGAATGTACTCATGATCCCATAAAAGCCTTATCGGTCTCATCATTGGGAGAAGCGGTTGTACCGGTCACAAAACATCGCCGCATATTAGGATCATCAATATTATTTTTTGATGTTCGTGGAGAAGAATTCATGGAGGGATTGAGGGGACAACTGAATGATGAAAAACTGTACGCCATTAACGGAAACACCCTGGGAAACCAGTATGGTATTACGAAGTTGATGTGGATAAAGAGACACCAACCCGAACTTTATGAAATGGCAGACAAGTTCCTTCTATGGTCTAGTTTCATCGCCTTCATGTTGGGTGCAGAACCGATCGTTGATCACTCGTTGGCAAATCGAACGTTGCTTTTTGATCTGGATCAGAAGGATTGGTCAGATGAATTGCTGGAGATTGCCAATCTTGATCGCTCTAAACTGCCGGATACAGCTCAATCTGGGGTCAAAATCGGATCAGTTTCAGCGCATTTAGCAGATGAATTAAGTCTCCCCCCGGGAGTAACTATCACCAACGGAGCCCACGACCAGAATGCGTGCGCAGTTGGGAGTGGAGTGATCGAACCAGGAAGTGCAGTGTTTGGTATGGGTACTTTTATTTGCATTACGCCTGTTTTTGAAAATCGTCTTGATCCGAGTATGATGATAAAACGCGGACTCAATACTGAACATCATGCTGTACCCAATAAATATGTCTGCTTCATATATAATCAAGGGGGATCGATCGTAAATTGGTTTCGAAACACATTTGCCGCCCATGAATATCAACAAGCCGTATCTGCAGGAGAGGATATCTACGATTTACTATTCCATGAAATCCCTCACGATCTGAGCGGTGTAATTGTACTGCCGCATTTCACTCTCACCGGTCCGCCAGATTTCATTTCCGATTCCTCCGGCGTGATGGTTGGTTTAAACCTCGATTGCTCTCGTGGAGATATCCTGAAAGGTATTCTTGAAGGAGTGACCTTCTCTTTAAAAGAAGTCGTCGACTCGCTGTCAAAGACAGATATCGAGTTTACCGAATATCGTCCAGTGGGTGGTGGCAGCAAGTCAGATGCGTGGATCCAGATCGCTGCAGATATTATGGGGCAACCTTTCATACTTCCGACAGTTAAGGAAGCTGGTTGCTTAGGAGCAGCTATCATCGCTGGTATCGGGAGTGGGACTTTTGCTTCCTTCGAACAAGGTGTTGAGGCTACTGTGCGCCTCGGACGCACATTTGAACCAGATATGAAATTGGTCGAGCGATATGAAACTCGCTATGAGGCATACAAGAGGTTATGGCCCTTGATGCGTGATTACCTTCGAGAGCTGGCAGCAGCGAATTGAGAAACAATATCTTTTATTCTTTATCCTTGATGGTGCTAGGATGATACGGACAATACCTTTTTTCTTGTTGTTGTTCATTCTCGCTGCCGTTTCTGCCTGTCAACCTGAAGTAGCAGATCTTGAGGGATCAGATTATGCTGGAATCCAGACCATTACTCCGGTTGAGACTGATTCCATATATGAGGCAAATCCCATTGCCACTCTCGACGGCTCAGGTCAATCACAATATTCATCCTTCACGATTCTCGATTCCGTCGAATACGAAATTCAACAACGTCTAAAGCTGGTCAACAGCGGACCAGAAAGTCCTTCAAAACAGAATCTATGGGTGGCACTGATACAAGACATTTACCCCTACCAGGATGTCCTTGAACAGGAGATCAGTCCAGATAATTTTCAGCTGATCACGGATGAGTATGGTAATCAAATTGCAGAATTTGACTTCTCAGAAATGCCGCCAGAATCCGAGATCGTGGTGCAGATCAACTACCGGTTAAGGGTTAACCAGTTGGAATTCGATATTTCCCACTGCCAAGGAGAACTGCCTGATTTTTTCACTTACCCCGAATTGCATGTCGAGTCCCAAAATCCTCAGATCATCCAACTTGCCAGCTTACTATCGCAAGACAACCAAACAGCCTGTGAACAGGTGCGTGCCTTCTATGACTATATCGGCGATAATTTGGTATACAGCTACAATGGTGGCAATTGGGGTGCCCAGGCAGCACTGGGTGAAATGGGTGCCGATTGCACGGAATTCTCCTCCTTGATGATGGCCCTCAGCCGTGCAGAAGGCATCCCCTCGCGATATGTTGAAGGACTGAGCTACATTCCTGAAGGGGAAGAAACCCTTGCCAGACAAGAACATGCCTGGCTGGAAGTTTACCTTCCTGGTATTGGATGGACCCCAATGGATCCCACCCTGGGGCGTTCTTCAATTACGCGAGAGCAATATTTTGCGAAACTACCGGCAGATCATATCATCGTCACCCGCGGACGCAACCCATCAGCTCTGCGGGGGGGCAGCTATTGGACCTATTTATACTGGCCAGGAGACAGCACAAAGATCAAAATCGAAGAGCAGGGGTGGGCAATTACTCTACTCGAAAAATAGATTCGTGACTACTCCATTCTCCTACGCAGAAAGCTGTGCATCGTCACCGAAATGACGATGATCAGACCGTAAATTACTTGGGTGTAGAAACCAGTTAACCCTACTGCAACAGTAGCAGCCTCGATCGCGCCAATGATAAAGGCTCCCAGGAAAGTGCCGAATATTGTGCCCACACCCCCAAATACAGATGTACCACCGAGAAAAACTGAAGCAAGCGTGCTCAGCAGGTAACCGCCACCCAAACTAGGCCAGAAGAAAGTAACGTACAGGCTTGCAATCACACCGGCAAAGGCAGATATGACACCAATTAGAATAAATACAGTGATACGCGTTCGCCGCGTATTCACGCCCATCAACGCAGCGCTTTCCGCATTGTCACCGGTCAAATAGACATGAGCGCCAAACCTGGTGCGGTTTAGCAGCACCCAACAAAGGATGGCAATGATTAACAACCAGATAAACTGTATCGGGAGAGCCCCACCAATTTTTCCGACCAGGAAGGGGTGTAAGATTGACTCTTTTGTATATATTAGACTACCGCTGCTCCCCTCAGAGAGTACTTGGACCATTCCGCGCCAAAAGAATTGAGTACCAATCGTGGCAACCAGCGAAGGGATGCCAAAATAAACTACGATTACACCATTCAATAAGCCAGCCAATAACCCCATGGCGAGAGCAGCGATGAAAGCTAGCCAGACAAATCCAGTCGCATCATAGGTTAGGATGAAGGCAACCATTCCCATCGCCATAATGGAGGGGAAGGAAAGGTCGATCTCCCCGGCGATCACGGCGATCGTCAAAGGCATGGCCGAGATGGCAAAGAATGGAATGGTAGCCATAAAGGCCCAGTAAATATTGGGGGAAAGAAAAGTATCCGGCGCGGCAAATATAAACACAGCCCAAAGGACGATAAAAACCGCAAAAATTCCTAATTGTGTCCCATTTTGCCGGGCGAATTTTGATAAACTGAAGGTCTCTTTATATTCGAGGTCCGCTTTCTTTTCCGTCAGTTCTTGAACAGTATCATCCATGTCACAATATCCTTATATTGATCGGTATCATTGTTTAAGAAAGAACTCCAGTTTCTGCAACCCGGTACATTTTATCCATCAGATCATCAAGGCTGATATCCTTGGTCATGAATTCACCAGCAACCTTCCCTCGATCGATCACCACTACTCGGTCTGCAACGCTATAAACATGGAAAATGTTATGATCGATAAAAATGGCCGCTTTTCCGGCCTCTTTGATCCCGTGCACAAATTCAATTAATCTCCGGGTCTCTTTTAGCGATAATCCCATGGTCGGTTCGTCCAAAATGATGATGTCTGCGTCGAAATACAGCGCACGCACAATCGCCACACCCTGCTTCTCACCACCGGAAAAAGTGCCCACTCTTGAGTCTGGATTGACCGCGGCTGAGGTGAAACCCATCGATTGAGTCATCAGGCGATGCGTCTCTAGTTTCATTTCCTTAATCTTCAAAATACCAACTCTATTTCTTAGTTCCCTTCCTAGGAAAATGTTCCTCCAAAGCGTTTGCAGCTCCGCCAAAGCCCGTTCCTGGTAAACCGTCTCTATGCCTATTTCACGAGCTTTAGGTACGGTCAAACCTTCAACCTTCTCTCCATTTAGATACATTTCTCCTTTATCAGGCTGATAGTAACCAGTGACGATCTTGATCAATGTGGATTTTCCCGCTCCGTTGTCACCCAGCAAACCAACGACTTCATTTTCTCCAAGAATAAAATCAACATCCTTAAGTGCCTGGACCTCACCGAAGGACTTTGAGACTTTTCTCAATTCGACACGATTTGCCATTATCGGACCTCCAAGATTTGAAAACGAGGACTAAACTGAGAGAGCAGATCGAAGCTGATTTGAACGATGTACCTCAACTATTTAGCCCTCGTTTTGATGATTTTCCTGTTCATCCCGCTGAACTAATTTCAGGGTTAGAAACATGGAAACTTGGATATTATGTATTACCTGATCTGTTGTTCAACAAGGTCAGCCAGCAATTCTACGTTGTCAGCGTGAGCGAAACCAGCACCGGTATCAATTTGCAGACCGGTGAAGGCGAAATTGTGAGTCAAGCAGATCTGCAGCACAGACAGGTAACCCTGCAGCCACTGCTGCTGGTCGATCACCAGATCGGTCCATCCCCCACGGATTGCTTCTACAGTGGCGGGAGAAAGATCGAAGCCAACGCCAATGACATCATCCGGGCCAAAGCCGGCGCTGCTCAAGTAGGTTTCCATCGTAGCGGTCAACGCACCGTGATCAGTTACCACCAGCTTCACATCCGGGTTGGAAGAAGCATATCCGACGAATTGGGATACGCCTGCGGTAGCGTCTGCATTGGTCGCATCGTCAATTTCAAGGTAATCGACAACCAAACCAGCATCCTCTAACGAGTCAACCACACCTTGGGTTCGCTCTCCGCGACCTGCCTGAGCAAGCAGACCCCAAACGAAGGCTCGATCGCCTTCCGCGAGACCAAAGCGAGCCACAGCTTCAGATCCCAAAGCATAACCCGCGTCATATAGAATGGCTCCGACATAACCAAAACCACTTGAGGAATATCGAGCTTGCAAGCGGGGGAGCTGAGTATTGGAGCTAGTTACGATTATTCCCTGCGCTTCAGCATCGTCGACCAGAGGTTCAAAAGCATCATCACCAGGGTGTCCCATGATGGCGATGCCGTCTGGATTTGTGGCAGCTGCTTGAGCAAATTGGTTAACCATATTTTCTGGGTTCCAATCCGACCAGACATATTCCACGTTTGCACCCAGGTCGGCCTCAGCTGCCAGGGCACCATTATAGACCACAGTCGCGAATGGACCACCCTCGGAGCCACCTGGGAAGAAAACGATATTGGTGCCTGAACACCACTTGTCCTCTTGTCCTGGTGCAGGACCCACTTCTTCAGTCGGTTCTTCCATGACTTCTTCAGTCGGCTCTTCCATCACCTCTTCGGTCGGTTCTTCCATGACCTCTTCAGTCGGTTCTTCCATAACTTCTTCAGTCGGCTCCTCAACTTCCGGTGGTGCTTCAGTGGCAGCAGGCTGACAGGCCGCCAGGATCAGACCAGCGATTAAGAGCGCCGCGAATATCCAATAGAGTCGCTTATTCATTTTCTATCTCCTATTCTTTCTCCTCATGATGAGAATTTTAAGTATGTTCCTAGTACAGATTCGATCTTGATTTACCAAAGTCATCACTCCATTCGCACCTCCTTTTATCCATCTTAAGCCTGTTTGCTTAAAATTTGACTGTTCTTTGAAAATCACGATATTTGGCTAACAGTCAAGTCCACTTTTCGATTTGTTTTAGGATATCGATTTCCTCCTGCTCATCTTCTGTCGCTACCCAAAGGAACAATCCTTTTGGGTCCATAGCATCCATAAAATCAATTAATTCTTCCTTGCTCAAATCGACAATCACCGGCAGTCCTTTGGCCTGCATTTCTTTGATCAACGTGACCCACTGCATGATAGGATAATTGCCACCAACTCCCTGAACCCACTGCAGCGCATGAACTTCAGGCACGCTCAGGATCGTTTCCAAGTGCTTGGCAACACCGTAGCCATCCACGTGGAAAATGTTGTGGGTCATGGTTTTGGTCTCATACTCTAGGATTGGTAACCCGAATTCCTTGAAAAACTTCTCAGAAATTAATGCCGAAAAATCACAGCTGGGGATATGCATCCTGCCAAAGGTTGGAATTCCCATCCAGCTGACTGAGAGCTGTCCCTTTTGCTTGAGCATGGCATCAAAATGATCATAAATAAATTCAAAATCTGCGATCGCCAAATCTGCCAAATGTTGAACTTGTTCTGGATCATCGTACAAGTCATAGCATAACTGCAGAGGGTCGCGCCAGGCAGCTACGCAATCTAATCCCGGATGCAGATCGGTATATCCGACCATGAATTTCCCCTCACATCTTTCCAATGCGTGTTGGGTTAACTCTTCGAGTTTCTTGAAGTACTCATTATTCATATCGAAGAGAAGCTTATCAGCGTCCTCCCACTGGAGTACTAAGGGCACTGAGTACGAAGTGACTTCACCGAATTCCAGCTCAGCACCATAAAATGCGGCATAAACATCAGGACCGAGATTAGGGAAATATACAGGAAAGGTTTCGCCGTGGAAATGGCGCCCTTCAATCGATTTCACGAAAAGATCAACCTGTAATTCGGTGGAAAACCACCAATTCTTCTTCTCTGATCTTGACAAATGGGCAATATCCTCTGTTGCTGATTCTAAAAAAGCGTTATGCGCCATGAACCTAACCGGTGGACGATCGATGATCTCATTCTCGAACCAGGCATAGATGCGCTTCATTGCCATGTCGAAATGCGGCATACCTTCGATTTCAAGTGTCCACCAAATTTGTTGGGCTTCCTGTTTGTCCATAGTGATGTGCGCAAAATAATTTGTTATCTCTGTATACTTAACCGATAAGTTCAACTGCTAATCTTGTGGCTTGACTTGCATCCGGGGCGAAACCATCTGCCCCGATTTTGTCCGCAAATTCCTGTGTAATTGGAGCGCCACCAATAATGATTTTCACCTGACTTCGTAAACCGGCGTTCTGTATAGCTTGAATAGTGGTTTTCATCATAGGCATAGTGGTCGTTAGCAAAGCAGATAAACCTATCAGATCAATCTCATTTGCCTGAATTACCTCAACAAACTTTTCCGGCGACACGTCAGTTCCTAGATCATAGATTTCGAACCCTGATCCCTCCAACATAATCCCTACTAGATTCTTCCCAATATCGTGCAAATCACCCTTCACGGTTCCAAGTGCTATTTTTCCAACGGGTCTGATGTCACCACCAACCAATAATGGTTTTATGAGCTCCAATCCAGATTTCATTGCTCTTGCGGAGATAAGCATTTCTGGCACGAAATACTCGCCTTCTTCAAACAACCTCCCCACCTCATTCATAGCGAGGATCAATCCCTCCTGTAGGATTGCACTCGCGTCTAAATTTGCATCCAAAGCGACCTGAACATATTCAACTGCCGAATCCCTATCTCCTTCCACGACAGCCTGGGAAATTTGTTCTAGGTATTTTTCCATGGCAACTCCGAATTACATCCTTCTATCTAAAGGGAAGAATATTGGGTACTGGTTATTGTGTTCACCATCGCCCAGAAATTTTCAAGTGGTGTATCTAGCTGTACATGGTGCGTTGGCGCAAGTACCAAGCCACCATCTTTGCCTACTGTTTTAAGGCGATGGCGCACTTCTGCCTCCACATCAGACGGATTCCCAAATGGAAGTGTATGCTGTTCGTCGATCGTCCCCCAAAAACATAATCTATCGCCGAAATCCTTTTTTATTTGAGCAGGATCCATACTGGCAGGTTGGATGGGATTGAGCACATCGAGGCCGATTTCAATCAGCTCCGGGATAATGGGATCGATTTTGCCATCGGTGTGATACGCTACTTTCAGATCTGGATTAATCGATTTGATTTCTGAAATAAAGTTCGCCATTCTTGGTTTAAGGAATTCGCGCCACATCTTAGGCGAGATCAGCATTTGATTTTGCGTGCCTATATCATCACCGATCCAGATCATATCCACCCCCAATTTGACCAGCTCTTTTGCGGCTGTTAGGTGATAGTTATAAGGGATATCCAGGATGTGGTTCGCTAGATCGGGATCGATTGCCATATCAACCATCATTTGCTCATAACCCCGTAGCGCCCAGGCTGTTTCGAAGATTGTGGTTACAGTAACCCCGACAATCCAGTATTCATCCTTATAATCGCCGATCATCTGTTTGGATGAGCTGTACAACTCCGGTCTATTTGGATCTGGTGGCTTATAACCGCTGATTGCATCAGAATCCGCTAGTGGATGACCGATGATCTCGGTATAGTGACCGACGCCAAAAGGAGTTTCGTAAGGTTGGATACCCCAGCCAATCCCCCATTCGTCCACATAGTCCTTATCATCCATATAATATGAGTTCGCCCAACCAACCGATGTAAGCAGCATGTCTTCGCCAAGCACCCTTTCCAGCTCATAGGTATTTCCACCACCATGAGGGTTGTGAATACTGCTACCCTTCATTTGCATATCCCTATACAACCGCTCAGCAAACTCGGGGGTGAAGCTGATCTGCATCGGGCAGCGATCCGGCATTTCATGATTTAGAGCAGTTTCGACACGTTCTCTTGGTTTCATCTTATGGTCAAGTATTTTTGAACTATTAAATCTATTGTCCATATTCGCTTTTATAGCGATAATGAAGCTTGTCAACCAGCTCTTGAGGGATCTCTTCTGGTGTTCCGATTTGCTTGGCTAACCAAACTGTTCGGGCGATATCTTCCACCATCACAGCCGCTTTAAGAGCCGCCTCACATGTTGGTCCGACTGTGAACACACCATGATTCTTGAGCAGCACAGCCGGTGAGTCGCCGATAGAATCGACCACAATTTTTCCGATCTGCTCTCCACCGATTAATGCAAATTCACCACAGGGTATTTCTCCACCAAACTCATCGGCCTGCGCCGTTAAGTACACAGGGATGGGTTCACCAATAGCGGCAAAAGCAGTTGCGTAGGGTGAGTGGGTATGAACCACACCCCCGACATCGGATCGCTGACGATAGATATATAGGTGACTTCCGGTGTCAGAGGATGGCTTCAACTCGCCCTCGATGATATTCCCATCCAAGTCGAGGACCACTACATCCTTAGGGCGGAAGTTTTCATAGAGCACACCTGATGGTTTGATCGCCACATAGCCGGTTTCTGGATCTCGAGCACTAATATTGCCGCTTGTCCATACCACAAGGTTGTTTTTGGGTAATTCAAGGTGAAGTTCAACAAGCTGTTCTTTTAGTTTTTCGAGCATGTTTGCCTCCAGAGACTAGATGATTGGTGGAAGTACAACCACTTGCAACCCACTATTCTCTAATCTCTATTCTCGAATCATCTACCTCAACCCATCCACGGCGGCTCTTTCGATGACAAGTCCCTTTTTGTAGCGTTCCATGAACACTGTAAAGCCATCGACATCCGCCTGATTGGGCGCAATCATCGTACCTATTTCCCCTGCAAAGACCTTGTTGGAGAGATAGGCTTCCAAGGGTTCATTCTCTGCCTTGCGGATCATGTAGGATGCAAGCAATGCGATCCCCCATGCGCCGCCCTCGCCTGCAGTATCCATCACGGAAACAGGGACATTCATCGCCGCTGCCATGATCCTTTGTCCTACATCCTTTGTTTTGAAGAAGCCACCATGACCGAGGATCTTATCGATCTCGACTTGCTCCTGTTCGAAAAGGATGTCCATTCCGATCTTCAATGCACCGAGTGCCGAGAATAGATGTACACGCATGAAGTTCGAAAGTGTAAAGCGACTTTCGGGTGTACGGACGAACAGTGGACGCCCCTCCTCAAGATGCGTGATGTGCTCCCCCGATAAATAATTGTAGGCCAGCAGTCCGCCGCCATCCGCTTCGCCTGAGAGTGCCTGTTGATATAGCACCTCAAACAGTCTCGATTGATGTATCTCCACACCTAGCACATCGGTGAATTCCTGGAAGAGATCAACCCATGCATTCAGATCAGATGTGCAGTTATTGCTATGTACCATCGCCACGGGCTTGCCTGAGGGCGTGGTCACAATATCGATCTCGGGATATACCTTCGTCAGAGCCTTTTCCAAAACGATCATGGCAAAGACGGAGGTCCCCGCGGAAACATTGCCCGTCCGCTCTGCAACAGCGTTGGTTGCGACCATGCCTGTGCCTGCGTCACCCTCAGGCGGACAGAGTGGGATACCCGCTTGTAATCCTCCCGTAAGATCGAGAAGTCTTGCTCCTTCTTTGGTAAGATCGCCAGCGGGGTCTCCAGCCATAAGAACTTTGGGCAAGATGTCCTGGAGCTGCCAGGAGACGTTTTCCGCTCTGAGTCTTTCGTTGAACAACCCGATCATGTGTTCATCGTAATCATTAGTCTTGCTATCAATGGGGAACATGCCCGATGCTTCCCCAACACCCAGCACCTTTTGTCCTGTCAGTTTCCAATGGACATAGCCTGCCAACGTAGTCAAATGGCTAATATCCTTGACATGAGGTTCCTTGTTCAATATCGCCTGGTAGAGATGGGCAATGCTCCAACGCTGGGGAATGTTGAATTGGAACAGATCCGTGAGTTCCTTGGATGCCCGTCCAGTTATGGTGTTTCGCCAAGTACGAAATGGGACAAGTAGATTCTCATCCTTATCGAATGCCATATAGCCGTGCATCATAGCGCTGAAGCCGATGGCGCTGATGGTCTGGAGCGGGATGTTGTACTTCTCAGAAACCTCCTTGCCTAACTTCCGGTAACTTTCTTGCAAGCCTGTCCAAATATCTTCAAGACTGTATGTCCAGATTCCGTTCTCGTAGCGGTTTTCCCATTTATGGCTCCCCGAGGAGATTGGTGCTTGATCCTCGCCGATCAGCACCGCCTTGATGCGCGTCGAGCCGAACTCAATGCCAAGGACAGTCATCCCGCTCTCAATTGTTTTTTGGGTATCCTTTCTATCCATGTTCAGCTCCGAGGATTTGAGGTGTCATTTCAAATAATTTCTTTCCTGCTGGACTCAGTTCCAAAATCTATCCCATATGAATATTTCCAGCAACCCATTTTGCAATTCTTGAGCCTCTATTCTTAGCTGATTTCTAAGATCGCCGGACGGTAAATAACCTGCCCATCGATCTCAACATTTATCCCTGGCCAACCGGGGATCTCCGTCATGATCTCGTTGCCCTCACTTGAGATCAGGATCGTGTCTTCAGATTTCGTACCCGTGATCGAGGGATTCCAGGCATATACCTGCCCTTCTTTCACCATCCAGTCCGCATCCGGGCTAGCAATTGCCTCCCGGGGTGCGTAACCAGCCGGACCGCCTTGATGATGTAATCGCCATTCATCCGGGTAACCCATTTGAGCATATTTAGCCTGTGCCTGGGTGAAGATATTCGCCAGCGATTGTCCTGGTCGTGTGGCAGCGATGAATGTGGCATCAATCTCAGCAAGCGCGTTTGATTTCTGGTGAAGTTCATCCGGCAAAGGACCAAAGTGCGCCAGGCGAGTGATCGAGGCTACCAGACCATCCATTCGCCCACATAAGACCAGCATAGCGTAGCGCTCCAGCTGCTTGCCTGTAGGGAGAGGGTGCCGGTATGAATATATGCGTTCGTCGGTCGCGATCAGGTTGACGATCGGCAATATCTCTTTACCTTGGGTTTTTTGGGCCAAGGTGGCCGCGATCTCAAATTCTGTCATCCCTGGTTCAATAGAATATATCGCAGCCTTCATTGCCTGTGCGCAACCCTCGCTTAATTTCCTGAAGCGATTTTGCTCTACGGGGAGTAAATCCGCACGCAGACGGATAAGTTCACTGGAAATATCCTCCCCAGTAGGATATAAGCCATCGGTTCCCAAGCGCAAGCTCTTTGTTAGATCATCTATTGTTTCGCTGGTCTGGTACCAGTAGGTAACTTTAAACTCCCAGCCCTGTTTTTCTAGATTCTCCTCAACTCGGAAATGTGGTTCTTCGATGTTGTTCGTGATCAGGTAACGACTATTTGGCGTGATCAAAAGGGAAGCCACCCCTGCTTCATCAGCCGTATTTATGTATGAAGCGCCCCCACAGCTCAACCAGGCGAAATTGGTTACCCTTTGAATTAACAAGGCATCTAAGCTTTGTTCAGCCAGAAGATTCATTATTCGTGAGAGCTTAATTTCCAATTCCTCATTCATGTGCTTAATCGTGGTGGTAGACTTCCCATCCCAGATACTTACTGAATGCTTCCTCCACAACGGAGGCCGTCTGAGACAGGTTGATGGCAACATGGTGTTCATAGCCGTTGTCGCATATATAATGAAGCAAGTCCTGAAGCCGGGGAACTTGAACAACGCCGACGCCCCCGAAAGTATTCAGTGGATCGTCAGTGATATTGCCCTCTCCGACATAAGCGACTATTCTGCCATTGAGGTCATCTGTCGAAACGCGGCAATAGGTAAAGGGACTCGGTCGTACACGACCGACAACGGTCCCATAAGTGTTTTCCTTACCCACTGTTCCGGCGATGATTTCCTGGAAATCCATTATCGGGATATCCTCAGGCGAGATAGTTTCATCCATGAAAATATCTCGGGGTAGGTTGGAACAGTGGAATATGACGGCTTTTTCCGGGTCATCACCATAATTGTTGTTCCAATCCACGATAGCGCTCGGTTTTTGGGAGGCCAGCGCCATTGCATACATGGCGACGACACCGGCGATATCTGTCTCGCACGCCGAGGGCATCAATTTATTGCTCATCATGCTCATGATTGTGCAGGGGACGATGCCGAAATACTCTTCCAAAGATGTCCAACACTGGAATGCGCTCGCCACCAGCTCGTTGTCGCTCATCCAGGAATCCACAACAACACCTAGTTTAGCCATCTTGATCAGTGATTCTGATGGGATATCTTTCGTAGGGATGTAATCTTTTATTTGGGATAACATATTGACCACTGACGGATCCCCATCCGCTAGTTCATCGATGCGCCCATACACCTCGGATAGGTCCAGGGTTTCCACCGAAATGCCAGAGCGTTCGAGCAGCTTTTCACTGAACCGCACAGTGTTAAACGCTGCAGGTCTGGCGCCTAACATACCGAATCGAGAATTCTTCAAGCCTCCCACAACGCGGCAGATGCTTGCAAAACGGCGTAGATCTTCCCGAAAATCTTCACTCTCTGGATCGACCGTGTGTAAGCTGGTCAGTGAATATTGAATCCCATATTGCCTGAGATTATTGCAGGCAGACATCTTTCCGCAAAATGAGTCACGGCGATTATCGATGCTCATATCCTTGATGTCATCTGGGAATGCCTGGATCAGCACCGGGACATCGAGGTCGGCCCAACGCAGCGTATTGGCGATTGCCCTTTCATCACCAAAATTTGGCAGAGTCACCAATACACCATCGATCTCTCCTCGATGCTCTTTAAACAACTCCGCACATTTGCGCGCTTCCGCCAGGCTTTCTACACTACCATAGGTTGTTTCTTCTGGGGACAAAGTAATCGCTTCGATCCCTTCTTCTTTCAGGACTTTAAGGATGGTTGCTCTGCCAGTTTCACATAAGTGGCTGGGAAAGAAACCTCGATTGCCAACAATAATGCCTAGAGTAACATTGTCCATGGTTTTTTCCTTTTTGTTTATTATCGTATTGAGCTATTTCTCACGATCAATCTAGGTTGAATCCACTTAACCTCCGGTTCAAATTCTTCTTGCTTCTCCCGCGCATTGATATAGCTACACATTTGATCCACTGCAAGAGCACCCAATGATCTGGCGTTTTGGCGAATAGTCGTCAAAGACGGATAGAAATAAGCAGCCTCGGGGATATCATCAAAACCCACAATCCCCAGGTCTCGTGGTACTTTGATATCCAAGCGTCGAGCTGCTTTCAAGGCTCCCAAAGCCATCTGGTCATTACAGGCAAAAACAGCTTCGATCTCTGGAGATCTGGCCACTAATTTATGTAGCCCGATCTCTCCACTCGAGGCAGACCAATCACCATTAACGATTAATTCTTCCAGGTTGGTAAGACCTGCATTACTCATAGTTACTCGCCAACCCTTCTCGCGCTCCTGCGCTTCCCACCAGTCGATGGGACCGGTGATAATGCCGATTCGGTTATAACCTTGTTCTAGTAAGTGTTCTGTTGCGAGTCTTCCCCCTAGGCGATTGTCCATCCCGGCGATGACTTCATCCCTTTGTTTTGGTTTGTTAAGGTAAACAACTGGAACGGAGATCTGGCTGAATCTGCTGGAAAGTTCCCCCTCTAATCGATCATTACCAGGCACGGCCCAAATGATGCCGTCAACTTGCCTAGAAAGAAGGTTTCTTAGAATGCCATCAATTTTGGTCGCCTCAAAGTCATTCAACAGGCTCAATAAAAGAGAAAATCCTAGTTCATTGGATTTCTGTTCAATGCCTGATAATATGCTCGAGGGTCCAAAGTAGCTCAATCCGAATCCAACAACCCCAAAGGTGTTGGTGCGTCCGCGACTCAAGCTTCTGGCGATGACATTAGGAGAATATCCTAATTCCGTAATGACTTGTTGAACTCGGGCTCTGGTATCGGGAGAGACATCAGGACGGGAATTGATCACACGTGATACAGTTTGAGTTGAAACCCCCGCAGCTTGAGCAACATCTTTAATCGTAATTTTTTGCATCATTACTGAGTTTGCTGCTGGTTACTGTTATCGCTCCCGTTACCGATAACATTTTCAAGTTCCAGTGTAGCATGGGATTAATTCCTTGTCAACTGTTATTAATGTTCCATTAATATTTTGTCGGGTACGAACTCAATTTTTATAGCTGGTTGCTGTCTATTGCCCGCACTGGCACCTTTGATTGGGTACAGTTCAAATTTAAGGCATCACTGTTCGAAGCAAGGGTACCTAAATCACAAAATCACAAGTTATGCTCATAACCCTCAAAAAAGACGATTTTGCGGTTATATCTAGTTGTTTTTTACCTTGAGAACAAATTCGCCCCCAAGTGGGCACACATCCAACAGTAGTACTTTAGACCCGCTTGACTTTGAAGATTGATTTTGCTATTATCAAAATAATTCAGTCATAACCTGCTTAGACAGGTGACTCAAACATCACTATTCCATTCAAATAGAGACAACATCGACACCGTTCATACTGTCCAGGCAGGTGAAGGTGTCTCTATTCTTTAAAATACTCTCTTTAACATCACTGTCATTATTCCACTATCACTGGACCAGATATTTTGTTCGCTCTACCTTTGCGAATATCTCTCGCACACTCTTGATTTATGTGAAAATATCTTTTAGGAGGGGCTTATGTCATCTTGCGACGCTTGAAAATTCTTACTTAGATTGCTTCCTTTGCTTCTCGTCTATATGAACAATTCACAGATTGCCTTAAAATATCGGGCGAACTTCAAATGTACCGTTTTTTTGACCAATATATGACCCAACGGGTCTATTGGGTAGATTTTTAATCCAAACAGTTTAACCCTTAGGAGGGTAAAAACCATGAAACCAACAAGACGAATTGTCTTAATAAGCGTCCTCGTCCTGGTCGCCCTGCTGCTTCTCGCTCTCGGGCCAGCGGTGGCGGCTAAAGGCGCAGGCACGATCACATCGGAGTATTACGGAACGACGGCCGATGGCCAGGACGTTTACGAATATACCTTGACGAGTGCTGGCAAGAAACCGATGGAGGTAAAGATCATCACCTATGGTGGTATCATCACTTCTATCGTAGCTCCAGATAAATGGGGTAATATGGAGAATGTAGCCCTCGGATTCGATAATCTCCAGGACTATGAAACCAAAAACCCCTATTTCGGGTGTATAACCGGTCGATACGCCAACCGGATCGCCCTTGGGAGGTTCGACCTCGATGATGTAACATACTGCCTGGACATCAACAACGATCCCAACTCATTACACGGCGGTTTCGTCGGATTCGACAAAAAAGTCTGGGAAGTGACAAAAGCGGAGGTAGGTCCGCGTGGTCCGATGCTTGAGCTGCACTATCTCAGCTCTGCTGGGGAGGGCTTCGAAGGCGACGTATGCGCTGATGGCGAGGCAGGATACCCCGGTAACCTGGACGTTTATGTGACCTATACATTGAACAGCTACAAGCTGATCATGGATTACGCAGCAACCACCGATGCACCGACCGTCGTCAACCTGACCAACCACACCTATTGGAACCTGGCTGGTGAAGGCGAAGGTGACATCAACGATCATTTCTTGAGGATCAATGCCGACAAATACACACCGGTTGACCCGACCTTGATACCGACTGGTGAGCTGCCATCTGTCGAAGGAACGCCATTCGATTTCAGGAATTGGAAACAAATTTCTGATGGCCTCCGTTCTAACCATGAGCAAGTCGTCATCGGGCGGGGGTTCGACCACAACTGGGTGCTGAGCCGGCCTTCACCTGAGGATACTTCGATGTTCCATGCTGCAGCAATGTGCGAACCCGAATCCCGGCGCGTGCTTAATGTCTGGACCACCGAGCCTGGCATACAGTTTTACGCCGGTAACTTCCTCGATGGGACGCTGTACGGTCCCAGCGGCCGCGCTTACCGGCAAGGAGACGGACTTGCCTTGGAGACACAGCACTACCCTGACTCACCCAACCAACCTGACTTCCCATCCACGGTGCTACGTCCTGGCGAGACCTATGAAACCACCACTATTTTCCAGTTAATGGTTAATAAAGGACAGTGCAGGACCAAATAGTGCTAGCCTGTCTATCTAGCTCCTTCGCCCGGGCAATCTGAATTTGGAGCGGGTGCGCTTTTACCAGCGCACCCGCTTTTGCATTCACCAACCATCAGCAGTTGTGATACCATTCAACTCATTGCTCGAAAACCCACTGTTACATGACTCATGGAAAGGAGATTTCAGAACTGTGGTTGCGCTTAGAGGTGTAATTTGGGATATGGATGGCGTCCTTGTTGATACGGGAGAGTTTCATTTCCAGTCCTGGATGGACACATTAACCAATTATGGTATCCCATTCTCAAGAGAGATTTTCAACAATACCTTTGGGATGAATAATGAAGGTATCTTGAAATTATTGATGGGGGAAGATTTTAATTCAGAGATTGTTACCGAAATCAGTGAGCGTAAAGAAACTTCCTTTCGCCAGGCGATCCGCGGTCAGGTGAAGACACTTCCCGGTGTGCTCCCTTTGCTGGACTCGATAAAAAGTATATATATTCCACAGGCGATCGGATCGTCTGGTCCTCAGAAAAACATTGACGCAATTGTTGAAGAGTTAGGTCTGAAGATCTACTTTCAAGCGCTGATATCAGCTGCGCAAATGCCAAGCAAGCCTGATCCAACAGTTTTCTTAACCGCCGCGCAATCGATCCGTGCACCTGCCGCGCACTGCGTGGTCATCGAAGATGCTATTGCCGGTATAGAAGCTGCCCACCGGGCAGAGATGAAATGCGTTGCCGTCACAACTACCAATCCTGCCAGTGCTCTGCAAAATGCTGATGTGATCGTTGACAACCTCAATGATATATCGATTGATAAGCTGATTGCTTTATTTGACGAACCAACGAATATATAACTTAGTGGAAATCATGACCGCATTACCCGCGCTCAGGCTTTACTTAAGGCCAATTCACTGCTAAGATATGTTCACTTTAATTTTCCAACAAAATATCCGTACAATATAACATTTTAATGTGATCGGCAAGGTTGCCTGCCGATCACAGAGGAGTTATTATGGAAGTCAATCTCTGCATGAAAAAGGAGATCGTCAAAGCTCCAGTTACGGCTACTGTTGCTGATGCAGCATCCATTTTCTGCGCCCACCATGTTGGCATGCTGCCTGTTGTTGATGATACTGGTACGCTGGTTGGCATTTTACAGTTGCGTGATTTAATACATATCATCATGCCGGCATTCGTGGACCTGATCGATGATATTGACTACGTCGGCGATTTCGGGGCAATGGAAGATTACGAACCAGCCCAGGAAGAGCTCAATCAACCCATTTCCGGGATCATGGAAGAGCCTACTTGCGTTCGGGATGATTCAGGACTGGTACGAGCCTTTGCTTTTATTTACAAGCACGAATTGATCGACCTTCCTATCGTAAATCGCGACGGCCAATTAGTTGGTCTAGCATCACGGGTCGACATCGGTCGGGCTTTGCTTACCGCTTGGTGTGAGAATGCAAGCAATAACCAATCTTCATAAATCATGATAATCGCCACCATCATATTCGTCGTCACCTTGATAGTGATCTTCACCGAATGGATTCCCCGCACGATAGCCGCCATTGTAGGCGCTGCCCTCATGGTTGGAGTGGGAATATATGCTGGTTTTTACGGTGAGGAGCAGGCAATTGAAGCCATTGATTTTCACACTATAGGTCTTCTCCTCGGAATGATGACCCTGGTCGCTCTCCTTCAACCGACAGGCTTTTTCCAATATATAGCCACTTTGGTCGCCCGTTCATCAAGAGGCAAACCTATTCTCTTATTGATCTTATTAGGCACTGTCACAACTGTGCTTTCAATGCTCCTCGACAATGTGACGACGGTGGTGATCATTGCCCCGGTTGCTGTTCTGATCGGTGAGATTTTGGGCATGAGTGTAGTTCCATTGTTAATGGCTCTTGCTTTATTATCAAATACAGGTGGCACGGGCACCCTGATCGGAGACCCCCCTAATGTATTGATTGGATCGGCTGCAAACCTGTCATTTAACGATTTTCTGGTCAATGCGCTGCCAGTCGTGGTAGTTGCCTGGTTCGTGGTACTGGGTCTGCTGTTATTTCTCTTCAGGAAGGAACTACGGCAGCCACCTGCCAATACCGAGGCTGTACAAAAGCTTGATCCCGCCAGAGCCTTGGACGATCCAATCACTGCAAGGAAAGTGATTATCGTTTTGATAGGAACGGTCCTGCTATTTTTCCTCCAGGAGCTGCTGGAATTCAGTTCATCATTCATCGCACTGGCAGCGGCAGGCGTGGCTCTGCTTTGGATCCGCCCCAACACCCAAGAACTATTCGAACGAATTGAATGGAGCGTGCTCGTTTTCTTTATCGCCTTGTTCGTCATGGTCGGCGGGCTGGAATCATCTGGCGCCCTTGATCAGATCGCTGATGTGATGATCGAAGCCGCCAGCCTTAATCCAATTTTACTTGGCATCATTTTCATTTGGGTGGTGGCTATCTTGTCGGCTATCGTGGATAACATCCCGATCACCATTGCCTTGATCCCGGTGATTATTCAGCTGGGTGCGTCCGGGATAAATACGGCACCCTTGTGGTGGGCACTTGCATTTGGGGCGGGATTTGGGGGGAACGGCACAATCATTGGCTCCTCAGCCAATATTGTTGTTGCCTCGCTGTCAGAACGAACGCGCACCCCCATCACATCTGGGATGTGGATCAAGCGAGGTTTGCCAGCGATGATAGCTGCTTGTGTCGTTGCCAGCATCCTATTCGCAATTTTTTTCCCTTTTTACAACCAGTAGCCCCATTCGATGATGGCTCTTTTATCACTCGGCAGATGATTAACCCCGTCAAATCTTGTTCCTAAAGTGACCATGTCCTCAAATAAGGTAGACAGCAACGCGGATGATGCTGTTGATATCAATTTGAATCGATACATCAAGTATTTCATCTCCCCTTAACTTTACTCAGGCAACCAGTATCAGTATCACAATCAACTTGGCGAAATTAAGTTGACAAAATTCATATATTTCGGTATAATCCGAAATAACAGAAGGAGTTGAATTATATGGTTACATTAACACCAGTTATGAAGAATATCATTCTGCATTGGGGAGAGATGGGTTCTTCTTGGGGTATCAACCGTTCAGTAGCTCAAATATACGCACTGCTCTATTTGTCTCCTGACCCGCTCACAGCAGATGATATTAGCTCTTGCCTAACAATCGCCCGCTCAACGGTTAGCACAGGATTACACGAGCTGCAGACATGGGGTGTTGTGAAAGTCCTGCATGTGCTTGGAGATCGTCGCGATCACTTCACCACGATGAACGATATCTGGGAGATCTTTCGCGTCATATTGGATGAACGCAAGCAGCGGGAGATCGACCCCACACTAGAATTTCTCCAGCAGAGCGTTCAGGAAATGCAGTCTCAATCTGTTGACCAAATCCACGTGCAAAAACGTGTTAATGACATGCTTGAATTCTTCGAAACTGTCACTGCGGTATACGAGCAGGTCGAGAATATTCCAACTAATAGGTTGAAGGAGCTTTTTCGGATGGGCAATAAATTAACAGGTCTCGTTGATCAAGTTGCCCGAGATTAGATTTGTCAAATGCAATCTTAAGAGCATAGAGATAACGCAAATTACAAATTCAATGAATGGAGCATCGATGTGATGGTAGATTACAACTTGGATACGATGCAATACATAAGCACAATCAATAAGAATAAAGGTTACGAATTAATTCAAGATAATTTAAGTCTGGTCGAACAGCAATTGTTGGCAGAGCAGCCAGGCCAGCATAGTTTATTGACTGAGGCAACATTTCAACTTCTCCAGGCTGGTGGTAAGCGAATTCGTGCAGCCATATGCCTGTTATCTGCTGGAATTTTTGCAGCCGATTCGGATCGGTCGCATTCGTTAGCTGCAGGTGTAGAAATGCTGCACACTGCCACGCTGGTTCACGACGACTTCATTGATGGTGCATTGTTACGTAGAGGCAGGCCTACGCTGAATGCTGGTTTGAATGCCAATTTCACTGTCCTCATCGGGGATTACTTCTTTGCCCGTGCAGCGAATCTGGTTTCAAAAACAGATAATTTAGACATTATGAATCAATTCGCTGATACGCTGATGACGATCTTGAATGGCGAGATCAACCAGCAGTACTCGCTTTGGCAAGTCGATCACCAGGAATATTATGATCGAATTTATGCTAAAACAGGAGCTATGTTTGTATTGGCAGCAAAGTCAGCCGCGGCACTTGGTGGGGCAGACCAGAAAGAACTCCTGGCTATGGAGAAGTATGGCTATTATTCGGGGATCGCTTTCCAGATCGTTGACGATGTTTTTGATTTCACCAATAAACAGACCCAGCTGGGCAAGCCAGTAGGTAATGATCTGCGCCAGGGCCTGATCACGCTGCCTACTCTGATTTATAGCGAAAGATATCCGAATGACCCAAATCTCAAGTTGCTTCTTGAAGTGCAGGACGGAAACCACCCAGCTGCAGCGAAATTAATTTCTTCGATACTGGATTCCGGTGTGATCAATGATGCGATCAACAAGGCAAAAGATCTGGTCTCTCAGGGACAACGTGAACTAAAAGCGGTTCCCTATTCAGGATATGTTGAGGCATTAGCTTCGCTAACAGAAACGATCATCGAACGCAAAGTGTGAATGTAATAAAGATTATCCCCCTGACGGTCTCATTATTCTAGAAAACACATTATTGAAAAAAAGAGAGAAACCATGAATATCAAATATCATATAATTGGGTAAAAATTACCTTTATTATGAAATTTTATTAAATCAATTGAAAAGAGGTTAGAAATATGAATAACAAGCACAAGATAAAAAGTGTAATCACGAGCGATTTGGAGGGGCGAATTCAGACGTATAATCAAGGTGCGGAGGAGATCTTTGGCTACCGGCCTGAAGAGGTGATTGGAAAGAAGCGGGTCTCGCTCTTCTCTCCTGGCCAGACAGTACTGGAATATGTACCAAACTGGCTCAAAGTTGCTAGTGAGCAAGGGGAGTACCGTACAAAAACGGTATTTCTGGATCGCGAAGGGAAACCGATCGCGGCAGAAGTTCGTATCACCCCCACTTTCAAGGATGGTCAGCAAATTGGGTATTGTGGTGTGACTGAGGTTCTTGAGGATGTCAATCCTGAGGAAGTGGCGCCAAATATCAGTTTCATGACTCGCGCCTTCTCCTGGATGGTCATCACCCGCGCACCCTTCCTCACCGCCATCATTGTCCCCATTTTGCTGGGAGCATCCTGGGTCGCATACAAAAACCTTATCCAACCCTTCCCCTGGGACTTGTTTTTCATGGCGCTTTTTGCTGGGATCTTCTTGCACATTGCTGCCAATACATTCAATGATTATTTCGACTGGAAAAGCGGTACAGACCCGGCCAATAACGACTACTTCCTCCCCTATTCAGGCGGCAGCCGCTCTATTGAGCTAGGTTTGATCAGCGAGAAAAGCCTCTTTCGAGTTGCTTCAATATCACTCCTGATAGCCGGCACCTTGGGCTTGATCCTCACCTTGCGCAGCGGACCAGGGATTCTGATCTTTGGACTCATTGGTGCACTGTCGTCCTATTTCTACACGGCGCCTCCATTGCGTCTGGCGGCGCGAAAAGGACTTGGCGAGTTGCTCATTGGCTTGAATTTTGGACCTCTGGCTACTGCGGGAACCGTTTATGCCCTAACCGGCAGCGTCACATTGACCGATTTCTTGATCGGTATTCCGATAGGTCTGTTGACTACAGCTATCCTCTGGATTAACCAATTCCCAGATGAAGATTCCGATCGGGAGACCGGTAAGATCAACTTGGTCGTAATGTTGGGAAAGAAACGCGCCCGTTGGGGATATCTGCTGCTACTGGCTGCTGCATTCGGTTTGCTGCTTTACTGGCTTGCAGTAGGATTGCTTCCCTTGGCTACCCTGCTTGTCCTTGGGAGCATCCCTTTGGCTGTTTATGCTGGTCGAATTACGGTGCGAGAATACAACCAGAGGAGCTTGATTCGCGCCAATGCGGCAACTATTCAACTGCACCTAGCTTGTGGCTTGTTGTTGGTAGCAGGTTTGCTTTTGAGCGTATTTTTTGGCGGTTTCCCCACTATATAAACCACGTCAAATACGTGTAAATTCTATCGATCGAGTTCGCACCACATCTCATAGGAATTCTTGTAAAACAAGATAATACCCCGACCGCTGAGTGCGGTTGGGGTATTCTTACAAATCAAGTTCGCCCCTAACCAGCTTGTCAGATCACCTGTTATTTCCGCCGCGCTGACCATACCAACAGCAGCACACCGGCAACTACCAGGACGATCACAAGCGGCGCACCTATCCTGGATAAACTGGGTTGTGTCTCTGCATTGGCGGTATCAGTGACACTGGGAAGTGTGGATATCAGCTCCTGGGTGGATGTGGGAGCGACCGGAGTCTGGGTGATCGTGGGAGTTGCGCTTGGTAGAGCCTGCATCGTGATGGCTGGAATCGGTGTGACCGTAGCCGGCGGGGTGACGCGCAGAAGCAGCTGCTGCCCGGGCTGGATGATGGATGAGGAATTGAGTCCATTCCAAGACATCAGTTCGGCCAGGTTGATATCGTACAGATCGGCAATCGATGCCAGGTATTCGCCGCTCTCGACAATGTGATAGTAATTGCCGTTGCTTGCCGGGGTGAGCTGTTCGATGGCCGAGAGCGGGCGTGGGGTCGGGCTGGGCGTGACATTTCCGGGATCGATCAGCAATTTCTGGCCGATTTGCAGCGGCCAATCAGCTTGCAGCCCATTGAAGGCCAAAATCGTTTCCACTTTGACTTTGTAAGCCTCTCCAATCCTGATCAGCGACTGGTACGGCTGCACTTCGTGAACGATCTTGCCCTCAGGGTCAGGGGTTGCCATCTGTACCATCCACACCGGCGTGGGGGTGGCGTAGCCTTCGGTGCTACTGGTGGGGATGAACAATTCCTGTCCCACAATCAGGTCATTATCACTTGAAAGGTTGTTCCAAACCTCCAGATCGCGGATCGTGATTTGATATGCGATGGCGATCGACCAGAAAGACTGCCCAGCCTGGACGAGGTGATAAATTCTGCCATCAGCATCAGGCTTGGCGATCTTCACCGGGGTGATGATCTGCGAAACCGGGGGGACTGGGTTTGTATCACTTTCGGTATCACCCCCAGGCACGGATTTATATTCACCACAAGCCTTGTCGGAGGAGTACGCAGCCTGCAAAATATAATAATAGCGGCCATCCGCAGCCTGAGCTACGCCCGCCCCCACATGGCAGTAAGCTGGATTGACCGCCGGGCGCATGTGTTCGGGATCGGCCCAGGCTTGCATGATCTCATCAACGCTCGTATTGCCAAAGCCCACGGCAAAATTTTCGGTAGCCCAAACGGTACCCCCGCCGCCATAGCCTGCCGCGGCAATGCGTCCGCGCACATCTCCAATATGCCAGGACATATAATTCGCGGCCATGATCTCGGCAGTGGCTTGCGCCACGGCGTTGACAATCGGGTCCTCGATCAAAGCTGGTAATCCACGTGATACGCGCAGCGTGTTCATCGCCAGGATCAATTCACTGCGCGATACTGTTCCTGATTGGGCTTGAACTCCCGGCTGGTTGGCTGTCGAGGTTAGCAGCCAGATGAGCAGCAGGCTGATCAGGATCATGATTTGATATCGCTTTCGATGATTTCGCATCATGCGCAGATTCTAGCACGAAAAAGGGGTAGAGCAGTTTGGTTGCCATCCGCAACGGGGTTTTTTGTCGTGAAGGATTGGGGGTAAAGATCTTCTATCGAATTTAAATGAGAGAGTAGTATTCCACCCACTCTCTCATTATCCTTATGCATGGGTAGGTAGGCAAACCGCCTTCCCCATGATTTTTAGAGCAAAATTCATCAATGGGGGCAATGAGTCTCGAAGGAATTACCTCTTAAGAATGATATGGATGATTGCTGAATACGTTAAGGATCGGTGGCGTTACCTAAATGTGGACAATGTAAGATGGATTGACAGCTAGATTAATTTAAGTCAATTTACGGCTGGGGTGTTTGAGCAATTTCGCTCCCCAGGAGTTCGTTTCTGAATATTCCTGCTTAAGTTGCTTTATATAGATTAGTGCTTCAGCTCGCTCCTTCGAAATAATTATCCAGTTCCTCCTGCAGCCTCTGTTTCTCCACTTGCCCCAGGAAGGTCGCCTGGATGGCGTTTACCGCCAGGCTGCGGATGTCTTCTATGTCCAGGTTCAGCGCATTTTGAACGGCGAGGTAGTTCTCGGTCATGTACCCCCCAAAATAAGCTGGGTCATCGGAGTTCACCGTCACACACAGCCCACGGTCCAATAGCCGCTTCAAGTTGTGGTCTTCCATCGTATCAAACCCACGCAGCTTAATGTTCGACAGCGGGCAAACTGTCAGCGGGATCTGCTCTGTCACCAGCCGTTCGACCAGCTTGGCATCTCCCTCGGCACGCACGCCGTGATCGATCCGCTTGGCCTTGAGCAGATCCAAGGCTTGCCAGATGTACTCCGGTGGGCCTTCCTCACCGGCATGTGCCACAGTTAAGAAACCCTGTGCTCGGGCTTCATCGAACACCGCCGTAAACTTTTTTGGTGGGTTGCCTACTTCCGATGAATCCAGCCCCACGGCAACAATCCAATCCTTATAAGGCAAAGCCTGCTCCAGCGTCTGCATAGCTGCCTCGGCGCTCAGGTGGCGCAAAAAGCACATGATCAGCATAGAGGTGATGTTGAGCTGTCGTTCGCCGTCTACCAGGGCGCGCTGTATGCCGTTAATCACCGTCTCAAACGGCACATCTCGATCGGTGTGAGTTTGCGGGTCAAAAAATATCTCGGTGTGGCGCACATTCTGCGAGCTGACCTGCTTGAGATAGGCCCAGGTCATATCGTAAAAATCTACCTCTTTGAGCAGCACGCTTGCACCTTCATAATAAATGTCCAGGAAGGACTGCAGGTCGGTAAACTGATAGGCTTCACGTACTTCATCCACCGATTTGAAGCGCAGTGGTACACCGTTGCGCTCCGCCAGCTCAAACATGAGATCTGGCTCTAATGAACCCTCGATATGCATATGCAGCTCGACTTTTGGCATGTTACGAATGAATTCTTCCATTTTTACACCTCCTCTATATCTGTATGGGTAGTCTCATCGCAGAGCCATTGAGTTTTGGAGAGTTTTTCCCTGGCTGCTAAAAGTAAGGTAGTCCGTATCGCAGTTGATCCACTTGAAGCCTTTATTTCCATAGTATCCAAAAAAAATGAACCAACGCCAAGTTGGTTCACAATCAGATCGTCGCTTAGGTTAAATATACCTCCTCAATCGCCAGCAAAACGGAATTGCCTTAGAAGACAAGGATACTCGTTCTATATCTACTTCATTATAGCATGATGGTTCTTATCTGGATTCCCTACTAATATACCGTTGGACAGTACGAACAATGTAGGAGAGTATGAAACTATTTTTCATTCCGTAATCGTGAATTCTGAGTTGTGGACTTACGCGAGAGGGAGATATCCATTCGACCATCCCAATATCACAACACGTAAGTGTTCGAGCGAACAAAAATGAGTGATTTTCAATCAAAAGAGCTAATTTCGATCCCCAATCGATCCAACTTCTCCCTTTGCACAAAGCGCAGAGATGTAAATAATCGCTCGATAGGCATATCAAGCGATTTTTGTGGACGTTGTTGGACTTATCGGATTGCCAATCTTCACATACCAGTGACAGAATTTAAGTAATATCCAGCACGGATTTAATCTCATCGGGATCAAGTTTCCATCCGACCTGTAACGCCCTTAATTGGTTTGAAGAGTTTCTCTGGCATCACTTCATTTTTGTATTCTATGCCTTCGCTGATGCAGTTTGTAGGCTAAGAAGTTCGTCCAGTGCCTTTATCAAGGCAGCGAGCAATATCTCTGCATGTTCCACCTGGAACACAATCGGCGGACGGATTTTTAAGGTCCCGTAGTTTTGACCGGTGGTGCCAATAAGAACACCATGATCGCGCATACGATTCATAATACCGTCAGCCATCTGCGGGTCAAGAGTGCCATCGAGATTAATGATATCTACGCCCTGGAGCAATCCCGAACCGTGTAAGTCACCGATCACCGGATAGTCCTTCTGCAGCAATACCAGACGTTCTCGAAGATATGCGCCCACTTCGAGCGCATTTTGCTGCAACGCTTCCTTTTCGATCACTTCAAGCACAGCCAATCCAGCGGCACAGGAAACTGGATTGCCGCCGAAGGTGCTGAAGTAACTAAATTCATTGTAGAGAGTTTCGGCGATCTCTGGGCGGGTTACCACTGCGGCAAGTGGATGTCCGTTTCCTATTGGTTTTCCCAAGGTTACGATGTCGGGTAACGCACCATCGAACTGAAAGCCCCAGAAATGCTGGCCGAGGCGTCCGAAACCACCCTGCACTTCATCAGCGACACATAACCCTCCGGCATCCCGTGTCATTGCAAAAAGCGAATTTAGATAATCCTTTGGGGAGGTATAAATTCCATCACTGGTAAAAGCTGTGTCCAATATCAGCATTGCTGGCTGATGCCCATGTTCGTTCAATGCCTTGATCGCACTACTTAGACCAGAATCTGGCTTGCGAAAATTGGTGTCCGATGTAGGTGCGAATAGCGTATGCACATGTGATGGCAGTTTCTCCAGTGGAATTGTTTCGGTGCTGAACTCTGTGGTGGCAGCAGTGCTACCATGATACGAGAATTTGGTTATCAGAGCCCCTCCGTTGCCTGATACCGCTTTCGACATCTGCCAGGCAAGATCGTTAGCTTCTGAGCCGCTACACACAAACATGCAGACACTCAACGACTCCGGCATTCGTCTGGTAATCTGCTCTGCCAGCTCAAGAATATACCCGTGCATATAGCGCGAGCTGGTATTCAGTCGCCACGCCTGCTTGGCAATTGCGTTCACTACATGAGGGTGACAGTGGCCAACATGGGCGACATTATTGTATGCATCCAGGTATCGCATGCCTTCATCATCGTATAACCAGACACCTTCGCCGCGCACAATATGTAACGGGTGGTCGTAGAACAGGTAAGCATGAGGACCTAAGAGACGAGCCCTGCGCGACAGATGAGATTGATGCGTCTCATTCGCCTCTTTTTGCATCGATTTCACTTCATACATTTCCCATAAACCGCAGGTCCGCGAGAATTTCTTTGTGACATCTGCCGGATCCTGCGCGCGCCATGCCTCAAGCATGGACCACGTCTCATTGACCCCCCCTGTGATGTAATCTCGATTATACGGGTGGATTGCTGCTCTCCAGGATGCAATTACGTTCAGCATTGTCAACCTCGCCCCTATCAAGTCGTATAGAACTCCCAGTTCGTCCTGCTCGAGTGGAACCAGTTCGTGATAACCGGCAAGAATTTCCGTGGCTACTCCTACAGGGTCAGCATGCTCTCGAAGCATGGGTGCGATGGTGGTGGCCAAATCATTAATCAAGAGTGTATGAGTCATATCCCCAAAGTCGATAATACCGACAATGCGGCCGGGATCATTCTCTGCAACCAGGATATTGTCAGGCACAAAGTCATTATGAAGGATCTGCGCCCGCAGTTTTGGTACCAGAGGAAGCACGTTCTGATCGAAGCGATCCAGGAAGTAGCTGACCAGTTCATGATGACTTGCATCGCTAATATGGGGCAAATACTCTCTGAGCTTTGAAGTATGCTTCAAGTCCCAGAGCAGTTCATAGTTCGCGATAGGATGAAAGAAGCCTCGCAAAGCCAGGACAAGTTGTGCCAGGCAGGCTCCCATCGGACGGAGCAGCGCATGGTCAGTGGGATCATCTTTCGGAGGAGCGCCAGATAAGTAGGTTAGTATACGTATACTGTGATCTGTGCCGTTCTCAGCTTGAATCTGCTCGATAGCTAATCCGTTCCGAGAACACAATACTTTAGGTACAGGTAATTCAGGGTCCACTTTAGCGATATGTTCCAATGCCTTGAGTTGCATATCAATGATCGCCAGATCCTCGGCACTGTTAGCAATTTTTATTACAAATTGATCCCCGACCTCAGTGGTGATGCGGAAGTTTTGGTCACGCTCACTCACTAGAGGAACCATGTTACCAGCGAGTCCATATAGCTTATTGGCGATAGCTTTTACTTGCTCGATGGTAAAGCTTGGGGATCGAACCTCTAAAATATCACCTTGATATTGGTCAGAATTCGCGTCAGGCATCCCAAATCTCCATTCATTAAAATAGATATCTAATTGTAGTCCACAAAAACTGCGTTCTGTACACTCGCAGGTTCAATATTATATTCAATGGAAATTGCTGCCAAATGCATCTAAAAAGTAAGCAAAATTGCATTTGAAAATCTTGATCAAAATACAATCGAAATGTAAGATTATTGCAATCAGGAAAGTCCGGTATTATAAGAATCCTTTTTAACAACCTTTAAGTAAGAAAGGAGCATCCCATGAAAATTGGTCTACAAATTCCTCATTTCCGTCCTAGCTCACCATCAAGCATGCAGGGCTGGCTAAGAGATGTTGCTCAAACCGCTGATCAGGGCGGTTTTGACAGCATTTGGCTCATGGATCATTTTATCCAATTGGGAGAATTTCTCGGCCCGCCCGATAGTGAAATGCTCGAAGGTTACGCTGCACTAGGTTATATTGCTGGGGTGACTCAAAATATGAAGCTGGGTTTGTTGGTTGGAGGTGTCATCTACCGTCACCCTGCCATTGTTGTGAAGTCCATCTCAACCTTAGATGTGCTTTCCGGTGGGCGTACCTATTTCGGTATTGGTGCGGCCTGGTATGATCTGGAATGCGACTGGCTTGGACTCCCTTTCCCTCCCACCAAGACCCGTTTCGAAATCTTGGAGGAAGCCCTTCTTATTGCGCACCAGATGTTTCATGGAGATGACAGCCCCTTTGAAGGGAAGCATTTCACACTTCAAAAGCCTTGGAACAACCCTCAGCCGCTTCAAGATCCTCACCCACCGATCCTCATTGGAGGAATGGGCCCCAAAAAAACTTTGAAACTTGTTGCCAAGTATGGCGACGCCTGTAATTTCTTTGGGTCAGCGCCAACACGTATTTTGAAACAACGGCTTGATGTACTTAAGCAGCATTGTGCCGATGAAGGTCGAGATTATGATGAGATTGAAAAAACAGTATTGTATGATGAGATCGATATCCAGCCAGGGGTTGATAAGCATCTGATCAATAAAAGCCGTGAATTTGCCAAACTCGGTTTCAATCACATCATCTTAAACCTGAACAGTGATTACACACCGGACAATATTTCTTATCTTGCTGATAGGGTATTACCTGAGATTAAGTCAATAGAGTAAATCAAAATTCACAATGAATCTATAAGCCGGTTCTCCTGGCAAGTATCAAACTGCCCTGGTGAAATTCAAATTTATGAACATATCCTGGCAGCTTTCTGAAAACTGATAATTTGAATAAGGGAAATATGTCAGTGAGGAGAAAAAAGAGTGCTTTCCATTTTAATTGAACCGCAGCAAAAAAAGCAGCAAATTCATTCACAGAATTATTTGGAAATGTATAGCTGAAATATGTATTCATAACTTGATAGATCTCGCTAATTAAAAGTGTATGTTCACTCAAAACTGGACTTTCGACTTGATTGGGAAATTAGTTTTGCACTCCTTCACCCCGCAATCTCCACACATGCACGGTGAGGCGAATTACAATTCTCTGATTTTCAATCAAAAGAACCCATTTCAATCCAAAATTGCTCCAACTTTTCTCCTTTGCTTAACGAATAGAGAAGCAAAAACTGCTCAAAAGGCACGTCAAGCAGTTCATAATCCCTTATATGCTTGCAGAACGGTCCCATACTGGTCCGTTCTTTCCAAAAGCAACATTTAGTGTTGCGACAATAAGCGGAATGGGACTCTACAGAACTTAGATGAGAGAGTGGTTATCCAAGATGTCTCTCATCATCCTTGTGCATGAGTACAGCGAGCAAATCCTTCCCAATGTTTTTTTGGAAAAATCACCAGTTGAGGATAATCCAAAGGCGTTAGGTGACAAAGCTTTCAAGCCAACGATCTACCTTTACGGCAGTGGCGGTGCTTCGATAACTGGCGGTTCGCCGATATTATCAGCCTGGACAAATTCTGCGGAAACCCACCCCTGCTCGCTTGCGGCGATCGTGGTGGGAAGCTTGATGACCCACCAACCACCATCTTCGCTGACGCCGATCACTCCACCTACCGAACCAGCCGGAGCAACCCCATAAATCGGGTAATCTGTACTGGGCCCACTGCGAATGTTGATCGCCTCCAGGGCTGTTACAGTGGGTCCGCTTGGTAACTGGGTTGGCAATACAATCGCTGGAGGTTCGCCCCCACCCGGATCGGATGGGGAATCACCCTGATTGCCAAGCAGCACGAAAAGGATGACAGCCAACAAGCCGATGATGATCAGGCCAGTAACTACGATCAGGATCGTGGATGTGCTTGAATTATTTTTTGGTTCAGAATTTGCTTGGTTCGTCATAGAAATCTCCAACAATATTATTGTTATTCGATAGTTAAAATAATCTGATCATTCTACCGAAAGTTGAGCATTTGAAGGTCAGGCAGATTCCTCTGCGCGCTCCAAACGCCGGTTGGTGATCAAAATGAAAACACTGGTTAGAAACACCCAGGCAGGGAAGATGAAACGAGCCTCGCGGATCGAGCCAGCGAAAAACAAGAAGATCAGCGCAAGGAGATAGGTGATGATGGTCAGCCAGCGCGGTGTCACCTCCGTCCGGGTCCAGATGGTGCCAATTGAGAGCATGTACACACCGGCGATGCGTAGGGTATAGTTGCCGATGATCTCGTTTATCAACATAAAGCCAAAGATATATATATCATTGTCGGTCAAAAGGTCAGCAGCGAAGGTGTAGGTACCAAATACTGCCCCAAGGATGGCTGCATAAACGAACATCAGGACCACAAAGGCGATGCCACTGCCCAAAAACACGGTGGCGAAGAAGCGGTCTTCCCTTTCGCCAATGTGATCGCGGATCACGCCCGTAAACCAGAAGAAGGCGATCCCGGCAAAAGGTATCAGGCTCAACCCCAGGGAGACAGTATCTACCCTCCTTTCCAACCACTCTGGGTTGATCTCCTCAACGGGTACTTGGAGACCACCTGTGATCAGCAGCATGCTGGCGACCAACAAGCCCGAAAAAATGATCCCGGCCAGCGCGGCCGAGCGCGGCGAACGGATTCGTTTTTGAATCTGACCTAGATTTTCTTCAGCCATCAAGTTCTCCTATCGTCATACTCATATCTAAGATCATGTTTTCTATTTCCAAAGAAGGCTCATGCGTCTATCACCGAGAGCCTTGGCGCAACGTGACCGGTTTCCCACCGGGGTGCCTTGCTGGCGGCGACAGCCACCACGGAGCGACCGAGCTCTTGAATCTCTACAGAGTTTCTGCCAAATGATCGGCCATGCGAGACCAAAACCACCAGGTCTCCTTTATTGGATATCTGCTCAGCCCATTCCGCCTTGTCCATTTCCCCGGGTACGTACTCCGCCCGTTCAGGGAGCACGACCCCGGCTTCGGTTAGCCGCTCCGGACTTACAGGACCAACAATCAGGGGCTTTCCAGGAGCAGCCGCGTCAGCAATGTTGACCGCTGTGTGCAGATCATCGATCCTGGAGGGCCGCAAATCAAGATCGGATATCGCCAGAACGACTCGCTTTACTGCTGCATCAGATATGGCAGCCACAGCCACCGGACAATCCACCGATCGTGTTATCTCGTCAGCCAGGCTCTCCACCAGTATCTGCGTGAATGGACGAGGGCCGGGCCACTGCAGCAAGACCAGTGAAGCATTGTTTTCTATCGCCGCCTGGCTGATCCCCTCTGCCAGGTTGCGGTCGACGCGCACCCGGCTGTCCCCTTCCAATCCCAGAGAGTGCAGTGTGTCATCGATTTCTATCAGATTGTCTCTGGATTCGGATATATCTTCTTGGGGCATTGTAACCACCACCGGGATGAGCAGGCCGCCGTTGGCCTCGGCGATCTGTCCGGCAAATTGCAAGCGCAGCGCCAGACGCTCGGAAACATCACGGGTGGGCACCAAGACCACCTCTCCCAAGCGGCGTGCTTCCTCCTTGGGCTGCTCGATACGAGCAGCATATCTCGGGGTGCCCAGGGAGGTGATGAACAGACTCACGGCAATGACCACCATCACGGCGTTGACCACTCCATCGCCATACAAGCCCAGTTCAAGGCCGACAATGGTGGCAGCCAGGGTTGCCGCAGCCTGCGCGACCGAAATAGTGAACAGCATGCCAGCTTCAGCTCGACTCAGACGGAAGATGCGACCAGTGAGCAAGGCCGCGACCAGCTTGCCAACCACCAGGGCCACGCTGAGCCACAACGCCAGCTGGATCGTTTCAGATTTGAACATCACCGCAGGGTCGAAGAGCAGCCCCACAGACACCAGGAAGGCTGGGATGAACAGCGCATTGCCGAAGAAGTCAACATGCTCCATCAGGGCGCTCTCGTTAGGCACCAGGCGGTTGAGGCCGAATCCCGCAAAGAAGGCGCCCAGCAGCGGCTCGATGCTCACGATTTCGGCCACCACCGCCGCCGACATCAACCCGACGAGGATGATCATAAAGCGCAGAATGCGCCCCCGCCCCAGGGTCGAGAAGAACCAGCGCGTGATCCAGGGCAGGGCCACCAGGCACCACACCCCCAGGATGACCAAACCCAACGCAATGGAGAGAATTAACCGGGTACCGGTTTGATCTCCCGTCTCTGAACCGGCTACCAGGGCCAGCACCAGTAGGGAGACGGTGTCGGTGATAGCGCTGGCCCCCAGCGTGGCTGCTCCGGCCCGGTTTTTGGTCAGATCAAACTGCTTGAGCACCGGATAGGCAATCAGCGTGAAAGATGCCCAAAAGGAGCCGATCAATATGGCAGCCTTGGTGTCGTAGCCAAGCTGTAGGGTGATGAAGGTGCCCAGGGCGAAGGGGATCACCGAGGTAATCATCCCGAATCCGCCTGAAATCCTCCAAAAGCGGCGAAAGGTTTCCAGGTCCATCTGCAGCCCGGCCAGGAAGATCAGGTACAGGATGCCGATCTGGCCGATATTCTCGATGGCTCGAAAGTCGTCCAGGATGCCCAGCATATGCGGCCCGATCAAAGCCCCGCCGATCAGCAGACCGAGAAGTCCTGGCATTCGCAGTCGTTCGGCTATCAGCGGACCAAAAATAATGATGATGCCAAGTACCAGAAAGCCGAAGGTTGGGCCGTTACGGATGGCTTCTGTGATCATGAAGCAACCTCCCTTTAGATGGAATATTCATCATCTTGTCATTTCGAGCGCAGCGAGAAAAATTCAACGCTGTTGTACCCAAAGATTTTTAATAGCAATTCTTTCACTGAGCTCGAGACTGCCGTCGAAATAATATTATCGCCACCTACACATGTATCACCACTTAATTATGTTTAGAGATTTTTTCCAATTTCAACAGATCGATGTCGTTAAGATTCCATGCCTTCTTCAGGATGAGTTCCAGTGCCATGAATCTGTGCAGGTGTATGAATAATTCCTAGTTGTAGTTGATTTTGATCCAAATTAACCCGTAGCTTTCGGGACCCGTATGGCTATTATAGATATAAACCGAACCGTATTCATTACGCGAGTTCATGCTCCCCAAGGGATATATAAATCCGCTGGAAAACCTCTCTGGCAACCATCAGCGCGATCACCAGTACGATCACATCAATGAATTTTCCCAACTCAACATGTTCGCCAAATACGAGGTCAACAACTTCCAGGATGAGAAATTTACTCAAGAAGAGGATCAACCAGGTAGCGATAATGCGTAGGAGATTCGAGAGTTTTCCCGGTCGCAATTTGAAAAAATCAGCTACCATGTGCTCGAACCTCAAGATAATCTCTAGCAATATCTTCAGCAATATGGCTGTCAGGATCGATATCGTGAACGAGTCGATCACGATTTTTGAGTTGTATTGCACAAACAGGTTCAGGACGGTGATATAAATCAAAATATCCGTCGTCCAGGATATAAAAACACCCTGTCCCCGAGTGATCGTCACCTGTTTGGTAGTATTAATATCAGAAGTCATTTCATACTCCAGTTACCTAGACAATTTGAGCCGGTAAGTTGGGTTGATTCAAGCCACCCGCAAGTCGCTTATTTTCTCGTATATTAATGTTATCCCTCCTTGATAAGCTCGATGTCGTTCCAACGCCATGTCTTGTACAGAATCAGCTCTAGCGGAGCGTAGAGGCGGGGTAGGGTGAACCAACCTTCGTCAGGCTTGGTCCTGACCCAGTTCTGTTCGAATCCTTCTGGCGCTTCCTGGCCAAAGTAGAGATCCACCGAACCATCCTCGTTTCTGCGGAGATCGTCGGTGCTCTTGATGGATGCGCGTCCTTGATCGGTGTTAATCATTGCCCGCGTCGAGACTTCGTACACGGGAATCTGCCAGAACTGGTTGACCGGCACATCTACCGGGACGCGCAGGCGGTATGCACAGGAGCCTTATCCAACGAGTAGTTGCATCCTTTATTCAACGGGCTCCGGATTTGGAAATGTCCAGCTTCCATCCAGAATCTCCTTCTTTGGCTGATACAACCTGACGATGTAATTCCAGCCCGGCACGATCGGCAGGTAGTTGGGGTGCTCGGGATCACCTCCGAAATGGATGGTGATACTGCCGTCTTCGTCCTTCTCTGCGGTGACGTTGTTGAATGAATAGGCGTCGTACTCGTTGGCCGGCATATAGCCCTCGTCGTCGTAGAGGGTCACCGACCAGAAGGCATCGACCGGCACATCCTTCGCGGTCAGGGTGTACGGGGTCTTGCCGTCGTTCTTCTCCGGGAAGAAATTCGCATAGGTGGCGTGCTCTGCCGGCAAACCACCCCAGCCGAGCGCGGTGCCCAGCATCCAGTAGACCGGATCCAGCTCCTCTTTTATCCCGAAAATTCTTGAAGAATCTGTGACGGTAGAAGAGACCACGTTGATCGCGGCTCGCATCTTCTCAACTTCTTTCCTGTTCCAGTCGGGCACTTCGAACTTCCCCAAGTCCGCCTGCTCGACGACTACCGTATCCTGGAGCCGATGCGCTTCTTTCATGTCTTCCTCATCGTTCGGATCCATAAAGGTCCGAATGGTGAGCAACGCATACCGGGTGCCCACCTTCTCTTCTCTAATAGTGCCTGTCTTGGGACCGTAGAACCCCCAGATCGAATGGTCCTGACTCACGATCATCAGGGACTGATAGCGCCCCTCGGGATCTGGAAGCGTGATCGTGAGTGGGGACCTCAGGTCAAAGACGCCAAATGAGTAAAGGGTATCCCGGTTTCCGCGAACAGTGACCCGCTTCTCTTCGTAGGGCTTCCGGTTATGGAAGAACTTTCCGAAGCAGTCCCATTTCTCGATCCAGAGCTTCATCTGGAGGTCCGATTCGGCACGGACGTAATTCTGTGCGGTCACTTTTAGTGGTGTAACCTTCGGGGTGGGATTTGATTTTGTCGTCATTTTATTCTCCTTGTGCGTCTTGGATTCGTCATCCCAGCAGCTCAATCTCTCCTGGTCGCCAACGCTTCTCGATCCAGGCTTCAAGCGGCCCATACATCCTCAGCGCTACGAACCAGCCCTTGTCGGGCACAGTTTCAACCCAGTTATTCTCGAAACCCTCGGGCGGTTTGGGCGCAAAGTAGATATCGTAAGAGCCGTCGTCGTTCTGCTTGATGCCCTCCGTCTGGCTGCCAAGGGTTGGGAAGGGTTGATTGGTTTGCAGCATAGAGCGGGTCTGGTTGTCGTAAACCGTCAGCGCCCAAAAATCCTTGGCCGGCGGGTTGGGCGGCAGATGTAGCTTGTAGGTCTTGGAACCGTCAAAAAGCTGCTTTTCGGAATCCACATAGGCAATCCCATAATCAGAGCCTAAACCGGGACGGCTGACCGCCATGGCGGGGGTCACGGCGGTATAGGGATAATGGAACATCACCCGGGCATCAGCGTTCATAGTCTTCCCATCCTGCCCAGTGAAGAAGACATTCTTGTCCACCCAACCCATCAGCCAGGCGCTGTGGGTATCGGGGTAAACCTCGATCCCTTTCAGGGTCGCATCCACACGCGGATACCAGATGATCGAGCGCGCCGCAGCATTGGCGATCGCCACCGCGTCGGTGAGGATTTTTTTCATCCGTGCGTTGGGCTGGAACGGTTTGCCTTTCTCGATGCCAACGGCCGCGAACAAACCTCTCGTCTCCGGATCGAGCATATCGTAAGGTTCCTTCTGGATGATCTTGTTGAGGTGCTCGTAGAAGGTATAGTCATTGGCATGGATCGTGTTGAAGGCCTTACCGGATGCGCTGATGAACGTCATCGCGGGCGGGTTATCCTTCTTAGCGAGCGGGTAGACGCGCAGGTTGTCCTTCACGTTCTTGGCGGCAGCTTCCAGGCCTTTGGCGATCGAGGCGCGCATGAAGACCCACACGCCATAGGTCCTCGGCTGGACTACAAAGTAACCTTCAGGAATATTTCCATCGTAATCAGGTGGGAGGACGAGGTACCTGCCCCCCTGGCCCTTGTCGGGTCCGGCCGGGCCGATATCCTGGACATAGCGGAACCAGGCATCGTTGAAGGCGCCCAGCATGCCTGGTGGCGCTTCCAGCACCGTCGGACCGTCCCGTTTAAGGTCCAGGTTCGGCAGGACATACATGGTGGAGGTATTCCCTGTCAGGTAGAGCGAGTTCGAATCCATCAACCTATCAAATATCAAGACCTGATGGCATTCCAGCGCCCCCTGGCTGCGAGCACCTTTAATCAGTCCCTGCAAGGAGGCGCCCGGCATGCCCTTCAGAAAGGCATCCACCCCACGCATCGTGTCGAGATATTCGTAGACTCTCTCGGCGGTGTGGGGCAGCGGCGCACCATCCTGAAACTCCAGGGTGCCGATAGAAGTATCAACTTTATCCGGAGTCATAATTTCTTCTGGAATATGGGTGTTGTAATTGGGGGTGGGGTTGTTTGTTGTCATTTTCTGTCCTTATAAATTTATTAATCAATTTGAATGGATCATCAACTGTAGCCGTTGAAATCATCTTCACCAATCCGAAGATGACGGAATTGTTGGGCACTCTGGTCGAGCGCCACTAACGGCCTCATCGCGGCTCCGATGACCCAAGCGTAGGTGGCCTCGGCCCGCATCAGGTCGATCGTCTCCTGCGGGTCGGAGATCAGGTCGCAGACCATCGGGATCTGGGGTTTGATGTAAGGAGCGATCCACGAGTCGGAATCGGTGTACCGGAAGTGCACCTTAAACGTCTTCCATTTGGCTGAGATTGGTTCACCATCGGTGCCCATGTAGACAAAGTGATCCCGGCCCGAAGTATCGACCTGACCGAGTAGAAAGGCCGACATATCCAGCCCATCAATTGGCCGATCTGTGGGCATGCGGTCAGACTCGCCAATCAGCGCAACCAGGGTTGGCATCCAGTCATAGGTGGCCACGATTTCGTCTGTAACCACGCCCGTGGGAATACGGCCGGGCCAACGGACCATGGCCGGGGTGCGGATTGATCCTTCCCATCCGCTGCCGAAGAAGCCACGCCAGTATCCGCCCGACCCCATCGGTTCACCCAGCATTGTCCCGCCGGCGTTATCGCTGGCCCAGACAACGATGGTATCCTCCGCGAGGCCCAGTTCGTCGAGCGAATCTAGAATCTGGCCCGCTCGATAATCGAGCTCGGCGATGTTTTTTGGCGCTGCTTTGTTGCTTTGGGTGGCATTCTCAAAGTCTGGATGGGGGAGCATCGGCGGGTGCACATTGGTGAACGGGACATAAATGAAGAACGGTTTATTATCCGCGGCGCTGCGACGGATGAAGTCGATCGTTTTTTCGGTGATCTTTTCGTCCACGAACGGCCGAGTCTCTCGATTGAAGTCCTCAACCTCCTCGATGGATTGACCCTTGACGGAGGCCTTGATCTTGGGGCGCGGGAAATCAGGGGGATACATCGGGTGGGAGGTGTAATCGGCTTCGTCCGAAGACTCGCTGATGCCCCACCACTCGTCAAAACCTTGATCAGTTGGGATGCGCCCCGGAGCGTTGCCCAGGTGCCACTTGCCAAAACATGCCGTGGCGTATCCGGCATCAGACAGCAGGTCCGCCAAGGTGTATTCCCACGGGGAAAGCCCATAGTGGCCGGGTTCGCCCGGCAGCGGAACCCGGAACGTACCAGTCCGTATCGGCATACGACCGGTTAGCAGAGCGCCACGGGTGGGGGTGCACTGCGCCTCGGTGTTGAAATTGGTAAACCGTATGCCCTCACTGGCGAGTTTGTCTAAGTGCGGCGTTGGGACCAACCCGCCATAGCAGCTCAGGTCGCCCCAGCCAACGTTATCCCCTAGCATGAACACAATATTTGGTTGGTTAGCCATAATTATTTCTTCTTTTAATATTTTTTATCTAGTTGCCTTTATTGCCTTGCCGGATTATAGCACTCTAATTTTTTACTAGCTTGGACTGTATCGAATTCGCTTGCGAGTGCCTCTGATTGAAAAAAACCAGATATTTAGAAATAGGACTCGTACCAAACAAGCTGATTATCAATCTATAACTAATTTCGATCCCTAATTGATCCAACTTTTTCCTTGCTCATAGCGCAGAGAAGCTAAAAAATGCTTGACATGCCTGTCAACCATTTCATTTTCAATTAATGAGGGGAATGGGACCAAACATGATGAGAGAGTGGTTATCCATTCACTCTCTCATCAATCTTGTGCATGGGCACCGGGAGTAAACCCTTCCCCATGATTTTGTGTCTAAAATCATGAATAGGGGCAATGAGTCTCGAAGAAATTATCTACTCGAAATAATAATTCTCGTATCCAATTACGTCAAGTAATGCTAGCGTTACCTTCCCTAGTTTAGTAAACCCAGTTCGTATAGAATGAAAAGCGGTAACTCGTCTTTAGCATAGTCGAGCTAACATCTGTGGGAAAATGGACTGGCAAACATCCTGCAAACAGCATGCGATCGTCATCAATTTTTCTTCCGCGGTTTGTGGCAGCAGCGTCACCTCCAACACCAGAAGGACTTGTTCTTTATCAGCGGTGACCAGCGAAACGCTGTCAAGGCTCAACTCCGCCACCGGCTGATCATCTTCCTTCAGCATACGGTTCACTCGAGTCTGTCGCAGTTCAAAGAACGTCAGCAGAGGTTCCCCTGCAATGAGCTGGAGTACCAGGTCGCGTTCCGGGCTCTCGGGCCATTCAACCGGCGGTCGACTGGTCGCCATTCTTAGCTCGCATAACCTGCGACGATGGACAGCTCCCATTGCGCCGCCCTGGCTCTTGAGGGTTATCACGATTCCCTAACGCGTCTCTCGCTGACGGCAACTGTAGCCGCCGGCGAGAATCCGCTGGCTTTTGGTGTCCAGGTAGGTATCCCAGATGGGTTTTACCTGTTTGGTTGATAGAGAATACCCGGCCAGGTGGTCAGTCGTCTGTAAACGTCAATAGACCACCGGATCGGGCACAGTGAATTTGGCTTCAATTGCCAGCGAGGCTCCCCTCGGCAAACCCTCTGCCTCCCCGCGCAGCGAGAATGGAGCAGGACTCACCATTGCAAAAGCCTTATCGTTCATCAAATCGCTCCGTACTTAATCTTTCTCAAATGCTTTTATCAGGGATTTGGTCGGCCGCGGCTTCGTAGATATTTCCATAGATTCTATCCTCGCCGAGTCGGTCGATGACGCCGTCCCGCTGCAGAAGATCCTTCACATGGGTCTTTACCCGGGTCAGCCGCAGCTCGATATCATAGTTGGTCGCCATTTCGAGGGTGTCGGCCAACTTGGACGAGCCCTGGGAGTCAATAAAGTTGATGCCCTCAAAGTCGAGTACGATGGTGTGTAATGGCGGATCTGCACCCAGAGCAAGCTCCCGGAGCCGGTCTTCGAGCGCATCCACGCTGGCAAAAAAGAGGCCTGCATCGAAACGCAGCACCAGCAAGCCCGGATAGGTCTCGCTGTCGGGAAACTCATCCAGGCTGCGGAACACCTGCGTTCCGGGCTGGCGCCCGAGTTCGGGTATATACGGAGCCGCCGAGACGTAGATCAGCCAGACGATCGACAACACAATGCCGATAAACACCCCGGACAGCACGCCAGCGCTTAATACGCCGAGGATGGCTGCCACCGCAATCCAGAAGTCCACCCGTGCCACGCGACGCAGACGGCGCATCTCTTTCACATCCATCATGCCAAACACAACGGCGTCGATGATGACCGCTGCCAGCACCGCGTTGGGTAGATATGAAAACACGGGCGCCAGAACGAGCAAGGTCAGGATGACCAGGATGCCAGTGGTCAGCGAAGCGACGGGCGTCTTGGCCCCGGCGGAGTCATTGAGGGAGCTGGCCGACAGGCTGGTCGAAACGGGAATACCCTGGACCAGACCGGAACCGACGTTGGAAAAGCCCTGGGCTACCGATTCCTGATTGATATCGATCCGATAGCGATGCCTGGAGGCGAACTCGCGGGCATCACCCGCACTCTGCGAGAAACCGATCAGCAGCAAGCCAACCGAGGCACCGGCGATAACCTGCAGGTTGTCGAGCACGAACTGCAGGTCAGGCAGGGCAAACCCCGCCCAGCCTCGTGGTACATCGCCCACCAGGGCCACCCCCATCTCGCCCAGACCGAAGAGCACGGTTGCTAGGATGCCGAGGATGACCAGGACCAGGGCCCCGGGTACGCGAGGCGCCTTGAAGCGCAGCACTAAGATCAAGATCAATGACACGATTCCCACCGCCAGGGTAACTGGGTCCGTCTCGGGCAAGCCAGCGAACCAGCTGAAAAGCTTCTGCCAGGCATTGGATCCCGAGGCTTCGGTACCGGTCAGCTTGCGCAGCTCACCGATCACAACCTCAATTGCGGCCCCGAACAAGAAGCCGGTGATAACCGCCTTCGAAAGAAATTGGGAGATCCAGCCCATCCTGAACAGCGCCAGGAGCAGGAACAAGATCCCCGTAAACAGGGTGATAGCCGCCACCAGGGCGATCGCATCATCGCCGCCAGAGACACCGGCGGCGATGACCGCGCCACCGGCAACCGCCGCCAGGGCAGAGCTCGGCCCGGTTGCAATCTGCTTGCATGTCCCAAAGAGGGCATAGATGATCGCCCCGGCCGCCGCTGCGTACAGGCCATGCTGAATTGGAACGCCAGCGATACCGGCATAACCCAACGACTTGGGCACGACAAGCGCGGCTACCGTCAAGCCGGCGATCAGATCCGGTCGAAACCATTGCCGGTCATACGTCGGAGCCCACTGCAATATGGGCAAGATGCGCGCAATCCCACCCGATTCTGTTTGTGTTGATTGAGATGTTTCAGTCATCGAAGTTTTCTCCCGAAATAATTACTAAATACCTTTTGCAGCTGCGATCTGACCGGAATCTACAGCTTCTACCAGAAGCTGGTATTAGATCCTCCTCCGGCGCGGGTGGCACCTTTGCCACCCGCGCACCGATTTTTTGGTTTTCATACTTCGGATCACTTCAACTCGCGACCGATTCCCTCATCTTCCTCCTCTCCAACGCCAAATAAACGCAGGATGAACTTGACGATTTCTCCGACGATGAAGAACAGTATGGCAACGATGAAGCAGATCCCCCACTGCTGGCTGGTCAACGGGACCGTATCGAATATCGATTGCAAGATCCCTAACTCGGTAACCAGGAGCATAATCAAGATGACCCAACCATAAGCGAACCACAAATTGCGGTTGGAAAACGTTTCCCGTCGGAATGCTGTTTGGTAAGGATTTCGCAAACTGAGTGAAAAGGGAATATGAACGATGGAAAACATCACCATGGCCATTGTCGCGGCGGCGGCAGCGTCGCCAATTGTCGTCATGGTCCACTGGTAAGCGCTCACGGATACGAGGGCGGTGATGGCGCCGATGATGAAGAGGCGGATCGCCAGGGGCGTGGTCATTATCCTTTGGTCGGCCGGGCGTGGTTTGCGTTCCATCAAACCTTCGCTGGGGGTGTCAAAAACGAAGTTAATGCCGATGGCTCCCTGGATGAAGTAGTTGACGAATAGAATTTGCAGCGGGTTGAACAATTGCAAGGTGACGCCAAAAGCGGCTGCGGCCAGGAAAGACAATATGAAGGAGAACAGACCAGCCATCTGGAAGCGAATGTACTTGAGCAAATTGTCATAGATAGTCCGACCGTATTCGACTGCACCCACAATGGTGGCAAAGTTGTCATCGGTTAAGATCATGACTGCTGCATCTTTAGATACGTCGGTGCCAGTGATACCCATGGCGACGCCGATATCAGCTTTCTTTAAGGCTGGTGCGTCATTAACACCGTCGCCGGTCATAGCTACGATCTTGTTCTGCTTCTGGAGTAAGGAGACCAAGCGTATCTTGTCTTCGGGAGCGACGCGAGCCATGACGCCGATATCATCCAGCTGCGCATTGGCTTCCTCGTCGCTCATCTTGTTAAATTCGGCTCCAGTGATGGCCCGGCCTTCAATGCCTAGTTGTTTAGCAATGGCGCCGGCCGTCACCGCATGGTCGCCGGTGATCATGCGTACCCGGATGCCGGCCGAGTGACATTCAGCGATAGCGTCTCTGGCCTCTGCACGTGGCGGATCGACGATGCCAACCATCGCCAAGAGTGTTAAATCTTGGACTACGTTTAGCAGGTCAGCGTTTGGGTCAAAGGTTGCCGGGTCAAAATCCCGTTGTGCCGTGGCCAGAACTCGCATGCCTTCTTTGGCAATTTCTTCATTAACTTCCTCAACACGCGGCCGCAATGGCTGATCCAAATCCAGGGTGGTGTCGCCCTCGATAAACGTTCGCGCGGGTTCATCCAGGGGCAAGGCCTTGCCCTCTTCCCACCGCAAAGACTTTGAACGGGACAATATCACATCGGGGGCGCCTTTAACGTAGCAGCGCACAACGGGGCGGCCGTTTACATCCACCATGTTGTGGAAAGTGGCCATAAACTTGTACTCTGAATCAAACGGTATTTCGGCGATGCGCGGATATGCTTTGCGCGTCTCACTCACCATCATGCCCCCTTTTTCAGCTAGAACGACCAGTGCTAATTCGGTTGGATCGCCAACGACCTCACCGTCGGCCACGACTGCATCCGCACACAAGGCCATCGGCAGAAAGTACGGATCGAGGTTGGTGTCCCGTTGACCGCCAATGTGACGGATCTGACCTTCAGTCTCATACCCTTCACCGGTGATTTCAAATCGATATCCCGCAATCGCCAGCACTCTCGCCGTCATCTGGTTTAGGGTAAGTGTCCCTGTCTTGTCTGAGCAGATGGCAGAGGTGGAACCCAGGGTTTCAACAGCAGGCAGTTGTTTGATGATGGCGTGACGCTTGGCCATTTCTTGGGTGCCCAAGGACAAGATTAAGGTCACGACGACCGGTAAAGCTGTGGGAATGGCGGCGATGCCCAGGGCTATGGCGAGTACAAAGAGTTCGTCGAAGGGGGCTTGCCAGACTGTCACGCCAATGATTAAGATCAGCGCCAGGGCGACGCCGGCCAGGGAGGCGATGATTATCGTCAGGCCATCGATCTGCTTTTGCAGGGGAGATTTCTCTTCTTCGGTGGTCTGTAACATGCCGGCAATGTGACCTACTTCCGTGCCCATACCGGTTCCGGTTACGATCATTTCGCCCCGGCCGCGGGTCACATTGGATTGCATATAAGCCATGTCGATGCGATCGCCCAGAGGCGCTTCTGGGTCTTCGATGGGATCAGTATCTTTCAGCACCGGGGTGCTCTCACCGGTGAGAGCAGATTCTTCGATTTCTAATGTGGCCGCGAGGGTTAAGCGGCCGTCGGCGGGAACGCGGTCTCCTGCTTCAAAGAGGGCTACATCACCGGGCACAACCTCGTCGAGGGGAATTTCTAAAATCTGACCATCGCGGCGAACCCTGGCCTGGATGTTCATCATCTTGCGCAGGGCGGCGACACTGTCGGCTGCCCTGCGTTCCTGGTTTAACCCCGCAAAGGCACTGCCAACGGTGAGCAAAAACAGGACCAATCCGGTTGTATAGTCACCAATAATGACACTGCCGATGGCGGCCACCAGGAGCACGATGCGCATATAGTCTTTGTACTGCCGTAAAAAGGCGCGCCAGGTCGGTTCTACTTCCGTTTGGTCGAGCGAGTTTGGACCATACTGTTCCAGGCGCTTGGCCGCTTCGGCTTTACTTAAACCTTGAGCAGGGTCGACCTGGAGCTGCTCCCTGACCGCTTCTGCGGTCAAGGTGTACCATTTTGGTTGGTTGCCTTTAGCTTCTGACATTATCTTTCACCTCACTTTCAATATCTGTTGGGGAGATAGCGGTATGGATAGTCTGGCTCCACGTAATCACCCTTCTTCTGTCGTTTTGGAAACTTGATCGGTTCGCGCGGCACATTTTCATAGGGGATCAGGCTCAAGAAGTGCGCAATGCAGTTTAGCCTCGCCCAGCGCTGGTTGTCCGATGGCACCACGTACCAAGGACTCTCAGGAGTGTCTGTGGCAGCAAACATGGCATCCCGCGCTCTGGAATAATCGTACCAGCGCGCCTGTGCTTCCAGATCCATTGGGCTGAGCTTCCAGATTTTACGCAGGTCTTCGTCTCGCTCTCGAAATCGTTTAGCCTGCTCATCCATGCCCACTTCCAGCCAGTACTTAATCAGTATAACGCCCGAGCCGATGATGGCCCTTTCGACAGCCGGGGTAACCCTAAGGAAGTTTTCCACCTGTTCCTCCGTAGCGAAGCCCATCACCCGCTCCACCCCCGCCCGGTTGTACCAGCTGCGATCGAAGAGGACCACCTCCCCCGCAGCAGGCAGGTATGGAATATAGCGCTGGAAGTACATCTGTGACTTCTCACGCTCCGTCGGTACACCAAGCGCCACCACGCGAAAGACGCGCGGGCTGACCCGTTCGGTGATGCGCTTGATAATGCCTCCCTTGCCCGCGGTATCGCGCCCCTCAAATAATACACAGATCTTTGCCCCGCTGGCTTTGACCCACTCCTGCAGCTTGACCATCTCGACGTGCAGGGGTCGCAATTTTGTGTCGAACTCCTTGCGTTTTATTTTGGGAAGCGATTCCCAGGAGGTCCCACCTGCACTTGTGAGCTCGTTCGGAATCCTTTGCTTCTCTTTACCCTTCTTCTTTTTTTTCTTGGCCATGGGAATCTCCTTTTTTACAGCTAAGTTTCATCTTTTTTGCAGCGCGTATTTGGAAATTAATACATCCGGGTAATCGCAGCAGTCGAGCTGTTGGATCCAACAAATAAAAGCATTGGTATTGATATACTTCTACTTCTTCTTGCCCTTCTTGCCCTTCTTACCCTTCTTACCTTTTTTGTTCTTCTTGCCTTTCTTCTTAGCCATAAGCTTCTCCTTGTTTCTTTGCTTTGCTTTTTTATATTTATCAGCTGCAATTAATTATAGATAGAAATTAGATTTTCTCATGTCCAATTTGAGCTGGATCCAACAGCTTGAACACTCGATCACAGCTGGTGCTTGAGTCAGTTTTAAACTATGAAATGAATCGGGCGTTGATTTCCGGAGTAGTTATTTACTAGCTGGCCAACCCTCTGCTGGGATCCTTTATTGATTGTTTGGACCTAGGAGATTCGAATTCGCTCGCATGTACATCTGATTGAAATAACCTCGAAACCTAGAAACAGGACTTCAATCTAAAAAAACTGATTTTTATTCAAAAGTGCTCATTTTGATCCCCAATTGATCCAGCTTTCCCCTTTGTTCAAAGCGCAGTGATGTAAAAAAATCGCTCGATATTAGTAGTGCCAAATGGCAGGTAGTCCAATATAATAGGGTGGGGAGACCCTTAGCGGACCTGTTCCGAACTGCCTTCCCCATGATTTTTCGTTAAAACCATGCATGGGGGTAATAAGTTACGAAGGAATTACCAGGGAGAATAATAATTCTGACCTAAAAGAACATCAAGCGATGCTAGCTTTATCTTTTTTCTCTACCGTATATTAACAACAACCGGGATGGGCTGAAACCAAAATAGTGGCTCAAACTCTTCGCTGCGTTTCAGCAGTGCCGGAGCCAATCCAGGCCCAAGCGGAAGATACTTTTGTCCTGCCGGTCGGTGCGATCGATCCAACCCACCCGGCCATTGGCCACCACCCACAGGCCTTGCATGATCATCCAGATGTAATCCAAGCAAGTCGCCACCAGCAATTTGCTGATCCGCTCCGGATCGGAGAGATGGCTCTTGTGGATGTGAAAGCCTCGGCTTTTCTGATCAGAAAATAAGGTTTCGATCAGGGCTCGGCGGTGATAATAGCGGCAGATCAGGTACTTGCCTGCCGGATTGCTGAGCAGGTAAATCGACTGTTCATACCCGCGGCCCCACCATCCGACCAGATTGACCGTCACCGGGGCGGCCTGGGTGAATCCAATTTGGAATATTGCAGCACTTGTTCTTTCTGGAGCTGTATGTCTGCGATGGGAAGGGCACCCAGCTCGGAGTGGATGTAGATCTGCGGCGCAGTACGCAGCACGTACTGCCACGCTGGCTGGGCTTCCAACCAGAGCAGCATGTCGGTGTTGTCGTACTGCGCATCACCCAGCAGCACCACCTTGGCCCCTGCTGGTATGAGCGGCTGCAGCTTTTCCAGTACGGCGATGTGGCAGTCCGCATGGGTGTGGCCTATCTTGCCGCGATAGACCAACCAGACCAGCGGCAGAGCCCGTTGCTTGTAGACCACGCCTATCATCAACACCTGGCAACTCCGGCCGACCGCACTGGCATCCATCACAAGTGTCAACGGGTTGTGCGCCAAGGCCTGCAGAATCTGGATGGCGAAGGGCAGATAGATCAATTCGGCCTCGAGTTGCGGGTGCTCGACCCATCGCCGCATGCGCAACTTCAAGCTCTTATCCTTGGCCTGGCCCGGGATCTCGCCAGCCATTTTGGGGAGCTGCGCTTTCTTGCTCAGCACAATCCCGGCCACCATCATGGCCAGCGTGACCACGTGGCCCGGATGATGGAGTTTGACCATGGTTTTCAACGTTTTCAAAACTTTCGTTTATACTCGATAACGATCAGTCATTTGGGCACCTCTTTTTGGTTGGGATACCTGAGAGTGTACCCGATGACTGATCATTTCCTTATTTGTACAGTAGAGAAATCGAGGATAACTTTTTGCCTCACTTGGCGCTCGCCCAATCAGCTTCTGCTACCGGAATTGCTCGCTCCCAATGATAGTCGAACATTTTCTGGTACAGAGCGATGGCTTCTGGATCATCAGTCGCAACGCCAAACTCATTCAAGCCTCCATCACCCCAAGAGCTATAATGGAAATTCTGGCTGCCAACTATCAATAATTCTTGATCAATCAATGCGGTTTTGGCGTGCACCCGACCGTTAAAAAATCGAATTTCAACAAAATCCTCCAACCCGCGTTTCTTCAATTCATCGGTAAGAACCTGGATCGCCGCCCGATTCTCTAGCCCATTTGAATTAGCATTTTCTACGATTACCCGCACCCTGACCTGATTCTGCTCCACGGCATCCACAATGGCTCGCATCCAGGGGAGGGCATTATCAAAAGTACACACATCTTTGATTAACAAATTCGCCATACAGATCAGCTCGAGAGAGAAATTTACATGGATAGCATCGATCGAAGATTGAGCTGATCCCAACACCGCAGCATAGGTCTCATCTGCTTCTTTATATACCAAGGTTCTAAATAGGGAGAAGGCGTTTTGCTGACTGTCCGCTGGATAATACTTCAGCACCTCTGGTAAATGACTTACAGTTGCTTTACTCCATTGGCAAGTTTCGGTCCAGGAAGTACCATCAGTGGGGAATAAATCATCGCAGTGCAACCTGTTTGCACCTACCCACATGTCGTCATATGCGCTTATGGCAGCCTGAGCAACGGGTCCCAAGACCACCATTCCAAGATCAACCAAGTCATCACCTTTTCCAGAGGGATGGTCTTTAGGCAGGTGTAGCCAACCGTAATTAAATCCAGCCCCCAACAACAACTTCCCATCGATCACCATAAATTTCGTATGGCTGTGTGGGTACGTCCCTGCATAGTCTGCCACCTCAACCCTCCAACCGATCTCAGGATTCTCCAATTCTTCCACCCCGGCATCGCGTAGATCACTCATTACATTCCAGATTTGGGTGCCCCATTCTAATGTGGCGATCTCGGGATAATTGCCCAGCAATATTCTTACCAGCAATCCACGCGGATACTGGGTAGGATCCGCTTTAATCCGTTGGTACAAATCAGCCACTCCTCTGGCAAACGAGCTGCCTGGGCTGAGATTGTTCTCATCTTTATCCCACTCCATGTTGATAAATAAAACCTCGTACTTCACAGTCTCTGCTAGCTCGGCAACCCGGTCAAATCCACCATTGGGTTCCGCTGGATCTGATGAGAAGGCGGGTTCTGGGTTTGGCTGGTAGATAAAATCAATAAATTGGTTCTGGCAAAAAGGAACTTCGTAGCCAGGAGGGTGAAAACCACCATTTTGTTTTGTTGCTAAGGCAACCTTCCCTAGATCAGTTAGGGTGTTGACATCACATTGGTAAGGATCTTGACGAGCATAGTGAATTGCCCGCGTATCCCCGCTGGCATCATTCCAGGCTAAATGCAATGTGCCTTCTGACTGAGAAGCCACTGCAGGTGATACGACTGAACCCGTTTTTGTGATTATGGCAGCATCTGACCAACCATCTCCTGACCGGATGCTCTCGTACATAAAATCGCCTGGCGAGCTCAATCCGTTTACGTTTTCAACCTCGTTCGCATACCAGACCATGTGTGGTTGGTTTTCACTGTCCAGAC
>Ga0209742_10000050_pt1 | contig 62531 bp, 74 predicted proteins | sample DeeMarSeWOR38_10_FD_187462 | JGI IMG/M metagenome (GOLD analysis project Ga0209742, IMG submission 187462) | Marine sediment microbial communities from White Oak River estuary, North Carolina - WOR-3-8_10 (SPAdes) (version 2) | ecosystem: Environmental > Aquatic > Marine > Intertidal zone >...
GGAGTTGATCGTGCCGGTGGCGCTGGAGCAGGGCTCCAAGTTCGCCATTCGCGAAGGCGGTCTGACCGTTGGCGCAGGTGTGATCACCGAGATTATTGAATAGGTGAATTATGGCAAAGCAGAAAATTCGAATCCGCTTGAAAGCCTACGATCACCGTGTACTTGACCAATCTGCAAAACGTATTGTTGAAACTGCAGAGCGAACTGGTGCTCGGGTAGTCGGTCCGGTACCTTTACCTACCAAGATTGAAAGATTTACGGTTCGCCGTTCAACGTTTATTGACAAAGATTCGCACGAGCATTTTGAAATTCGTACTCATAATCGTTTGATCGATGTACTCGATCCAGACTCGAAAACTATCGATATGCTGATGCGTTTAAATTTACCTGCGGGTGTCGATATTGAAATCAAGATCTAGCGTGAAGGAGTTGAGTTATCTTCTGCGAAGGGTTTTATCTGCGAAATCTGCAAGATTCTTGATCTTTTGAAGATAGACAGGCAGCGTAAGAACAGGATTGTACGTAAAAGGAAAATCCAGGATTTTTCGGCAGACTGATTGACTGCGCTGACCTAGGGATGATGCAGCCTAGCCCAGGCTAGCAGTCCCTAAAATTATCAAGTAGGAGTAAATTGAGATGATAAAAGGGCTGATTGGAAAGAAAATCGGGATGACCCAGATTTTCGATGAGAATGGACTTGCCGTGCCGGTGACACTTATCGAAGCTGGGCCTTGCTATGTAACCCAGGTTCGTTCCCCACAAAATGAGGGATATAGCGCAGTGCAGTTGGGTTTCGAAGAAATCAAACCGAAACGTCTGACCGGAGGCCAATTGGGTCATTTGAAGCGCAATGAATTACCCCCTTTGCGCTTTTTACGTGAATTCCGCGTGAAAGATCCTGAAGTCAATGAAGGCGATAAATTGGTTGTCAACGAAATCTTTGATGTCGGAGAACGAGTTGATGTAACCGGAACCAGCAAAGGTAAAGGATTTCAGGGCACCGTAAAACGTCATGGGTTTGCGGGTGGACCAAAAACGCATGGACAATCCGATCGATTACGGGCACCCGGTTCAATTGGTGCAACGACAACGCCGGGTCGCGTCTTTAAAGGAATGCGTGGTCCTGGTCACATGGGATTTGAACGTGTTACTGTCCAAAACTTGCGCGTTGAATATGTGGACGTCGATCGAAATTTATTAGGAGTTCGCGGGGCAGTCCCGGGTCCAAAAGGCGCCGTATTAATGATCAAAGAAGCCCGCAAGAGATAATTGGAGTTAAAAACTATGAAAGTTGATGTTTTGAATTCTGAGGGGCAGAAAGTGAATACGGTTGATTTATCGACCACGATCTTCGAAGCCCCAATAAATACAGATTTGATGTATCAAGCATATATACGTCAAATGGCGAACGCCAGGCAAGGTACCCATAGCACTAAGAGTCGCGGTGAAGTGTCCGGTGGAGGCAGGAAGCCGTGGCGCCAGAAGGGAACAGGCCGAGCCCGGCAGGGCTCGATCCGATCTCCACAATGGGTTGGCGGTGGTAAGGTTCATACTCCAAAACCACGTGATTATTCGATCAAAATGCCGCGTAAGATGCGCCGGGCAGCATTACGCTCTGCGCTTTCAGTAAAAGCATCCGATCAAGCAATTGTTGTTTTAGATGATCTTATCCTTCCCGAGCCGAAAACACGCTTTATGGGCGAATTGTTGCGTACATTAGTCGGTGAATCGAGTGTATTGGTTATCATCCCTGAGAAGAATGAGAAATATGACATGGTCAGCCAAGCGGCAAATAACTTGCCAGATACAAAATTGCTCCTGGCAAACTATATGAATATTCGGGATTTGCTTGGCTTCGATAAGGTTATTATCCCCATGGCCGCTTTAGATGTTATCGAGTCATATTTAGGGAAGGAAAAGGAGTAAAAAAATATGTCTACGATACATGATGTTCTCCGCCGCCCAATAATCACTGAAAAATCGAATTATCAGGCTGGCGAACTCAATCAATACGTTTTTGAGGTTTCTATCGATGCAAACAAGCAAATGGTTAAAGATGCCGTGGAGATCATGTTTGATGTTGACGTGGACCGGGTGAATATTATCAAAGTTCCAGCCAAGCGCAGTCGGCGCTGGCGGAATCGGCGTGTCATGGTTAGACGGAGTGCTTATAAGAAAGCAATTGTCACCTTGGCCCCTGGTGAAAATATAGATTTATTCGAAGGAGTACGTTAATGGCAGTGAAAAAATATAAACCAGTCACCCCAAGTTTGAGGGGCATGACCGGTCATACCTTCGAAGAAATTACCAAAACGAAACCGGAACGTTCATTAATCATTCCCAAACGACGGACGAGCGGAAGAAATATGTATGGACGGATTACCGTCCGGCATCGCGGTGGTGGACATCGGCGACACATCCGACAGGTAGATTTCAAACGAAACAAACATGGAATTCCTGCCCGCGTCGCTGCTATTGAATACGATCCCAATCGCACTGCCCGCATTGCATTACTGCATTATGTTGATGGTGAAAAACGATATATAATTGCACCTTTAAATCTGCGAGTAGATGATATGGTTGAGTCCGGACCCCAGGCAGAGATTCGACCTGGGAACAGCCTACCAATCGCTAATATCCCGGTCGGCACCTTAGTTCACAATATTGAACTCAAGGAAGGTCGGGGTGGACAACTTGTGCGTGCTGCAGGTGGATCAGCCCAATTACTGGCAAAAGAAGGAGATTATGCTCAGTTTCGGCTGCCATCAGGAGAAGTTCGACTTGTGAGGCAAACTTGCTTTGCCACCATTGGGCAAGTTGGTAACCTCGATAACAGCAATATAAAACTTGGCAAAGCTGGCCGAAAGAGACACAAAGGGATTAGGCCCACAGTGCGCGGATCTGCGATGAGCCCACGCGATCATCCGCACGGTGGTGGTGAAGGTCGCCAACCGATTGGATTACCAGGACCGAAAAGTCCCTGGGGTAAACCTACATTAGGAAAGAAAACCAGGCGCAACAAATCGACTGAAAAATACATCGTTCGTCGACGACGCAAGAAGAGGCGATAATTCGAGGTTATATCTCAGAATTATTGAAAGAAAGCACAAAAAGTAATTAAGTAACCAGCACGTAGATTTATGGAGACAGAATTATGGGACGATCGTTGAAAAAAGGACCATACATTGACCCGAAATTGCTCAAGAAAATTGAAGCAATGAATGACCGTAATGAAAAGAAAGTGATCCGCACCTGGAGCCGGGCCAGCACAATTTTCCCACAATTGGTTGGGCATACGATCGCCATTCATGATGGGCGTCGTCATGTTCCGATTTACGTTACAGAAAACATGGTTGGGCATAAATTAGGAGAATTTGCGCCTACACGTACATATCGGGGTCATGTCGTCGAGAGGAAATTGAGGAGAGAATAAATGGCAGCAGATATTCGTGCGCACGCTAATTTTATCCCCCATTCCCCCCAGAAAGTTCGCTTGGTGATCGATCTGGTGCGCGGCCGAGAGGTTACAGATGCACTGGATATGCTGAAATTCGTCCAAAATGCGGCTGCAGGTCCTGTGTCTAAAGTGCTCGCCTCAGCAATGGCAAATGCAGAAGAAAATTTTGGTGTGAGCCGGGATGATTTGTATGTTTACAAGATATATGCGGATGCAGCTCCATCTCGTCGTTGGCGCAGATTCGGAGCTCGCGGGCGCTTCAAACCTATCATTCGTCGTGCTTCTCACATCACTGTGGTATTACGGGAACGAGAGTAATTTCATGGGATCGGTATATATATTCACTCATAAATCGACTGCTGAGCTCGAGAGGAGAGATCATGGGACGTAAAGTTCATCCAATTGGTTTTCGTCTAAAAGTCAATAAAACCTGGGAGGGGCGGTGGTTTGCAGAGGGAAGAGAATATGTTGACCAGCTGCGACAAGATATTGATATTCGCGATATGGTGCACAATGAAACATCTCGAGCTGGTGTGTCACGGATAGAAATAGAGAGATTCCCAGGCAAAGTAAAAATTACCGTTCACACCGCAAAACCAGGCATTCTCATCGGGCGGAAAGGTGAAAATGTAAAGAAGTTAAGGGCCAAATTAGAGGAATTAATTGGCATTAAGATCGACCTTGATATCAAAGAGATCAAAGCGCCAGATATTGATGCTTACTTAGTTGCAAAGAATATTGCCGAGCAGCTCGAGCGTCGAATTAGCTACCAGAGGGCGATGAAGCGTGCCATCCAGCAAGCCATGCGGCAAGGTGCCCAGGGGATCAGGATCGAGGTTGCTGGAAGGTTGAGTGGGGCTGAGATGGCTCGTACAATCCACATGCGTGAGGGTCAGGTGCCGCGACAGACACTTCGCGCAGATATTGATTTTGCCAAAGCTGAAGCCTTGACAACTTATGGACGGATCGGTGTAAAAGTTTGGATTTATAAAGGTGAAATATTGCCTGAGATGGAAGAACAGGTTGAGACATCTGAAGGTGTCTATGTGAGCGAATGATATCCTACGGAGAAGGTGCTTATAGTTTCACCACTCTGATAAATTGAGGATACCTAAAATCAAGAGGTTGTTATTATGTTAATGCCTAAGCGTGTAAAGTATCGCAAACAAATGCGTGGGAGGATGAGAGGAAAAGCATCCCGTGGTGCAGAGGTCCATTTCGGTGATTTTGGGCTGCAAGCTTTGGAACCTGCTTGGGTTAGCGCCCGGCAAATTGAAGCCTCTCGTAGAGCCATTGTGCGCGCATTGCGTCGTCGTGGAAAAGTATGGATCCGTATTTTTCCGGATAAACCGGTCACGAAAAAACCCGCTGAGACCCGGATGGGCAAAGGCAAGGGGAACGTGGAATTTTGGGTAGCAGTGGTAAAACCCGGGCGGATCATGTTTGAGGTTGGAGGTGGAGTGCCTGAGGAAACTGCCAAAGAGGCTCTTCGCTTGGCTTCTTATAAGCTGCCAATTAAGACGAAAATTGTCTCACGATATGGAGTCGCGGGAGGTGAAGGATGAAAGCCGAAGAAATTCGCGACCTGTCTACTTCTGAGATAGAGACGAAAGTGACAGATGCTAAAGAGGAGTTGATGAACTTGCGTTTTCGATTGGCGACAGGTGAACTAACCGATTATACACGCCTAAGTTATACTCGCCGTTTGATCGCTCGTTACTACACGGTCCTCACTGAAAGGGAGCGTGAAGAAGAATTGGAAGGTGATGCATGAATAAACGACGTCGTATAGTCGGTGTAGTTACCAGCAACAAAATGGATAAGACTGTGAATGTACAGATCACGCGCACTTATCGCCATCCCTTTTATAAAAAGGTAGTTCAAAGCAAGAAGAAAGTGATGGCTCATGACGAACTTGGATGCGAGATTGGCGACAGAGTTAAGATTGTGGAAAGTCGTCCAATATCTCGCCGCAAGCGGTGGGTTGTAGAAGAGATTCTGCGACGTGAAGTTTTTGGTGAGGATGAAATTGTGGAGGAGTTGGCATGATCCAACATGAAAGCCGCCTCAAAGTCGCAGATAACACAGGCGCTCGTGAGATTCTGGTGATCCAGGTCTTGGGTGGATCTAGGATCAGGTACGGCTCGATTGGAGACGTGGTTGTCGCGACTGTCAAGCTGGCCACACCGCATGGGGCTGTAAGTAAGAGCGAGATCGTACACGCTGTGATCGTTAGGATAGCTAAAGAGTGGCGCCGCGAAGATGGTTCTTATATCCGTTTCGATGATAATGCCGCGGTTATTCTTGACACCGACGGGCGCAATCCCCGTGGGACCCGCATTTTCGGTCCTGTGGCTCGAGAATTACGGGAGAAAGGCTTTATGAAGATCGTCTCTCTTGCCCCCGAGGTTCTTTAGAAGTTGTTTAGCCAGGAGCGAGTAAAGTGAAATTAAAGATCAGAAAAGGTGATACTGTCGAAGTTATGAGTGGAAGAGAAATCGACAAAGGCAAACGGGGTGAAGTGATCCGGGTGACCCCAAAAAATAGTCGTATATTTGTTCAGGGTGTAAACATGCGCAAGAAACACCAGCGCCAGGTTCAAACCCAAGGTCGAACTATTTCACCAGGGATCATTGAGTTTGAAGGTTCTGTCCATATCTCAAATGTGATGTTGGTTTGCCCTCAGTGTGATGAGCCAACCAGAGTTGGGTATCAACGTGAGGATGGGATATCTCGCCGGGTATGCAAAAATTGTGATGCACTGATCGATTAATCCAGGAGAGAAGAAATGGCTCATTACTTACGAGAACGATACCAAAATGAATTTATCCCCATATTGATGGAAACCCTGAAACTTGAAAATGTCATGGATGTACCTGATATCGATAAGGTGGTACTGAATATCGGAGTCGGGGAAGCTCTTGAAAATGCGCGCGCTTTGGACGCTGCAGTAGCAGATATGACCACGATCACAGGACAAAAGCCTATTGTGACGAAATCGAAAAAGAGCATCGCTAATTTCAAGCTGCGCGAAGGACGCTCCATTGGTGTAAAAGTCACCCTTAGAGGTGATAGGATGTGGGCATTTCTTGATCGCCTGATAAATGTAGCGATGCCCAGGGTGCGAGACTTTCGAGGCGTGTCTCTGAATTCATTTGATGGTCGTGGAAATTACACGCTTGGACTTCGCGAACAGTTAGTTTTCCCAGAAATTGATTACGACCAGATAGATAAAGTCCGAGGCATGGAAATAACAATTGTTACAACGGCAAGGACTGATGAGGCGGGCACACAATTATTGGATTTGCTCGGGATGCCGTTCAGGAAGGAAGGATAAAAGATGGCAAAGAAAAGCATTGTTATACGCGAAGAACGACGCAAATATCCGACTCGAGTTCGGAATCGATGTGGAATTTGCGGTCGACCGCGTGGTTATATACGGCGTTTTGGGCTTTGTCGTATTTGTTTTCGTGAATTGGCGCTTGAAGGCAAGATTCCAGGTGTCGTCAAATCTTCCTGGTAGATGAATGGAGGAATATTAGAATGAGTTTTACTGATCCCATTGCAGATATGCTGACTCGGATTCGAAATGCGATCCATGTTGGACATCCATCCGTGGCAATGCCCAGCTCTAAACTGAAAGCTGAGATTGCTCGCATTCTCAAGGAAGAAGGATTTGTCGCTGGATATGAAGTTGTAGATGGAACAAGCCCAGGCCATAAAGTTTTACGGATTCGCCTCCGTTATATTGGCGAAAGGCGTCATCGTCGACCGGTGATTACAGGCTTACAGCGTGTAAGCACGCCCGGGCGGCGAGTTTACACCGGTAAGCGAGATATACCTTGGGTATTATCCGGGATGGGCGTAGCAATCCTCACCACACCTAAGGGAGTGATGACAGGACAGCGGGCTCGCCAACTCGGTGTTGGTGGCGAAGTTCTTTGTAAAGTTTGGTAAGGAGAAAAAACGTGTCAAGGATCGGACAATTGCCGGTAATCATTCCTGCTGGCGTAGATGTGAAAATTAAAGGAACTCACGTTCGGATAAAAGGTCCGAAAGGTGAGATGCAACATACTTTTCCTGCTGACATGGACATATCTCTAAAAGATGGAGAGGTCTCTGTAAAACGTCCTTCTGACGAGAGAACACATCGCGCTTTACACGGTATGACAAGGGCTCTGATAAATAATATGGTTGTTGGAGTTAGTGAGGGTTTTTCCAAGGTATTGGAAGTTAATGGCGTTGGTTATCGCGCCGAACTGGATGGGAAGGATCTTGTGCTCAATGTCGGCTTTTCGCATCAAGTTAAGATTGAACCTCCTGAGGGGATCGAATTTGAAGTTGATGCGAAGACTCGGCAGATCATCGTCAAGGGTTACGATAAGCAAGTAGTTGGGCATATTGCCGCGAACATACGCAAAGTTCGTCCCCCGGAACCTTATAAAGGAAAAGGGATCAAGTACTTGGATGAAAGAATCCGCCGTAAGGCAGGTAAAGCAGGTAAGGTTATATAGCATGGGAAAAAAAGTTACTCGTTCAAAGGCACGTCACCGGAGACAAATCCGTGTACGGAAGCGCGTGAAAGGTACTGCGGATCGACCAAGACTAAATGTTTTTCGCAGCCTAACTGGCATTTATGCTCAAGTGATTGATGACGAGGCTGGACAAACAATGGTTTCGGCCTCATCGATAGATCATGAGCTACGGGCCAAAATGAAGGGAAAAACAAAGACTGAACAAGCTCAGTTTATCGGCCAAATACTGGCTGAGAGAGCCAAATCGATCGGTATCGAAAAAGTGGTCTTTGACCGAGCTGGTTATAAATACATTGGTCGCGTCAAAGCGCTTGCTGAAGGCGCACGAGAAGGTGGCCTGCAATTCTAACGAGCCTGATAGGAGTTGTTTATGTCAGATTTCAAATCGTCTGAGTTCGAAAAAGAATTTGATGAGCGGGTGATAGAAATTGCACGCGTTGCCAAGGTTGTCAAAGGCGGACGCCGTTTTTCATTCCGCGTGACTGTTGTTGTTGGCGATAATCGTGGCAAAGTAGGTGTTGGGAAAGGTAAAGCGAATTCTGTTCCAGATGCAATGCGTAAGGCAGCCGAGCGAGCCCGTAAAGACATGCATCGGGTATCATTATTTGGTTCAACCATCCCTCACGAAGTGCTGGGTAGAAGTTCTGGCGCGAAAGTGATGTTGAAACCTGCTTCTCCGGGTACTGGGGTGATCGCTGCTGGGGGTGTCCGGGCAGTAATAGAAGCTGCAGGAGTATCTGATATTTTGACGAAATCTCTCGGAAGCAATAATGTTCTTAATGTTGTTTATGCGACTATGGATGCCTTGGACCAATTGAGATCTCCGGAAGACATTGCTGCTTTGCGCGGTAAATCGGTGAAAGATGTGATGCCTTTTTGGGAAAGAAAGAAGCAAAATGCCTAAATCTGAAACCAAAACTAAGAGAAAATCGAAGAAGAAAGAGAAGCTCATCCGGGTGACCCTGGTTAAGAGTCCTATTGGCTATAACCTCTCCCAGAAAAGGACTGTGAAAGCGTTAGGTCTGCGTAAAATGAATCAGACCGTAGAACACAAGGATTCACCTACATTACGCGGTATGTTGAACAAAGTCAGCCATTTGATTCAAGTAGAGGAATAGGATATCCGATGAAATTGCATGACCTCAAACCAAATAAAGGTGCCAATAAACACCGCAAGAGGGTAGGGCGTGGCATCTCAGCCGGACAAGGGAAAACAGCTGGCCGGGGAACCAAAGGGCAAGGCGCGCGCACTGGTGGTGGAACCCGTTTATACCACCAGGGTGGCAATTTGCCATTTTTCCGCCGGTTGCCCTTCCTTCGGGGAAAAGGTTTTACCCCGATCAACCGTCTTGAATACAATGAAGTAAACTTGGATCAACTTTCCAAGTTCAAAGATGGCAGTCAAGTTACTCCAGAGACTCTACTTGAAGCTCGGCTGGTAAGCGATCCGCGCAATCCAATCGTCCTATTGGGTCGAGGCGATATTGATGTTGCTCTCGATGTCAGTGTCCATCGCATATCTAAAAGCGCTCAGCAAAAGATCGAGTCTGCTGGAGGTAAAGTGGAAATTATTCTCGCACAGGCTGGTGAGTAAGGAGCTCAAAAAATGAAGCGTTCTGCATGGCGCTATCTTTGGACGGCCAAAGACATTAGGCGAAGATTGTTATTAACCCTTGGTTTATTGACGATATATCGATTCGCGGCACACGTTCCTGTCCCAGGCGCAAATCCGGATGTAATCACCCAAATCATGCAAGGGGGTGGAGCACAAGGGAACTTTATCAACCTCCTCGACCTACTTTCAGGGGGTACAGTGTCTAATTTCTCGGTGCTGGCGATGGGTGTCTATCCGTATATCACTGCCCAAATTATTCTGCAACTCTTGGTACCGATCATCCCAGCAATGCAAAAACGAATGGAGGAAGATCCGCGGGAAGGTCGGAAATGGATGGAAAAATGGACCCTTATCCTCGCCGTCCCCATGGCTGCCTTACAAGCAATTGGGCAGATCAATCTTTTCTCTCAATTTACTGGAGGCGTGCCGATCCTGGATGATTTCGGATTGACTGGTGGGAATGTTTTGTCATCGCTTGCTGTAGTTGCCAGTATGACCGCCGGAACGATGTTTGCTATTTGGATAGGTGAGCTGATCTCTGAGTTCGGTATCCGGAACCAAGGTCTTTCATTAATCATCTTTGCCGGTATCGTTTCTCGGGTTCCAATCACTTTAGCAACAATAATGGCTGACGAACAGAATCGCTGGATTGCTCTGATATTCTTAATGATATTTAGCACGTTAACCATTTTCGCGATCGTTTTTGTCCAGCAAGGGCAAAGAAATGTTCCCGTGATGTACCCGGGTCGCAGAGTCGGAAATCGAATGTCCATGCCAGTAAAAGGTACCTTGCCTTTAAGAGTGAATATGGCTGGCATGATCCCACTCATCTTCGGGCAGTCCTTGCTTACTTTCCCAGCCATAATCGCCAGTTTCTTTGCCAATTCATCAACAGAGTGGGTGGCGAATCTGGCGACCAACATCCAGAATATATTTGGAGGGAATAGTGACGCGTATTGGGTATTGTATTTCCTTTTTGTGGTTGGTTTTACCTTCTTCTATACAGATGTGCTTTTCGCGCAGCAAAATTATGGCGAGAACTTGAAGAAAGTTGGTGCACAAATCCCTGGGGTCAGCCGGGGGGCTCCGACACAGAAATATCTGACACGGGTCTTAAGAAGAATCACACTTCCAGGAGCCTTGTTCCTGGGTCTTGTAGCTATCTTACCTTGGTTGATCGGCTTAATCGTACCCTTTGGTGCAAATACTGGTTTGTTGCTTGTTTCTTCAGCTGGTTTGTTGATCGTGGTTGGCGTGGTTCGAGATACCTTCTTCAATATTGAGGCGGAACTCAAGGTGCATGGATATGATGATACTTTGCTGGTTCGCTGACGGAGATTATCGGGATGATTAATTTCTACGTTTTCCTTGGTCCCCCAGGTGCTGGAAAAGGCACCCAGGCTAAAGTAGTGGCCTCCAGGTTGGGAATCCCGCAAATATCTTCAGGAGATATTTTCCGCGAGAATTTGAAAATGAAAACGGAGCTGGGTGAACGTGCCAATAAATACATCAAAATTGGTGAGTTGGTTCCCGATGATATAACCATTGCTATGATCAATGAGCGGTTATCAAGAGCTGATTGTGCGGGTGGTGCTATTCTCGATGGATTTCCCCGAACGCCTGCCCAAGCAGAAGCATTGGATAGATTTTTGATGGAGAACAAGAGTCAGATTAAGAAAGTTCCCTACATCAAGGTGTCAGAAGCTGAACTCATCTCGCGTTTGACTGAACGGCTGACTTGTCGAGCGGAAGGTCATATCTTCCACAAAAGATTTAACCCTCCTAAAGTGCCTGGAGTTTGTGACTACGATGGATCTGAGTTATATCAGCGCGAAGATGACAAACCAGATACGGTAAAGCATCGGATTAATGTATATGAAGAACAGACTCAACCTTTGGTGGATTATTACCATCAACGCAGCCTGCTGATCGAAATTGATGGAAATCAACCCATCGACCAGGTAACGGATGACCTGGTAAATCTACTGGATTTGGCGGTGTAGTTCAATGTCTGATCGACCAATATTAATCAAAAATAAGTCAGAGATTGAGACAATGCGAACAGCTGGAAAGGTGAATGCCTTAGTCTTGAAAACTGTGCGAGAGATGATTCGCCCAGGCATTGCTACACAAGATTTGGATAATGTCGCATATGAGATCATTCAGGAAAATGGTGGTAAACCCGCATTCAAGAATTATCCTGGTCCATATCCATATCCAGCAACACTAACCATATCGATCAACGAGGAGTTGGTACACGGGATTCCGGGAAAGAGAAAGTTGAAGGAAGGCGACATTGTATCGGTTGATTGCGGCACCGTTTTGGATGGATTTGTCGCGGATTCTGCTTTCAGCATGGGTGTCGGAACAATTTCTGCTGAAGCCCAGAAGTTATTGGATGTGACGGAGAAAGCGTTATTTATTGGCATTGAGAAAATGAGACCTGGAAATCGTGTTGGTGATGTTTCTGCAGCTATCCAGGATTATGTTGAAGCCAACAATTTTCATGTCCCCCGTGAATATACCGGACATGGAGTTGGTCGAAAAATGCACGAAGGTCCACTTGTTCCAAATTTTGGTGTGAGCGGACGTGGAGTAACTTTACGTCCAGGGATTACAGTTGCCCTTGAGCCAATGGTTTTGAAGGGAACTCACCGAACACGAGTGCTCGATGATCAGTGGACTGTTGTCTCTGCAGATGGATCACTTACTGCCCACTTTGAACATTCAGTTGCAGTAACAGAGGAAGAACCGATTATTTTAACTGCATTCTAGGGAGTCTGGACATCCAAGATTAGGTTATGTATAATTGAAAATTCGGCTGTTGACCATTCAAGGATCGGTGTAAAAGAGCGGAAGATTAGGAGAAATTGGCCAATGAAAGTATCAGCTTCAGTGAAAAAACGTTGTGCAAAGTGCAAAATAGTAAAACGTCGCGGCGTTTTATATGTGATCTGTGAAAATCCTAAGCATAAACAAAGACAGGGATGATGAATTATGGCAAGAATTGAAGGCGTAGATCTCCCCAGGAATAAACGGGTAGAAATCGGATTGCGATATTTATATGGCATCGGGCCAACTCGATCGCATGCAATATTGGAAGCAACTCAAATTAACCCTGATACTCGAGTGAAAGACTTGACCGACGCTGAGGTGGCAACGTTGCGTGAGTTCATTATTCAAAATTATAAAGTTGAAGGTGATTTACGCCGTGACACCCAAATGCATATCAAACGTTTGATCGAGATAGGTAGCTATAGGGGATTGCGTCATCGGCGGAATCTTCCAGTACATGGTCAACGCACGCGCACCAATGCACGTACGCGCAAAGGACCTAAGAAAACTGTTGCCGGCCGCGGACGTCGACGGGGAGCAAAGAAGAAATAAATATCTGTTGGAAAGAATAGATTTTCCTACTTACTAATCAATGATTGAATAAGGAAGAAGAGGATTTATGGCAAAAGGAGAACGCTCATCGCGTCGTTCGGCAGCACGTAAAACAAAAAGATCATTATCGGCGGGTCAAGTGCACATCAGTGCCACTTTTAATAACACCATTGTGACTGTCACGGATAATCAAGGTAACACGGTGGTTTGGGGTAGCGCTGGATCGGCTGGATTCAAAGGATCGCGTAAGAGTACACCATTCGCTGCCCGTTTAGCTGCTGAGCAAGCTATCAAGGGTGCAATGGCGATTGGCATACAGGAGGTTGAGATATTTGTAAAAGGTCCGGGTCCTGGTAGAGAATCAGCGATTCGCGCAATACAAGCTGCAGGTCTCAAAGTAACTGCGATTACAGATAAAACCCCGGTGCCGCATAATGGCTGCCGTCCACCTAAGAAACGACGCGTTTAACAAATTATTATTGATAAAGGAAGAATGAATGGCTAGATATACTGGACCGGTTTGTAAACTATGCCGGCGAGAAGGTGAAAAATTATTCCTCAAGGGAGAACGCTGCTTCACGCCCAAATGTTCGTTTGAGAGACGTGGCTATCCTCCTGGCATTCATGGCAGAGGATTTCAATATCGGAGAAGACGAGAATCGGACTATAGCCGCCAGTTACGTGCTAAGCAAAAAGCCAGGCGGATTTATGGCGTCTTGGAGAGACAATTTCGCAGATACTACAAGGTATCTCTGAAACGTCGAGGATTGACCGGACTAAATCTGCTACAAATTCTAGAATCTCGACTGGATAATGTTGTCTTCCGGCTAGGCTTTGCAGCCAATCGAGCTCAGGCTCGTTTGTTAGTTACGCATGGGCATTTCGATGTCAATGGTCGCCGTACCGATGTACCTTCAATGCTCATTTCGCCTGGCGATGAGATCTCTGTTCGTGAAGGCTCTCGTAAGAGAACGTTCTTCAAGAACTTGGCAGCTGTCGCAGAAGAGCGCTCGACCCCTGAGTGGGTAAGCAGAGACCTGAATAATCTGAGCGGTACAGTAATTCGGTTGCCAGAGAGAACTGAGATTGACGGCAATCTTAATGAGCAGTTGATTGTAGAGTATTACAAACGTTAGGTGTATTCCCTTTCTCTCATCATATTGATGAGAGAATGTTTGAGTTTCAAAATGAGGTGAACGGTGATAGGTTTAACAAATATGGTAACGCCGAAAATCGAGCGAGAAGCTGAAGCTCGTAATTACGGCAAGTTTATTATCAGCCCGCTTGAACGTGGATATGGAATTACTATGGGAAATGCCCTGAGACGAGTGTTGCTTTCCTCACTTGAAGGCGCGGCTGTCACCTCGATCCGGATTGCTGATGTGCAGCATGAGTTCAGCGAAATTCCAGGCGTGCGTGAAGATGTAATTCGTGTTATGTTGCAAATTAAGCAATTGCGGATGAAAATGTATGATGTTGATACAGCTCGCTTGCACTTAGAAGTGCAAGGCGCAGGAGTAGTTACCGCGGCGGATATCATCGCCCCACCCGAATTGGAGATTGTTAATCCTGATCTATATTTGTTTACAGTGGATGACAATAAAGCAAGTTTGGAGATCGAAATGACCGCTGAAAGAGGCAGAGGCTATTCTCCTGCGGATGAGCGCGGCGGTCGTTTGCCAATTGGGGAATTGCCCGTCGACGCGATTTTCAGTCCCGTTCAGCGAGTGAATTGGGAAGCCGGGTACGCGCGAGTTGGGCAAAGTACAAACTACGATAAACTCATGATGGAGATATGGACCGACGGAACGATTGGCCCTGAAGAAGCTTTAAGCACCAGTGCCAAAGTCATGATTGAACATCTTCGTCATTTGGCGGGAGTAAGTGAAGAGTCTTTGGCTGTTATTGCTCAGGAAGAAGAAGAGAGCAGTAGGCTTACCAGTGAGATGATCGAAACACCAATTGAAAACCTTGATCTCTCTGTTCGAGTATTCAATTCGCTGAAACGGACCGGAATCACCACAGTAGGTGAGGTCCTTGAGTTGCTTGAGAAAGGTGATGAAGCCGTGATGTCTATCCGTAATTTTGGCGAAAAGAGCTTAGATGAGCTAAGGGCAAAGATGAGCGAGAAGGGTTACCTCGAAGAGGAAGATGAAAACGAGGCGGAGTAAGTAGAAAATGCGACATAAAAAAGCTGGAAAAAGATTAAGCCGCGGGAAGGATCAGAGAAAAGCATTACGGCGGATTATGATCAACCAATTATTCACCCATGAGCGGATCCATACAACCCGTGCTAAGGCTGAATTTATTCGTGGTCAAGCAGAAAAATTAATCACATTGGCGAAACGTGGAAATTCAGCAGGGGATGCTCAAATGGTTCATGCTCGTAGGTTAGCCAAGGCGCGCATGGGAGACCCGGAGATGGTACAGAAATTATTTGATGATATTGCCCCCCGCTATGAAGATCGTCCTGGAGGCTATACGCGAATGCTGAAACTAGGGCCGAGGGCTGGCGATTCCGCTGAGATGGTGTTGATTGAACTGATTGAAGAATAACGAGAATTAATCGAAGCAAACGATTGTGGAAATGGCATCCTGTAGTAGTCTTCCACGATAATTGAATGGCACGTTACAAAGTTATCTTAGCCTATGATGGCACGGAGTTTCTAGGCTTTCAGCGTCAAGCAAATGGACGCACAATTCAGGGTTCAGTTGAAAATGCCCTGAAATCACTTGGTTGGCGTGGTAAGGCAATAATTGGAGCCGGTAGAACAGATGCTGGTGTACATGCCTCGGGTCAGGTGGTTTCATTCGATTTTGATTGGAACCATTCCACGCTTGAGTTGAGGAATGCCATCAACAGCCAGCTGCCAGCTGACATTGCAGCCAAATCAGTCGAACAAGTTGAAGCTGATTTTCATGCACGGCGCTCTGCTGTCGCTCGCCGCTACAGATATAGATTGTTTTGCGATCAAGTCCGGAATCCTTTGCAGGAGCGGTATGCATGGCGGGTGTGGCCGCCGGTTTCAATCGATGCTCTCAATCAAGTCGCCTCTTACTTTGTTGGAACACACAACTTTTCATCGTTTGGAGCTCCTCATCAATCAGGCGGCAGTACCTTTCGAGAGGTGATGGTTTCCACATGGAGACGAGAGAGGCAGGAATTGGTTTACGAAATACTTGGAAATGCGTTCTTGTATCGTATGGTTCGCCGGTTGGTCATATTCCAGATAGAGGTAGGTCAAGGAAAGAAAGAACTTAAATCTGCACACGACTTGCTGAACAACACGCTGGATAATCTTGTCCAAGGACTTGCACCTGCCAATGGTTTGACCCTCGTTGAGGTTATTTATCCTCCAGGTGAATAGGGATTGTATTGTGGGAAAAAGTGCGTCTTGTAGATTAAATAAAAATTGATTATTTTGTTGTGGAGAAATTGATTGTGCAAAAAACGTATGTACCAAAAGCAGGTGATATAAACCAAGATTGGATCTTGATTGATGCGAATGGTCAGAATCTTGGCCGTCTGGCTACCCAGATTGCTAATATCCTGTTAGGTAAGAATAAACCAACCTATACTCCCGGAGTAGACACAGGTGATTATGTCATTGTAGTCAATGCGGAAAGAATAACTGTCACAGGGAATAAACTTGAGGATAAAGTTTATTATCGCCATACTGGATATCCAGGAGGGCTGAAGCAGATCAAATTAAAGGATCAATTGGTACAGCACCCTGAGCGTGTGATCCGGCAAGCTGTTTGGGGTATGTTGCCTCATCATCGACTCGGTCGCAAGCTGATCAAGAAGCTGAAGGTTTATGCTGGTCCAGAACACCCTCATGATTCCCAGCAGCCTAAACCAGTTGAGTAATTAAGGAGTTATTATGGCAGTTCAGTATTACGAAGGGATTGGTCGCCGCAAAGAGAGTACCGCCAGAGTAAGAATTATGAGTGGTGCGGGAAACTTTACTATCAATGGAAAAACGCTGGAAGATTATTTTCCTCGCTTGGGTGATAAAGAGAATATCTTAACCCCTTTGGAAACTACGGGAGAAAGTCCGAGCCAGCTAGATGTTACTGTATTGGTCAAAGGCGGTGGAGTTACCGGGCAATCTGATGCGGTAAAGTTGGGATTAGCGCGCGCATTGCTCAAAATGAGTCCCGATTTTCGGCCACCTTTACGTCAAGCAGGTTTATTAACCCGTGATCCCCGCGAAAAAGAACGCAAGAAACCGGGTTTAAAGCGAGCACGGAAAGCACCGACATATACAAAACGGTAAATTTTTGAGAATTCTCTTATAGAATGCGTGCTAGGTTACGCGTGAGATCGCGCAATTCACCTTCACGCATTTTTGATTTAAAGAATTTTGGGAACCGCTGGTGTTGAGTTCAAGAGCAACCAGTTTCACCACCAATATTTATGAGGATTTCGTATAACCATGAATAATCGAGGCATCACGATCATTGGTTTAGGCCCTGGCGATCCGTCCTTATTGACGCGTCAAGCAGATGAATTGTTGAACAATATTCCTGAGATATATTTACGCACTCGCAAACACCCGGTGGTCGCTGGGTTCCCTATAGATTTGCGGATTTTTTCATTTGATCATTTATATGAAGAAGGGGCTTCATTCGAAGAAGTGTATGAACGAATTGTTGACAAAATCATCACTCTAGGACAAAGAGAATCTGGTGTTGTTTATGGAGTTCCTGGGCATCCATTTGTCGCTGAGGCTACCTCGCCTGAAATAACCCGGCGGGCGCAAGAAGAGGATCTTCCAGTGAAAGTTATTGAAGGTCTCAGCTTCATTGAATCATTGCATGGACTTCTGCGGGTTGACCCGTTCCCGCAAACCATTTTAATCGATGCATTAGAACTGGCGGTTGCGCATCACCCCTCATTCCCGCCAAGTGCCCCAGCAATAATTGCCCAAATCCATTCTCCTATAGTTGCCTCGGATGTGAAATTGACTCTGATGGCTGTCTATCCTGATGACCACGAAGTTAAATTAATCCACGGTGCTGGAACTCCTGACGCCATCGTAGAGGCCCTGCCTTTATACGAGATCGATCGCAGCCAGAATATCGGATTGTTAACTGCGTTATATCTTCCACCATTGGATAGCCATTCATCTTTTGAAGCGTTTCAAGAACTTGTTGCACATTTGCGTGCCCCCGAAGGATGTCCCTGGGACCGAGAACAAACCCACCTTTCTTTACGCCCATATTTGTTGGAAGAAACCTATGAAGTTCTTACAGCCCTAGACTCAGAGGATTCAGACTCATTACGAGAAGAACTTGGCGACCTGCTTCTGCAGGTAGTTCTTCATTCCCAGATCGCAAACGAATATGGGGAGTTTTCAATGGTAAACGTTTTGCGTACTATTCATGAGAAATTAGTACGCCGACACCCACATGTTTTTGGTGATCTGGAGGTACAGGATAAACAGGTCGTTCTGCAGAATTGGGAGAAACTAAAATCTGCAGAGAGAATTGATACAGGGAAGGAAAAGTCTGGAGTTCTCGATGGGGTAAGTCCCACCTTACCTGCGTTGGTGCAAGCCCTTTCTTATCAGGAGCGTGTCAGCCGAGTTGGTTTTGACTGGCTAAATATCCAGGGAGTGGTCGAAAAAATCAGGGAGGAAATATCAGAAGTATCCCAGGCAGCTTCACCAGATGAGAGTGAAGATGAGATTGGTGATCTTTTGTTCACTGTTGTTAATCTGGCGCGCTGGTTGAATATCGATGCCGAAAGTGCATTGCGGTCAGCAAATAACCGCTTTCGCGTCCGATTTGAAACCTTAGAATCAACAATCCTATCCCAGGGACGAAATGTTTCTGATCTGACCTATGAAGAGTTGAATGAATTGTGGAATACAATTAAAGATCATCAGGATAGTTAGAATGTTTCTCGATGTTGTTGTGTTTGAGTAGGGCGCCGGAAGTACGCGATCGTACTGGGTCGTAAGAAGTACCAAACGTTAATGAATAAAGAAATAATTGAAACAAAAATACCGCCCAGGTTTGTCACCTGTTCTTCGGGCGTCAGATTTCCAGCAATTAGCAAAGTAATATTCTGGAAAATGTTCAAACTGAAGTAAATCGCAAGCAGGATTAATAAGCCTAATCTAGCTCGATCATTCCCCTTGAAAGTGCCGATTGCTGCAGTTACGATTGCGATGGGTAAGCCTATTGCCAAGCATAAAGAAATTATTGAAATATCTCCATTGCTAGATGAAGTTGCTAAGGTGATACCCTCTCTAAATACCGGGAGTATGCCAATGGCGATTCCATCCCAGATCGTCAATAAAGACACGCCTAAAGGGCGTTCAGGTCGCAAAGGATGATCCTCACTCATCATGTTTACTAAGATATTTGGATCGAGAAGGAATTATGAATCATTTTCAAAAACATCTCGCTCGAGTTCTAGCGCGTCTTTCAAAAATTGAGCACAATCCTCACTGCAGGTGATAAAAACCATATCATATCCTTCAGCTTTGGGGGCACTGGATTCAGCTGGAATCAGAGCAAGCACCACCTTATCACGCAATGCTAAATTTAACGTGACGAACTCACCTTCTTTGCCAGTCAGATCAATTCCGTGGCTGGCTTTCGCTCCAAAGCCAAAAACATCATCATCTTCTAGAATTTCTTGCGTACACCAGGCACAAATATGGCTTAGCTTTTCGCTATTTGAATTACTCATTAAAAATATTTTACCTTCCTGAGATCTAAGTGGAATAAGTATTTCGCATTATCAACGAGCATCATCATTCTTTGTTACTGGGTTCGAAGCGGGCAGTGAAGTGCCGAAGCAATTCAGGTGCATACGTGATCTTCCACCCGTGAACGTTTTCTTTCCTTGCATCAATAACAGCTAGTACATCTGCCACATAATCCAATTGGCTTTGTGTGTATACTCGTCTGGGGATCGCTAATCTGACTAATTCTAAATTTGGGTAAACCATCTTCTTTGTTTCCGGATCGCGATAGGCAAACATCACAGATCCAATTTCGACAGTACGGATCCCACCTTCCAGATACAATTCAATTGCGAGTGAATGTGCAGGGAAGTTCTCTTGAGGTATATGGGGTAGGAATTCCTTTGCATCGATATATACAGCATGACCGCCAGGCGGCAACATGATGGGGATATTTCGCTCTTGCAGAATTTCAGCAAGATATGCTGTTTGTGCTAAACGGTATTCCAGGTATTTCTCATCCAATCCTTCTCGAAGCCCCACAGCGATTGCCTCCAGGTCTCGACCAGCTAGTCCTCCATAAGTGAGAAATCCTTCCCGCAAGATTAATTCATTACCAGCCATTAAATACAACTCTTCATCGTTCATTGCCAGGAATCCACCGATATTTACATTTCCATCCTTTTTAGCGCTCATTGTCGCACCATCTGCCAATGCGAAAATTTCTCTGGCGATTTCGAGGGTAGATTTTTGATCAAATCCTGGTTCTCGCGTTTTGATGAAATAAGCATTTTCGGCATAGCGGCAGGCATCGATGAAGAATGGGATGTTGTGACTTTTATAGATTTTAGATACAGCGCGAATATTTTCCAAAGAAACGGGCTGTCCACCACCAGCATTATTTGTAATCGTAAGCATGCCAAAGGGAATATTATCGACTCCCTCATCTATGATGAAATTTTCTAGTTTATCCAGATCAATATTGCCTTTAAAGGGATGTATCGTTCTCGGTTCATAGGCAGCATCGTTCACCAAATTGACTGGAACACCGCCTTTTGCCCGAATATTCGCATCCGTCGTATCGAAATGGGTATTTGAAGGTACAGATTGGCTGTCCTTTAGGAGGAGTTCACAAAGTATGTTTTCGGCAGCCCTTCCCTGATGAGTTGGTACAAAATAACGAAAACCAAATATGTCTTTGATTACTTTGGATAGTCGAGAGAATGATCGTGAACCCGCATACGACTCATCACCCAACATTATTGCGGACCATTGTTCCTGGCTCATAGCTCCAGTTCCTGAATCAGTAAGTAAGTCAATGAATATATCCTCAGCTTGCAGACCAAAAAGGTTGTAGCCTGAGCGGATCAGAGCAGCACGCCTCTCTTCTTGATTTATCAAGCGAATGGGTTCGACCATCTTAATTCGGAAGGGTTCAGGTGGATGTGCGGGCATCTATAACCTCCAATTGATAATTTGAGATTAGTGTAGCATGCATTATCGGTGATTCCAAGGAATAAGTTCTTACATAATAATTCAATTAAATCCAGTCAAGTATAATTCAGCCGTGCAAAAGATTTCCCTGCGTCATATCATTGGCATTCTACTGTTTTGCGCATCCGTCATTCTGGGGATTTGGAGTTATTATCCGCTTGAAGAACAGGATCAGTTAACTGACATCCCGGGAATCGGTCAGCAAAGATTGATTTGGACTCCTATCATCCGCTCTGGTGATGTAAAAGAGGTGAAACTAGAGTTCTCATCTGATGATCAACAGCACATGATAAATTCTTTTATCAATGATCGAGATGATGAAATAGTTCCCACGAAGCCAATTATTTTCGGTGAAACTCATCACGTACTTATCGAAGCTCGCCTTGAAATGCCAGGATTAGAAATTCTGCAAAATGAGGCAATATCTCAACCATTTAATCAAGGCGATAATCTCAATTTTATTTGGCAGATAGTCCCTGAATTTAGGAATTATTTCTCCGGCGAGGTATGGTTGTACATCCATTTATTACCTCTTGAATCAGGTATTGATATCCGGCGACCAGTATTGATCCGGGAGGTCACAATTCAATCCATTGACTTGCTCGGATTAAACATAAGAATTGTGAAGCTTATCTCAATTATTGGTATTGGGCTTGCATTCATCCTTTGGTCGGATATGGTTGGTAAAATAATCAATAAATTATTCAACCGGAATCAAGAGATATAGATGGATTCCGAATTTCTTCAGAAAAGGTATATTTAATCATATGCTGTCAATAGTTTCATTCATTCTTGGTCCTGTCGCAACGAACACATATTTGATCGCTGACAATGAGACTGGGGAGGCGGTGGTAATCGATCCCGCTGATTCAGGGGAACGTATTGTCGAGGAAGCAGAAAAACGTAATTGGCATATTGGAAGTATCTGGTTAACACATGCTCATTTTGACCATCTTGCGGGAGCTGCCGGGGTTGCTGATGCATGCAATCCCATCCCACCGGTGGCACTGCATCCAGAGGATTACACTTTGTGGCGTATGCAAGGTGGGGCAGCATTTTTTGGAATGAAGATTGATCCAGGCCCTGAACCTACCATAGAACTCCAACACAATCAAAAATTATCCTTGGGAAATAATAGTCTTGAGGTGCGCCATGCCCCTGGTCACACTCGTGGTCATGTAATGTTTTATTGTAAGGATGCTAAAGTATTATTCTGCGGGGATGTGATATTCCAAAGGAGCATAGGTCGGACGGATTTACCTGGAGGCGATTTCAATACATTGATCAACAGTATTCACACCCAGGTGTTGACCTTGCCGGATGACACTCGATTACTTAATGGTCATGGTCCTGAAACCACGATCGGAGATGAACGAAGTTATAATCCATTCATCCGCTGAGAAAATATCCGTATTTATTAGGCCCTCCTGAATAGAACTAATTCATTAATCCCCATTCAGGAGGGTCTTTTGATATGATTTGGGGCTATTTCGCGTAGTCTATCGCTCTGGTCTCGCGAATGACAGTGACTTTTATTTGTCCTGGATATTGCATGGAATCTTCGATTTGCTTCGCAATATCACGCGCCAAACGGATTGAATCAAGATCGTCGATATCCTCAGGACGTACGAATATGCGGATCTCACGGCCAGCTTGTAAAGCGTAACTCTGGTTAACACCTTTGAAAGAATTGGCGACTTCCTCTAAGGCACGGATGCGTTTGATGTATTGCTCCAAACCTTCTCGTCTGGCCCCTGGACGGGCACCCGAAATGGCATCTGCTGCCTCGACAATCACGGCTTCGACAGATTCTTGTTCAACTTCATGGTGGTGTGAGGCGATCATGTTGGCGATTTTTTTCGATACTCCATATCTTTTGGCAAATTCAGCGCCAATCATCGCATGAGTCCCCTCAACATTATGATCCATAGCTTTTCCGAGATCGTGGAGTAGGGCACCGACTTTTGAAACCTCAACATCTGCATCCAATTCGGCGGCGATTACTCCTGCTAATTGAGCGGTCTCAACGGCGTGGTCTAATTGGTTTTGACCATACGAAGTGCGAAATTTTAATCGACCCAGTGTTTTTAGAATCTCAGGATGTAAGCCCGGTACTCCGGCATCATAAGCTGCCTGATCGCCTGCTTCCACGATGATTCGCTCCACCTCTTCTTGTTCCCGTCTTATGATTTTTTCGATATGGGCCGGATGTATTCGTCCATCAAGAACAAGTTTTGCCATCGAACGGACTGCAACCTCTCGCCGTACTGTGTCAAAACAGGATATCGTGATAGCTTCAGGAGTGTCATCGACGATAACGTCCACACCAGCCGCCTGTTCGAAGGCGTGTATGTTCCTGCCATTACGCCCGATGATGCGACCTTTCATCTCGTCATTCGGTAAAGGGACAAAGGAAGTTGTTACTTCCTGAACATGTTCTGAGGCAACGCGTTGGATTGCACTGGCGATCAGCTTTCGGGCACGATCTTCTCCTTCTGCCCGCGCTTCGGCTTCGATTTGCCTCATGATCCTGGCCATGTCAGCACGTGCCTCTTTCTCAACTTCTTGGAGCAACTGTTCTCGCGCTTCATCTTCACTCATTTGCGATATCCGCTGCAATTCCTCCAGCTCTTGAGCGTACATATTCTCTAATTCATTCGTACGCCTGTCGAGTGCACTTTGGCGCTTATTCAAGGATTGATCACGTTTTTCAAATTTTTCAATGCGTGCATCTATTTCGTCTCTTCTTCTTTGAAGACGATCCTCTTCTTTATTGAGATCGGATCTTCTTTTGGCTATTTCGGTCTCGGCTGATTGCCGGATTTCCAGAGCCTTGTCTTTGGCTTGCAGTTGTATATTCCTGGCTTCTTCATTGGCAGTATTGAGTATGTTTTCAGCCTCTTTCATGTCTTTTGACCTTTTCCTTGAAAAAAGAAGCTGCCTGATGAAATATCCAATCGCGATACCAACGAACAGGCCGAGAATAGCTGTAAATATGGTTCCTGGATTCATTTATATACCTTTCTCTGCCTCACAGATTGTTTGCTCCACTTCATATATATACTCTTTAAAATTAATATTCAGATCGGTATTCAGCCCAAATTTGATGTACCGTCAGATCTACTGTTTCGTATGAAAAACCTCGTCGAGCGAGAAATGAGCCTAATTTTCGACGAAAATCTTGCCATTCAAGGGTCTTATACCTTCTAATTTGTTTTTGGGCTGCTTTATGGGCTAATTCTTCATCTGCTGTCGTGTTTTCTAAGACTTGAGAGATGATATCCTCGCTTATTCCCTTTTTTCGCAACTCCAGAGCAAGCATGCGATGGCTACGAGGGCGAAATTCATTCCGATTTTCGATCCATAAATTCGCAAAACGTTTATCGTCGAGGAGCCCATTCTCTCCCAGTCGGTTTATCACATTTTCAATGATTTCTTCAGGTATTTGTTTTTGGTGAAGAGATTGACGGATTTCCGCTATTGATCGGTCACGGTAAGTGATTAACTTTATGGCGCGTTGGTAAGCGGCCTCATCCTGGTCTTCGGATATTAATTTAGATATCTGTTCATCTGTCAAATTTTGTCCAACCTGAAGCCAGGCTGCCACGATCCGTGAAATCCCGAAGGCGAATTCCCCATCAAAAAAAATATTAACCCTTTTCTTGTCACGCTTTTGAGCTGTTATCGCAGTTATCGTTTTTCCCATATGCTGTTTGTTTCGATATCTTCGTTTTTTCCGAGACTAATTTTGCGATTTTCTTAAATATATAATGCCGTGATCAATGGTTCTGGCCACGGCAGATTATCATTCAAGGTCTAAGAAAATTGTTTTAAGGATTCCGAAGATATATGGATGGAATCGGTTAGGTATTCACAACTGACAAGGAGTAGCTAATTTCACCGTAATCAAATAGATTCCAGATCATAAGTATCTTTGATTGTTGGGAGACAGTCAAGTTCCCTGATTATCCAATATCTACAACGCGTCAAAATACGCGTCCACCAAAACAATATTTCTCAAAATAAATCGTAACGAAACTTTGTTCGTTTATTCCGTGGCCAAACAAATCAATAATAAATCTGGACAAAATAATGGTTTAATAATATTCCGATTTGTTTTACCAATTTTTGATATTCAATTATTAATTTGACTAGATGAGCTGTTCTATTCATCCAGCGTATTGTAATTATACTTGAAATCCAGTTCAATAGCACAAATTGAAAGGATCGCTAGGAATTGGAGAGCAAATGATCATCCCTCAGTAGGTATAATCGGGATAATGAAGAGTTATCCTAATTTTTGGATGATTAATCTAACTCAGGAGGATATATTGTGAGTAGTTTAAGAGAGGATGCCTTAGAATATCATCGCAAAGGTGGAAAACCAGGCAAAATTTCAATATTACCAACAAAACCTTTATCAACTCAACGGGACCTATCGTTAGCATACTCTCCAGGTGTGGCTTTCCCAGTTCTTGAAATTGAAAATGATAAAGAATTAGCCTACGATTTTACCTCTAAAGGGAATCTGGTTGCAGTAATTTCTAATGGAACCGCGATCTTAGGATTGGGAGATCGTGGTGCGTTAGCTTCTAAACCAGTTATGGAAGGTAAGGGTGTATTGTTTAAGGTGTTTTCTGATATCGATGTGTTCGATATTGAAGTCAATACAAAAGATCCTGAGGAGGTAATCCGTGTGGTTGCCGCGATTGCCCCAACCTTTGGAGGAATAAATCTGGAGGATATCAAAGCCCCGGAGTGCTTTTATATTGAGGAGACTCTTAAGAGCATGTTGGATATCCCAGTTTTCCATGATGACCAGCATGGAACTGCGATCATCGCTAGCGCTGGGTTGCTAAACAGCCTTGAGCTTGTCGGAAAACGATTAGAAGAGATCAAGATGACGATCTCCGGAGCAGGAGCATCCGCTATCTCCTGTGCCGAGTTGTCCGTTCGATTGGGAGTGAAACGAGAAAATATATGCCTTGTAGATAGCCGGGGTTTAATCACGAAAGATCGTCAAGAAGGTATGAACAAGTACAAACAGCGTTTTGCTCAGGATTCTGAGGCGAGAAATCTTGCTGAATCTGTGCGAGGAGCTGATGTTTTCTTAGGTCTCTCAATAGCGGATGTGCTTACACCTGAGATGGTGGAATCGATGAATGATCAGCCGATCATATTTGCGATGGCAAATCCAGATCCCGAGATAAATTATGATCTCGCTAAAGAAGTTCGTCCAGAAGCAATTGTTGCAACTGGAAGGTCGGACTTTCCAAACCAGGTAAATAATGTTCTTGGATTTCCATTTATCTTCCGCGGTGCTTTGGATGTACGGGCGAAGACGATCAATGAAGAGATGAAAGTTGCAGCAGCTTATGCCCTGGCCGCGTTGACGAAAGAAGATGTGCCAGACAGTGTTTTGAGTGCCTACAGATTGGAGAGTCTTAAATTTGGACCAGAATATATCATCCCCAAACCATTAGATCCTCGGGTAATGCTGTGGGAATCTCCCGCGGTAGCTGAAGCTGCGATGGAGACAGGTGTCGCCAGGATTAAAGTTGATCTCGACGAATACCGGGAGCAATTAACCTTTCGGCAAGGTATGGGGCAGCAGATTCGCTATTTTATTATGAATAAAGCCAGATCTGCCCCGCAGAAGAAAAGAATCGTGTTTGCGGAGGGGGAGGAACCAAAAATAATTCGCGCAGCTGCCCGGATATTTGACGAGGGGATTGCAATGCCAGTTCTCATCGGTCATCCAGAAGTGATAAAAGCAAGAATCGACTCTCTTGGCCTGGATTATGAACCTGAGATCGTGTTTCCGGAAAATTACACCCGGATCGAGCAATATGCAGAGGCATTTTACAACCTGCGCCAACGCAAAGGGGTGGTTTTGCAGGACGCATTCAAAACTGTGTGTGCGCCAAATGTTTTTGGGCCGATGATGGTGAAAATGGGGGATGCGGATGCATTTGTATCTGGTTTAACCTACGATTATCCGGAGGTGATTAGACCTGCATTACAAATTCATCATACTCGTTCTAATGTTACTCGCGTGTCTGGAGTATACATCATGATTGTGGATCGAGATGTATTTTTGTTCACAGATGCAACTGTCAATATTGATCCATCTGCGGAAGATCTGGCAGAAATAGCATGTCTCGCTGCTGATTATGCTCGTGAATTGGGGATCGAGCCTCGCGTTGCACTGCTTTCTTTCTCTAATTTTGGCAGCACCCCACATCCATTATCTGATAGAGTACGTAAGGCTGTTAAACTCATTAAAGATAGGTGCCCAGATTTTGCTGTTGATGGCGAGATGCAGGCAGACACTGCAGTTGTTCAAGAGATAGTGGATGAGCGTTATCCTTTTAGCCAGGTAAGTGATGCCAACGTTCTGGTGTTCCCTTCCTTAGAAGCCGCTAATATTGCATACAAACTGTTGGCCAGATTGGGAAATGCGCAAGCGATCGGTCCAATCCTGCTTGGCATGGGTGCACCAATTCATGTATTACAAACTGGTGATGAAGTACGCGATATCGTCAATATTGCCGCTGTGGCGGTCATGGATGCGTTGAGCAGGGATGAGGAGTAGCTATCAGAGATAGTTTAAGTGTGATGTACTCACGGATAGATACTTCGATGTAATGGCCATTCCTTAGAGCGCATATCGATCAATAATACTGGTCAGTGAAAAGTATCTTTCGAAGTCCGGCTTCCAATCTTCAGGAGTGTATTCTCCCGAAGCCCGGTTCTGGACGTATTTACCTTTGTAGCGCCCATTCTTGATATGATTCAGCGCTTCAATCAGGATTTCTATATCTTCGATGGTGTTGTAAAGTCCGACAGAAACCCTAACCATGCCGGGCATCTCAGATTTATTTCCAGCAAGCATTTGGTCCCGAACTATGAGAGCCTCGTTTGGGGAGAGACCCAGAATGTGAAGAATATAAGGGTGGGCACAAAAACAACCACTGCGAACACCAATACCATACTCATAACCAAGAATTGCTGCTAACAGGAAGTGAGAGATTTGATCCAAATTGAATGGGATGACTCCTAACCGTTCAAAAGCTTGATCTGGATTGGCGTTGCCAAATATCTCGATACCTGGAATCTTGAGCAATTTTTCAAGGGATTTCGAAGTTATGTGAGCCTCATGGTCAGCAATCACCTGCATGCCAATTTGTTCGAGTTGGCGAATGGCAGCAGCCAAAGCGACTGCGCCAATTGTGTTTGGGCTTCCAGCTTCATCGCGCTCTGGTGGTGCACTCCAAGTAACTTCATCTAATGTTACGATTTCAACTGTGCCACCTCCGCTTATGTCTGGTGAACCATTTTCGAATGTTTCTTTCAATCCTATCAAAGCCCCGGTTCCAAATGGGGCATATAGCTTATGGGCTGAAATCGCAAGATAATCTATATGAGCTGGATTATCGATGGGAAGCATGTCCACCTTGCGATGAGGGGCTAATTGAGCACAATCAACAGCGATCTTTGCTCCCACTTTGTGAGTTTTTTCTGCCAGCCGGTGTATAGGGTTGATAATACCAGTTACATTGGAGGCACCGCTGATCGCGACCAGAGCAACTCTATTTGAATATTGTTTAAGAATTTGATCGAAATCCGATTCATCCAGGCGACCATCCTGAGTTAATTTCACATGGACTACATTGGCGGCTGCCCGCCATGGAAGATCGTTCGAATGATGTTCCATTCCGCTTGTGATGACAATATTCCTTTTATCGGAGAATGGAAACCGTCTGGCGAGTTTATTAATCGCTTCGGTTGTATTCTTTCCAAAAATGCATATATGTGTTTCGGGATCTGCACCGACAAATTCGAGCACGGTCTCGCGAGCCATCTCATAAACGTGTGTGGAGAGCTGACTTTTATAACCAGTGCCGCGGTGGACGCTGCTGTAGTAAATCATGAAATCATTTACCGCTTTTTGAACTGCCTTTAATGGAGGTGTTGAGGCTGCGTTGTCGAGGTTAGTGTAGCGACGGTGCTCCCCATTGAGTAATGGAACTTCAGCGTTTAAACCGGTGAATAAAGTGTCATATCCATTTTGTTTCGAATCGAAATGCATTAAGGATTCTCCTGAAATTATGGTCGATGATTTTAATCAGATTTTTCAAAATTGCATGAGTTGATATCTGGCAATTTTGTTGAAGGGACAGTTGTGGGGAATTTGGAGAAAAATACTTGCAATTAATTTAAAATTAGTATATACTGTGTGTAATTGTGGGAGAAAGTGGATCAAAGTGCAACGCCGGGAGACCCGGCGTTCGAGCGTTAAAGGCATAATAGAACAAATGTTTTTGGGTCGGTACCACCATACAATAGATCAAAAAGGACGCTTAACCGTCCCGGTTCGATACCGGGATTTGCTGGCTGCTGAGGGTGCTTACCTTACCCAAGGATTCGATCAAAATATAAACGTTTATCCTCTACCAATATTCGAGCGCATATCGAAAAGAGTGAACCAGCTTAGCATGACCGATCCGAGTGCTCGTTTACTAAAGCGCCTGATGTTTTCTAACGCGGAACTCGTTGCCTTAGATAAAACAGGTCGCATTCTTATACCACAGTTTATTCGTGAAACTTTACGTTTCAATAGCGAGGCAGTGATTGTCGGTATGGGTGACTATTTTGAGATTTGGTCACCTGAACAATGGCATGGTCAAACAGCTTTGATGGAGGAGAGTGAGCCGGATGCCATGCGGTTTATGGATTTAGATCTCTCGACCGGTGAATGAAGTTGGGCCTGGATAGTATCTGTCCAGAAAATGTAACTACCCATGAAGGAACTTCTGCCTCACCAACCAGTTCTTTACAATGAAATTATACACCTGTTACAGCCGCATCGGGCAGGACGATATGTCGATGGCACACTGGGAGCTGCAGGCCATGCTTGGGGAATTCTTAAGGCAAGCGAACCGGATGGTCTCATCTTGGGATTTGATATCGACGACCATGCTTTGCAGTTGGCTCGAGCCCGTCTGGAAGAATTTGGAAACCGGGCAAAGTTGGTCCATGATTCCTTTACGAATCTTGCCGATCAATTAACTGCAATGGGGTGGGATAAGGTGGATGGAATCTTGCTCGATCTTGGATTGTCCTCAATGCAGCTAGACACACCGGAGCGAGGATTTTCTTTCAGACAAGACGCGCTCCTGGATATGCGTTTCGACCTACGCAATCCAGTACGTGCAGTCAATTTGGTAAACAATCTTTCGGAGAAAGAATTGGCAGATTTGTTGTACACATTTGGCGAAGAACGGCGTTCACGGAAAGTTGCTCGTGCAATTATTCGTGCACGGCCGATAGAAACAACCCTGCAGCTGGCGAATGTTGTCGCAGATGCAACGAGCAGCGGGAGACGTGGAATGCATCCTGCTACGAGAACCTTTCAAGCGTTGCGAATTGCGGTGAATCAAGAGCTGGATGCATTACAAGAAGTGTTGCCCCAGGCTGTCGATTCGCTCAACCCGAATGGTAGGTTGGCCGTGATCTCCTACCATTCATTGGAAGATAGGATAGTTAAGCAATTCTTCCGTAGAGAGAGCACCGACTGTATCTGCCCGCCGAAGCAGCCAGTTTGTGATTGTGGGCATTTGGCAAGTGTAAGAAGAATAACACGTCGTCCTGTACGCCCGCAGAAGGACGAAATCGAACGCAATCCAAGAGCTCGTAGTGCCCGATTACGAGTGGTAGAAAAGCTTTCAACTGAATAATTCTGGCATTACTCTTGCAAGACAATTGATATTGGTAATTCAGGATGAAGGTGAAAGTCATTTACCTTCATAAGGTTCATCCTCAAGAGTAAACTATGTACCGAGTTCAGAGTATTACCCAAGCATATTCTCAAGCACCGTGGCGAAAGCAGTTACAGTGGATCGGCCTCTTCATGCTGGTTTTAATTCTGCTTGCTATGGTTGCCGGCATTTACTTAAGTGTGAGTGCGCGGGCTTCGACTGCCGGGCGAGAGATCCAGATTATGTATCGTCAAATGGAAGATGTCAGTCGAAATATCGAAGATTTAGAGACACAACTTGCATTCATGCTTTCAAACACAGAAATGGAAAAACGGGCCGAGGAATTAGGATTCTACCCGATTGAGTCTGAGGAGATATTTTACATCTTAGTCCCTGGGTATGCAGATCCCAAACAGGTCATCTTAGCAGAACCACCTGGTTCTTCTCTTCCAAGCAGTCCAACCATTTCTCCAGAATACACGCAATCACTGTTCGATTGGTTGAGTGAGCGAGTATTTTACCCCGCATCTCCCCTGGTCTGGGAGGTGGAACCATGAATAAGTTGAACTCCTGGAGATATTCAACCCTAGCAATTCTACTCACAGCTTTTGCGGTGTTTATTATCATCCAAATGTTGCGAATTCAGATCAGCCCACAAGCGCAAGCCTTGAGGGATAAAGGTGAATTGTATTCTGGGACATGGCGAACAATTACACCTGCCAGGGGACAGATTTACGATCGAAGAGGAAACTTATTAGCTGGCAACAATACGGTATATGAAGTTGGAGTGGTTCTTGATGAAGTTGAAAATCCCTCAACAATTGCTCTTGCAATGAACGCAGTTATCGATTCAGATTACGATGAAGTGTTTGCTGCAGCAAGTACTGCTCCATCATCTGAGGCTGTATATGCTACTCTGGCCAGATTTGTCACGGAGGAACAGAAGCAGCGTTTAGAACAGCTGGCTCAAGAGATGGCTGTTGCATATGAGAATAAGAATGATCCTAGCCGCCCCAGCTTGGCTGGATTATCGTTTGAGCCACGATTGCAACGCAGCTATCCAGAAAAAGATCTTGCCTCAAATATTCTAGGTTTCGTAAATTGGGAAGGAGAAGGTTTCTTTGGGATCGAGGAAAAATTCAATGATGAATTAGCCGGGGAACCAAAGAGGGTTTGGGTACCTTTCGACCCTAATCGGGTTGAGGAATTGCCCGAAGTTCCTCAAGGGAGTAGCTTAGTTTTAACGATAGATCGGGTGATTCAACAAGAAGTTGAACGGATCGTCGAAAATGCGATTGAGCAAAGTGGATCAGAATCGGCCACCATTGTGGTAATGAACCCAAAGACAGGTGAAATATTAGCTGCAGCTACCTCTCCACGTTTAGATTTAAACGAATTCTGGCGTTATGACGAGATATTTGTAGATTCAACCCCATTCAATCGTGTTGTGAGCGAGACTTATGAACCTGGCTCAGTATATAAAGTTTTAACTATGGCCTCCGCATTAGACAGTGGTGTAGTAAAGCCGAAGACATCTTTTTTGGATACCGGATCAATTGAGATAGGTGGCACAATAATTCGCAATTGGGATAGTGGCGCCTGGGGACCACAAACTATGCTCGGTTGCATGCAGCACTCATTGAATGTATGTCTGGCTTGGGTAGCAAAACAACTAGGTGCAAATAAGTTTTACCAATATATGCAGGATTTTGGGATTGGACATCTCACTGGGGTGGATATGGCTGGGGAGAACCCAGGGCGCTTGAAATTACCGGGTGATGAAGATTGGTACGAAGCAGACTTGGGAACGAATTCCTTCGGTCAGGGCGTCGCGGTAACCCCGATCCAGATGGTCATGGCGGTTTCTGCACTTGCCAATGAGGGTAAGATGGTATATCCACGAATCATTTCATCGATAATTGATAATGGACATCAGTACCCCACATCTCCTCGCATCGCAGGCACTCCGATTTCTGCCGAAACAGCGAAAAAGCTGACAAATATGCTTTCTACTTCATTGGAAGTGGAGTCTTCTGTTGCCCTGGTAGATGGTTATCGAGTTGCGGGTAAGACGGGGACAGCAGAAATTCCAACCCCATTTGGTTACACAAGCAATCAGACCAATGCATCCTTTGTAGGATGGGGTCCAGTCGATGATCCACAATTTCTGGTCTATGTTTGGTTGGAAAAGCCAACAACCTCCCCCTGGGGATCTATTGTTGCTGCTCCGGTGTTTAGTCAAGTTGTTGAGAGGTTGGTTGTGTTGATGAATATTCCATCGGATCAGGTCAGGCAGCAACTTTTGGAAGGTCAATAACAGAGAGTCTAGATTTCGTTAATTGTTATTCGTGAGAATACCTGTTTATCTTAATCTATTTATCAAATGCTGACACTCAGTCTGATTATCGAAGCATTAACTGGCATACTACCCAAAGGATTTGATCGGGAAATCCATGGTGTTGCGATTGATTCTCGGATGGTAAGACCTGGGTCAATGTTCGTGGCTCTCCCAGGTGAACGCGTTGATGGCCATGAATTCGTGCAAGAAGCATTCAATCGAGGGGCATCTGTCGCATTGGTTCATCAAGATTTACCATTTGAATGTTTTCAATATGATTTGCGGGAAGGAGGATTATCTGAGGATCGCACAGAGATCGAAGATGATTCGGTCTGTCTCAGAGTTGATGATAGTCTACAGGCGATGCAAAAGATCGCCGGGTTCTATCGTCGTCAGCAAGATATACGGGTGATCGGCATTACTGGCAGCGTTGGTAAATCAACGACCAAGGAGTTAGTGGCAGAGGTGTTGAATCAACGTTATAACACTCTCAAAAGCCCAGGGAACTTGAATAATGAGATCGGTTTGCCGCTTACATTATTAAACCTGACGAATCAGCACGAGCGCTCTGTGTTAGAGATGGGTTTCTATGTTCCAGGTGAAATCGAATTCCTGTGTGATCTGGCCAAACCCCAAATTGGGGTGATCACTAATATTGGCACCGTCCATGCAGAAAGAGCAGGATCGATTGATGAAATTGCCAGAGGTAAAGCAGAGCTCGTGAATGCATTACCCCCTGCACCAGAAGGATTGGCGATTCTTAATTACGATGACCCGAGAGTAAAAAAAATGGCCGAGCAAACTGAAGCCCGGGTCTTTTTCTATGGGACCGGTCAAGAGGCAGACTTATGGGCTGACAATATTGAAGGTCTCGGTCTTGATGGAATTCGCTTCCGGTTGCATTATAGCAATGAGTCTATCCATCTGAAAGTCCCCTTAATCGGTCGTCATTCTGTCCACACGGCACTTCGTGCTGCCGCGGTAGGTTTAAATGATGGGTTGACTTGGCAAGAGATCGTCGATGGGTTGCAAACTGGCCGAGCTCAACTGCGATTGGTCGCCGTACGAGCAAATAGTGGTGCACTGCTGCTAGATGACACCTATAATGCATCTCCAGAATCGACGATGGCTGCATTGAACTTGCTTGAGGATTTGGACGGTCGCAAGGTGGCAGTTCTAGGAGATATGCTTGAACTAGGTCAATATGAACAGCAAGGTCACCAAATGGTAGGATCACGCGCTGCAGAAGTCGCCAACGAGTTGATCACTGTTGGAGAACGAGCCAAATTAATTGCTTTTGCCGCTTCAGAAGCCGGGATGGCGCGGAAAAATATCCAGGAATTCGATACTTCAGAACAAGCAGTCGAATTTTTAGCTCAGCATCTCACCCCTCAAGATGTTGTCCTTGTAAAAGGATCAAGAGGGATGCAAATGGAGTTGATTGTCAATGAATTGGAGTCGGTTAAATGAGGCAAATTGCCCTTGCATTGGGGCTTGCCGGAGTTAGTTTTATGTTAGCAGTGATCTGGGGACCACCTTTATTGCGAATTTTGGGGCATTACAACATTGGTAAAGTCATTCGCGTTGAAGGTCCAGAAAGACATTACACCAAGCTTGGGACGCCAACGATGGGTGGTGTCATGATCGTCGTACCCGTATTGTTGGTAACAATTTTGATGAATGCTGCTTCATTAATTGGTTTTACAGTTTTGGGACGATCTGTTCTGCTGCCATTGGGAGTGATGCTGGCTTTCGCCGGTTTAGGGATGGTCGATGATTGGGAAGGTGTTCGCGGCGGACGCCGGGGATTGGGCATGCGCGCCCGTACAAAATTTGCAATTCAATTGCTGTTCGCTTTTGTGGTAACGATTGGCCTGGTGTATTTCTTGGATGTGCCACAGTTGTATTTGCCTGGGGCGAAACGAGCGCTTGATCTTGGTATCTGGTATATCCCCATTGCCATGATCCTAATTGTAGGTTACTCCAATGCGATGAACTTCACAGATGGTTTGGACGGTTTGGCTGGTTTGATCGCTGCGACAGCTTTTGTTACCTATGGTGCCATCGCTTTACTCCAAGGACAGATCTTCTTAGCCAGGTTCTGTTTCACCGCAGCAGGCGCAACATTTGGTTTTTTATGGTTCAATGTGCATCCTGCAGATCTATTTATGGGAGATACTGGTTCTTTATCCCTTGGAGCTACGTTGGCAGTTGTGGCGCTGATGACAGGTCATTGGATTTTATTACCTGTAATTGCAATTATTCCTACTAGTGAAACATTGAGTATTATCCTGCAGGTGATTTATTTCAGGCTTACAGGTGGTCGGCGAATTTTTAAAATGACCCCCCTTCACCATCACTTTGAGCTTAGTGGCTGGAGCGAGACACAAGTAGTGCAACGATTTTGGTTGATCGGCTTATTATTTGCCATGATCGGAATAGCATTGGCTATTTCATAAATAGCCCAATACACAATTGAGAAATATTTTCTAGGATACCGATGCTGGCAACCTTACGCAGTAAGACTATGAAGAAGAGCAAAGACTGGAGTGGAGAACGAATAGTTGTGATCGGTGCGGCCCGTCAAGGAGTTGCATTAGCACGCTACCTGGTTCGACAAAATGCCCAGGTAGTCTTGAATGATCGACTTCCAATCAGTCAATTAAATTCTGCACAACAGGCCTTGCAAGGTGAACCGATTGAATGGGTTACTGGGGAACATCCGCTTTCAATATTGGATGGCGCTGATCTGGTGTGTATTTCAGGTGGAGTTCCGTTCGATCTTCCAGTAGTTCTTGAGGCGCGTAAACAGGGTATCCCCATTTCAAATGATTCACAGATTTTCCTTGAAGTATGTCCTTGTGAGGTGATCGGAATTACTGGATCTGCTGGAAAGACGACAACGACGACTTTAGTTGGATTGATCGCTGAGGCTGCAATCGATGATTTAAGGATGGGTATCCTTGATGCGACCGAACAATGGAATCCGTATCGGGGTAAATCGATTGAACTCAATGCGGATTCAAGGGTTTGGGTCGGGGGGAATATTGGCACGCCCTTGCTTTCCAAGGTTGATGATATGAACCCAAACGATCTTGCTGTGATGGAGTTGTCGAGCTTCCAATTAGAGGTGATGAATCGTTCCACGAAAATCGCGGCTATTCTCAATATCACCCCTAACCACCTCGATCGCCATAGAAATATGCAGGCATATCGTTCCGCAAAAGCAAGAATTCTGGAGTATCAACCTGCCAAAAGCGTTGCTGTACTCAATCAAGATGATCCAGAGACCTGGAGTCTGCGAGAGAAGGTTCAAGGCGATTTAGTGATTTTCGGAATTCAACAACTGTCCTCGGATCAGAAAGGCGTTTACCTTAGCCGTTCCAGGGATGCAATTGTCGTTCACATCCCACGCAAGGAATCCGATGATAAATTCAAGGTATTGACCCGCACCGAGATACCACTCAGGGGTGAACACAATTTAATGAATGTTCTAGCCGCGTGTGCTATTTCCTTGACTGCCGGAATCTCTCTGAAAGCAATGAGAACTGGGGTGAAAAATTTTACCAGCATCCCTCACAGGTTAGAATTCGTGCGAACCTGGCATGGTGCGGATTGGTACAACGATTCAATAGCCACTGCGCCGGAGAGAGCGATCGCAGCTGTCAAATCTTTTTCTGAGCCAATGATTTTGCTCGTAGGAGGGAAGGATAAGAACCTGCCTTGGGATCAATTTGCTTCATTGGTTAATCAGCAAGTCAAGCATGTTATTTTGTTTGGCGAGGCTGCCCCTTTAATATTCCGGGCACTGAGTGCTCAAGGTGAGCAAACTATGACCGCTGTCAGCCAATGTTCGGGTTTGAAACAGGCAGTTGAACGAGCTGCTCAAGTGGTTATGCCCGGTGATGTAGTTTTACTCTCGCCTGGTGGGACGAGTTTTGATCAGTTTAATAATTTTGAAGATCGTGGGGAGGCGTACAAACAATGGGTAATGGAGCTGCCATGAACATCGGTCGGGAATATTCGAATAGTGACAAAAATAAGAAACGTGAAAGGCGATCCTTGCATTTGGGATTCGACATCTGGTTGCTTGTGGCTGTATTCACGTTGTTAATCTTTGGTTTAATGATGGTTTATTCTGCCAGTACAGACTACTCGATGGTTGTCCTCGATGAAGCACCAAGCTTTATGTTCAGGCGTCAGTTATTGTTTGCCGCGGTGGGGATAGTTGTGGCAGCCTTTCTGACATGGCTTGATTACCATATTCTGAAGAAATTAGCAGTCCCGATCATAGCATTGACGATCGTTTTGTTGGCCAGTGTGTTACTGGTGAACGAAGTGATCAATAATGCCGCCAGGACGATTTTCCAGGGCTCAGGACAACCTTCTGAATTTGCAAAATTAGCAGTTGTGATCTACTTATCTGTATGGTTGTTTGCTCGGCGGGAGCAGCTAAGCAGTGTTAGCTTTGGTCTGCTTCCCCTGAGTGTGATACTGGGCCTTGTAGGTGGATTCATCTTTCTCCAGCCTGATCTTAGTGCCACGGCAACAATTTTTATGCTTGGTGGCATCATGTTTTTCCTGGCTGGGGGCGATATCCGCCAGATCGTTATTTTATTAGTGGTAGGTACAATTGTAGGTTGGTTAGTTTTTCAATTTCACCCTACTGGGAGTCAGCGGTTGTCTGACTACTTGATCAGCATACAGGATCTCACCCAAGCACCTTTGCACCTCTCTCGCTCATTGGAAGCATTGGTCAAAGGTGGTTGGGTTGGTGTTGGGATTGGTCAGGCGGATACAAAATTGACCGGTTTGCCTGTACCTCCTACGGATAGTATTTTTGCAGTTATCGGTGAAGAGGTAGGTATTGTTGGTGCAACCGGCGTGGTTTTCCTTAACATCGTCATATTGTGGCGAGGAATGAAAATCGCCCAAAATGCTCCAGATGGATTGGGAAAATTGATGGCAGCAGGGTTGGGTATTTGGTTGGCATTGGAAGCATTTATCAATATGGCAGTCATTGTCGGTTTGGTGCCGTTTGCCGGGAACGCGCTGCCATTTATCAGCTATGGTGGTTCGAACCTGGTTGTATCACTCGCAGCAGTTGGGATCCTGTTGAACATTTCTCGGGTATCCTCTCGAAATCAGAAGCAAGAAGAAAGGGCGCTAGATGCGGTTATTGATTTGCGCCGGAGGGACTGGGGGTGGGGTTTATCCAGCTCTCGCCGTGCTAAAAGCGCTTCAAGAAAATGATGCGCTTCGTGAGAAATCAAGAATTTCTGATCAGTCATCCAATGAGCATACATTGGAGGTCCTTTGGGTAGGCGGAGAAGGTGGAATGGAGGCCGATTTACTCTCGAAGGAGGCAGTGGAATTCACCACGATACCAGCTGCTGGAGTTCATGGTGTGGGGCTAAGCGCGTTACCAGGTAACCTATGGCGATTATTCAAAGGCTTTATTGCAGCCAGACGTTTGATCAAAGATTTCCGTCCACAGGTGATGTTCTTTACCGGGGGTTACCTGGCAGTGCCCGTAGCATTAGCGGGACGTTGGATGGTTTCACGAGATATACAACCGAGGTCATTGTTATATGTACCAGATATTGAACCGGGTTTGGCACTGCGGACACTGTCACGTTTGTCAGCGCAGATCGCATTGACAGCTGAGGAATCAATGGAATTTATAAATTTTCCAACGAAATCGAAGGTAACCGGGTATCCAGTACGGCCTGAATTGAAAGAATGGTCTTTGGAGGATGCGCGCCAAGCCTTTAGATTGATCCCGGATTTACCCACTTTATTGGTTTTTGGTGGTAGCAAAGGGGCGCGCTCCATCAACCAGGCATTAATTGGGATATTACCTGATCTGCTGAGCGAATTACAAATTATTCATATTAGTGGTCACCTCGATTGGTCAGAAGTCGAAAGTGCTAAATCCCGATTATCGCCTGATCTGGCTACTCGTTATCATGCCTTTCCCTATTTATTCGAAGAGATGGGAGCCGCTTTGACTTTAGCGGACTTAGCTGTTTCAAGAGCCGGAGCATCTATATTAGGTGAGTTCCCGCTGTTTGGGATTCCAGCGATTTTAGTACCTTACCCGTATGCATGGCGGTATCAAGCGGTAAATGCCCGGTTCTTGGAGCAAAAAGGGGCTGCCTTAGTTTTACAGGATGACGTGCTGGCTGATGAATTATTAACGACGATTAGAAGACTTATCGATGATCGCAACCTCAGAGAAAGTATGCGTCGAGCCATGCAAGCCCTGGCAAAGCCTGATGCTGCTGAATCGATCGCAGACCTGCTGTATGGGTTGGTGTCAATACCCAGCCCAGGAAGGATTTAACCCATGGTCAGCCTGAATGTCTTATTTTGGCTCTTCGTTGGTTTATTTGCAATTGTCGGAGCGATGCGAGGTTGGGCGAAAGAGATATTGGTCACTTTTAGTGTGATCTTGTCAATTTTTGTCATCGTCTTAATGGAAACCTACCTTCCATTTATGAGAGCCGATTCAGGTATCAGCGACTCGACCCGCTTCTGGATAAAAACAGCTGTCATCGGTGTGCTGGTATTTTTTGGCTACCAAACGCCAAACCTTACCGCATTAGCCGGCCCTCGGTTTGCACGTGAACGCGTCCAGGATACTCTACTTGGGTTAATCCTGGGTGCCGTCAATGGTTACCTGATCGTCGGTTCAATTTGGTATTACATGGATGCAGCAGGATATCCATTAACTCCCTATTTTATTCCTCCTGACCCGGCCACAGAATTGGGACAAGCCGCGATAAACCTGGTCAAAAGAATGCCGCCAGCTTATCTACTGCCACCTTGGATTTATTTCGCAGTTGCATTGGCCTTCTTATTTGTTGTAGTGGTGTTTATCTAATGGTTCACATTCATTTGATCGGTATTGGTGGTAGTGGTCTGTCGGCGATAGCCCGTTTCCTATGTGAACGTGGCTACACTGTCAGTGGTTCTGACCAGGTCATGTCACCTCTGGCGGTTGAGCTTCAATCTATGGGTATGATAGTCTCTCTTGGACATCGAGCTGAAAATGTTGCCGGAGCAGATCTGGTTATTCGATCTTCTGCAATACCGCAAGATAACGTTGAAATCCAGGCCGCGATCAAATCTGGAATTCCGGTATATAAACGTTCAGAGTTCATGGGGAAGTTGATCGAAGACCGATTCGGGATAGCTGTTGCAGGAACCCACGGTAAAACGACCACTTCTGCGATGCTGGCCTGGATGATGATGTCTCTTGGATTAGATCCTTCATATATTATTGGTGGCATATCTGAGAATCTCGGGAATAATGCCCATGCAGGTGAGGGTGATTTCTTTGTGATTGAGGCTGATGAATATGATCGCATGTTCTTAGGATTGCACCCGAGAGTTGCAGTCGTAACGAATGTCGAACACGATCACCCCGATTGCTTCCCAACTTTCGATGATTTTTTCCAGGCCTTTCTTGAATTTTTTCATAATTTACCCAAAGATGGCATATTAATCGCCTGTTTTGATGATGATGGCTCTAAACAACTCTTGAAAATTGCCCTCCAGGAGGGATTAAAAACTATCTCTTACGGATTGAGCCCTCTGAAGGATCAACCTGCGCCGGATTTATATGTGAAAGAAATGAGCATGGATGAGGATGGAAACTACACTTTTGATGCATATTTTCGAGGTCAATATCTCGAAAAGGTATCGTTGTGTGTACCAGGTAAACATAATGTGCAAAATGCTTTAGCCAGCCTCGCAGTAGCATGTGAGTTGGATTTTCCTCTTAAAGCAGCTGCTCAGTCTTTAGGTGAGTACCAGGGAACGAAAAGGCGTTTTGAGTTGCAGGGCGAGATTGCAGGGATCACAGTCATCGACGACTATGCTCATCATCCCACTGAAATCAAAGCAACACTCTCTGCTGCCAGGAACCGATTTCCAGGTCGGCAATTGTGGGCTGTCTGGCAGCCGCATACCTACTCCCGGACTCGTACACTGTTAAAGGATTATCTAACCTCCTTCGGAAGTGCGGATCATGTGCTTGTCACGGAGATTTACGCAGCCCGGGAACGAAACGATGAGGATTTCTCTTCGCAACAGGTTGTGCAGGAAATGGTGCATCCTGATGTACGCTTCATAGAGAATAATCAACAGGCAACGGATTATTTGTTGAATAATCTTCAAGGAGGAGATGTTTTGGTCGTACTTTCTGCAGGTGATGCAGATCAAATCAGTCGCGATATCGTGGTTTCGCTATCTAATAACGGGAATGTGCACAATGCCTGACGAACGAAAAATTGTGAAATATTCCGTGTATCATCCTCGATTCAAGAGTGTCGGAGGAAGGGTTCGACCTCCTGTCGATAAATCCGAATCTGGCAGAAATGTGTACCTGATATCTGGAATCTCTCGTGACCATGTGCGAAAGCTGATTAAAAAGTTGGAGCAGTTGTGAAGAAGGGAATAGTGAACTTATTTACTCAGGTACCGGCTACTTTTGATCCGCTAGCCATTAAAGAACGCTTTGGCGATAAATTCGATACGAATGTCAGGCTTGCCCGGTTCACTTCTGCACGTATAGGGGGACCGGCTGAAGGATTTCTCATGGCTGAATCGATCGATGACCTGGTTGAAATGGCTAGTTTCCTATGGGAAATCAAGGCTCCGTTTATCGTTCTGGGTGGCGGATCGAACGTGTTGGTGAGCGACTCAGGGGTGCAAGGGATCGTGTTGTTGAATAAAGCACGCCGGGTTGAATTTGATATGAAAAGTGATCCTCCAGCAGTCTGGGCTGCATCCGGAACCAATTTCGGTATCGTTGCTCGACAGGCAGCAGAGATGGGTTTGGCGGGCTTAGAATGGGCAGCAGGCATCCCAGGGACCATTGGGGGAGCTGTCTTTGGAAACGCTGGTGCTCACGGCGGTGACATGGCAGGCAATTTAATCGTGGCAGAAATCTTGCATCGAGAGTGGGTGGACAGCAGATCTAAGAATGGGAATTTACCCAGGATGTTGATCCAGCGTCAGGAATGGACCCAAGAGCGATTTGAGTTCGCTTATCGCTCCAGTTTGTTGAAGAAGGAATCCAGATTTGAAGGATTTCCTCAGCAAGGTCAAAAGGTGCAGCTTGATATCGAACAACCGGAAGATCTAATATTGGCTGCTTTGCTTCGTCTCGAACGTAGTACCAAAGAAGCTGTTGAGACTCGATTAGATGAACTGGTTGCATATCGACGGAAGACCCAACCACCAGGTGCCAGTATGGGATCAATGTTCAAGAATCCTCCTGATGATAATGCTGGCAGATTGATTGATGAGGCTGGTTTGAAAGGGACGCGCGTTGGTAATGCAGCAATAAGCTCCTTGCACGGGAATTTCTTTATCAATTACGGAGACGCGACAGCGAATGAGGTCTGGGAGTTGATCAAATTAGCTAGAGGAGTGGTGGCAAATAAATTCGGGATAAACCTTGAATTGGAGATTCAATTGGTCGGTTCCTGGGAGATACCTAACCAATGAGCAGCCAAAAATTACGTGTGGCAGTTTTGTTTGGTGGTCGTTCTGGAGAGCATGAGATCTCACTACTCTCCGCGCGTTCGATTCTATCAGCGATGAAGGCTGATAAATATGAAGTAATCCAAATAGGTATCACTCATGAAGGTGCATGGTTTGTTGGCGAGAATTTACTGGATGTGTTTGCCGGGAATGGATCCTTAAATGGTTTTGCATCTTCAGCATTATTTGCAGATCCATCCCGCAGAGGGCTATATTCGATTCGCAAATCAGATCAGTATGAAGTTATAGAACTTTTAGCAGACATTGACGTTGTTTTTCCAATCTTGCATGGCACTTTTGGAGAGGATGGAACCGTACAGGGATTGTTTGAACTTGCTGAGATCGCATATGTTGGTGCTGGAGTACTAGGTTCATCTCTGGGCATGGATAAGGGTGTCTTCCGGGACGTTATGCGGGCAAATAACATTCCCCAAGTTGATACGATGGTTGTGCTGCGCAGTGAGGTGGAAGGTTCACTTGAAGATGTGATCGAGCGGGCTGAAGCGATGGCTTCTTACCCAATTTTTACGAAACCCGCTAATCTTGGCTCGTCGGTTGGGATCACAAAGTGCATGAATCGATCCGATTTGATGGAGGGTTTGATGGATGCTGCCAGATATGACCGGCGTATACTCGTTCAAAAAGGGGTTGAGGCCAGGGAGATTGAAGTCAGTGTGTTAGGTAATGATGAACCAATAAGTTCTGTACCTGGTGAAATTGTACCTTCCGCCGATTTTTACTCCTATGAAGCAAAGTATTTTGACGAGCACTCAGAGCTACTCATCCCGGCTCCCATTCCTTTTGAAATTTCACAGCAAATCCGGGAGATAGCGGTACAAGCATATCGTGCAATTGATTGTGCCGGCATGGCTAGAGTTGATTTTCTACTGGATAAAGCTACTGGTCAGGTGTTTCTGAATGAAGTCAATACAATACCTGGATTCACAAAAATCAGCATGTACCCGAAATTATGGGAAGCGAGCGGTTTATCTTTTGAAAGTTTGATAGATCGATTGATTGAATTGGCTCTTGAACGCAGAGCAGATCGCGATCGAACACAATGGCGATATCAAGGATGATGAGTTAAAGATGGCTGAGAAAAAGCCTACCCGGGCAGACCTCCTTCGTGATCGGCGCAATCGTCGATCGCGGAAGAGTTCAACATCTTCATCGCGCAAATTTAAGGGCGCTGCAAAATCCATTTATCCTCCGATATTGGTGCGCGGTGAGGTTGCTGCCACAGCTTCACGCACCCGCTCGAAGAGGAAAAAAGTCCGCCGGCGATATGATATCGCCCTAGATGGCAGAGGGGCAGAAATGCGATTGCCTTCGCTGCCGACTATTGCTGTTGGCTGGCGATTGCTCTCAGGATTACTTGTATTGATTTTGGGCTTTTTGATTTATACTGCGTGGAACTCACCTTTATTCACTATTTCTGGGCTTGAAGTTTCAGGATTAGCACGATTGACCAATCAAGAGATAAATGCCGTCGCGGACGTGATTGGGAAATCGATTATTTTGGTTAATCCATCTGATATTGAACGAGACTTGAGAGAGGCCTTCCCGCAATTGGCACAGGTATCCGTTGAAACCAATGTACCTAACGAAGTTATTGTCAAAGTGATTGAACGCCGACCTGTGCTCGCCTGGCAACAAGAAGGGCAAACATTTTGGGTTGATGCTGATGGATCGGCATTTCTCCCCGATGGTGAAGGGGGACCTGAAGTAGCTGTGCTGGGGGCAGATTTGTTGTCTCTGTCACCTCCAAACAGCGAGTCATTGGAGAATGAAGAAAGCAAAAATCTATCACTTCCTATTAAATTAGTCAATGCAATTTTAACCATCCATGAAGATGTACCTGAGGGCGTTCCTATCGTTTACGATGCTCAATACGGACTCGGATGGCAAGATCCCCGTGGCTGGCAAGTCTATTTTGGCCATGACGATGAAGATATCGACATGAAATTGCGTGTATATAATAAAACCTTCAAAAGATTGAAGAAGGCAGGCATACGACCCGCATTAATCAACGTGGAGCATGTCCACGCACCTTATTATCGCCTGGAGCGGTAAACAAATGGAAGAACCAATAATAGTAGGAATTGACATTGGCACTACGAAGATTTGCACTCTCGTCGGACGCGTAGAAGAGGATGGCTTACTTCGAATTCTTGGGGTTGGGATAGAACCATCACATGGTATGCGCAAAGGCGTTCCGGTTGATGTTCGGGCAGTGACCCAGGCAGTCTCAAGATCGATCGAGAAAGCGGAACGAACATCTGGTCTCGAGATCACCTCGGCTTTAGTCAGTCTTGCTGGCTCACAGGTATCCTCGGTGAATAGTCGTGGTGTAGTTGGTGTTTCAGGGCGCACCATAGACGAAAATGATGTGATCCGCTCTATGGAGGCGGCTCGCGCAGTCGCCATTCCACATAATCGCGAAATCATTCATGTTATCCAACGCGGGTTTACCGTTGATGGTCAACCGGGTATTCGCATGCCGCTGGGTATGCATGGATACCGATTAGAAGTCGAAACGCATATCATCACCGTTGCAGCTTCTGCTGTTGAAAACTTAAGGAATTGTGTTTACGAAGCAGGTTCTGAAGTGAGTCAATTCGTTTTGAATCCGCTGGCATCGGCAGAAGTTGTTCTCTCCGAAACAGAACGTGAAATGGGAGTTGTAGTTTGTGATGTTGGTGGCGGAACGACTGATATGGCAATATTCATCGAAGGAGATGTCTGGCACACGATGATTTTAGGAGTGGGTGGCGACCACATAACTTCTGACATAGCACATGGACTCAGGTTGCCGACCCCACAGGCGGAAGAAATAAAAATACAGCATGGGTATGCTGTTGAGGCTGAAGTTGGCGAGGATGAAGAGTTTCATGTGCGTCCGTTCGGTGAAGATATGCCATTACAGATTCGCCGCAAAGAGTTGGCGCTTATTATCGAAGCTCGAGTGGAGGAAATCTTTAGTCTTGTACTACAGGAGATTAAGCGTTCTGGATATGATGGATTGCTTCCGGCTGGATTAGTTCTCACCGGTGGATCAAGTGCGATACCGGGTATTCGTACTATTGCCTCCCAGGTTTTAGGTTTACCTGTCAGGATTGCTCAACCAGAAAATCTGGTTGGCATGACAGATAAATTATACTCACCTGCTTTTTCTACGAGTGTAGGCTTATTGCGCTGGTCGATGTTGATGACCGCGATCGGAGGGGAAGTTTCACAACCAACCAAAAGTTCAAAAGGAGGAGGTTACGATTGGGATTATGTAAAAAGCTTAATTCGTCGATTATTTCCATAGAATTTATTCTCACTTGTGTGGCAGAAGTATAGCCAGACATTATCGGTAAAGAAGTAATATTAGCAATCACCATTCACATTTTCCGAAGGAGGAAGAAATTATGAACACAATGGTAAACCCACCCAATCAGGTCGAGTCCTTTGCCAACATTAAGGTTGTTGGTATTGGTGGAGGTGGATGTAATGCTGTAGATAGAATGATCGAAGAAGGATTACAAGGTGTCGAATTTATCGCCATCAATACTGATGCTCAGGCGCTGATGCTTTCAAAAGCTCCCATGCGAGTGCGGGTTGGGGATAAATTGACCCGCGGTCTGGGTTCAGGAGGCAACCCTGATACAGGACAAAAAGCAGCTGAAGAGTCAGCTGAAGAGATATACGATGTCCTAAAAGGCGCCGACATGGTTTTCATCACTGGAGGCATGGGCGGTGGAACAGGTACAGGTGCTTGTCCTATCGTGGCTCAGATATCGAGAGAGGTTGGCGCACTGACAATCGGTGTGGTTACGCGACCCTTTTCATTTGAAGGTGCTCGCCGAATTCAAGCAGCTGAAGGCGGCATCTCCCAATTAAAAGAACAGGCTGACACCTTAATTGTCATTCCTAATGATCGTCTCTTACAAATTGTCGACAAAAGATCAAATCTGCATGATGCTTTCAAGACCGCAGATGATGTTTTGCGTCAGGGTGTGCAAGGGATCTCAGAGCTGATTACAGTCCCGGGATTGATCAACCTTGATTTTGCGGATGTTCGCACCATCATGTCCGAAGGCGGTGCAGCATTGATGGCTGTAGGAAATTCCAAGGGTGAAGAACGAGCCCGTGAAGCAGCGGAAAAAGCCATCTCCAGCGAATTATTGGATATCACCATCGACGGCGCGCGAGGTATTTTATTCAATGTCACTGGTGGTCCAGATTTGACCCTGTTTGAGGTTAATCAGGCCGCAGCGATCATTAAAGAGACCGCCCATCCTGATGTGAATCTGATCTTTGGCGCGGTGATCGATCCTCAAATGGGTGATGAATTACGGATAACCGTCATCGCCACTGGGTTTGAGCGTACTGGTATGCCACGTCGAATCATGGAAAAGGCAGCCTCACAGCGTGATGAAACTCCCAAGCGGATTCTCGAGAATAGTGAAGTTGTTGTTTCGCCCAGCAAACCCGATGAGTTCCAACCTCGCACCTTCAATACAGAGGATTTGGACATTCCAACCTTCTTGAGAAATCGTTCACACTAAATGTGCCTGATCTTCTTCCCAGGATTGCCTTCCCCTGGGAAGAAGATTGTAGGAACTCGCCTCAAATATTTTAAGGTATGACCTGCCTCGAATTCTTTGCATTTTGATCGCAGGTATGGTAGAATATCAGCCCATTTAACACCACATGTAGGGGTGGTTTGTAATATACCGCCATATGTGGTGGTATAAAATGTGCTTGTTTTTGGGAATCTTATGCGTTGTCCTTACTGTCAAGGAGAAAATTCTCGCGTAGTTGATACTTCTCACGATGCTCGTGGTGGCATTCGCCGCAGACGGGAATGCAAGAATTGCAGTCAGCGATTTAGTACCTATGAAAAGGCAATACTTGCTACTCCTCTGCTTGTAAAACAAGATGGGACACGAGAAGATTTCGATCGTGATAAACTTTTGAGCGGAATCCGAATATCCTGTGCTAAAAGACCCGTCTCGGCAGCAGAGATGGAGCGTTTGGTAGGAGAAATTGAGTCGGCTCTACAGGCTATGGGTCGTGCAGAAGTCTCTTCACGGGTAGTGGGGGATATGGTCATCGCCGGGTTAAAAGAACTAGACCAGGTCGCATATATCCGGTATGCCATTGTTTATCTCGGACTGGATGATTTGTTATCCATTCGGGATGAGATCGATCATTTGCTTGAAGCCTAATGCTTATTGGGCACGAAATCTGCGTGCCATAATATATAACTTTACCGGTATTGAATCGGTAGATAATCAAAAGGAGATTTCATGTTGCGCGAGGGAAAAGAAAAGATCGAAAAACAGGGATTGCTGCCAACTCCACCACTACCAAAAAACTTGAAGAAGATCGATTTAGCGGATAACGCGTTCGAGGTGTTCACCCGTAGATATGTTCGGCGAGACGAGAATGGAGGTCTATTAGAGACGGCCGAAGAAACCTTCTGGCGTGTTGCTTACCATGTCGCGAAACCGGAATCCATGTGGGGTGCTGATGTCGAGTCGGTTGCCAGGGACTTCTATGAGCTTCTGTCTAGCAAGCGATTTTTCCCAAACTCACCCACATTCACTGGGGCTGGCACTCCATTAGGACAATTAGCTGCTTGCTTTGTGCTTCCCGTCTCTGATGACATGGGAAGAGATTCTGCAGGTATATTCCAAACATTACGTGATGCCGCGCTTATCCAACAAACGGGGGGTGGTAATGGTTTCTCGTTTTCCAGGTTGCGACCGAAGGGAACACTAGTGAAATCCTCCGCCGGGCAAGCTACTGGTCCGATAGGATTTTTACGGGTTTACGACCAGGCCTTCGGTGAGATCGCCCAAGGGGGGACTCGTCGTGGGGCGAATATGGGCGTATTGCGTGTAGACCATCCAGATATCGAAGAATTCATTACTTGTAAAACAGACGAAAACGCGATCACCAATTTCAATATTTCCGTTGGAATCACAGATGATTTCATGGAGGCGGTTCAAAATGATCTTGATTGGGAACTAAAATTTTCTGATGTCTCCAATAAAAAGTATAAAGAGTTCAGCGGCACGTTGGAACAGGCACAAAAAGCTGGTGTTCCGATCAAAGTCCAGAAGAAAATAAGAGCGCGTGATCTGTTCGACAAAATAGTCCAACAGGCGCATCACAATGGGGAACCAGGCGTTCTCTTTATCGATGCAGCAAACCGGGCGAATCCAGTGCCTCATCTTTATATGTTGGAAGCTACTAATCCATGTGGGGAGCAATGGTTGGGTCCCTATGAAAATTGCTGTCTTGGTTCTATTAATCTTGCTCAACATTTTGGACCGCACAAATCAGTGGATTGGGATGGATTAAGTCAAAGCGTTACTCTTTCGACCAGATTTCTGGAGGATGTTGTCCAGGCGAATTCATATGTCCCTGCCGTTCCACAACTGCAAGACGCGGCTCATCGCGTCCGAAGGATTGGTCTCGGTCTTATGGGTCTGGCAGACTTGATGTACCATGTTGGGGTACGTTATGGTTCGCCAGAGGGACAAGAATTTGCCGCTCAGATTATGGAATTTGTCCGCTTCCATTCCATGATGACCAGTATTGATCTCGCCCGGGAACGAGGACCATTTGAGGAGATTAAAGGATCGATATACGATCCGGATCAAATGAGTTGGCAGCCACCAAAGCCATTAATTGCATATAAATGTGACTGGGATCGCCCACAAATAGACTGGAACGAGGTTGTTGAAGGGATTCGTCAATATGGTATCCGTAATGCAGCACAGACGACCATTGCACCAACAGGGACGATAGCCACAGTTGCCGGGTGCGAAGGATACGGATGTGAGCCGGTTTTTGCCCTGGCATACATCCGCCATGTCGATGATAGTGGTCAGGATTTGCAGCTTCAATACACCAGTCCATTATTCGAAGACGCGCTAGTTGCTGCTGGCATTGAAGAAGATGTCAGGGCCTCAATTTATGCCCAGGTTCTGGAGAAAGGCACCTGCCAGGGGATCGAGCTTGTGCCTGAGGATATCCGCAAGGCGTTTGTTGTTTCGCAGGATATCAGTGCCGAGGAACATGTTCGCATGCAGGCAGCTATGCAGGCTTTTGTCGATAACAGTCTTTCGAAAACAATTAATTTCCCAAACACTGCATCAGAGGACGACATCGCTACAGCGTATTTGCTGGCCTGGGAATTAGGCTGCAAGGGTATCACCGTCTATGTTACTGGTTCCCGTAAGAAAGTAGTATTGGAAACGCACGCTGTCGCCAAGAGCAAACAGGATCACCAAGAGCAGCTCGATGGGAAAATCCCTGCCCAGATGAACCTATGGCACGAGGCCAAGAAACCTCGCCCACGCAGGTTGCCAGGTAATACTATCTCTGTGGAAACGCCGTTGGGTAAGACTTTTGTAACTATCAACGAAAATGGTGGTAGACAGCCATTTGAGGTATTTGTTAATACCGCTAAGGCGGGTTCTGAGACAGCCGCTGTTTCTGAGGCTATCGGCCGGCTGATATCATACGTACTGCGGATGGTTTCACCAATCTCTCCCCGCGAACGCCTGGGAGAGGTTTGGCGTCAGCTATCAGGAATCGGGGGCGGGCGACCATTGGGTTTCGGACCCAATCGAGTGAGATCATTACCGGATGGAGTCGCGCAGGCAATTGAAGAATATCTGGAGGGTTCATCAAGTATAGAAGTAGAATTGGATGAAGATGGGAATGGTCACTTCAATTTCGCGGACATAACTTCTGATCAGACCAGTCTCCAAATCGGGGATTTATGTCCTGAGTGTGGTCAGGCTGCTGTGGTTTATGAGGAAGGTTGCCGAAAATGCTACGCTTGTGCGTATAGTGAATGTTAAGACATCCTTTTTTGAGATTTTATGGCTAAACGTTTAATCGTTGTTGCAGGGAATATCGGTGCAGGGAAAACATCGTTGACCGAGAGATTGGGCACTCGTTTGGATTGGGAGACAGCATTTGAATCTGTTTCAGATAATCCATATTTACCTGATTTCTATGCAGATATGCGGACCTGGTCCTTTCATTTGCAGATATTTTTTTTAGGGCACAGAGCAGACCAGTATTTAAGTATGGCGCATTCACCTCGATCGGCGATCCTCGATAGAAGCATTTATGAGGATGCCTATATATTCGCCCGTGCGCTCCACCATCTCGGAAATTTAAGTGAACGAGATTACCTGGCTTACCGCAGAGTCTTCGAATTGCTTGTATCAACCTTGCCTCCCCCGAATCTGTTGATTTATCTTAAAGCGCCAGTATCGGTGCTTGTTGATCGCATCCGCAGGAGGGGAAGAGATATCGAAAGTGGGATTACAGCCGAGTATTTATCTTTGCTTGAATCGTTTTATGATGATTGGATGGCTGCATTCGATATTTGCCCAGTACTCACCATTCATACTGGCGAATTAGGCAGGGAAAGCCCATTGGATTTCGTGCACAACTCCCATCACCTGGATATTGTTGTTGACCGTATCCAGAATAAATTGGCGGGTAAAGAGGATGTTGTATTTCCTCTTGATTGATTTTCTCTAAGCATAAAGAAATAACGGGATCAGGAGATTATTGGACTTCTGATCCCGTTTTTTATTTGTTATTCAATATCTTTATTGATCAGGGGTCAGGAGAAGGTTCTCAGGAGGAAAATGATGATCGTATTGAATATCAAGCCCAACAAATATAGTAACCCGAATCGCCTGTTGTGCACGAATGCACCGGCCACAAAGTAGTTCGGCCATACATCGGGGTAATCAGCCGGTTTCTCTTCAGGTTTGGGATTTTGAAACATTGGGATTATGCGTATCAAGATGGGAATTGAGAAGAAAACTATCAATAAAACCGGGGTGAAGAAACCAATGATTACGAGATATAGCACCAGGACGTATTGCAGGAAAAGCATCCCCAGGGCTGTATACCGCGATAATTTTTCACCCATTATCACCGGTAGGGTGTGGATCCCTTGATCTTTATCCATTTGATACTTATCAATGTGCTTTCCAAAGATCACCCCAGTAACTCCGAGTGCATAAGGTAAGCTGGCGATGAGCACATTCCAGTCCCAGATACCAGTAATGACATAATAGCCACCACCTATCATTAAGGGACCCCAGACAATCAGTACTGCAATCTCACCCAGGCCTATGTACTTTAACGGCCAGGTATAGAACAGAACAAAGAACGCTCCAAGTGCCAGCAATATCAATGTCAGTCCACCTTGCAACAGTATCAGAGCAAGCCCCGCCAAAAGTGCGATGGCTCCGGTCAGCGCGGCATAGGTGAGCAGCTCACGTTTGGTCATCAAGCCGTGTACCAGAGGTTGTGGACCATATTGTGAGCGATAGTAATTATCTTGATCCACTCCTCTGGAATAGTCGGTGTAATCGTTAAGTAAGTTATTGGTTGCGTGAGCCATTATCAAACCGATGGCAAGTAAAAACCATCTGCCAAAATCGAACATGCCATCTTGCATTGCCAGGATACCGGCAATCGCGGCAGAGATGAAAGTCATGATCAATACAGCAGCACGAGTTGAGATCAGCCACTTGGAAATAATGTCCAACTCTTGCCATTCTTCTTTGCTGATCCTGGGGATAACCTGTAGGGCTTTTCGCCACATTGTAGTGTTCATGAAGATAGTTTCTCCGATGATATGAATCCCTATCGAATTGCAATGATAGTAATAAATTTGCTCAACGATATTCTAATGTTTTTCCGTTGTAAGTGAGGATTAGGCAGGATATCTTACAATTTATTAATCATTTCACTTAATGTCAGGCAGACGTAATCGACCTGTTCTTCAGTCATTACTCCGGAAAATGGAATCGCCAGACTTCGCCGCCCAAGGTCTTCAGTGATAGGAAAATCTCCAACTTGGTAACCGAATCGAGAAACCATGTATGGCTGCAAGTGAATCGGCAGGAAGTATGGTCGAGCAGGGACTCCTTTTTCACCTAATTTCTTGGCAACCAGATCTCTATTAATCCCCTTCTCGAACCGGATAACATACACGAACCAGCTCATTCGCGTCGTGTTTGGTGCTAATCCCGGTACTTCAATTCCGGGTATATTGCTCAATTTTTGGGTATACCAACTTGCCACCTGTTCTCTCTTTTCGATCAGTTCATCCAGGCGCGAAAGTTGTACAGTACCCAACGCCGCGCTCATTTCATCTAACCGGTAGTTATATCCCAAGTGAGTATGCTGCAGCCAGGTATCTCCTGGCGCACGACCTTGATTTCGCAAAGCTCTCATTAATTCTGCGTCCTGGTCATCATTTGTAACAATTACCCCGCCTTCTCCGGTGGTTATTTGCTTGTTTGGGTAAAATGCGTACACGCCGTAATCACCAATCGTTCCAACCTTTCGACCCTTGTATTCGGCTCCTAACGCTTCACATGAATCTTCGATGATTTTTAATCCGTATGCATTCGCCACAGATTGGATAGGATCCAGGTCTGCCGGTTGCCCAAAAACATCAACAGGTAGTATTGCTTTGATTTGAGAGACTTGTTCACCCCCTTCACGTGGCAACCACTTCTTGTCCTCATTTCCCTCATGTGAAAGATCTTTAACTGCCTGTTCAACAAGATGGGGATCGATATTTCCAGTGTGGGGGTCAATATCGACGAAGATAGGGATGGCGCGCTCGAAGAGGATCACATTAGTTGAGGCAACAAAGGAAAATGGAGTGGTGATGACCAGATCGCCTGCATTGATGCCTGCTGCGCGCACACATAGATGTAAACCAGTCGTGCCAGAGGTGACACCAATGGCGTGTTTGCAACCTGTATATTCCTGAAAAGCAGTTTCAAATGCGTTGATGCGCGCACCCATGGAGAGACTAGGAGTTTGCAGTACTGCTGCGACAGCTTGGCGTTCAGCGTCTGTGATGTCCGGGGAGGACATTGGAATGTGTGGATTTTTATTCACTCAATTCTCCGAGTAATTTGCTGGGGAGATTAATTTCCAGTTTGGAAATTTACCTTTTTAGTCTGGCCAGGTTGATCCAGCCTTGATAATGCTGTTCTCTGGTACATCCCCCTTGATGGTTGCGCTATTCCCGATGCGAGAGTTATCCCCGATTGTCACCCCAAGATTTATTGTCACTCCCATGCCTACCAGGGATCCATTGCCTATCTTTACACCTCCAGCCAATAGCGCACCTGGGGAAATGTTGGCGTAATCTTGCAGCGTGCAATCGTGGGAGACTACAGCACCGGTGTTTATGATCGCTCCAAATCCTACGCGCACATCACTCCCTATATATGCAAGCGGGAAGATTTGAACTCCGGGGGAAAGTTCCGCAGTCGGTTCAACAATAGCTGATGTATGGATCATCACGGGGAATTCGAAGCCGTTGTTGACAAGATGTTGAAATACCTTTATGCGACTGGAGATATCACCGATGCCGCCGACAGCATTAACTGCCTTCCGGATCCCACGATTATATAAATCCGGCAGAATATTGGCACCCCCTAATACAGGAACATCCATTATTCGCTCATTCACCATCTTGCCATCATCGATAATCCCCTGGATTTCATACATGTTTAGTGATCGAACAAGATCGATCAATGACTTACCGTGACCTCCGCCGCCATAAATGATAAGAGCGGTTGGATCGAATTCAGCTTCGTCAGCATCTTTTTGAATTTGCCGATCTATATTTTCCCTGACCATGCTTTCAGTCACTAATGGACCAATGGGTAATTGATTTAAGTCAAGTTCATGCAAACGAGCCAGCTTCAAGGCAGGTTTTGAGATGCGTAAACCTGCTGGAATATCTTCTTGGTTGGCATGGGCAGATGATTTATCAGGTTGTTCTGGGGTTGTAGCTGGACTTCCAATGGGTTGCCAGTCGTTTGAATCGGCTAAATAGCACAGCCGGGCACCCGCAGGAGCGTTTTGCCCCTCACTAAATTGCAGGCTAATAACATAGCCCTTCACCTCCGCCAGAACCTCAGCGGTTGATTTTGTGGTTTCCAATGTGCAGAGCACTTCACCTTGCTCAACGAGTTGACCTTCCTCGACCTGGAGTGAGACTACCTTCGCCTCTGGTTCATTAGGATTTAATAATGGAATTTGAATTGGAATGGCAGATGATTCCATAGATTAGTTCGTCGCAGTCAGTTTTATCAAAGCCATTATTTATACCATCTTTTTAATCGATCGAATGATGTCGTCGACACCAGGGAGAACCATCTCCTCTAAAGGAATTGAGGCCGGGATCGGAAGGTCTTTTGCGGCTAATCGTGCAGCTGATCTTAATTCCGGACCCATTATTTCTGTTATACGGGCGATGATTTCTGCACCCCATCCCAGTGTTTTTGTACCTTCTTCTACTACGAGTAATTTATTGGTTAAATTCACAGAATCCAGAATTGGATTTATCCAGAACGGGGAGAGCTGAGTGAACACAACTATATCCACGAAGATCTCGTGCTCGTAGGCAAGTTCCAAAACTGCCATCCGACAGAGGTCAGCCATGTGGCCATACGTTGCTATTGTTACAGAAGGAGCAGGGGCGTCACGTATTGTCAGGTGGATTGCAGGTGCATAATCGTCTGTCAATAATTCTAAATCCGTTTTCTTCTCTTCTTTCGTTATCGATTTAGATTCTCGAACTATGGAAGTGATCTTGAAATCGTTCCACTCATCTTTATTCTGAACCATTCGAGAGTACATGATCTTGTTTTCGATAAATAGAACCGGATCATCGTCCATTAATATTGCCTTGATCAATAATTCGCCGGGATCAATTAGAGTGCTGGGCGCCAGGACGCGTAAGCCTGGAGAACCAATGAAAATCTTTTCAAGCGTCTGGCTATGAGTGGGACCATACCCCCTGCGACCGCCCATTGGAGTACGTATCACAAGCGGTACACATACCCGATCGTTGTACATATAGCGGAATTTTGTCAAGTGGTTGATCACCTGATCTGCTCCAAGTGTCAGGAAATCACCGAACATGATCTCAATTACTGGGCGTAATCCACGCAGAGCCATACCTGTGGCAATGCCGATAATGCCTGCTTCGGATACCGGAGTGGTTATGGTGCGTTCTGGGAAAGCGGTAGATAAACCTTGGGTTACCTTAAATGCTCCTCCATATGGATCAAGAATATCCTCTCCGATGACGTACACACGTTCATCGGAATTCATTGCTGTGTGTAAAGCTCGATTTAGAGATTCTAAAGTGGTAGGCACGATAAGAAAGTGATGGAGTATTCAAACTTTAATTAACAAGTCAATCGGAGCGAAAACCCGATGGCTCCGGTTCGGACAAAGCCTGTTGAAATGCATGAGAGACTTCGAGGTTCACTTCTTTCTCAACTTGTTCTTTTTTTCTCTCATTCAGGCGTTCTGCTTGCAACAATAATGGATCTCGTGTTTCTCGTAACTTTGTGAGCGCCTCTTCTGGTCGTGTATCATCACCCTTTGAATGGGGCCCAAAACGATAGGTATTTAGAATAATAGCTTGGGGTTTACGAGTCTCCCGGATAATTGATATCGCTTGGTGAGATTTGCTTTGTATGAGCAATACATCACTCGTATCAAGTTCTTGGGAATGGATATCGAATGCGGAAAATCGATCAACAATATTACCAGCCAGATTCAACTCAATGGGGGTTGTTTGTGCGATTCGATTGTTCTCAAGCACAAATAGGATTGGTGCATTCCATAGAGAAGCCATATTGAATGATTCGTACAAGATGCCTTCGCCAAGTGCGCCATCCCCCAGGAAGGAAATTGTGATCGAATTTGAATCTTTGAAACTTTCCGCTAAAGCCATACCGGTTGCAATCGGGGCAGTGCCTCCGAGAACTCCATTTGAATAAAAGTTGTTCCAATGTAGATGTTGAGAACCTCCCCGCCCACCGCAAACTCCACTGGGTTTGCCCATTAATTCCGCGAATAATTCACGCATATCTCCCCCATAGGCCAGGAAATGACCGTGGCTGCGGTGGTTGCTGACTACAATATCTCCACTTTCGATATTACTCAGCACGCCGACTGCATTTGCCTCTTGACCTAAATATGTGTGCGTTGTCCCATAAAAATGCCCACTTGAGAATTCGTTCAAAACAGTTTCTTCGAAGCGACGGATGCGGAACATGGATCGGTAGAGTTCCACGCCATTCTCGTTAGAAATTTGGTCGGTTCTGAATTTGGATCGATCTTTCATATCGTTTCACTGCTGACTGGCACTTAACCATTCATGTTTTGATTCTTCGGTTTTCGTTCTGTTCCCATGAATTCGCCTGCTGAGATACGTCCTGGTTCGTTAATTCCTTCACGCAACAAAACCTTCCAGAAAGTGAGTGCGATTATTTTCATATCAAACCAGAAAGTCCAATGATCGACATACCATACATCATAACGGAATTTATCCTCCCATGTAATGGCGTTGCGTCCATTTATTTGTGCCCATCCTGTCATTCCGGGAAGAACATTATGACGGCGGGCTTGTGCGGGAGAATACCGCTCTAAATACTGCATCAAAAGAGGACGCGGTCCGACTATGCTCATCTCTCCTCGGATTACATTTAATAATTCTGGTAACTCATCTATACTCATGGTTCGCAGAAATCTGCCGAATCGAGTCAATCTCTCAATATCCGGACGTAAAACACCTTCTGAATCGAACGTTTCAGCCATCGTTCTAAACTTGTAAATGAAAAAAGGTTTTCCCAGGTAACCAGGGCGTTTCTGTCTGAAAAGAATAGGCTGACCATAAGATACCAAGATGATGATTGAAATGAAGAGTAAGAATGGGGATAACAGGATTAAACCCGTTGAGGATGCCAACAGGTCAAATATCCTTTTTGAGATGGGAATATCAGCTGGAAGGAGGATCATCAATCCTAAATACTCTGGATGATGTTGGTGTATTGAGTTTGAAGCCAGGGGCCAAATAGATAGATAATGATAATAACAACAATGGCGACGAGAATGATAATTAACGCATATTCTAATAAGCTCTGCCCTTTTTCTTGTTTTTCTCTTGTCATATCACGGACCTCCTTTTTACATCCATATTTTACTTGCGAAATTGGGGTGTGGGTTGATTTTAATAAATACTGGTTTTATGTTTTTATCTCATGGGAAAGATTTTTGTTTCTGGTCACTCCTACTGAAGAATATGAGTTCACTGCGTTCAATTGATGATAATGACAGCTATTATATCGAGGGGATAAATTTCCCCACATAATAAACTTGTCAGAATATGACTTCGAGATGTATTCATCATTTTTATCAAAGGTGCTTTTGCTGCTTGGGATACTTTGATGCCATTAGGTAATATGATGCGCCAACAAGGCTTGCAGTGGACTATCAAATGTGTAACGCAATAACCGTAACCGGTCATTGTTATGCTCGTTAAAATACCAAATATCACCCAGCAGTTTATCTTTTTGGATAGTTCGATCAACGAAAGGAATTTTTTATGTCAGTCAATACCGATCCCCAGCATCATAAACTGGAGTGTGTGCGAGTAGATCAAGTTGATGGTGAACTTGAGTTTGAATTTGTTTGTCCTGATTGCGGGTTCAGAGAGACATTGTCGCTTTTTGAATCATTTGCTCGGGGAGATATTTATGTCTCGCACACTGATGGGGTCGATGGGTTTTCGTATTTATCGATAAACTTAATGAGAACCGAGCAAGTACTGCCACAATGCTTCCAAGACTTTCTCGATAATCTCAAAGATAAATCATGAAGACCAAACTAGTTTTGTAAATCAACGAACCCACCATATTTTTGGTGGGTTCGATCACTTATGGATTATGAGTCCTCGATTGAATAGACAGCATTTGCTAATTTAATTTGGCAGCTAAAAATACTGCGCCTCCACGCCTGTTGGGATCGATGCGGACAGGTAGGCCTGATCAAGTTCATCCAGAATTTCTGCCTTGCGAGTATCAATATATCTCTCCAATTGACGAACTTGCTCCACCTTTGGGTAAAGGCGTATTCCTAATCGCACGATCGAATCGGCAACCTGTTTTTGATAGTGGATCGCACCACCCAATTTTTTCCATTCGAATGTTGGGGAAGTGTGGAAATCCGAACATATGCTGGTATTTGGTTGGAACTCTACCTCGCGGTTATCTGAATTTCCAACCAGAACTCCCATCCCGTTAATTGAGATATCCACCAAGGATGCTCGGATAGCCATGTCGTGATAATTTAAAATCACATAAGTTGGATCTTTTGGTTGGACTCTTTCGTGAATGCGATCTTTCCATTCGCAGTTCGCGTAAGAGAAATTAAATAAGGAAAACAAGCCTTTACTGACGGATTGATCCTTCACTCGCGCTTTAATCGGTCTAAATAGTAGTTGGCTGTGTAGATGGACGCGACCTTTCAAGGCAGCGCAGATATCGCGGTCAAATGCCTGAAATACCACGCGCTGTTGGTTGACCAGGATCGTCTTAATTTTCTTGGTCAATGTGATCCCCCGATACGCTTTGGTCAACAACAGGGAGGCATTCTGGCTTGCTAAAGAATCAAAAAATGATAGGAATTCATCTTGGGTGGTTATTTGTGTTGGGACCATACCGCACCTTCCACTTAATCCCCCGCTGTCCAATTATGTTGGACAATAAACCTGGATACCAATATATAGACTTTTAAAGAAGATAGGCAAAAAACTGTGATTACGTTTATCTATGGTGGTTGCAATTAATATGCCAGTTCTAAAAAAACTTTATTCCAATATATGAGGATTTGGATTCAAATTTATGCTATATTATTTTCATTCTGGAAAAACGGTGATGAAATTATGAAACCAATTTACTTCATACTTGTTGGTCTAATATCTTGGTTGGGTATCTTTTCCAACCTGCAGCAATTACCCGTTTTAAGCTTTGACCAGGATGGTGACAGATCATCAGCTCATGAGCAAGAGCATGATCCAGGTCTTGTTATCAAGGGGCGCGTATGGCAAAGTTTAACTGGATGTGATGGATTGTCAAACGTAAAGATTTATCGATCTTTTGCAGCTTATCCTGGTGAAGTGGAAGCGGTAACAGACAGGAATGGTTTTTATAGATCAGAATTCATTTATATTCCTGTAGACGAAAATGTGACAGTTTGGGCAGAATTGGAAGGGTACAGCTTTGAACCTGAATTTTACTATTGGCGACATTATTATGGTTACGAAGAGAGAAGGATAGATTTTCATGCTATTGGCACAACTCCAAATAGTAGATGTCTTTATATGCCGCTGATGGTACACGAGTTTAGTTCCACCCAGCATTAAGTCAAAAATTTTCCTGACAGAAATTCAACGTTATCCAAGACCTTCCGGTGCGAGTCGGGCGTTATGCATTCGCGCTGACTGGGTTGATTTTGCTTAGTAAAGGCTCTGATCTGTGGAGATCGGAGTGATTGGACGAACATATGGGAATCATAAATCCTTCATATCCCAACCAACTCGATAAAACACAATTGCATATTTCATAATTCTGGCTATAATCAATAGTGGAACGCATTCTTAATTGGTTGTCAGCGGGGATTTTTTTCTAGGTTCACATCCTGTAGCGGTAAACAAAGTTTAACGACAGAAATCAGTTCTAGTGTCTCGTAGGAATTGGAGGACTTAAGATGAATCTGAATACGGAGTTGAGGGCGCTGCTTCAGGTTCTGGTCATTCTAATTGCGTTGAGTGTTCTGTTTGGCTACTCAATATTTCCTATGTGGCTGAAAATCGAGCTAAAGATGGAGTATCGATCCGCTGCCGTGTCAGGATTGATTATATAAAGAATTATTACTTATTAACAGAGATTAACCAAGAAAACCAGTTAACAACGATTGGAGAATAGTATGGATGATCTGATACTTGGTCCGATAATTGGGGGCCTCTCGCATGAGCGCGCTTTTTTATGGGGAAAAACCGAGCCCCAGGAGGGTGAAGCGATCTTGCACGCCTGGCTTGGGAGAAAACCAGATTTGAGTGATGCAAAGTTGATGGGAAGATCCTGGCCTTTATCAATTGAACAGGGCTACGCTGGTGTGGCCCCTGTATCAGACTTGCAACCAGAGACTACGTATCATTACCATCTGACGCTGAGCGACCAACCACCTGCAGGTAAAAGCGAGGAATTTGCATCTTTCACCACATTCCCCCAACCTGGAAAACCAACCTCCTTCAATTTTGCTTTTGGATCTTGTTTTCGACCCGAGAGTGAAGATGGGGGCAATATGTTTAATTATCTGGAAGAACGCCGAATTTTTGATCATCTGCGCTTTATCCTGTTATTGGGTGATCAAGTGTATAGCGATGATCTCGAGACAAATTCAATAGGTAAAATTGCGGAAACTCTGGAGGAATATCGCAAGGTTTATGAGTACGTATGGAGTAGACCGTCATTTCGTAAACTTCTAACCAATTTACCAGCATTCATGACCCTCGATGATCACGAAGTTGATGACGACTGGCGCTGGTTGGATCATTCAAGACGTAATGCATACATCCCTATTTGGGATCGAGTATTAAGATTGCTGGTGCAAAAACGTCCTTGGTCAGAAGGACATCTATCTTACCATCGAGTTCAAGCCGCGCTTCAGGCATACTGGGAACACCAGGGAATGCACGCCCCATCGCTCGAAGAATCCCTGGAAATTGATCAATCTGGAATGTACAAACTGGACTTAGATCGGGGTTCCCTTGCTTACTCTTTCGAATATGGTTCGACTGCATTCTTTGTCCTAGATACCCGTACAATGCGTGTGAGACCTCGGTGGTGGAAATTCTCAAGTAAGAGAACCATGCTTGGGGAAGGCCAGTGGGAGAACTTGAAAAACTGGTTATTGAAAGTTAAAGACACACATCCGGTCAAATTTCTGATCTCCTCATGCTCCTTATTTTATTGGTCGATTCTGGACATTCCCCGTGACCGCTGGTCGGGTTTTAAGGAAGAGCGAGATCAATTGCTCCGCTTCATTGCGGAAAATGAAATTGAAGGGCTATATATTCTCTCGGGCGATCTCCATGTTGCGCATGCCATTCATGCAGAACTGAAAGCTCCTAATGGTCGCTTAATACCAGTATGGGAGTTTTGTTCTTCACCATTCGAGCAGAAGTCGAGCGAGCTGATGAGGAGAACTCGCAGGGAGATAAAAAGTGAAGTGCTGGTTCGCCAGGATCTAAAATTCGATATCGATGCAAATAATTTCGGCGTGGTGTGTGTGTCGATGAAAGATCAATCAGAGCCAAGTGTTTCATACAAGGTTTTTACTGCAGATATGCAGCTGATCCTTGACACAGCGGCTTGAGTTTTTTTCTAAATCATTGATGAGAGTTGAACCCATCACAATCTGATTCAAATAAACCAGAAATACCACTAAAGATTCGTTGAACTCTCTATGCCCCCGTGTCTGGATGGAATCGGGGATTCAATGATTTAACTGTTTTGGTTGTCCCACAGTTGCACCAAGCTGCATATGCCGTTCAAGACCATAAAAGAAACACCAGGTGATCAGCGAACCACGGATAACCTCAAATGCCTGTTAAATGGAACATATGTGATGGTAAATTACCATGCAATGCTTAGTCAATATCCTTCTTTCTACAGGGAAGTTTGATTAGGCTAACAATATTCCCAAATTATTTTAACCTTATCTAACGTCTTATCAAGGGCAGATACACCGAAGGCCAG
>Ga0209742_10000051_pt1 | contig 62494 bp, 66 predicted proteins | sample DeeMarSeWOR38_10_FD_187462 | JGI IMG/M metagenome (GOLD analysis project Ga0209742, IMG submission 187462) | Marine sediment microbial communities from White Oak River estuary, North Carolina - WOR-3-8_10 (SPAdes) (version 2) | ecosystem: Environmental > Aquatic > Marine > Intertidal zone >...
TTGACTTTTCAACAGAAAGTATTTTACTTCGCACAAGACTATGAGGTCAAGAAAATTCATTCATGCATTGGTTGAATTTGTTATACTAATGCTTTTATAAGGACTCTATATGAACGACCTCGAATGGAAGAAGCTTACAGTTGAAGAGCTCAACCATGCAGAAAATTCCCGAGAGCAGGGTAATGAGGGCAGAGCGCGGGTCTGCGCTCGCCGGGCTGCTGGTCATATAGCTGGTGAATACCTTCAACGTAATGGAATGAAGGTTGATTCTATGAATTCGTTGAATCGGCTCAAGGCCATGCTTTCTCGCAACGAGTTATCACAAGGTACAAAATCAATTATCGAGCACTTCTTAATCCACACAACTACTGAGCATAATCTACCCATAGAAGCTGATTTAATCGAGGATGTGCGTTTCTTGGCCTTAGATTTGTTGAACACAGATATAGAATAACCTGCAAATCCCCACCATTTAACAAATAAAGTCGATTACAGATCTCGAGAAAATCTAATTTCTTTAATCAGAGAGATGATCAATCTGCTTGCTGAAAGGATAAAAATCGCGCCACTTAATACAGCAGCAAAGATCAATAGAAAAAACCGAGCAGGATACCTACGAGTTAAGCGAACCGTCGGTGACATTGGATCTGTAAGCCGTTCATACAATTTATTTACAAATTCGGGTCGGGGTTTGATCGGTTGCAGGGAAGAACCCATTAACTGTTCGATCTCATCAAAATCAGATGCTGGTACGTTTTCCATTCCAATCGTCTCGCTCTTATCCAATTTCTTCGTCATCGATTGATTTACTTTTAAGAATTAGATTGAAATCATCACGCAGTGAAAGCAAGGTGCGATGATAAAGACTTTTTACAGCTCCTTCAGATCTACCCATCACTTGACCAATTTCAGCATTTGACAAGTGTTCCACAAATTTTAGAATGATCAGCTGTTGCCGATCTGCAGGTAATTGACGGATGATTGCTAAGAGGTTTTCTTTCTCTTCATTTTCAATTAACACCACCTCTGGGTGATCTCCACCATGACGAACTAAAATTATCTCGTCTAAGGGAACTTCTTTTCTGCGGCTGTTGTCACGATGCCAATTAGCCACTAAGTTATGGGCGATCCTATAAAGCCAAGCTGATAACGGTAAACCACGATCTTTATAATTTTCCACATGCCGTAGGGCACGAAAGAAAACGCGTGCGGTTAGATCTTCCGCGTCATGCTGGTTTCCAGTCCGGTAATAGATGTAGCTATATATTCGACTAACATATCGCTCGTAGAGAACACCGAAAGCCTCGTGATCTCCCCGAGCTGCTAGTTTTAACGCTTTCTCATCACTGAGCTTTGGCAATTTCCTCACCGTAGTTCGGGAGGTGCACCAATTTACTAAAGGTAACACCACTTGGGATAAAAAGTTTCATTGAGTATATCATGGGCACTATACAAGTTTGAAAGTTTCCAATTTTAGGTCGAGATTTAGGAATTTCTTTTTTTGCATAATGATACTTACGAATGAAATCCATCGGTTGACCTTAATTTCACTTTGAAGATTCGCGAAATTATTGATATAATTATTATGCATTCGGGGATGACAGGCTTCGACGGAAGAGGCTGGTTCCGGATTGCGAGCCGAGAGGCGCCGACCTCGAAAAATCAGCGCAAACCATAAGTGCAAACCGCACTAACCTTTCTACTCTGCCCCTCGCCGCTTAAACGGTAAGGATCAGGGTATGACCCAATAACGGGTCACGTCCGCCTACCCCTTGCTCCGACAGGTGGTAGCCCGGGCGAAAAAAAAGTCGGAGTGCCGCACGCGACACCACTAATCGTGCGAAAGAGGGGTTTTCGGACCCCAGTGGTTGGTCGGATGAGATCCTTTGTCGGTTGTGGCTCATCCGGTGACGACTAACAAGCGACTACGCTCGTAGATATTCGAGAATCTATTCTTTCGGACGCGGGTTCGAGTCCCGCCATCTCCACCTCATTTATGTAAACTTCCGATAAGTTATCCAAGTCGGAAGTTTTATTTATACCTGTATTAAGAAGCCTTTGAGATATGATCCTTCTGGGAAATTCAATGCAACAGGATGATCCGGTCCAGGTTGCAAACGGGAGAGTATCTTTGCATCAACATCGGCATCTAACGCTGCACCAGCCAGGATTTTTTGAAACAGCGCTTCATCAATTCCCCCTGAGCAGGAAAAAGTGATCAATAACCCATTGGAATCGAGCAATTTTAACGCAAGCAAATTAATATCTTTATAGCCTCTTGCTGCTCGTTGAGCATGGGCTGCAGTAGGGGCAAATTTTGGTGGATCGAGTATGATCAGGTCAAACCGGTCACCTTTATCTCGCAGTGTGCGCAGAACTTTGAAGACATCGCCCTGCAGCAATTGATTTAGGTCCTTGGAACAGGAATTCAACTCCAGATTTTTTCGGTGAAGTTCAAGTGCCTCCGTGGAGGACTCCACTGATACAACTCTCTCTGCCCCTCCATGTAGAGCTGAAACTGAAAACCCACCAGTATAAGAGAAGCAATCCAGAACCATTTTTCCTGCAGCTAATTTCCTAACCAGGGATCGGTTTAAACGTTGATCGAGATAGAAACCAGTCTTGTGCCCTTTCCGAATATCAACAAAGAATTCAAGCTCTTCTTCTCGAATGATCAGGTGATCGAATTCATCACCACCTATTATTGGCCCTCTTCTTGGAGACAAGCCTTCTAAAGATCGCACGTCAGCATCTGACCTTTCATATATTCGTTCACATCCAGTGATCTCAACCAAGGAAGTTGCTAGCGTATTGCGCCAAAATTCTGCTCCGCATGAAAGGCACTGCAATACAAGGACATCCCCATATCGATCTACGATAAATCCTGGCAGCCCATCCGATTCAGCGTGTACCAGGCGATATGCACTTGTTGAAGAGGGTTCAATTATCCCCTTTCTTAATTCAACCGCCCGTGATAACCGGTTATTGAGAAAATTCTTATCGATCACATCGTTGATATTTCTTGACCAGACTCGGATGCGAATTTGTGACTCAGGACTATACGCACCCCAGGCAAGAAATTCGCCAGAGGCATCTTCTATTTTCACCGTATTTCCTGGGGTTAAGCCACTTTCTCCTATTTCAGTGTCCCCCACAGCACCAGAATAGATCCACGGATGACCGCGCAGCAACGCTTTCTCACGTCCTGCCTTTAATCTCACTACATCCATGTGTTCAGCTTGGTTGTTAAATGATCCCGATCTCTTTTCCCGCGGTCTCAATCACGTTCATAGCATATTCAATCTCTTCTGCCTGATGAGCTGCGGTGACTGTGGCTCGCAGTCGGGCTAATCCGGGTGGAACAGCTGGGGATACTACAGGTAGCACAAAAAGATCATGATGCTGGGCCGCTCTGGTTAATGCGAATGCTCGATCGTCTTCTCCACACAAAACCGGCACTATCGCAGTTGAAGTTTCCATCGTGTCAAATCCACGGCTTTTCAATCCATTGATGAATTGATCCGTATTGGCTTTTAATTTTTCGATTCTCCATGGTTCATCAAGTATCACCTTGAATGATTCATTCGCCGCAGCTGCCTGTGCGGGAGGTAGCGCTGCAGAAAAAATGTAAGCACGACTAGCATGGCTCAGAAAATCAATTAATTCCTTCTTGCCTGCAATATATCCTCCAACTGAGGGGATCGTCTTGCTCAATGTCCCCATTTTTATATCGACGGTTCCCTCCATACCAAAATGCTCTTCGATCCCTCTTCCGGTTTTACCAAGTACGCCTACTGAATGGGCTTCGTCTATCATCAGCCATGCGTCGTACTTCTTACAAAGTCTTACGATGTTCGGGAAATCAATGATATCGCCATCCATGCTGAAGACAGCATCTGCCACGACCAATTTTGTCGCTCCATTGGGAATCTTGCTTAATCGATCTTCGAGATCCTCCATGTCGTTGTGTCGGAAGCGTAAGAATTTTGCCCCAGACATCAAGCATCCGTCTACGATCGAAGCGTGATTTAACTTATCAGAAATTACATACCCCCCTCTTCCAAGAATAGAGGAGACAACAGTCAAGTTGGTTACATAACCAGAGGTGTAAGTTACCGCAGCCTCTGTACCCTTGAAATCGGCAATTGTCTCTTCCAATTCTTTGTGTAAATCCAGAGAACCGGCGAGCATGCGGACGCCATGTGTCCCAGTACCATAACGGTCAACAGCATCCTTAGCTGCCTGATTAATACGCGGGTGCCCGATTAAGCCTAAGTAGCTATAGGAGGCATACATCCCCATATCTCTACCATTGACTAATGCTCGTGCACCGCCTCTCAATTCAGTTATCGGTTGGTTATAAAAATAAAGATCCACATCTTGTAAACGCTGAACTCTCTCAACGATTGCATTAACTCGACCGACAACCATGTCTTCCTTATTATCAAAATCCATGCGTTGGCTCCTGAAATTTCTCGATTTGTTAATTAGTTTTTTTTATCCTGCTAATTGATGCAATTTTACTTCGTCTAGTATTTCAATCCCAAGTTTCTGGGCTTTTTCTAATTTTGAACCCGGATTCGTGCCCAATACCAGGTAACTGGTTTTTTTGCTTAGTGAACTGGTCACTTTTCCACCATGACTCTCAATAAGTTCTTTAGCTTCTTGCCGGGTCAATCCTGGCAATGTTCCGGTTATCACGAAAGTTTGGCCAGCGAAAGACTTAGGCATTTCATCTAAATGACCAGATTCCTCTCTTGACGGCCATACTCCAAACATAGCTAACTTCTTCAGCACTTTTTGATTGGTAGGATTGGCAAACCAATCAACGATAGCTTGTGCGATATTAGGGCCTATACCTTCAATTAATAATAAATCTTCTTTTGTGGCGTTTCTAATCTCATTTAAGTCATGAAATCTCCTGGCGAGATCACCAGCACCTACTTCTCCAACACCTCTGATCCCCAATGCAGTTATCAGGCGAGCCAAACTCTGTTGTTTCGAGGCCTCGATAGAACTTAGAAGGTTTTCCGCTTTCTTATCTGCAAATCCTTCCAATCTGAGTAAATCCTCTTTGGAAAGCGAGTATATATCCGCCACATCCTGGATCATATCTTCGTTTACCAATTGCTCAACAATTTTGATCCCTAATCCAACGATGTCCATTGCCCCTCTGGAGACAAAGTGTTCAAGGTTGCGGATCAATTGCTCAGGGCATGCAGAATTGACACAATACCAGGCCACTTCACCTTCAATGTGTTCAACGGGTTGTTCACAAACCGGGCATTTCTGGGGAGGATTATAGGGTGGTTCAGCCCCGGTTCGTACGTCAATTACCGGGCCGATCACGTAAGGGATAACATCCCCGGCTCGTTTGACAAGCACACGGTCACTGATACGGATATCTTTCTCTGCAATATAATCAAAATTGTGCAAGGTTGCCTGCTTCACGATCACTCCCCCTATCTCAACCGGTTCTAAAACAGCATATGGCGTCAAAACTCCAGTGCGACCAACATTCACCCTGATATCGATCAGATTTGTAGTAACTTCCTGTGCAGGAAACTTGAAAGCAATCGCGCCACGCGGATCTTTGCCGACGACTCCCAGTTCTCCTGCTAAGCCAAGATCATTAATTTTTATCACAGCTCCATCCGCTTCATATGGAAGTTCAAATCTGGAATCAACCAATCCTAAACCTGCCTCGATCGCTGCAGTGATATCCTGGCAATATGTCCAAGCGACAACTGGGAATCCCATATCTTGGAGGTACGCTAATATCTCCTGCTCAGTGATTAATGAAACCCCATCTGATACGACAATGTCATAGGTGAGCAGGGTAAGTGGACGAGAAGCGGTCAGTTCAGGATCTAATTGCCTCAAAGAACCTGCAGCAGTATTACGCGGATTTAAGTAGGTCTTCTCTCCAGCCTTCTCCAGTCTCTTATTGAGTTCATCGAAATCCTTTATATAAAAAAACACTTCTCCACGAACGACCAACTTATTTGGCGGTTCTTTCCCATTTGGTTTTACTGGAATTCGCAGCGGTAAGGCCCGGATCGTCCTTAAATTTGAGGTTACATCCTCTCCGATCTCACCATCACCCCTGGTGGCTCCTTGCGTAAAAAGACCATCTTGATAATGTAAAACGACTGTGAGCCCATCCAGCTTTGGTTCAACAACAAAATCAGTAGTTTTCACACGCTCATCGAGCCTGCCAATTCTTTCATACCAGGCTTTAACATCCTCAGCATCAAATGCATTTCCTAGACTCAAAATCGGGGCTGGATGACGTAATTTTGAAAATTTTTCTGATGGAGATTCACCAACCCTCTGAGTCGGGGAATCCGGAGTTATCAATTCCGGATTTTCCTGCTCAATTTTGCGCAGCTGCTTCAGCAGTTGATCGTATTCATAATCGCTGATCACCGGATCGTCGAGCACATGGTAGCGATAATTATGATAGCGAATCTCTTGTCGAAGCGCGTCTAACTGCTCCAAGAGTTGGTTTGAATCCATAGCTGAAATTATAGCCTAATTTAATGTTGAGGTAGTGGATGAAAGGAATTGATCAATTCGTTATTTGAAAACTATATGCTGCTACTTTCTTGGAGCTTCACATCATGATTAGCACCCTCGACGATATACTCTTCAGTATCAATACTTAATGTTTTCGCTGCAAAGATAACTAAGGTGATCCAGATCAGGTCGGAGATCAACAAATGCACTATTTGCATCCAGACTGGAGCCAAAAGGTAGACATTAATCAACCCTGCAAGCAATTGGATAACGATAAGTATCGTCAAGGATCTCCCCAAAAATTTATTCTCAAGTTTTCCATTATTCAGCATTATCAAACCGGAGATAACGATCAGGTAAATGCTGACCAGAACTGCGATTGTTGGATGAAGAAGGCGAAGTCTGATCAAGAAATGTGCAGATGGAGAAAAATCTTGGGAAAGTCCTTCTACCAGCGAGCTGACCGGAAATAATGTATCTCCCAATGCGGTTAACGCACCGCTCACGCCTAAAATCAGCATGCCAATGAAACCTAATCCGAGTATCGACATGTAGAAGTTCTTTCCAGACAGCTGCACGGGCTTACCCCCGGATGACCACCAAGCGGTAAGAGATAAGCAGGCCAGTAACAAAAAAGTATTTACTAAATGGATTGAGATAGATACTGCTCTGGCGATCGAAATGTTATCTGCTACAAGTTCAAAGAGCACCAATCCTGCCCCAACCAAGGCCTCTGTAGTCATGAATAACATTGAAAATACTGCACCTTTCCTCACAATGCTTCCCTTTGGAAATACGCGCCAGGCCCAGATCAATAATCCGACCACGAATAAAAAAGCAACGCCACTAGACAAACGATGTGTGAATTCGATCAATGTCTCAACGCTCTGAGATCTAGGGATCACAACACCATTGCAAAGTGGCCAATGGCTTCCGCATCCAGCTCCTGAGCCGGTCGCACGCACATACGCCCCCCATAAAATGACTCCAACATTGAATGTTAAAACGAACCAGGCATATTTAGCGTAGGCTGACAATTTCATGACCAATTTCTCTCCCTCGAACTCAAAATAATTTCATCTGCTTGGGTAAATCACTCTTAACGACCGGTAAACCAATGATCTGCTTCAAATTATTTGCTGCTGCTGGTGCATGACCTGAGAAATCATCATTGAAAAACCCATATACTGTTGCAACGCTTTCAATCTTTGATTGAATCCACTGCCACCACCATTCCAACTGCGGTGTCATATCAATTTGCTCCCTGTCATGTAATTTAAACTGTCCATGTTTCCCAATAAAGCGGATGAAAATCAACTCCGAGGTCAGATCCACTTCTTTAGGAACACGTTCAAATTCAGTTGCCACCCAGCATATATTTAGCTCACGCAACATTTTGGCAGTTTGATAGGTATACCAGGAACGGTGACGGAACTCAACCGCGAAATCAATACCGCCAGGTGTCTCTCTTAGAAAGCTCTTTACTCTTTCGAAATGTGTGCTGTCAAACGATGGCGGGAACTGAAAAATGATGACGCCCAGCTTATCTTCGAGCTCACTGACTATTGCAATGAATGTGTTCATCTCACCAGCACAGTCAACTAGCTCAGATTCGTGTGTAATAACTCGTGGAACCTTCACACAGATTTTGAATCCTTCAGGTGTGGTATCCCGCCACCTGATCACAGTATCACGGCGTGGTGTACCATAGAATGTCGAATCGATCTCTACTGCATTGAAGATGCGGGCATAATATGGCAGGTATTCCCGGGCGGATAGTCCTTCTGGATAAAATGGCCCAGACCAATCCCGGTAGCTGAATCCCATTGTGCCTATGTAGAAGTCAACCATGATTTGGTTTATTTACTCAGATATTAATATTATCTAGCACCAATTGACATTCTGCCAATTATAATAATACAGAATAATTCGGAGAAGATTATAATTCCCAGAATCAAAGAAAGATAATCCTTATTCATGGTGACAAGAAAATCTTGATCGAATTAACAGATTTTTGTACAGAGAAAATACATGAACGAAACAATTCTAATCGTCGAAGACGACCAGACACTAAAAGAAACATTGGCTTATAACCTCGATAAGCAGGGTTATAAAACCGAGACAGCTGAAGATGGAAAGAGAGCAGTTGATCTTGCCAATCAAATCCAACCTGACCTTGTAATTTTAGACATCATGCTGCCTGTAATTGATGGTTATGAAGTATGTCGAATCCTGCGGAAAGATTCGAATGTTCCCATCATCATGCTAACTGCTCGTGATGATGAGATCGATCGAGTAATTGGACTGGAGATCGGCGCGGATGACTATCTCACCAAGCCATTCAGCATGCGTGAATTACTCGCACGGGTGAAAGCCCAAATCCGACGAGTCCGATTTGACCTTGAAGACTCAATCATAGTAGATCAATCTCCCAATGACATCATCACATATGAAAACCTGAAGATCGATTTATCACGGAGAGAGGTGCTTATTGAAGGTCAACCTGTTTCTCTTAAGCCCAAGGAATATGATCTTCTCTTGTACCTTGCTAGACATCAAGGCCAGGTACTCACCCGTGACATGCTGCTGGAAGAAGTATGGGGATGGGATTATAGTGGAGGCAGTCGCACTGTAGATGTGCATATCCGTTGGTTAAGAGAGAAGATTGAACCTGCTCCCTCACATCCAACTCGATTGGTGACTGTTCGTGGTGCAGGTTATCGCTTTGAAGGTTAAGATGTTACACCAAATTCGATGGCGAATCGCAATTCCATACATCCTTCTTATTGTTCTTTTAATGAGCAGTGTTGCATATTACCTGTCCATTGAAGTACGTACAAACGAGCTGACAAAATTGGATTTAAAAGCTAGTTCTGATGCACTCCTAATAAGCAACTTCATAAGATCTTCAGAACAAGTATTGAGCCTTAATAATAATGAGTTAGATAATATAACAAAAGAATGGTCTCAAATTTTAGATGCCAGAATAACGGTAATCGACAGTGAAGGGATTGTTATTGCAGAATCTGATGCTGACCGATTTTCAATGGATAATCACCTAGACAGACCTGAGGTTCAACAAGCTATTTCGGAAGGTATTGGAAAAAGCGTTCGCTACAGTCGAACAGAAGGTACAGAATTCATGTACATTGCAGTACCTGTATATGATGGAAGTCAATTGGCTGGTTTTATTCGAATTGCTATCCCAACTCAAGATATCCAAGCTGCCTATTTATCGCTGATTCGACCAATAATTTTTGCCACAATATTAGCCATTTTAGTAGCAATAATTATCGCAGCACTCATTGCAGAGTATATCTCAAGACCGATTCGCGAGCTTACAGCTGCAGTAAAGCAAATTACTGTGGAGGATTTAGACTTAACTCCCATTCTTTCATCTCAGGACGAATTCTCTCAGCTTACAAAATCATTTGAAGCAGTTGTTGAAGAATTACAGACCCAAATAAGAATATTGGAGAGAGAACAAAAAAAATTAGAAGATGTTCTGCAGCAACTAACAGATGGAGTGGTGATTGTCGATAGAGACGGAATTATTCAAATGATCAATCCTGCTGCGAATGAAATTTTCAGTATTGAAGGAATCGATGCAACTGGACAATCATTGGCTACAGCTACCCGTCATCATGACATTATCCATTTATGGAAGCAGACGCAAGAAAGCAGAGAAGGTGAGGTTAAAGGCATAGAGATCACGACCTCCAAATTGACTTTACAAGCATTGGGAATACCGCTAACCGATTCCCTACCTGGCAGCAGTTTATTAGTATTTCATGATATTTCTAGAATCCGCCAACTTGAGACTATTCGTCGTGATTTCATCTCCAACATATCACATGAATTGCGTACACCACTTGCATCATTAAAAGCATTGTCTGAAACTTTGCAAAATGGTGCTTTAGAGGACCCACGAGCTGCGAATCGATTTTTATCTCGCATGGAATTAGAAGTAGATTCTTTAAGTCTTATGGTTCAGGAACTTTTGGAGCTTTCACGCATCGAATCAGGAAAAGTACCTTTCCAACTTGAGGAAGTTGATCCTTGTGATTTGCTAAAAGATTCAATTGAGCGTTTACGCTTACAGGCGGAACAAAGCGGATTAACACTTTCATACACTTGTCCTGATGGTCTACCTCAAATATCGGCAGATCCGTCACGGATGAAGCAAGTTTTGGTCAACTTGCTTCATAATGCGATCAAATTCACTTCTCAGGGAGGTTCAATAAACCTATCTTGCGAACAGCAAGAGAGTAAGATCATATTTTCTGTCACAGATTCGGGTGTCGGCATAGCAGCAAATGACATTCCCAGGATCTTCGAACGTTTCTATAAAGCAGATCGATCACGTGCAGGGGGAGGAACTGGATTGGGATTGGCAATATCCAAACATATTGTTGATGCTCATGGTGGCCAAATTTGGGTTGAAAGCGTTGAAGGAAAAGGCAGTATCTTTTCCTTCAATATACCCATAGTTTCATCATGATGAACATCTGAAGCATTGTATATTTGACTCACTGTAACTCAATATTAGGAGAGAATTGGGGGACTTTCATTTAGAAAACAAAAATATATATCCTGTCGCTCTCAAGTACCGTCAATCAATTCAAAGATCTATAGAGGCAATTTTCTCCCCTTCTCTGCCAAGGTTTTTTCTTTTATCAATGGATACCGCCTCCGTTTTTTATCTGCCAAATATCGAATTCAGTTTATAACCCAATGCACAGTTTAATCCCCAATAATGAATGAACTAAAACCTAATATTGATGGACCTGGAGAATACTCTTCCAAAGTTCATGCAATGAACCTTTACGCATAATTAACCAATCCTTAACATAATATTGCCAAGGTGTTAACCTCATAATGTTATGCTCTGCAATAATCAAAAGTGATAAACAAGGAGAACGAAGAATGAAACGTCATTCAATTACTTTTTTTGGTCTATTAATATTTGCTGCGATGCTGCTTGCAGCCTGTGGTTCTCCAGCCACAGAAGCCCCAGTTGAAACGCAAGCTCCTTCAGCTGTTGTCTGTACAGACGGCGAACTGCCGGAAGTCGATCCGGCTGCTGTTTCAGGTGATATTATCTCTGCCGGTAGCTCTACCGTCTTTCCCTTGGCGGAAGCGGTAGCTGTACGCTTTGAAGAAGAAGGCTATACCGGTAGGATCACCATCGATAGCATCGGATCGGGTGCTGGATTCGAGCGCTTCTGTGTTTCTGGTGAGACTGATGTCGCCAACGCCAGCCGCGCCATTAGGGACTCAGAAGTTGAGAGTTGTCAGAGCATTGGTCGCGAGCCAATCGAATTTCGCATGGGTACTGACGCCATGGCTTTTGTAGTTAGTCTGGAGAATGACTTTCTGGAAGACTTGACCCTTGAACAATTGGCTCAGGTTTTCTCGACCGCTGAATCATGGGCTGATATTGATCCTAGCTTCCCCGATCAGCCAATTCAACGCTTTGCCCCTGGTACCGATTCAGGTACCTTTGATTTCTTCGTTGAAGAGGTTATGGGACCTGCATTTGATGATGATGAAGAAGCTGGCAAGGCAGCTATCCTCAACTCAACAGGGACCCAATTCAGCGAAGATGACAACGTACTCGTTCAGGGAGTAGCTGGCAGCCCATATGCCATCGGGTTTTTTGGATATGCCTACGCACAGGAAAACGAAGACATCATCCGTCCTATTTCCCTGGAAGGCATTGCTATATCACCTGATACAGCTGAAAGTGGTGAATATCCTATGGCTCGCCCGTTGTTCATCTACTCAGACCCTGGCATCATGAAATCCAAACCGCAAGCTGCAGATTATGTTAATTACTTCCTGACCAACGTAAACGAAGTGATCAACGATGTCGGCTACTTCCCTGCATCAGATGATGCTCTGACGAGTGCTAAAGAGGCTTGGTGTGCAGCAATAGGTCAATAATAAATCACTAATTTTTTATCCTGAATATCGCGCCAGGCTGTTCAAATGAGATTATGCCTGGCGCGATAAAAGTATTGTAGCTATAACTCGATTTAATTATATTATCCTATACATTCGGTGTGATATCATTTGTAGAAAAGAATTTGGAGTGACCTGAACACAATGTACGAAGCTAAGAACACTCAACCACCTGCAGGTTCACTTATTGATACCCCCCCCGAAATTGACATCAGTCATCGCTCTCGATTACACGAACAAATTATTCAAGGTTTCTTAATATTTAGCGGTGTTCTTTCTATCTTTGTTACCTTCGGAATTGTATTATTTCTAGGTCGAGAAGCCTTGCTCTTCTTCACAGACCCACAGGTATCATTACTAGAATTCTTCACCGGAACCGTCTGGCAACCACAAATATTTAGATTCGGGATTCTTCCACTTCTCACATCGACTGTCATGACATCGTTAATCGCCATGTGTGTAGCGATTCCTGTTGGATTGTGTGTAGCGATTTACCTGAGTGAATATGCTTCCCCAAGGATACGAGGCATTATAAAACCATCACTAGAAATTTTGGCCGGTATCCCGACAGTTGTTTTAGGCTTCTTCGCATTAACATTTATGACACCTCTCCTACGCAGCATACTCGGAAATGAAACGGTGCAGATATATAACATGTTCTCCGCTGGAGTCGTTATGGGCATCCTCATCCTGCCGTTGATCAGTTCAATGACCGAAGATGCCTTACACGCTGTTCCCAATTCTCTTCGGGAAGGTGCTTTTGGTTTAGGAGCGACTAAGCTAGAGGTTTCCACACAAATCGTTGTCCCAGCAGCCATCTCTGGCATCGCAGCTGCCATCATCCTCGGGATTTCACGAGCCATCGGAGAGGCAATGATCGTCGCCATTGCAGCAGGGGCTGGTCCAAATTTCACATTCAATCCCTTGGAAGCTGCAGAGACGATGACCGGTCATATCGTACGGATCAGTGGCGGTGATATCAGCTACGACTCTCTTGATTACAACAGTCTCTTTGCCATTGCACTAGTGCTTTTCTTGTTCACTTTTCTTCTCAACGTCATCAGCCAGAGAATCATCAGGCGTTATCGTGAGGTCTATGAATGACTAATAGCCCCAGCAACCCTCGTAATTTCTCTTCACCCAATGATGACGATTTAACGAGGAAAGACAGCTTATTCAAAGACAATCTCGCGCAACGTCATCGCCGTGGAATCGTATGGAAAGTCATATTCCAGATCTCTACAGTGATCGGGATTATTGCCTTAAGCACTTTGTTAATAAAAATCCTAAACGACACAATGGGTTATGCAGCAATTGAATATAAAAAGGATCCAAGTACAATCTCATCAAGTGGTTTGCCCTTAGATGAAATGACATGTTCCGAGTTACGAGTAATCCTGGCCGAAAATGTGACCAAGAATCGCTTACGCACGATCGAGAGAGAAAAGCCAATGGTGGAGAGATCCCAGAGCGAGTGCCTTGATCTGGTAATCTCCGAAGTCGCTGAACCAACTGTAAAAAAGACTTGGCCTTTATTTGCTTCGTTATTCAATTATGAAGAAATTCAATCTATCGCCGCCGAAGAGTACCCGGGAGGAGATTTAATCTTTAAAGTTTGGCTCTCCAGGGCGTTTATCCTCTCCCCTCAGAGTGATGATCCGCTTAAGGCTGGTATCCGCACTGCCATACTGGGTTCGATATATATCATCATCATCGTCATAATTTTCGCTTTTCCAATTGGTGTTGCTGCTGCGGTCTATCTGGAAGAATACGCTTCCCAAAGTCGCATAAATCAAATCATTCAAACCAACATCAACAATCTGGCAGGAGTGCCATCGATCATTTACGGCATGCTTGGTTTAGCGTTATTTGTGCGCTACTTAGAGCCGCTCACGAGCGGCGCGATCTTTGGTTCAGCTGATCCAACCACCGCTAACGGCAGGACGATTCTATCAGCAGGTTTAACTCTCGCTTTATTGATACTTCCGGTCGTGATAATTAATGGTCAGGAATCCATTAGAGCTGTTCCAAATTCATTAAGACAAGCCAGTTATGGTATGGGTGCCACAAAGTGGCAGACGGTTTGGTCACATGTCCTTCCAAATGCTTTACCCGGAATACTAACGGGGACCATTCTGGCTGTATCTCGTGCGTTTGGAGAAACAGCACCACTGGTTGTGGTTGGCGCAGCAACATTTATCACCTTCGATCCTGAAGGTATATTTTCTAAATTCACCAGTGTGCCCATTCAAATCTACCAATGGACCGCACGCCCTCAAGATGCGTTTCGCAATATCGCTGCAGCAGCGATCATTGTTTTGTTGGTATTGCTATTGTTGTTGAATGCTGCAGCAGTTTTCTTAAGAAATCGATATAGCAGGAGGTGGTGATGAATCTGAGTGTTCATCTTGATGCAACCGTTAATCAAACTATCGTTACAGAAACAAACGAATTTCATGCCATTGAAGCCAAATCTCTAAATGTCTTTTATGGAGATTTCTTAGCCATCCGTGATGTTGAACTTGATATCCAGAAGCAGAAAATCACTGCCCTCATCGGTCCTTCCGGATGTGGAAAAAGCACCGTCCTGAGAGCCCTCAACCGCATGAACGATTTAATCCCCATCGCGAGAACAACGGGTGAAGTCTTGTTTCACGGTCAAAACATTTACGCAGAAGGCGTTGATCCAGTTGAGGTGCGCAAACGTATTGGCATGGTTTTTCAAAAACCTAATCCATTCCCCAAGACTATCTACGAGAATATCGCTTGGGGTGCAAAAATTAACGGTTTTAAAGGAAGTAAATCCGAAATGGATGATCTAATTGAACGTACTTTGCGTGATGCTGCCCTATGGGAAGAAGTTAAGGATAAGCTCCAGGACAGCGGACTCTCCCTTTCTGGAGGTCAGCAGCAACGACTCTGCATCGCCCGAGCGATTGCAGTTAGACCAGACATTATATTAATGGATGAACCTTGCTCCGCACTAGATCCTATATCAACCCTCAAGATCGAAGAACTCATGCGGGATTTATCTAAGAATTACACCATTATTATTGTTACACACAATATGCAGCAAGCAGCGAGAGTATCAGATTTCACTGCATTCTTCACATTAACTGAAGATCGTGCTGGAGTATTGATGGAATATGGAATTACAAACCAGCTTTTCACAAATCCAAAACAGAAAATCACTGAGGATTACATTACAGGTCGATTCGGATGATTGATAGAGTATAGTGATAGGAATATGGAGTTTTGATGATGACAGCTATTAATCCAAGGGAAACCCTAGACAGAGCTCTCCAAGAGGTTTTGGATGATATTTTGGTTCTGGGAAGTATGGTTGAAGAAGCAATAAGAGATTCAGTCGAGTCTTTGAAGCAGCGTGATCTAGAAGCTTCTCGTAAGATCTATCTCGCTGATCAAATTATTAATGAGAAGCATTTTGAACTCGAAAATAAATGTATTACCCTAATCGCCACCCAACAACCTATGGCGAAAGATTTACGCCTATTGGCCTCAGTTCTAGAGATATCCACTGAACTAGAGCGCATTGGAGACTATGCTAAAGGTATTTCCAGGATAAATATCTTGATGGGAACTGAACCTCTGGTTAAACCTTTAATAGATATACCCCGTATGGCAGACTTAGGTCTCGATATGCTTCATCGGTCCTTAGGTGCCTTTGTTTCAGGGGATGCTGACGCAGCCCGAGAGATACCTAAAGAAGATGATACGATAGATAATCTTTACAATCAGGTTTATCGTGAATTAGTCACTTATATGATTGATGATACATCAACCATCGATCGCGCAAATTACCTATTATGGGCCGCCCATAATCTAGAAAGAATGGCTGATCGGGTGACGAATATCTGTGAAAGAACTGTATACATGGTCTCTGGTGAAATGCGTGAGTTTGACCGCACCGATGATGAAATGGATCGCTTTGGTGATCCTATTCAACCTTAATTATTGCTCTGAATAATGGCACTTCAAATTGATTCCCAAAGAAATAGTGTTCTATTTTTATGTACGGGGAATTCTTGTCGATCACAAATGGCTGAAGCAATTGTTAATGCCGAGTATGCCGATCAATGGCAGGCATTTAGCGCAGGAACCTTACCCGCTGGGTATGTTCATCCGAATGCGGTTAATGTATTAGAGGAGATCGGCATACACCATCGTGGCATATCCAAAAGCCTATCTGAGTTCCAGAACCAAGATTTTGATTTGGTGATCACTGTATGTGATTCAGCTGCTGAGGAATGCCCGATCTGGTTGCGTCCTGGTAAGCAAGTTCACCTCCCTTTTCCTGATCCAGCTAAGGCTAAAGGCGATAATGAACAAATCCTTTCTATGTTCCGGGAGGTTCGTGACCAGATCGCAAAACAAATTCCAGATCTATTAAATGAAATTTATAATGAGGGAAGATTAGGGGAAGGAAATTGACCTTAGAAAAAATCAACCTGTACGCCCGGTTATGTAATCTTCAGTTAGCTGTACTTTCGGTCGGGTAAACATAGTCTCTGTCATCGAAAATTCAACCAATTCACCTAGCCAAAACAATCCAGTTCTTTCTGAGACTCGAGCAGCTTGCTGCATATTGTGAGTGACGATAACAATCGTATAATTTTCCTTTAATACGCTAATTAATTCTTCTATTTTTCCCGTTGCCATGGGATCGAGAGCGGAAGCTGGTTCATCCATAAGGATCACTTCGGGTTCAACAGCAACTACTCTTGCTATGCACAATCGTTGTTGCTGCCCAAGGGATAGATTAAGCGCATCGCCACTCAAGTCATTCTTGACATCTTCCCACAAAGCCGCTTGGATCAAACTCTGCTTTACTAAATCCTCGAGCTCGCTTTTATTCTCTGTGAGTCCTAACACCCGTGGACCAAATGCCACATTGTCGAATATCGATTTCGGAAACGGATTTGGTTTCTGAAATACCATTCCAACCCTTCGCCGCAATTGTGCTAAATCCACATCGGCAGCATAAATATCCTCTCCATCTAATAGAATTTGACCTTGTACTCGTGTGTTTTGAATGGTGTCATTCATCCTGTTTAAGCAGCGCAAAAATGTTGATTTTCCACATCCAGACGGTCCGATTAATGCTGTAACCGAGCGGGATTGGATTTCAATATTAATATCAATCAATGCCCGAAATGAGCCGTAATAGAAATTTAAATCCCGCACCTGGAATGAAAACTCGTTGCCTTTCATAGAGATAATTTTAATCTATAAATCAATAACAATTGCAGTATCTTCCTTGATTCGTAAGCTGAGTGTTGCTATAATCATCTCGATGTCAATGAAAATAATGCATCTTTCGGTTCTAATCTTTCTGTTGTTATCTGCCTGCACAACCCAGACCGATTCTGAAGACATCCCTCCCTCCGGCACAAGCGAATACATAAATAACACAGGCTCAGACACTATGGTTAACTTGGCTTTAGCCTGGGCAGAGCGTTACCATCAGAATTCTCCAGAGACAAATTTGGCTGTAACGGGCGGTGGCTCTGGTACGGGTATTGCCTCACTGATCAATAAGACAACGGATATTGCTAATGCTTCCCGCAGAATTAAAGACGAAGAAATCGATAATGCCGAATCAAACGGTATCTCACCTACCGAGTTCATCGTTGCTCGTGACGCCATCGCAGTCATCGTTAATCCAGATAATCCCGTTGAAGAATTAACGCTTCAACAATTATCGGATATTTACAGTGGAAAGATCAATAATTGGAATGAAGTTGGCGGTGAGGATCGAACCATTGTTCGTTTATCCAGAGAGACAAATTCTGGAACTCATGTATATTTCTTAGAACAGGTTCTTCGGTTGGGTGAAAAAGAGAATAAAACCCTATTTGCACAAAACACTTTGTTATTACCTTCTTCCGAGGTAATTGGTGGTGAGATCCGTGAAAACCCAAATGCCATCGGCTACGACGGCCTAGGATATGTAACACCGGACATGAAAGTGATTGCCGTGTCTGATAGCAGATCCGAGGATGCACAGTTCATCTTCCCTTCTGCCGAAACGGTGAATAACGGAACCTACCCGATCGCCAGAGACTTGTACATGTATACAGCGGGAGAACCGACAGGTACCACCAAGCAATACATGGAATGGATCTTCTCGAATGAAGCTCAAGAGATCGTTACCGATCTTGGATTTGTGCCTATTCTTACCCCATGAAACATCAGTCCACCATTGATTTCAGGACGAGCTTGGAAGGATTGCAATGAACCCACGAAAAATTAACTCAGAATCCATTATCAATGTGGTCATAAAGATCACTGGATATTCAGCCATCATCTTTGTGGGTTTGATTTTTTATTTTCTTTTGAGCGAAGGAATACCTGCACTTAGAGAGGTGCGATTCTCTGAATTTCTGCAAACACGCTGGTATCCAATTGAAGACTACTTTGGCATACTCCCCCTGCTGGCAGGATCTTTAATCGTAACGCTTGGAGCGATTATCATCGCAGTTCCGATAGGCTTGCTAACTGCGATTTACATTGCCGAAATCGCATCTCCACGAACAAAGGAATTTCTCAAGCCATTTGTTGAGCTTTTGGGAGGTTTTCCCTCAGTTGTACTAGGGTTTTTAGGATTACTTATCTTGTCACAATATATTCGCCGAGCAATCGATCTGCCCACTGGTTTATCAGCGTTCACCGGAGCTCTCATCCTGGCAGCGATTGCCATCCCACCAATCGTATCTATTTCAGAAGATGCACTCGATGCCGTCCCAAGAAGATACCGGGATGCTGCTCTTGCGCTCGGGGCTACTGAATGGCAGACCATATGGTTGGTTACATTACCAGCAGCCAGATCAGGCGTATTGACTGCCATCATGTTAGGAATCGGACGTGCGATCGGTGAAACGATGGTAGTCCTCATGGTTACGGGAAACGCGCCCGTCATGCCAACCGGTTTGGACGCGATCTTCTCTCCGACGAGAACGATGACTGCAACCATAGCCGCAGAAATGGGGGAAGTCGCCACAGGGAGTACACATTACCACGTATTATTTTTCATCGGTATTGTTTTGTTTGTCATCGCATTAATCGTCAATGTAACAGCTTCTACCTTTGTATTTAGGAGGCGCAAGCGCTCAGAGAGGATCCTCTCATGAAATCAGGAAGATCACCTCAACGAAGAAACCTTACCCAACAACTGGGATTCTTTTTCTTGCGGCTGGTCGCCATAATAGCAGTTCTCCCAATCTTGGCGATCATTATTTACATCGTGATCAAAGGTGCACCTGCCATATCCTGGGAATTCATCACTGGTTTTCCGAGTGATGGTATGCGTTCTGGCGGGATTTGGCCAGCGATCGTGGGCACCTTTTTTCTCACACTGGGATGTGCTATCATAGTTACCCCATTGGGCATTGGAGCGGCAATATATTTAGCCGAGTATGCACCAGAAAATCGCTGGACTCAATCGATTCGAATCGCCATTATCAACCTAGCAGGAATACCTTCTGTAGTTTATGGTCTCTTCGGCTTGGGGCTTTTTGTTATATTCATCAATCTTGGCATTAGTATTATTGCCGGTGCCTTTACTCTAGCAATTATGACCCTACCGGTGATTATCAGCACTGCTGAAGAAGCCCTTCGCGCTGTACCCCAATCCTTCAGGGTTGTCAGCAGATCTTTGGGAGCGACTCACTGGCAAACGGTACGTAGGATCGTCCTTCCCCAGGCTGTGCCTGGAATCCTGACGGGGGTGATATTGGGTCTTGAAAGAGCTGCTGGAGAAACTGCACCGATCTTGTTTACTGCGGCTGTCTTTTTCTTGCCAAGTTTACCAAACTCGCCCTTAGATCCTACGATGGCATTGCCTTATCATTTGTATGTCATCTCAACTCAGGTTCCTGGTATGCCGGTTGAAATTCAATTTGGTACAGCTTTGGTGCTGCTCATATTTGTCCTTGGAATGAATCTGTTGGCAACGATTATCCGTTCCCGCGCCCGCGCTCGCCGCCGATGGTAAGACACAGATCTACAAAACAAAGATCTATGGACAAAATCGTAATTGAGAATTTGGTTCTACACTACTCGGATGGAACAGAATCCTTAAAAGATATCAGCCTGGATATCCCGGAAAAATCCATTACTGTCCTATTCGGACCTGCAGGAGGTGGTAAGTCAACTCTGCTAAGGGTATTGAATAGACTGAACGATTTGGCGGATGTTTCCCATCTCACTGGCAATGTTCGCCTGTATGGGATAACCGGTGATTATATTGATTTACTCGATCCGAAAATCGATGTCAGCGCACTCCGCCGAAGGGTTGGTATGGTTTTTGCAAGACCAGTCGTGCTTCCGATGACAATCCGAGAAAACCTCACTTATGGATTAGAGATAGCCGGTGAACGAGATAAAAAGCGCCTGAATGAGGCAGTAGAAAGAAGTTTGAATCAAGCTGCGCTCTGGGAAGAGGTAAAAGACAGGCTAGATGACCCTGCCGTTGACCTATCAGGTGGACAGCAGCAACGATTGTGTATTGCGCGCAGCTTAGCACTGGAACCAGAAGTTGTTTTACTGGACGAACCAACCTCTGGTCTTGATCCCATCTCAACAGGAAAGGTTGAAGCTTCTTTACAAGAGTTAAAGGAAAATTATACAATTATTTTAGTACCGCATTCGATACAACAGGCGGCCCGTACATCTGATTGTGCCGGCTTTTTCCTCCAGGGTGAATTAATCGAGTATGCACCTGGAAAAGAACTATTTACCAATCCGGGAGATCAAAGAACCGCTGATTACATAGAAGGTCGCTTCGGATAATTCGTAGTTATGTAAGCGAGGGCTGACATATGGCATCATTATCTCCAAGAGAAACTCTAGATCGAGCGATCGATGATTTAATGGATCAGATTCTCATCCAGGGTGGTATGGTCGAGAAAGCAATTCATGACTCGGTAGATGCCCTGAAGCGCCGTGACATTGAAACCTCCAAATCGATCTACAAAGGCGATCAACAAATTAATGATAAGCATTTTGAGATTGAGGAGGCTGTGATCACCCTGATTGCTACCCAGCAACCAATGGCGCGCGATTTGCGGCTTCTTACCGCAGTACTGGAAGTAACGACTGAGCTGGAGCGAATGGGGGATTATGCAAAAGGAATCGCCCGAATTGCTATCCGCCTGGGAGATGAACCTTTCATCAAACCATTGATTGATATTCCCCGCATGGCTGAAGTCTGTGTCGATATGCTTCACCGTGTGCTGGTTGCATTTGTAGCTAGAGATGCTGAAGCCGCCCGGGATATTCCAAAGGAAGATGACATGGTCGATTCTCTGTACAATCAAGTGTATCGGGAGCTGATGACTTTTATGATCGCTGATCCGAAGACGATCGATCAAGCCAATCATCTTCTTTGGGTGGCTCATAATTTGGAACGTGTTGCTGATAGGGTAACGAATATTTGTGAACGAATCGTATTCGTTGTCACTGGGGAAATATTGGAGATGGATCGCTCCGATGATGAATCCTTCGAGGATGAACCCTGGTGAATCCATTTCTCTTCTATGGGTTACTATCACCTCTCGTCGTTGAATTAAAGCAAGGGATTGCCAACTTTCTCGTTACTAATTGTAGATTATCACTCATTACCACACCAATATTAGATATCTGACATTATCAGTTCAAATAATGGTCAAAAGTCACTTGTCGCCCCAGTTTAATCTTAGTAAACTTTTAATTTAAGAAGGAGGATTCCATGACCGCTGGAAGGTTGATAGCTTATATTGCTGCCGGAATCGTCATCCTATTTGGTGTCCTTTTTGTTTGGGCCGCTTTTGGGGATCAATTTAATTCAGGATGGCTCGTTGTTGGATTAATCAGCGTCGCCATTGGATTTGGATTGATCTGGTTTGGTGGAAGATTGAAACCGGTTATAGAGGGTGACCAAAACGTGACTTTGAATATCGACTTGCCAGAGAATGTTGATATGGATACTCTCCAGTGCCGTAATTGTGGGGGTGACTTGTCCACAGATGATATTGAAATGGTCGCTGGTGCCCCGGTTGTCACCTGCCCATACTGCGGCACAACTTATCAGCTTACCGAAGATGTGAAATGGTAATCACATTAATTTAATCAAGAATGTTTAACTTCAGTTTTGATCGATTTTGACCAATGAGGCGGATATGAAAAATAGAATAAAACTTTCGATATTCCCTATCCTGACTATCCTGGGAATTTTCAGTCTATTCTTACCGGTATCGGTGAATGCACAATCGTATTCCTTCAGTCTTCCCCAGCAATTTATCGATGTGTATTGGAACGAAGATGGAACAAGCTCGATCGATTATGTCTTCATTTTCGCCAACGATCCTTCCGCCCCCACGATCGAATTTGTGGATGTTGGTGTTCCCAACAGCAACTACGATCTTAACAGCGTGGTTGCATTTGCCAATGGCGTTGAGACCAATGACATAGAGCGTTCACCGTACGTCGATCCCGGTGTGGCTGTTGGCCTAGGACCGAATTCAATTCCACCCGGAGCGACAGGGGAGGTACGCGTATTCATCGGTCGGGTGAGAGATGTTTTATACCCTGATGATTTGGATGAAACCTATACCAGTGCTGTATTTGCCACTCAGTTCTTTGATGCATCATCAGTGCACGGATCTACGGACACAATTGTAACGTACCATCTCCCGCCAGGTGTCCAACCAGAAGAACCTCGCTGGCATGAAGCGCCGCAAGGTTTTCCTTCTGAACCTGTGACAGGTTTTGATAATGAAGGACGGATCACCTACTCCTGGCGCAACACGAGTTCTAGTGGATCAAAACCATATAAATTCGGTGCTTCATTCCCAAGTAAATATGTCCCTGCAGATTCCGTCGTGACAGAGCCGCCACCAGCTACCGGCGCAGGTACAACCGGTATCGGGAATTTCCTGAGCATTTTCACTATTCCTCTGCTCTGTGCCCTTGGCTTCATTGCCTTGGTAATTTGGGGAATTACTTCGGGACGCAGCCGTAAGCTAAAATATCTACCGCCTAAGATATCCATAGAAGGGCACGGGATAAAACGCGGGCTGACTGCTGTGGAAGCCGGAATCCTCATGGAACAGCCCATGGATAAGATCATGACCATGATCTTATTCGGTGTATTAAAGAAGAATGCAGCCCAGGTGATCACTCGCGATCCACTCGAATTAGAGATCCGTGATCCTATCTCAGAAGGTCTTCACCAGTACGAAAAAGATTTTCTAAAAGCTTTCCAGGAAAAATCCAAAAAGGGACGCAAGAAAGATCTCCAAAAGATGATGATTGCATTGGTCAAGAGCGTTGGCAAGAAAATGAAGGGCTTTAGCCGAAAGGAAACTGTCGCCTATTACCGCGACATCACTGAACGAGCATGGAAACAAGTTGAAGCCGCAGATACACCCGAAGTGAAAAGCCAGAAATACGACGAGCATATGGAATGGACAATGCTTGACAAGGACTACGACGATCGCACGCGTGATGTCTTCAGGACAGGTCCAGTATTCATCCCAATATGGTGGCCTCGATACGACCCAGGTTTTGGCCGCACCACAAGTAGTCCTACCCGTGCCCCTTCCTCCCCTTCGACGGGTCGCGGGACACCATCAATGCCAACCTTACCCGGTTCTGCATTTGCTGGCTCGGTGGTCACTGGTGTGCAGAGCTTCTCCAGCAGAGTCGTTGGCAATATCACCGACTTCACCAGCAGTATAACCAGTATCACCAACCCGCCACCGAAACCTCCCGCCTCGAGTTATAGTAGATCCTCAGGAGGTGGCGGCGGTGGCGGTTGCGCCTGTGCTTGTGCCTGTGCGGGTTGCGCCTGCGCGTGCGCTGGTGGTGGACGTTAAGATATTTTGATTCCCTTATGACTGGATTTAAGAATTGTAGGATTTAGCATGTGGAGAAGATTGTTTTCCAGAGATAGCTTTCGGAATAAAAATGAAAGCAAGTCGGATACAGTAAGCATTCCCTCCCCTGGCTTATACCATTTTGAGTACCAGGGATACGGAGAGCGTAGCCGCATCCATCTTCGCATTGATGGTGATATCGACTCCGGTGAGGGTCACGGGGTACTATTGGTAAATGCTAACCGGATCATCCACTTAAATCCAACTGCGACTTTGCTTACATATCTTTTGTTAAGCGATAAATGCGAAAGGGATATCACCAGTACAATCAGATCCGTTTACCATGTCTCAGAATCCCAAGCCAAGAGTGACTATGCGCAGTTTCGTGAAAATTTGTCCAAACTGATCAAACCAGATGGCTCTTGCCCGGTGTGCGATTTGGATATCGAAATCCAGGCACCATTCAGCGCCACGCCCTCTGCGCCTTATCGCATGGACCTGGCGCTCACATATCGTTGCAACAATGATTGTCCGCACTGCTACAATGCCCGCCCGCGTGAGTATTCGGAGCTGCCCACCACTCAATGGCTTTCTATCATTGATCACCTCTGGGACATTGGCATTCCCCATATTGTTTTTACCGGTGGAGAACCCACGCTGCGCAACGACCTTCCTGAATTAATCAAACGCGCAGAATCTAAAGGTCAGATCACCGGTTTGAACACCAATGCTCGCCGCCTCAGTGATGCACGCTTTTTAGAGATGCTCGTCGATGCAGGCCTGGATCATGTCCAAATCACTGTCGAATCTCACGATCCGCTCATTCATGATGACATGGTACACGCAAAAGGTGCCTGGCAGCAGACCATAAAAGGTCTCCGCAATGCCCTGGATACACCTCTTTACGTGATGACAAACACCACGATGCTTCGTCAAAACAGTCCTTACTTAGCTGAAACGCTTGATTTCTTAGCCGAGGTTGGTTTGCCAACCGTCGGGTTGAACGCTCTAATCTATTCTGGACATGGATTGAATGTCGGAACAGGAATAGCTGAGCGAGAGCTACCCCCATTGTTAGACCTGGCCCGAGAAAAGACGGATGCATACGGTCAGAGGTTGATCTGGTATACACCCACCCAATACTGCCACTTCGATCCCATGCAGCTGGAATTAGGAGTTAAAGGGTGCACCGCTGCCCTCTACAATATGTGCATTGAACCAGATGGTGCGGTAATTCCCTGCCAATCCTATTACGAGCCCATTGGGAACATGTTAACCGACTCATGGGAGAGTATATGGAATAATGATCTATCCATAAACCTTAGAGAAAGAAGGTACATCCCAGATAAATGCAACGGTTGTTCGCTCTTAGGCGAATGTGGAGGTGGATGTCCTTTGGCTCTCCAGGCACAGGCAAATGGTCTAATTGAACTGGATGGAATTTCTATTCAAAGACCCAATCCGCCAATGTAATGATATCTCAATCGGTTATTGATCCGGTAACCATCCTGCGGACTCTCATCCAATTTAATACAACCAATCCGCCTGGCAACGAAGAAGGTGCAGTTAAATGGGTTCGAGATTTACTCGAATCGAATGGCATAAAAAGCAAGATTATTGCTCGCAATCCTACTCGCCCTAACCTAATTGCCCGTTTGCCTGGAAATGGAAGTGCACCTCCACTATTACTCTATGGACACCTTGATGTTGTGACGACCCAAGGACAAAATTGGAAATACCCACCATTTGAAGGGAGATTAATTGATGGCTATATCTGGGGGCGCGGCGCCTTGGATATGAAAGGAGGAAATGCAATTTTCCTGGCTGCTTTCATGCGCGCCTTTACAGAAAATCTTCCGCTTGCTGGTGATGTGATTCTTGCCTTTGTTGCGGACGAAGAAGAAGGCGGCGATTACGGAGCTCACTACCTTACCACCCAATTTGCTGACTTATTCCACGGTGTACGCCATGCATTAGGTGAATTCGGTGGATTCCCCTATTCTTTTGCCGGGCAGAAATTCTACCCAATCATGGTTGCTGAAAAACAAATCTGTGCCATGCGTGCTATCATCCGAGGACCAGGTGGTCATGGTTCGCTCACTCAACCCGAAGGCGCGATGGCAAGGTTAGCAGAAGTGATTCTTGCCATAGAAAAAAACAAATTGCCGGTCCATATTACTTCTGAACTCCGTCTTATGATTGATTCTCTTCGAGAATACCTGCCCAAGAATTTGAATCTCCTAATGGGGATGACTCTGAAAGCAAGTTTGACAGATAGAATCCTCAATTTACTTGGACCAGCAAGACCAATTCTTGAACCGCTCGTTCGCAATTCAGTAAATGCGACGATTGTCCAGGGAGGCGAGAAAATTAACGTCATCCCTTCGGAGATACACTTGGGACTTGATGGTCGGCTTTTACCTGGATTCACGCCTGATGATATGGTTGATGAACTAAAACCCGTCATCGGGGAGGATATTGAGATTGTTGTCGAGCGATTTGATCCTGGACCAGCTCACCTAGATTTGACATTATTTCCATTTCTTAAAGAATTGCTCGAGGAGGCTGATCCTAACGGAATTCCCATCCCATTTTTACTTCCAGCTGTAAGCGATGCACGCTTCTTTTCCCAACTTGGTATTCAAACTTATGGGTTCATACCGATGAACTTACCACCAGAATTTAATTTCACCCAATTAATCCACGCCGCCGATGAACGAATTCCCGTTGAATCTTTAGAATTCGGAACATCGGTCGTGTATAACACATTGCTCAAATATGGAGGGCATCTTCAATGACCAGCATTCGGGAATCAATCCGCCGCCAGTTTACCCCAATTAAACCGCTTGAGGCGGGTATCTACCATTATCAAGCTCCCCAGGATGATCCAAGAAATTACCGACTTCATCTGCGCATCGAACGTAATGGAACTGGGGTCTTGATCGTCAACGCTTCGACTGTTCTGCACCTCAACCAAACAGCTGCCGAATATGCATATTACCTGGTCCAAGGTGATGAGGTCGAAGAGATCGCCAATAAAGTTGCGGCACGATATCGTGTAGATTATCAGCAAGCACTACAGGATTACTCAAATTTCCTGGAGCAGATCGACACCCTTGTTACCCTACCAGATCTGGATCCGGTGACTTACCTGGGTTTTGATCGCACCCGACCATATACGGGTGAAATATCTGCCCCATACCGATTGGATTGCGCTTTAACATACAAATTACCTGAGGGTATTGATCCGCAATTTGCCCCCCAAGAACGCGTCAGCCAGGAGCTTTCTACTAAGGATTGGAAAAACATCATTGATAAAGCATGGGATTTTGGCATTCCACATATCATCTTCACCGGTGGGGAACCAACCCTAAGAGATGATTTGATCGAATTGATCCTTCACGCAGAGAATAATGGCCAGGTCACCGGTTTAATGACCGACGGAATCCGCCTGGCTGAAGAAGGCTATCTTGATAGCTTATTACAGACTGGCCTGGATCACATGCTGTACTTATTCCAGCCGAAACTTGAAGGAACATGGGAGACGATCAAGTCGGCAGCTGAATCGGATATGTACACCACGATGCATCTTACTATCAATCCACAAGATGAGCACGAGGTCAATGCGTATCTGAAGCGATTCTCCGAGTTAGGGGTAAAATCCGTATCGCTCAGTGCTTCAACAGATCAACTTTCAGATGCCTTACTTTCCGCGCGTGAACTCGCGGCTAACCTTGATCTTTCCTTAGAGTGGGATATCCCGGTTCCTTATTCTGCCAAGAATCCTTTTGCATTAGAGTTTTCAGGCAGAGAGAGACCACCTGGTGCTGGTCATGCCTGGCTTTATGTAGAGCCCGACGGAGATGTACTTCCTGACCAGGATATCAATCAGGTGTTAGGCAATATAGTCACTGATTCCTGGGAGAAGATCTGGCCGGCAAACCTGGAATAAAACAGATATATGCCGCTTTCTCCAGTCGATTGGCAAAGGCGTTTTTCTCTCCAGGCGGAGTGGACTCGCCAAGCTCGACAATACCTGTTCCAACGTGCTGGTATTTCCACTCCGCACTCAGTTTTAGATGTTGGGTGTGGTACCGGCGCTATTTCCAAAGAGGTCTCAACCAACCACGGACTGAAGATCTTTGGATTGGATATCAGTTACGATTTCCTAAAAATCGCAGCTCAACAAGTTCCCAATGCCCAATTTATACGTGGAGACGCTCACCAAATTCCCATCAAAGGAGGGGCATTCGATCATACATATTGTCACTTCCTCCTGCTGTGGGTTGAACGACCTCTTAATGTCATCAAAGAGATGATCCGGGTGACCAATCCAGGTGGCGCAATCTTGGTTTTAGCCGAACCAGATTATGGGGGTCGTATCGATTTCCCGGAAGAATTAACCATCCTGGGAGAATGGCAACAAGCTGCACTTCGCCAACAAGGGGCTGAGCCTCTGATTGGGCGGCAGCTCGCGGCTCTCTTACACCAGGCTGATTTACAAAAAATTGAAGTCGGCGTGATTGGCGCTCAATGGATCTCACCCCCCTCAGAGAGTGAACTCAGATCAGAATGGGAGGTCATACGGTCCGATCTGGAATACTTAAGTTTAAACTCCGAACAGGTTCAATTATCTGAATCATTGAAACAATCAGATTTAAACGCATGGGCGAGCGGTGAGCGCACTTTATTTGTGCCAACTTTTTATGCGCTGGGTTGGGTACCCGATTAAAATTGTAGAGAATTACTCTGTTTGTGGTACGCCTATTTCTATTTGATCCCCCTCGATTCTTACCGGATAGGCCGGTATATCGATAACAGCCGGTAGGGTATTCGCATTACCTGTTCTGATATCAAATCGAGCTCCATGGCGAGGACAAATCACCTCATATCCCTCTATCTGCCCCTCCCCAAGAGGCCCATCGTCATGTGAACAAACATCGCCAATGGCAAAATAATCTCCTGCGATGTTGAAAACGACGATCGCCAGATCGTCGATATCCACAAATATGCGCTCCCCATTCATTAGATCATCTTTATTGAAAACTGGCACATACTCAATAGAATCGCTCTCGAGTTCCCTATAGTTGTACATATTTACTCGACTAATTCATCACTGGCTTCTACAAGTCCGTAAGCTCCCGCTTTTAGAACTTTGAGAGACAATAAAGCACATTTGAGACGAACAGGACCAAGCTCAATCCCCAGCAACTCCAAAATATCCTCTTTGGTCAAATCCTTTACCTCTGCCAAAGTCTTCCCTTGCACATGCTCGATCAGTAAGTCAGCTGAGGCTTGAGATATAGCACAACCGCGGCCAGAAAACGCGGCTTCCACGATTTCATCATTGCCGTTTACACGCAGATCAATGCGTATCTCATCTCCGCATAATGGATTTGAATCCTCAAATGTTATATCATGCGGATCCAATTCACCTCGGTAATGTGGATTCTGGTATCGATCAATAATCAATTCGCGATAAAAATCATCCATTCTAAATATTCGGCCTTTTACAGGATTTAGATTCTGAAAATCTTTTTAACTTTGTAAATCGATTCAACCAACATATCAATTTCATCGATTGAGTTGTACAGGTAATAACTTGCGCGGGTTGAAGCAGGTATGTTTAATTTTTCGTGTAGCGGCATGGCGCAATGATGACCTGCTCTTACAGCGATCCCATCACTATCAAGAATTTGTGCTACATCGTGCGCATGGACTCCATCCAAGGTGAAGCAAGTTACCCCACCACGATATTCAGCATCAGGACCATAAACTTTCACCCCAGGAATTTCTTCGAGACGTTCGATCGCATAACCAACGATCACCTGTTCATGGTCAGCGATGGCATCAAGCCCAACATGCTTCAAATAGTCTATCGCGGCCCCTAATCCGATCGCTTCAGCTATCGCTGGTGTGCCTGCTTCATATTTGTATGGAATGGTATTGGGTGTAAACGATCTGAGGCTAACTTTTTTAATCATGTCACCACCACCCAAGAATGGTGGCATGTTTTCCAACAAATCTTTGCGTCCATAAAGAACGCCGACGCCAGTCGGCCCACACATTTTATGACCAGAAAAGACCAAAAAATCCATATCTAACGCCTGTACATCGACAGGGAAATGCGGTACTGATTGAGCTCCATCGATCAGAACTGTCGCTCCAGATCGTTGAGCTAACTCAATCATCTCCTGCGCTGGATTGATTGTGCCTAAGACATTCGACATATGAGTGAAGGCAACTAATCGAGGCTCAAGCCTCAACAACCTTTGGTATTCTTCTTGATCTAAGAAACCTTGAGGGGTAACCGGGACGAATTCTAACTGCAGGTTCCGTTCAGCAGCCAAAATTTGCCAGGGAACCAAATTTGAGTGATGCTCCATCTCGGTTAGGAGAACTACATCTCCACTTTGTAAATTTTCCCTTCCCCAGGTCTGGGCTACCAGGTTAATTGATTCTGTTGTATTGCGGGTGAAAACGATTTGTTTTGCGGATGGAGCGTTGATAAATTCGGCGACTTTGTCCCGCGCTTTTTCGTACATCGCCGTTGCTTCCTCTGCTAGGGTATGAATTCCGCGATGAATATTAGCATTAGATTGCCGGTAGTATTCATCCATTAAATTGATGACTTGCTTTGGCTTCTGGGTAGTTGCGGTTGAGTCAAGATAGACAACCTTTTTTCCCGGTTTAACTTCACGATCCAATATTGGAAAATCGGCTCGTATCTTGATTATGTCAAGTACATCCGCTGGTGTGAATGTTTCCATGTTTTACTTTCTTGACCTTGGTCGTTTCTTTTTTCTCTGCAAAAGTCGAATGTTGCTGGATATTTTCGGGCACCATAAAACATGATCTGGCACCATCCATCCATCTGTCAAATAAACATTTTCTTCAAATTGAACCGCGATCATTTTTGGATCCACCTGCACAACAGTACCAACTAACCAATCACGAATACGGTTTCCCTCCTTGTCTTCGTGATCGCAATAAACCTCGACCTTATCACCAACCTGATATGCCTCCTTCTGGTCAGGAGCACTCGTAAAATAAATATCTGACAACTCGGCCTCCTAAAAATTCCTCTTTTCCACTCCTTAGAGCTTTGGTAATTCTTTTTCGAATCTTTATACAATATGGACTGAGACTTGTAACATAACGATCATCCCATTTTCTGAGCAATTATTCTATGCAATCGATTCTGCACGCCTTTAAACGGAATTCGCTGCATAATTGGATCGAAGAATCCCTCAACGATCAATCGCTGAGCATCGTTTAATTCAATACCACGACTTCGCAAGTAAAACAGCTCTTCCAAATCAATCTTTCCCACAGTCGCCCCGTGAGTGCAACGGACATCATCCGCCATGATTTCTAATCCTGGAATTGAATCGGCCCTTGCATTTTTGCTCAATACAAGATTTCGATTAGCCTGATAACCATCAGTCTTTTGAGCACCAGGCGCCACATAGATCATCCCTTGCCAAACAGATCTGCTTTCTTCTTTCAAAACCCCTTTGAATAACAAATCGCTCGAAGTGTTAGGAGCCATATGGTTCTGTTGAGTGTCATGATCAAGGTGCTGGTTTCCATCCGTGAAATAGAATCCCGACATCCTGCCTTCTGCCCCTTCTCCTACCAAATTTATATCTGAGAAATCCTTTGTCAAATGACTTCCAATTGCAGCAAAGACCCAATCAATATTAGCGTTTTTGCCAACCTGTGCGCGCTTATGACTGAAATTCCACACATGTTCTCCCCAGGATTGTAATTCCACAAATCTAAGATTTGCTCTATCCTCAAGGTGAATTTCAACCAGACCTGCATGCATTGTCTGGCCAGCTGAATCGGTCTCGGAAGCAGACTCATGAATATAAGTTAAGGAGGCGCCCTCATCTAGCCAGACAATGATGTGAGAAAAAAGTGCCAAGCCTGCTCCGGGCCCCCACAATATGCTGTGTAAAGGTTGATCAACTTGGACACCTTTAGGAACATAGAGGAAAACTCCATTTTCAGCATAAGCTGCAGCTAATGCAGCAAATTTCCCTTCATCAGCTTTTACGACCTGACCAATTCTGTCGACCAGCACATCTGGATAGTTTCTCTGCGCGCCAGATAGATCTGTGAATATGACACCCATCTCTTCCAGATCACTCTTGATATGGGTTTGTGATCCCCCCGGTCGTAGGATAATTTGACCAGCTAGATGGTCATCGCCCAATGGCTCCAGTAATTCTTCAGGTATAGAGGAATATTCTTCAAACTCTCCGACGCTGGGAAGTCGAAATGTACCTGCCTGGAGTTTTCTTATATCTGTTCGCCTCCAAGGCTCATCTGATGTTGTTGGCATCGCAGTGCTTTCATAGGCAGTCCATGCCTGGTCACGGTAATCCTTTAAAGATTCGGGTACACCATTATTTACAGGGAGCATCTCACGTGAAAAGTTGAAATCTCTTGCTTGCCTAGCTTTACTTCTCTTGGTATTTGTTACAACTGTTCGTGCCATATCTGGAATCATATCCTTATAATTTTTTAACCGATCGATCCTTCCATTTGTAATTGGATCAAGCGGTTCATTTCAACCGCATACTCCATAGGTAATTCTTTAACCAAGGGCTCAATGAATCCGGAAACGACCATTGTTGTCGCTTGTTCTTCGCTCAATCCACGGCTCATTAAGTAAAATAGCTGTTCTTCGCCAACCTTTGAAACCGAGGCTTCGTGACCAATGGTGACATCATCTTCATCGATTTCTATATATGGGTAAGTATCTGAGCGGGACTCTTGATCAAGCAGTAACGCATCACACACGACATTAGATTTCACATTATCCGAACCTTTGTGAACCTTGAGCAAGCCTCGGTATGAAGCCCTTCCTTTGCCTTTGCTGATGGATTTAGAAGTGATCTTGCTGCTTGTGTTTGGAGCGAAGTGAAGGATTTTACCCCCAGTATCCTGGTGTTGTCCTGTCCCTGCGAATGCCATGGAGAGGATTTCACCATGGGCGTTCTCCCCGAGAAGGTAGCACGATGGGTATTTCATCGTCAATTTCGAACCGAGATTAGCATCCACCCACTCCATTGTTGCGCCTTCGTGAACGAGAGCCCGCTGGGTGACCAGATTGTACATGTTGTTCGACCAATTTTGAATCGTTGTATAGCGCATGCGCGCATCTTTTTTAACTACTATCTCAATCACTCCACTGTGGAACGAGTCAGTCGAATAGATCGGCGCAGTACAACCTTCCACATAATGAGCTTGGGCACCTTCTTCAATGATGATGAGTGTACGCTCAAACTGACCTAATTCAGCAGTATTTATTCGAAAATAAGCTTGCATAGGAAGATCAACCTTTACACCAGCGGGAACATACACGAATGATCCTCCCGACCAAACTGCGCTGTTTAAGGCTGCAAATTTATTATCCTCGATCGGTATAACCTTTCCAAAATATTCTCGGAACAAATCAGGATATTCACGGAGCCCGTTTTCGATGCTGATAAAAATCACACCCTGGCTCGCTAAATGTTCTTGAATATTATGGTAAACCATCTCAGATTCATATTGGGCACCGACACCTGATAGAAATTTCTGTTCTGCTTCAGGTATTCCCAACCGATCGAAGGTCTCTTTGATATTGTCAGGGACATCATCCCACGATTTACCTTCACCATCAGCTGGTTTGGCATAGAAGTAAATTTCATCCAAATCTAATTGACTTAGATCCCCTCCCCAATTTGGCATCGGTCGCTGGTTGAAATGTTCTAAAGCCTTCAAGCGAAACTCAAGCATCCAATCCGGCTCATCCTTCATCGCTGAAATCTGTTCAACAACCTCTCGATCAAGACCTTTTCTGGCTTTAAACACCAGGTTCTCGGTATCACGAAAATCCCACTTGTATTCTCCAATTCCTTCCAATATCTTGGTATCAGAACTCATAAATTACCTCCAAATACAATCACCAATTAATCGACACCAATACTAATTATCTATGCTGATACAGGCGTGGTTTTATCTCGCAACCAGTCGTATCCTTGTTCCTCGAGCCTAAGAGCAAGCTCTGGTCCACCGGATTCAACAATTTGACCCCCAAGCATGATGTGCACAAATTCCGGTTTAATGTAGTTTAAGATTCGCTGGTAATGGGTGATCACAAGGACACCAAGTTCTGCACTTCGCAATGCATTTACACCTTCCGAAACGATACGCAATGCGTCAATATCCAATCCTGAGTCTGTTTCATCCAAGATGGCGATTTCAGGTCGCAGAGTTGCCATTTGTAATATCTCCGCTCTTTTCTTTTCACCACCTGAAAATCCTTCGTTTAAATATCTACCAGCAAAAGCATGATCCATCTTTAGTAAATCCATTCGCTCTTTCAACATCTGTCTGAATTCGGGGATGGGGATGCCTTTATCATCGGGATTATCTGCTTTTCTCCTTGAGTTTATGGCTGTGCGCAAAAAATTTGCTACACTCACACCGGGAATGGCAACCGGATATTGAAAAGCGAGAAACATACCCATTCGGGAACGTTCATCTGGATCGAGATCCAGTACATTCGTACCTTTAAATATCACTTCCCCTGCAGTCACTTCGTACTTTGGATGTCCCATTAAGATATATGCTAAGGTGGATTTTCCCGTTCCATTCGGTCCCATCAATGCATGGATTTCCCCTTGCTTTACTTCCAGATTTACCCCATTAAGAATTTCTTTTCCATCTATTCCAGCATGCAAATTGCGGATAATAAGTTCAGACATATGACATACACTCCATTATTTGACCTCTCACATTATTCCTGATTATTTGTGAAATTCTACATTTTAACCAGGAAAGAATTATAGCAGCGATACCTATTTAAGTCAATATTTAATATAGAAATCATAAATATTGACAGGTTAATATCCTTCATGTTATACTCCAAAACATCTCATACTACTTGTAGATCCAAATGGGAATAAAAAGATTGAGAAGGTTATGATAATGCCAGCAGAATCAGCAAAAAGTACTCGCGATAGAGTTCTACAAACCTTGTTAAAAGAGCACCGCTGCACGATTAATGAACTCTCTTTAGAAGTTGGTATTAATCCAATCTCTGTTCGTCATCATATTTCCAAGCTCCAAGCAGAAGGATTGGTCACATCTGAGGAGGTGAGACATGGTGTTGGCCGACCCCACCAGGTCTATTACCTAACAGAATCGGGTTTGGAGCAATTCCCAACCCGTTATTTGAGATTGACTATTCGATTATTAGAACAGCTCAAGGAAAACTTACCACCAAGAATGGTAAACCAGCTTTTTACGCAGATGGCTGCAGATTTAGTTGAGGAATATTCACACTCAGTAAAACTTCAAGATCTGTCCATCGAACAGAGGCTTGATGTAATCCACGATCTACTCAAGGAAGAGGGATTCGATATTGAGTGGGAGAGGAAAGAAAACCAATATCTTATTCGTGAGATCAATTGTCCATATCTGCATGTCGGGCAAAACCATCCCGAAGTATGTCGGATCGATGAAACATTGATCTCCACGATGCTAAATTTACCAACAGAGAAAGTCAAGTGTGTCCTGGATGGGGATAATAATTGCACCTACGTTGTTCCCCATGAAACCAAAATAATTCACTCGGAGGAATATTCATGACCGAAGAACGTCAAGAATTGGTTTGGCAGGCAGAAAGCACGCATCCCGAACTGGCCAAAGCTTCCAAAGATGCTCTTCGTGAAGTCCTAGATCCAGAGATCGGTTTGAATATAATTGAATTGGGATTAATCCGCGATGTGATTATTGAAGATGAGAAAGCTCATCTCGATATGATCCTCACGACTCCATTCTGCCCATATGGACCAGCCCTGCTGGAAATGGCTCGCAAGAAAGCCGAGGAAGCACTAAACAGACCAACGACCATCGAACTCGGAATGCAGATGTGGGATCCGACCATGATGGAAGAAGGTGCTGGAGCTGATTGGGGGATGTTCTAAGATTGTCATAACATCTCAATATAAAGAGCTGGCTGTTCATGCCAGCTCTTTTTGTATTTGTTAATGGATTAGGTCTTCATTTCGTCCTACCCTTCCTCAGATTTATTAAAGATCAGATTTTTTCCACTAGCTAATCAGGAATCTAATCCTTTAAATTAGCCGAAGAAATATCCCCTTTTCAATCTACTTGAATTGTGTTATGCTTCACGTTAGCCACGCAATTGTGCGTGGCTATCTTTCCGCTCCCATGTGCACTAACGTGCAAGATGAGGGCAATCCCGTGGAAAGGAGGCTCCCCCCCATGCGTTCGTACGAACTTGTATTCATAGTCCACCCCGAGCTGGACGATTCAGCACTTAACGAGATTGTCGATCGGGTTAAAGGTTGGATTACCGATTCTGGTGGTCAGGTTGTTGAAACTGACCTTTGGGGAAAACGCAGATTAGCTTACCCGATTCAGAAACAGATCGAAGGGTATTACGTGCTGATGAGCACCCAATTAGATCCGACATTTTGTACTGAATTAGAACGTAACCTGGGTCTTCAAGAACCGGTTATGCGCTACTTGCTTACAACACAAGAAATTCCAGTAAGCTAGCTAAATTTTATTCAGATTTAGAGGTTTTAATATGAGTCGTGGATTGAACAAGGTGATGATCATTGGTCGCTTAGGACGTGATCCTGAAATGCGTTATACACCTTCTGGTCGTCCCGTGACCACGTTTAATGTTGCCACTACACGAAACTGGAACAGCTCTGACGGCGAAAGGCATTCCGAGACAGAATGGTTTAATGTAGTTGCCTGGGGAAGTTTAGCAGAGATTTGCAAACAGCATCTTGTAAAGCATCAGCAGGTTTACATCGAGGGTCGCTTGCAAACTCGCAAGTGGGAAGACAATTCAGGCAACAAGCGCAGTTCAACTGAGATTGTAGCCAATGAAATGATCATGATCGGTGATCGGAGCGAAAGCAATTCTTCTGATGATGATCCAGGTTCACAAAGTGATGGAGAATTTCCACTTTAAACCTTATTACACTTCAAAGGTAATAGAAGAACGAAATAACAGCACCTTCGATATAAGGAGTAGATGATTTTGACAAATCAACGTAGACCCCCTCAGGCACGGCGGTATTATTCCCGTCCTCGCGTTTGTCATTTTTGCACAGACCCAAGCAGCCAAATTGATTACAAGCAAGCAGAAGCACTAAGGCGTTTCATCACTGAAGAAGGCAAGATTAGACCTCGCCGGCAAACCGGAACCTGCGCAAAACATCAAAGGCAATTGGCACGGGCGATCAAACGATCTCGTCATATCGCACTTTTACCATTTACCGGTGAAGTTTTACGATAGCGATTGAAGTTTGCAACGAAATCTTGTCACTATTTGGGGCATGAGGTCTTTGGCTTCTGCCCCATATTCAAGCTAATGCAATCAATGTTATTGGAATAAAAAGGTTTGTATGGCCCAAGCTCCAGAGAAGAAAATCGTAACGAAAAAACACCTAGCCAGAATGGAGCGTGAGAATCTCCAAAGACGATATATCATAATTGGTACGATTGTTGTCTTGACGCTCGTGATCGGCTTGGTTTCATATGGTTTCATCGAATCCATGATAATCCAACCATCCCAAACAATTGCAACAGTTGGAGATGACAAAATCACCACAGGTGAATTTCAAGCACGAGTACGCTTCGAGCGTTATCAGCTGGTCCAACAATACCTGCAAACTTTACAGAGTATGCAAGCATTTGGTTCAGATGAAAACACACAAGCATTCTTCCAACAAACGTTAAATCAAATTCAACTCCAACTAGAACCCCTCACATTAGGTCAGGGCGTATTAAATACAATGATCGAGGATAGTTTAATCCAGCAGGAGGCAAATAGAAGGGGATTTGTAGTGACTGAGGATGAAATCGATGAGCGAATTCAGCAAGAATTTGGTTATTATCCTGATGGTCAACCTCCAACACCAACTGCTGTACCAACCAATCGACCTACTTCAACTCTCTCTCCCACGCAACTGGCTCTCATCCCGCCAACGCCTACGCCAACTGAATTACCAACTTCAACTCCTACGTCAATTGAATCACCAACCTCAACTCCGGATTTAACACCCTCCCCAAGCTTAACTGAACAACCAACATTTACACCGAGTGGTCCGACACCAACCGCCGGACCTTCACCAACACCTACGCCCTATACTTTTGAACAATTTCAACAAAATTACCAGGAAGCGATTCAGAGCCTCAATGATGATGTCGATATCCGTGAAGCGCATATCCGCGCAATTTTTGAAGCTTCCTTATACCGAGAAAAATTATTTGAGCAGATAACCGGTGATATTCCAACTGAACAAGAGCAGGTTTGGGCGCGACATATTCTTGTCTCGGATGAAGAAACCGCCCTTGAAGTCTTAGATCGACTACAAAATGGCGAAGAGTTTGCAGATCTCGCGGCTGAATATTCGGAGGATGAAAGCAACAAAGATCGAGGAGGAGATTTAGGCTGGTTCCCTCAAGGACAAATGGTTCAAGAATTTGAGCGAGTCGCTTTCCAACTTAATATCGGTCAAATCAGCGATCCAGTCGAGACCTCATTTGGATGGCACATCATTCAAGTTCTTGGTCGTGAATTACGTCCTTTATCACCATCCGAGCATGCTCAGTTAAGACAACAAGCATTCGATCAATGGTTGCAAGATGAACGAACCAGAGTGAATCCTCAAATCGCAGATTACTTTGAAGAAAGAATCCCAACCGAACCATCTCTACCACCCGAGCTGCAGCAATTCTGATCTTGTAATACAGTATTCATAAAAACTGTGCAAACCAAGATTTTAGTTTGCACAGTTTTCTTATATATTCATCATCAAACTACTTTTTCCAATTCATCAACTTTCAAGCTTAATATCTGACTTGTCGAATCTCGTCCCATTGTCACCCCGTAAATAATATCAGCTACCTGCACTGTTGCCCGATTATGGGTAATTAATATGAATTGTGTTTGAAGGCTTAGTTCTCTCAATAATTCACGAAATCTCCCCACATTGGCCTCGTCCAACATGGCATCAACCTCATCCAGAACACAGAATGGTGTCGGAGAAACGCGTAATAGTGCAAATACAAGTGCGACAGCAGTTAAAGATCGTTCACCTCCTGAAAGCAACGATAATCCCTGCTCACGTCGGCCTGGAAGTCGAGCTTCTATATCAATACCGGAATCGGTAAGGTCATCGGGATCGGTTAATACAAGCCTGGCAGATCCACCTCCAAATAAACGACTGAAGATCTGATGAAACTCTTCTGCGACTGCCTCATAGGTGTTACAAAATTCCTTTTCCATAATATCATCCAGCTCAGAAATCACCTGGCGAACATCATTCGCAGCATTTTGAAGATCGATCACCTGTGAGCTCAAGAACTCAAAACGATCCTGAACTTCCTTAAATTCATTCATCGATTCCGGATTGATCGGTCCAATTCTCCGCAGGAGGGCACGTTGACGCCTAAGCTGCCCTTCGGTCTCTTTTGAAAGTTCTTTCACTAAAGGAAGATCTTCAACAAATCCTTCCAGTGGCAACGGACTTGGCCCTGATACGCCTTCAAGATATTCGAAGTCAACCAAGCCAAAATCAGCTTCGATCTGTCGACGGATCGCTTCGAGTGCTTCTTCTTTGCGAACCAGATTAATCTTTGTCTGGGAGTAATATTGTTCTATCTTATTCGCATTGGTTCGTTCCTTTGATTCGAGAGCTTGTAACTGCATTAATTGATTTTCATTTGCATCGATTTCTCCCTCCACAGATACGATCAACTCCCGCATCGCTTCAACTTCTCGATTGAGCTTTGTCTCTGATTTGCGAAGATCGGCTATTTTCATCGCAAAATTTGGGATAGTCTTTTCCAATTCCTCGATTTTTTCTAAGATAGACTCGAACTTTTGGGATTCCTCGTCAAGCCCTTGTGTTCGTATAGTTAGGCGTGCTTGAGTTTCTTGCAATGCCTGCTCAATCACAGCGATTCGCGTTGTCCAATGGATCAGATCAGTCTGAATATCTTCCTGTGGCAACATCCTGAGCTGCTCATTTAGAGATTTTAGTTCTTGCGCATGTGCATGTTCCTGTTTTTTTATCTCTTCTAGCTCCAGATCGATTTCCTCAATCTCGTCTCGTTTTCCTTGTAAATCGATCCTTATTCGATCCGTTTGCTCTTCTCTCCATATTAATTCTTGACTGATCTGTTCTACAGCTCCTATTTCTTTACTATGCGCAGATTGTGCTGTTTCATACTCCTCTCTCTCTTTCAGATATCGAATTTGAATGCGTTCCTCTGCGTCTTTTAAAGTCTTCAGATTAGAATTGATTTGTTTAATTTGATCTTGTAGATCAGCAAGCTCTTTTTCTCGTTTCAACACGTTTTTCTGGATTTTCTGCTCTTCGCGCTTTTGACTAAAGCTTGCATGGGAGATCTTCGAACTTGTTCTCACAGGACCTCGCGCATAAAATACCTCCCCCTTTAAAGTTACGATCCGCCAGTCAAGAATACCATTGCTCGAGGAAGGCTTCCTGAAGATTTCTAACAACTTACTTGCCACATTTCTATCTTGAACCACAACAATTTTTCCGAGCAATAAGTTTATTACCGGTAAATAATTGTCAGATGCCGTCACAAGATCCCTTGCAATCCCATATACATTTTCATCGTCTGGCAAATCTATTTTTTCAATTAACGGAGTGATTTCTCCCAATGGTAAAATCGCTGCTCTTTCTGGAGTATTATCCAAAATATTCAATGCACTATTAATTCCAGATTTATTTTTCAATACGATCGCCTCAAGAAATTCACCTAATGCAGCCCCAATAGCCACTTCGAATTTTTCGGGCACTTCAATTATCTCTCCTAGTAATCCGTATGATCCCTCAAGACGCAGATCCTGAGCGGCTTTAATCAATAACCTGGCTCCATTAGAAAAACTTGCGTGAGTACTCTTTGCTTGTTCAAATACCTCGAGTCGCGCTTTGTATTTTGAAATTTCTGTTTCGAGATGGTTAATTTTTACTAAATATTCTTGATGCTTCTTGTTCTGCTCGAAAATCTCCTGGCGGGTTACCTGCAATTCATTTTGTGTTTGAAGATATTTTCTCTCTGCTTCCTGAACCTCGCGCGATCTTTTACCAACTCTTGATTCAGATTTTTGCAACTCTTCTCTTCCATCTGCGACTGCCCTAATTGCAGATATTTCTGCTCCCTCAAGATTAGAGATTTGGTTGAGACGTTCAGTGTTACGAGCATTCAGGTCCGCACGACGAGATATAACTTCTACATATAACCCTCTAGCGATCTCCAATTTTTTCTCTAATTCTTTTCTTTCTTTCAATCGATAATCGTATTGATCATTATATGAACGGGCATTATCTTTAGCTTCTAGTAGCTCCTCATCTAGTCTATTGATCTCTTCTTTGCCATATTGGATTTGCTCTTTCAATAACTCAATCCCCTGCTCAATTTTTGTTAAATCAACACGATAATTATCTTCTTGCTCCTGCAAGTAGCGTGCTCGCTCTTCAATAATGACTACTTCGCGGTTTATTCGTTCCTTTTTGAAATTTATTTCTTCCGATTGTCGATGAAGACTGCTAAGCTTTTCCCTAAGTTCCTGTCTTTTGATCCTCAAATTTGATACATCATTTTCAATCTGCGATCGTCTTTGTCCGGATTCTTCTAGAGTCCCTTCCAACTCCTTAGCTCGCTTTTTAACATTTGACATTTCTTCCTGAGCTTGATGCCAGTGAAATCCATACCATTGTTTTAGTAAGGATCGGAGATCAATTACAGCTTGCTCATAATCTTGAGCCCGACGAGCTTGCCGTTCAAGACTTCTCAAACGGGGACGTAGCTCTGTTAATATATCCTCAACTCTTTCTAAATTTCTATGAGTTATTTCGAGACGACGAACCGCTTCTGCCCTTCTTGTTCGATGCAACCCAATTCCAGCAGCTTCTTCAAACAGGCGTCGGCGGTCTTCAGCTCGTAAAGCTAATGCGGCATCAACAAGACCTTGACCAATAATGGTATATGTCCGCTCTGCTAAACCAGATTTAGATAATAATTCTGATACATCCTTCAAACGGACTCTTTGTCCATTGAGCAAATATTCGTTTGATCCATCCCGGTAAGCTCTCCGGGCAATTGCAACTTCTGAGTAATCGATCGGCAGCCAATTGTCGCTATTGTCAAGTATCACAGTAGCTGTAGCCATTCCAGAACGTGTTCTCACATCAGACCCGGAGAAAATCATATCCTCTGTTTTCTTTCCCCTGAGAAGGCTATATGACTGCTCCCCCAATACCCAACGCAAAGCATCAGTGATATTTGATTTCCCAGAGCCATTAGGCCCAACTATAGCAGTTACTGCACCCGGGAATTCAAAGATCGTCCGGTTTGCAAACGTTTTATATCCTTGCAATTCAAGAGATTTCAAACGTGAAATCATACAAATAATCCAAATTAATACAGTAAATTCAGCTCTTCCAAAGCTTCTTCAGCTGCGAGCTTTGCTGCTGATTGTTTGCTCCGTCCAATTCCTGAACCATATGCCGTATTACCAATATGCACTTCTACTTCGAAGCTTTTTGCATGGTCAGGTCCGAATGAACTTACCGTTTTATAATATGGCGTTCCTAACCCCTGCGATTGTGCCCATTCCTGGAGCGTGCTTTTTGGATCCTTGTCCTTATTAGAATTGATGATTTGTTGCGTTGCGGATTCCAACATTGGAGAGATGAACTCTTGGACAACATCAATGCCCTGATCAATAAATATTGCCCCGATTAATGCCTCAAATGTTGCGCACAATAATGCCGGTCTCTCTCTACCTCCACCCTCACTTTCCCCATGCCCAAGGAGCATTACCTCACCTAGATCAACCGAGTTAGCAAAACGAGCTAAGTTTTCTGTTCTAACAAGTGCAGATCTCAGGCGGGTGAGATTACCTTCAGGCATTTCTGGGAAACGGTGGTACAGCCAGGCACCAACGACAAAGTCTAACACTGCATCTCCCAGGAATTCAAGTCGTTCATTATCCTCCAAGGCTTCGGGGTGTTCATTCAAATATGAGCGATGGGTAAGTGCACGTGTGAGGATTAGAGGATCAGTGAAATCTATTCTCAGCTGTTCGGCAAATTCCTGCTGAGTGACCTGCTTAATATCACCCTGGTTATGTTCCATTGTGAATCTCTCCCCGGAACTCAGGGAACGCCAACCACCCCACCAACGTCGAGTAGCTTGCGATCCATTAGTTCCTACTAGATCGATTATCAATTCAATTTATTGATATCAGCTGTATTCTTTTACCACCAAAACTGTGTTATGTCCACCAAATCCAAACGCATTGCTGATTGCGACATGAGTATTGTGCTCTCGAGCAGTATTTGGCACATAATCTAAATCACATTCAGGATCCGGTGTCTCATAATTGATCGTAGGTGGTAAGACATTTTCCCGTATCGCGTACACACACATGATAGCCTCTAAGGCTCCTGTCGCGCCGATCAAATGGCCGGTCATCGATTTTGTTGATGATATTGGTATCTGATATGCCAGATCCTTAAATGCCAGTTTTATCGCCTTTGTTTCAGAGACATCGTTTAATTGTGTTGCAGTTCCATGCGCATTAATATAACTAACCTCATCATAATTTATTTGTGCTATCTCAAGTGCTTGTCGCATGGCTTGTGCTCCACCGGTACCATTTTCTAATGGGGCGGTTATATGATAAGCATCCGCAGAGCCAGCGTATCCAGCTAATTCTGCCAATATATTTGCCCCGCGTTCTTTGGCAGATTTCTCACTTTCCAATACAAGGATAGCAGCTCCTTCCCCCATAACAAAACCATCACGATTCAAATCAAAAGGCTTTGGAACAGAATTTGATGCCGGATTTTTCTTGGATAATGCTCCGATTTTATCGAAAGCCGCCAATCCCAACTGGGTAATCGTGGCATCGCTCCCACCTGTCACCACAACATCGACAACACCAGCTCTTAATAATGTCCAAGCCACACCGATCCCATCTGCCCCAGAAGCACAGGCTGAAGCCACGCTAAAATTTGGACCTGTAAATTCATTGTTAATAGCGATCAATCCAGAGGCGCCATTTGACATTAATTTTGGAATGAAGAATGGACTTATTCTTCTAGGTCCATCAACAGTTAACGCAGTCATTCCTTCTTCAAAAGCCCGCATTCCTCCTATTGCAGACGAGATAATCACACCAATCCGAGAGAAATCCATTTTGGTTGATAGCAATCCGGCCTGCCCAATAGCTTCTTGTGATGCTGCTAATGCCAGATGTTGATACCTGTCCATGCGTCGTAACTCTTTTGCCGGAATGTGATTGACAGGATCGAAGTTCTTCACCTCACATGCGGCTTGAACTGCCAAATCACTAGCGTCAAATTGGGTTATTGGACCAACCCCAGAAAAACCATTAACTGCATTATTCCAAGTTTCGCTTACAGATAAACCGATCGGATTTACAGTCCCTAAACCTGTTACAACCACCTTATCTGACATTATTCCTCCACTGCAACTAACAAATGGCCTCGTTGTTCATTGAAAAATGGTAATACAAAATATTAATCTTGATCGAATTTAAAACCTGATCCTGTCAATACTAAAACTATCGGTTCGGGTAATTCGTCCATCGAATCAAGCAAAGCCGGCAATACGACCGCGGAAGTTGGCTCCACATAAAATCCCCGTATTGCTAATTGATCACGAGCTGGTAGAATTTCTTCCTCACTGACAACTGAGAAGAATCCCTGGCTCTTCATCACTGTTTTTAATACCTGATCCCCTCGAACTGGTTTGCGGATGCGAATTCCTTCTGCTATGGTTTCACCTTCATGTATTGCTTCCAATGCATCTTCACCATATGTGGCAACAGTCCAAAGTGGAGCGCAAGCCTGCACCTGAACACCGATGAATCGAGGCATTTGGGAGATCATTTCAGCATCAATCATTGCTTGAAACCCCCGAGCCATACCCAACAATAAGCTCCCTTGGCCGACAGGGGAGATCACTGTTCCCGGATGTTTTCCAAGCTGCGAAACTATTTCATAAGCAACTGTTGCATACCCTGCTAACAAATGAGGTAGATAAACATGACTAGCGTAAAAAGTTCCTGAATCTGCTTCCCGCTTAACTGCTTCTGAAGCGTTTGACCGAGGTCCTGGGACCAGCTCCAAATCAATCCCGTAAGCTTCAATTTGCTTCCGCTTGGGACCTGAAGCAGATTCCGGGATATACACCTTTCCGAGAATATTTGCCCTCGCAGCATAAGCCGCAAATGAAGCACCAGCATTACCCGAAGAATCTTCAACAGCAGATTTGATGCCAAGCCATTGCATATAGCTTACCAAGACAGAAGTTCCCCGATCTTTATACGAACCAGTTGGATTTAGATACTCCAATTTGAAAGCAACCTCTTTACCGTGGATCTCATCCAAAACTAAAGGTGTATTACCTTCACCTAAACTAACCGGGATTAGCGCCTCTGGGAGCCCAAATGACTCTTGATAACGCCATATCCCCGGTTGGTCTCTATCAATTAATTTCTCATCAAATACAAAAGGATGTGCGAAATCAAGAATTCCACCACAATTTGGGCAGTTATATCGCAACTCTAGAGCCCCGAGAAGTTGACCACAGTTTGTGCAAACGATATCCAAGACCAAATTACCTATTCTCCAGCTTTTGGATAATAATCACCTTCGATCCATTTCTCACCATCAGGCCCAGCTTCCATCTTCCAAATTGGCACAATTTCCTTCAATCGATCTATACCATATCTTGCAGCTTCAAAAGCTCCACTATCTCGGTGAGGTGCACTACAAGCGATCAACACTGTCGGAGTCCCGACAAATAATCGACCTATCCGTTGAACAATCGCAATACCTTCAACATCTGTCCATCGCTCCCATATTTCTTGGGCTACCTGATACATTTTGGTTTCCGCCATCTCTTGATATGCCTCATATTCGAGGTATTCCGTATCGAATGGATCACCCCGCAGAGTAGTCCCCCTAACTATCCCAGTAAATATACAAACAGCACCGGAGGTATCTGTAGTGATTACCTTGATCAGTTCGTTTAGCTCAATCTCCTCCTCCTGGATCGAAAAATATGAAGGTCGATTGTTCCCAGATTTGTTTTGCATACCGCCACTAACCGGTGGAAACAAGGCAATTTCCGCTCCCTCCGGAATGATTTCGTCATCAAAAGCAAACTCCTTATTAATCGAGATAATTGTTGATTCCAATGCGGGAGCTAAATCAGGCAATTCGTTAATTATAAGCTCCTTAAACTGCGCCACTGAAGTTTCATCAGGAACATCCATCTGAATTTTTTTCTTACCAGCTCGTTCGCGCAGATTTGCAAAAAACAATACAGTAATTTGTGACATCATCACCAACCTGAAACTTGGTTACTCAACGATTTAATCTGATTTCACTCATTAAATATATCCCCACTTTGACCACCATGCTTTTCGATCAAACGAATATTTTGAATATGCATGGTTTTCTCAACTGATTTTGACATATCATAGATAGTTAGCGCTGCTACGGAGACAGCTGTGAGCGCTTCCATCTCTACCCCGGTCTTCCCCACGGATTTAACAGTTGCAACGATCAGGTATCCTGGTAAACCTTTATCTGGTTGAATATCAACCTCAATTTGGGTTAGAGGCAATGGATGGCAAAGTGGAATCAGTGTAGAGGTTTGTTTTGCTGCCATCACCCCTGCTAGTTGTGCAACACTTAGAACATCGCCCTTTTTCATTTCACCGGCATTGATCAATTCTAAAGTCTCTTCTCGCATAATTATTTCTCCCTTGGCAACTGCCATGCGGGTGGTATCTGGCTTTCCACTCACATCCACCATGCGAGCTCGACCGGTTGTATCAACGTGTGATAGTTTGGGGCTCATTTGAGCGAATTATAGCATCTTACACACAATTTATCCTGATTGATTGATTTCTCTTCAAAATCACCGAATTTAATCACCTAGAAGCCATTTCTAGATAGGCCGCTAATATTCAGAGCATTTTATATGGATTATTGGGTGCGGAATGACGGAATCATTGGTATGCATGTGCATGATATAATATGCTGCCATGAATGATACAATCAGTAAATGGAGAAAAGGTTTAGCAAAAACTAGTCAAGCAACATTTGGCCAGATTGCATCGCTGCTTGGTGTATCGGAAATAAACGATCAAACATACGAAAATCTTGAAGCGCTTCTTATCAAGGCAGACTTAGGAATTGAAACTAGCGAGGCCTTGTTAGAGGTTATTTGGGAGCGAGAACAAAAAGAAGGCCTCAGAAAAACTTCCCAATTAAACGAAGTACTGAGAGATGAGCTGCGTAACCGGTTGGATACCCCTCTGCCTCTCAACATTAATTCCTCTCCAACAATTATTCTTATTGTTGGTGTAAATGGATCAGGCAAGACCACCACCATTGCAAAATTAGGTAAACGATTTACAGATCAAGAGAAGAAAGTAATATTTGGAGCAGCTGATACTTTTCGCGCTGCCGCCGTGGATCAACTACAAGTTTGGGCTGATCGATTAGATATTCCAATTATTGCTGGCCAACCAGACGGAGATCCTGGGGCAGTTGCGTATGATACTGTCCAGGCAGCCGTTGCTCGCCAATATGATATTGCTATCATCGATACGGCTGGTCGTCTTCATACGCGGTTCAATCTAATGGAAGAGCTCAAGAAGGTACATCGGGTCGTTGGAAAAGCATTACCTGGAGCCCCACATGATGTATGGTTAGTAATGGATGCGACTACGGGTCAAAATGCGTTACAACAGGCAAAAGCGTTCAAAGAAGCTGTTAAAGTTACCGGTATTATCCTCGCAAAGCTTGATTCATCAGCCAGAGGAGGTATGGCATTCGCCATCCAAAGTGATTTGAAAATACCAATAATATTTGCAGGTTTGGGTGAATCGCCGGACGATTTACAACCATTCGATCCTGACCAATTTGTGGATGGTATTTTGGCGATTTAGGAGAAATAGAAATGCAAGAATTAATCGATCGATTAATAACTATTCAAGAAACATTCGACCATCTATTGGAGCGTCTTTGACTTACCTGCAAAGGAAAGTCGCCTAGAAGCACTACAGAAGAAAGCTGAGGAACCAGACTTATGGCAGGATCCGGAAAACGCCCAGCGATTAATGAAAGATATCTCTTCACTAAAAGAGGAAGTCAGTGATTGGCAAAACTTGCGCCAATCTATCCATGACACTATGGAATTGGCTCAATTAAAAGATGAAAGTATTTTCTCAGAATTAGAAGAGGAGACAATATCAATCGAGGCTGAGGTGGCCAGGCGTGAATTCGAAGCCAAGCTATCAGGCCAATATGATCGCGGAGATGCCATACTTGCTATCCACGCAGGTGCGGGAGGGACCGACTCCCAGGATTGGGCTGAAATGTTGCAACGCATGTACTTGCGCTGGACGGAAAATCAAGGATATCAAACTGATATACTCGATCTCACTCCTGGTGAAGAAGCAGGGATAAAGAGCATCACTATTGCTGTCAATGGTCGTTATGCATATGGATACTTGCGTTCAGAGAAAGGCGTTCATCGTTTAGTTAGACTGTCACCATTTGATTCTGCTCACCGCCGCCACACCTCCTTCGCCCAAGTTGAAATCCTCCCCCAAGTTGAGGAAGAATCTCAAGTGAAAATCAATCCAGACGACTTACGGATTGATGTATTCCGTTCATCTAGCGCCGGTGGACAAAACGTCCAGAAGAATTCAACCGCAATTCGGATCACCCATCTCCCGACTGGCATTGTAGTCAGCTGCCAAAATGAACGTTCCCAGTTACAAAACCGACAGAACGCGATGCGTGTATTACGCTCTCGGCTATTAGAAAAAAAACAACAGGAACAGGAAGAAAAGATCGCCCAACTTCGCGGTGAATATCAAAAAGCAGAATGGGGCAGCCAGATTCGGTCGTATGTCCTTCACCCTTACCAGATGGTGAAAGATCACCGTACCAGCTTCGAAACAGGCAACACACAAGCAGTTCTCGATGGTGATCTCGATGATTTTATTGAAGCGTATTTACGAAGCAATGTAGGATCAAATTAGGCTTGACATCTAAGTTCGGGACACGTATAATCCAAATTGCCTGCCCACAGGGCAGGCGTTATTATGAGTTCAACAATTTTTAGGAGAGTTCGTTCATGCCCCCGCTACCAAAAAAGAAACATTCCTCAGGTCGTAGAGATCGCCGCCGTGCGCATCATGCGCTGAAAACTAGAAATTTAGTTCAGTGTTCAAATTGTGGTGAACCTCGTTTACCACACCACGTTTGCCTCAATTGCGGTCATTATCAAGGCCGAGAAATAATCGAAGTTGAAGAAGAATAATCAAACTTGACGGGTCGTTATTATTAACGGCCCGTTTATCTTTTTTGCAGATACGAATGAACCTTAATGGAGAACGAATCGCTTTCTTGTTTCCTGGTCAGGGCTCACAATCAGTTGGGATGGGGAAAGAGCTGGCCGCAGCATATCCTAAGGCAGATGAAATATATCAAGAAGCTGATGGAATTTTGGATCTTTCCCTCTCAAAGATCGCTTGGGACGGTCCTGAGCATGAGTTGAACGATACCGTCAATACCCAACCTGCCTTATTCGTGCATTCAATCGCAGCACTGAAAATCATCCAAGAAGTTTATCCAAACCTGCAACCCGATTTTGTTGCTGGGCATTCGATGGGAGAGTTGAGTGCATTGGTAGCTGCTGGAGCATTGCAGTTCAAAGAGGGTTTGCAGCTGGTCCGTGAGCGTGGGATCTTGATGAAAGAAGCTGGTGAAAAATCCCCAGGCGGAATGGCGGCCATTATCGGACTTGACATCACTGAAATTGAAGTGATTTGCTCCACTGCCAGTTCAGAGGATGAGATCGTCCAAGTTGCCAATGACAATTGCCCAGGACAGGTGGTCATTTCTGGATCAGCACTGGCGTTAGATCGTGCGATGGAACTTGCTCAAGAAGCGGGAGCTCGGCGTGTTGTTCGCTTGGCAGTAAGTATCGCTGCACATTCCCCCTTGATGGGTCATGCTCAAGATAGATTTAATCAGGCAGTAGATGCAGTTTCCTTTACTGATCCAATAATCCCGATCATCGGAAATGTGAAAGCACAACCAATTAATTTAGTAGACGATATCCGTATCGATTTACAAGCACAATTGAATTCTCGCGTCCGCTGGACAGAGTCGATCCAATATATGCGAGCTCAAGGAATTTCGACGTTCCTGGAGATTGGAAACAACTCCGTGCTGACTGGTCTGCTCAAACGCATTGATCGTAAAGCAGTTGGATTCTCGGTTGGGAATCCAGAAGATCTTGCTAAATTTACCTCCATCTAAAATCAAAGAATTCTTGAATTTGATCTTACCGATACAGGGATAAAAGACCTGGTTACGGTATAATTACCAAAATTCCAATTACAGGAGTACACAATGTCCCTGCCCCCATCCCTTTCCCTGGAAGGCAGAATTGCGGTTGTAAGTGGTGCATCGCGGGGAATTGGTCGCGCAATTGCCACCGAATTATCCCAGAGAGGTGCCGCTGTCATCGTCAATTATCTTAAATCTGCTGATGATGCCGCTGAGATTGTATCTCAGATAAATGAAAGTGGTGGTAAGGCCGAGGTATTCCAAGCGGATGTTTCAAAATTTGATCAAGCTCAAGCTTTGATCAAATTCGCAATCGACACATATGATGGACTCGATATCCTGGTTAATAATGCAGGTATAACACGCGATAAATTGATCATGATGATGACGGAAGAAGATTGGGATATCGTTCAAGATACTAATCTGAAAAGCACATTCAATTGTTCAAAAGCAGCTGTTCGCCATATGATGCGCAAACGCTTTGGCAGGATCATAAACATCACATCGGTTGCGGGTCAAATGGGGAATCCAGGACAAACGAATTATTCAGCTTCTAAAGCGGGGCAGATTGGTTTTACAAAAGCCCTAGCGCGTGAAGTCGCTTCCCGTAAGATTACAGTTAATGCGATAGCAGCTGGCTATGTCGAGACAGATATATGGGCAGGCGTTCCTGATGACGCCCGTGAAGCGATCTTGTCAATGATCCCGATTGGCCGCAAAGGTGAACCCGTTGAGATTGCCTATACCGTCGCATACCTTGCATCAGAACAAGCATCATATATCACTGGGCAAATTATCGGCATAGATGGCGGGATGACGATGATGTAGTAAGAATATAATTGGAGCAGAATGTCTGAGACAACCTTAACACCCGGAAAAACAACCATATCAATAGATGTGATCTTGACCATTGCTCGTTTGACAACCTTAAGTGTTCCTGGTGTCAGCAGGATGAGTCGAGTCCCTACCCGGCGATTTAAATCGATGCTTTTTCATCGCCAGGATGAGGATGGCGTGCATATTGAAGTCGAGGAAGATACTGTTTATGCAGAGATCTTTGTAATCCTCGAATCTGAAATCAACATTCGCGAAGTCGGTCGCAATATTCAAGCCGCAGTTGCCAGAGCTATCACAGACATGATTGGTATGCAAGTGGGCCTAATCAACATTCATGTTGATGATATCGATTACCCAGAGGTGCTTGAGGCCGCTGTAAATTAATGAAAGCACGAACCAGGGCGAGATCAGTTGCCCTGCAGGCACTTTACGAAATTGATCTAGTAAATCACCTTCCAATGTCGGTGATTCAATTTCGCTTAGCAGAAGAGTCTCTGGATGAAAAAATGGCCGAATTTGCCAGGCAAATCGTCCATGAGGTTTGGCCAATAATTGGAGAGCTGGATCAATTCATTGCTGAACATGCTCCAGAATGGCCACTCGACCAAGTAGCCATTATCGACCGCAATATCATTCGAATTGCACTCTGGGAGTTTGCAGTTAGTGATAATATCCCCATAAAAGTAGCTATTAATGAAGCTGTAGAACTGGCTAAAAAATTTGGTTCTGATAGCTCTCCTCGTTTTGTAAATGGTGTATTAGGTAGCCTGGCTTCCCGTCAAAATGAGATCCGCCAATCTTTGAAGCATTTACAGAGGCCAGCATAAAAAGATTATGGATATCCTTGGTATAGGTCCATTAGAATTAATATTTATCTTGATCATTGCCTTAATCGTGCTTGGACCCAAAGATATGGTTAAAGCTGGGCGAACGCTTGGAAAATTCTTACGCCAGGTTGTCACTTCACCTACCTGGCGCGCAGTAACTCGTACATCTTCTGAATTACGCACCCTGCCAAATAAACTTATCCGTGATGCTGGATTAGAAGATGACTTCAGGGAGATAGAAAATGCAACTAAGAAAGCCGTTCCAACTAACCTGACCTCAGATCTTGAGCAATGGCAGCAAGATATCAATCCATGGACATCACCTCCTCCGAAGGACACGGACACCAAGGAAATTGAAAATTCGGAAGAAAATTCAATAGCACCCGTAAATAAATCTGAAGAAGAACAAAATTAATTTATGCGAAATTTGCTGCGTGGAATCCGGTATTTTCTCCTGCTGCCGTTCCGGTGGGTGCAGACCATTTTTCGTGAAGTAAAGGAATTCCTTTCCGAGGAACCTGAAGACACCCCCCTTGGCGACTCACTCGAAAAAGCGATCAATAATCCTGAAAGTTTATTTGCCCATCTTGGCGCACTTAGAAAACACCTTCTTAGGGCAGTTCTTGTTCTGGGTTTGGCCACAATCATTGCCTTTGCCTTTGCATCCCAAATAATCGATCTTCTTGCATATCCTGTTGGAGGGATATCCGCCTTGGTGGCGATCGATCCAACTGAACCAATCGGTACTTTCATGAGGGTAGCGATACTCACTGGTTTCGCATTCGCATTACCCTATATCATTCTTGAACTCTGGTTATTCATTGCCCCAGGGCTCAGTCGAGCTTCACGCATCTTTGGACTGTATGCCATCCCTGTCGCAGTCATTTTTTTTATCGGTGGTATGGCATTTGCATTTTTTATTCTATTACCCACTGCCATCCCATTCCTTGTGAATTTTGGGGGTATTACCAGTCAAATTCGACCATCATCCTACATCCGGTTTGTGACCGCAATTATGTTTTGGATTGGGATTGCATTTCAGTTTCCTCTGATCATCTATGTTTTAGCTCGTGTTGGCCTTGTACGATCCAAGGTATTGCTCGACCAGTGGCGGATTGCGATTGTCATCATTGCTGTATTGTCTGCAGCAATAACTCCAACTATCGATCCAGTAAATATGGCTCTAGTAATGGGACCAATGATCGTACTTTATTTTCTCGGAATTTTCCTCGCGAAAGTAGCTGAACGAGGTCGACCAAGAGAAATTAGTGAGAGCGAGACTTCACCAGACTCGGTATCTCAAACCTCTTGATTTCATTATGACCGTCTTTAATGGAGGCGAAATGCGTGCACGGCGCGCTTTACTCTACACACCTGGAGACGATCTACATAAAATAAAAAAAGCAATTACACTCGGTGTGGATTGTATCTGTCTGGATTTGGAAGACGGCGTCGCCATGAATCAGAAGGAATCTGCCAGAGAAACGGTTGCTGAAGTATTAAAATCCTACGAGTTCGGCAGATCGGAACGCTTAGTAAGAATCAATCCTGTAGGCTCTGGATTAGAAACTGAAGATCTTACAGCTATCTTGCCATCCAAACCAGATGGGATCGTTTTGCCAAAGGTAACCGGGATAGAACATATCAAATGGCTCGAGCAACAAATCTCTTCTCAAGAAAAGCGAAAAAATTGGTCTAAAGACAGCATCGTGATCTTCGCTATCATAGAGACCGCTTTAGCTGTTGTTAATCTTAGGGAAATCGTCGCCTCGGATCTCAGCCTGAAAGTTCTTGTATTTGGTGCAGAGGATCTAGCTGCCGAAGTCGGTTCCCAGCGATCCATTTCTGCTTGGGAAGTATTCTATGCCAGAAGCGCCGTTGTTACTCATGCCGCTGCATTTGGCCTTCAAGCAATCGATATGGTTTATATCGATTTCACCGATTCAACAGGACTGCGAACCCAAGCATATCAGGGTTTGCATTTAGGATTTGATGGAAAACAAATTATTCACCCAGATCAGGTTAATATTGTCCAAGAAATTTTCACGCCCGATAAAGATGCCATCGCTAAAGCTTATAAAATCCTGGCGGCATATGCTGATAATCAAGAAGCTGGACGAGGTGCTTTTTCGATGGATGGAACAATGATCGATACCCCTGTAGTTAAATCCGCGCAGAAGGTAATTGACCGCGCCCGGGCTGCTGGGAGAATTTAGCGAATGAAACTTGATTCCATATGACGAACTTCAGTTTTAGGAGGCAATAAATGAGTGATCGTGTAGCAATTATCGGCATTGGTTGGTCAGGATTTCGTCCTATCTCGCCAGAGTTATCCTATAAAGAACTAATGTATGAAGCTGCTTCTCGAGCATACAATGATGCTGGAGTGGATCCAAGGAAAGATGTTGAGAGCTTTATTACGGTCGCAGAAGATTTTCATGAGGGCACAAGCATTTTCGATGAATATACTCCCGACCAATTGGGAGCAGTCCTCAAACCCATGCACACAATTACCGGGGATGGTTTACATGGCCTGGCAACAGCTTACATGCTTGTGAAAACAGGACAATTCTCAATCGTTGCTGTTGAAGGCCATAGCAAAGCCTCGAACATCCTTACTTTATCTGGTGTTACTGCTTATGCCCAAGATCCGGTTCTTAATCGGCCTTTGCGCCTCAATACGCAATTTGTGGCTGGCATGGAGATGAATCGATACCTCCATGATACAGGGACAACAGCTCAACAATGTGCAGAGGTCGTAGTCAAGAATAGAAGAAATGCACTTCATAACCCTTCTGCCCCTTATGGTGCTGATCTATCCATTGGTGATGTACTTTCCGGACCTCCATTAGCATGGCCGCTCGGAACCCAAGAAACAGCAGAACATTCAGATGGTGCCATAGCCTTTATTCTCGCTTCTGAAGAGAAAGCGCTGTACTTATCTGATTTTCCGATTTGGGTATTAGGCATTGGTTGGAGTAATGATTCTCCAAGTCTGGAGAACCGCAATTGGGGAGTATCAAATTCAACAAAAGATGCTGCCTTTATGGCCTACCGACAAGCTGGAATAGCGAGCCCCTACCAGGCAGTTGATTTCGCTGAAGTTGATGATATATACGCATTCAAAGAACTTCAGGTACTTGAATCACTAGGATTTTTCAGACCTGGTGAAGCAGGCCCTGCCACGCAGGAAGGTCTCACTCAAAAGGAAGGTGCCTTTCCAGTTAACGTATCTGGGGGCAGTCTTGGTATCGGTAATTTACTGGATGCTAACGGCTTGGTACGAGCTTTAGAGATCATCCTGCAGCTGCGTGGTGAGGCAGGACCTCGCCAGCTAGAGGATGTCAGTATTGGACTCGCCCAATCCTGGCGGGGAATTCCCACCGCCAGTGATGCGGTCGCGATATTCAGTAATTGAGGAGGTGGATGGATGTCTATGCGTAAAGTGGCAATCGTTGGAGCAGGTATGACGAAGTTCGTCCGAAGGGCATTGGAAACTGGCAAAGAGCTCTCCTGGCAAGCCACAAGACAAGCTTTAGATTCATGTGATCTAACCATGGATGATATTGAAGCTGTTTGTCTTGGAACAGCTCCAGATGCGTTTGATGGTGTTCACATGAAAGGAGAATACTTGAGTGATGGCGCAGGTGCTTGGCGAAAGCCTTATATGAGATCCTATGTTGGTGGTGGAACGGGTGTCTTCGTCCCGATCCAAGGTTGGTACCATGTCGCCTCTGGTTTATTTGATGTGGTGTTGGTTGTTGCGGAAGAAAAAATGTCTAGTTATTACCCTCATGCCCAGGCAGCTTTCTTGACCATTTTCGATCACACCACTGAACGCCCGCTAAAACCAAATCTCTTGTGGATTTTCGCTCTTGAGATGAATCGTTATATGCAAACCTATGGCATATCCAAATCGGATATCGCGCGTGTTGCAGTTAAGAATAAACGTAATGCTGCTGATCATCCTAGCGCATTACTCGGCGATGCAGAGATAACTGTAGATGATGTGCTAAACTCCGAGACCCTAGCCTGGCCAGTTAACCGCTTGGATGTCAGCCCGGTTTCAGATGGCGCTGTAGCAATTGTGCTTGCTGCCGAACACGTCGCCAAACGCATTACAGACAAACCGGTATGGATCGAAGGTGTTGGTTGGAATCTTGACACAGCATACTGGACTAACCGGGATTTGGCTTACCCCCGTTATGTGGAATATGCTGCCCGTATGGCATATGACATGGCAGGGATTAAAGAACCAAGAAAGCAGATACACATCGTTGAACCATACGATCCTTTTGATTATAAGGAGCTTCATCATCTTGAAGGTTTATTGTTAGCTGATCGGGGACAGGCCCCACAACTGGTTGCCGATGGAATCACCCACCGTGATGGTGATATGCCAGTCTGCCCTTCAGGTGGATTACTTGGTGTGGGAAATCCAATTGCTGCAGCCGGCCTAATGAAAGTAGCTGAGCTTTTCTGGCAGCTGCGCGAAGAGGCTGGTGCTCGTCAGGTTCCAGGTCAACCTAAGCGAGGTCTCGCTCAAGCCTGGGGTGATCTAATGCAGGTTGGTACAGTTGTTATCGTCGGACGATAAGGAGGATCTAATGTCAAGTGATTATCCTGGAACATCATTAAGTGAAAAAGAAATTCAAGATGGTACTGTTCTTTCTGTCCAAGATAAATTGCTGGGAAATTTCGCCTGGGACACAGGAATCGCTATTGGTAAATATTTGGCTGGCTTTAAAGATGGGGTGATTCTCGGTTCGTATTGTACTCAGTGTAGGAAGACAGTCGTTCCTCCAAGAAATGTTTGCGAATGGTGCTACCGCCCAATGTCAGAATATATACCACTTGGTGATACAGGTGTGGTAAACACATTTTCCTTGTGTTATGTAACATGGGATGTCAAACGAATAAAAGATCCGGAGGTACCTGCGGTCATTGATTTGGATGGTGCCTCCCCTCTGCATGGTATCATGCACAAATTGGGTGATGTTCAACCTGATCAAGTAAAAATTGGTATGAAGGTACAAGCGGTTTGGAAACCTGCTGCAGAACGTGAAGGCGCAATTACTGATATCCTTTACTTCAAACCCATCGAGGAGTAAGAGAATGACATTATTGAGACGTGATCCTTCTGCACCCCAGAATTGGCAAGGCGAAATGCCTATCGCGAACCGATACACATACGGTATTGCTGGAGAGCGCTTTTTTAGAGCCATCCAGGAAGAGGGTCGCATCATGGGAACTTATTGCTCAAATTGCGACCACACGTATGTACCGGCGGCAGCTTTTTGCGAAAGGTGTATGAATCAGCTCGATGAATGGGTGGATGTGGGTACCACCGGAGAAGTGGTCACCTTCACCCACTTATATATAAACATGGATGATTCCCCCAAAGATAAGCCTGAAACAGTTGCTTTCATTAGATTGGGAGATGGGGGTTTAATCCACAGATTAGTTGTTGACAATCCCTCAAATCTTACGATCGGTATGCAAGCGGAAATCGTCTTTAAACCGCTGGATGAGAGAAAAGGATCCATTCTCGATATCGATTATTTTCAGTTGATTTCTGAAGAACAGAACTAAACAAATCATATCCGCCTACTGCCGAACAACAAAACTCACCTTTCGACAACTCTGTCCTGGATATGCAGCATTCTGGTTTAGGAAAGATGATTTCTTCTTATGAGGGACGAGGAATTGGAATTCGTGCCTGGATACTTATTCTTATCCCAGCTGCAACTGGTATCTTTTTCTTTCTACTCTATGGCATGCTACTTGCATGGGAGTATTATCTGAAATACGGCCCTGCTTCGGCCATGTATATTGCCAGACCTTGGTATGTTGCGGCACTTATTCTGCTAGTTCTATCCCTCCCATATTTTTTATTTCGCCTTTCATGTTCTCTGAGAAGAATCGATATTTTCGAAAATGCCATGATTTATCGTAATTCTCTATTACGCCGCAGACTTTATTATTGGTCAGACATAAAAGGCATAACTTCATTTGCGACTACGATAACTTTAATTAAAAAACAAATTCGAACAGAACCAAGTGCAATCATTTACCCGAATACCGGAAAGCCAATAAAATTAACTAAGAGATTTGAAAATATCCCTCTCCTCGTTGAAGAAATTAAATCAATGTTTTACCCACAAATCTGGCCAAAGATTAAATCAAGTTTTCTCGCAGGGAGTACACTCGACTTAGGACGAATATCATTGTCAAATAATTATTTATTCTTCTCCAATATAAAAATTCCATGGCAGTCAATTAATCAGATCAAAGTTGAGTCTGGAAACGTTGTGATCGAATTGCACGATAAAAATATTTACCGGATACCTGTTTCAGAGATTCAAAACCTTGAATTCTTTTTTCAGCTTATTGATTGGGGGATTCGCATATGACAAATCGCTATTCTGATCAGCGATCCAATACTAATATTTTGAAATCTCATCCCAACCAGTTAATTCACCAAAAGGGAAAGATTCTCGTTATTATATTCTTTGTAATGGTCATATTAAGCTTAGCATGCAGCACAACAGTACCTCCTCTCTTCTCAACACAGACACCTCAACCCACTCCTACAATCCAAACACGAGAATTAGAGCCTCTAGCAGCTGTGACTTTCCAGGTTGAAATCCCTCCATATTCTCCATCAGATCAACCGATTTTATTGAGTATTCTGGATGAAGTAACCGGGCTGGCTCTCAATATCAGCCGGTATGAAATGCAGAAAATTGATGATCACATATATTCGATCACGCACCCATTTCCTGTTGGTGCCAATATTAAATATCGCTATGCCCGGCAAGATGTTTATATTGCAGAGGAACATACCACAGATGGCCGTCCTGTTCGTTATCGTATCTTCCGCGTCGATGGACCTGGAACAGTTCGAGATATCGTCAGCACATGGAGTGATCAATCATACCTTGGTCTGACAGGCCGAATAATGGGTACGGTTACAGACAGCAGCAACAATCCGATCCCTAATATATTAGTAACAGCTGGTGGCGCGCAAACGGTCACTACTTCAAATGGTAGTTTCCTTGTGGAAGGTTTACCTCCTGGGGAACATAATCTTGTATTGTATGCATTCGATGGGTCCTTCCAGACATTTCAACAGGGAGCTGTTATCGCGATTGAGTCAACCACACCAGCGAAAGTGATAATGGTTGAGGCACCCTTAGTCAAAGTAACTTTCACAGTATCTGTACCTGATGGAACATTGCCTGCAGTTCCAATCCGGCTGGCAGGAAATCTCGAACAATTGGGAAACACCTTTGCCGATCTTTCAGGCGGGATGAATACGCTGGCATCTCGCATGCCAACTCTTACTGCAATTTCGGATGACCTATATTCACTGGAAGCTGAACTCCCGTCAGGAGCATATGTTGAATATAAATACACATTAGGGGATGGTTTTTGGAACGCTGAACACACTTCTGGTGGGGATTTCAAAATCAGGACAATGACCGTTCCAGACACAGACATCCAGATCAAAGATCGCATTGATAACTGGGGGGACTTATCGGAGGTTGGACCAATCCTATTTGATCTTAATGTCCCATCTAACACTCCAGAATTTGATTACGTTTCTATCCAGTTTAATCCTTTCGGCTGGACGGAGCCGATCCCGATGTGGAAACTGGGGGAAAATCATTGGGTGTACATGTTGTACAGCCCGATCGCGAATCAGGAGAATTTCACCTATCGATACTGTAGAAATGACCAGTGCGGTCGTGCTGATGATGAAGCGACTCCCGGTGATGATTCACCAGGGCGAAGCTTGAGCATTTTAGAGGGTATGCAATCGGTTGAGGACACGGTTGATGCCTGGTTCTGGTTCAAACCAGAATCCGCCCCAGGCACCCAGGAGGATACTGATAAATCTGCCAGGGATCAAAACTTCATTACCGGCGTTGAGATACAGTCTTATTTTCATCCTTCTTTGATCCCTCGCTCACCCGTTGCCCTGAAGGAAATTGAATCTTTGGGATCGAGATGGGTCTTTCTCACCCCAAGCTGGACGTATACTCGACAAAATCCACCAGTACTAGAACCTGTTACCGGTCAAGATCCAACTTGGTCGGAAGTGAGCACCATTGCCAGAAAGGCGCAATCATTCGAGTTGGATGTCTCTCTCAATCCTGGTCCAAGATTTCCCACAGAAACTGACTCTTGGTGGTCTAGTTCTGAACGAGACTTTGCCTGGTGGAATGTTTGGTTCGAACGCTACCAAAATTTTATACTTCATTTTGCCGATATGGCTCAATCGGAAGATATTGAAGGACTGGTAATCGGGGGAGAGTGGGTATCACCCGCACTCCCAGATGGGAAATTGTCTGATGGCGAACCTTCAGGTGTGCCTGCGGATGCCGAGAGTCGCTGGCGAAAATTAATCGCAACTGTTAGAGAACATTACGATGGCACATTATTTTGGGCGTTACCATCTTCAGAAAGCGGCATCGATCCCCCCATATTCATTGAAGACCTGGATCATGTCTATCTTCTCTGGTCGCTACCCCTCACCAATCAGTCAGAACCGGCTATCGAGCAATTACGAGATACAGCTTTCCAATATCTGGACAGTGAGGTTTTTCCCGTTCAACTCAACTTAGAGATGCCTTTCACATTGGCTGTCGCATATCCATCCGCTGCAGGGGCACTTCAAGGATGTATTTCAATCACTGACGAAATCGGGGAAAAGAGCTGCCTCGATTCTAAATTCCTTGAACCCCCTTATCCTGATACCCAGTATGTTTCCCGTGATCAAAAAGCTCAAGAGCAGGCGTACAGTGCCCTGCTCATGGCTTTTGATGAACACAAATGGCTCGATGGGTTTGTTACCCGGGGTTATTACTCACCTGCGGAGTTAAATGACAAATCCACCTCAGTCCATGGTAAACCCGCACAAACTATTCTTCGAGTTTGGTTTAATCAATTCACATATCAACAACTCGAAGAAGAATAGTTACATTCTATTATCTCAATTCCGCACTGTTGAGCATCTTGAATAAATAGTAAATTTCAATCCCCTCAAGATTTTTAGCAGTTTTCGTCATCGGTGAACAAAACATGGATTGTGGTATAATCTTCACGCCATGGATTCGGATCTAACATCGCTGGAACCGCCACCTGAATCAGAATTCGATCCAGGGATAGCTACAAATCAGCAGGAAGAAATCCGCCAACGACAAGCAATAATCGTTGGTGTGATCATTGGGGTGGTTATTCTTCTCGCGTTGCTAATTACCGGGATTGTTCTACTTGCTTCTCCTGGGACCGATGCGGAAAGGGTGAGAGACATCATGATCATATTCATGGCTCTCGCTTTCCTCTTCTTGAGTATCTCGATGCTGGTATTAATCGTCCAGCTAGCAACTTTGATCAATCTTCTGCAAAATGAGATCATACCGATTGTCGAATCAACGAGTGAAACTGCCAATACATTGCGAGGTACGGCTGTCTTCATGAGCGACAACTTAACCGAACCGGTTATTAAACTCAATCAGTACCTAGCCGGCTTTGCGAAACTATTTGAACTGATTGGTTTATCACGTAAACGCTGATAAAATTAAATAAAAAGGGAAATCAGAAAGGAGAACTAAAATGGCTGATAATAATGGAGATTTGGGATCTTTCTTGGCGGGATTCATGATTGGTGGCTTGATCGGCGCTGGGGTAGCGCTTTTGATGGCCCCACAATCTGGTGAAGAGACTCGCGCATACATCAAGGATAAGGGCATTGAATTGCGCGATCAAGCGGCTGAGACAGCCGGTGAAGTTCAGACACGCGCATCCGACTTGGCTCAACAAACTGCTAAAGCTTATGAAGAACAGATTCAACGCCTTCAAGCTGCAGTAGATGCAAGCAAGAAGAAACCGGCTAAGAAAACCGCGGAAAAAGCAGCTGATGAATCCGAGGCAGAAGCACCAGCTGAAGCATAAGATTTTCTATTCCAGTGAA
>Ga0209742_10000052_pt1 | contig 62372 bp, 54 predicted proteins | sample DeeMarSeWOR38_10_FD_187462 | JGI IMG/M metagenome (GOLD analysis project Ga0209742, IMG submission 187462) | Marine sediment microbial communities from White Oak River estuary, North Carolina - WOR-3-8_10 (SPAdes) (version 2) | ecosystem: Environmental > Aquatic > Marine > Intertidal zone >...
CGGTGAAATAGGATCGATGCGAATCCAGCTTCGCTCGGCAACGCAGCCATTGGGCCTTAGATGGGGCTTTAAAACTACTTTTAGACATCAAAGACTATCGTTGCCTCCAACCCTTGCGAAGTCCTTATAATTTTAAGGTTGTGATAGGTTACCGCCTTGATATGTTCTTCAAGTATCGATGTTTTCCCGCCGAATAGTTTGGCCTGCAAATGAGTGGCGGTTGCCTTCTGAATTCTGAATTTTTTAAAAACGAGCATGTCGCTTTCAGCCCAATAAGCCAATTCGCTCAGCCACTCCACCAGCAGACCCTCAGTATCGATGGCATTCAGCTCAATGGATTTTTCGATTTCCGTCGAAATCTCAGATACGTCCGCCACCATCAGCTGCGTCATCCCTTCGGCGGCATTCAAAAACAATTCCGTCAGGTTGGTTCCGAAAACCCGCAATGCCTTGTCGGCCGTATGCTCGACTTCTTCAAATTCCATTGTTTTTCTAGTTAAAGATGAACGCAAGCGTCTCATTTAAGAATGACAGAATGACTTTACCGTATGTGACAGTTAGCTCGCAGCTGACAGCATAAATTCTGATGCATCAACCCTCGCTGGATAAGGAACCTTTGGATTCGGTTTGAAAAGCCGCTGTGATGGATGTAATATCTGGAATGATAGGCGTTTGTGCAATTAATATCAGGGTCTTATACCTATACAATTAACAATTGATCAGGCAAAGTCAAGGATATTATGCTGGCCCGGGCGCTAGCGCGCCGGCATTAAAAAATTCTTTACAATTTCCGCAAGGGTGATCTATAAGCGGAAAGGACGGTTACGCTTTCTTTTCTTATCCAGTCTTTTGCCTTAAATTTTATCTAAATTGAGCGATTGTCGAGACTAAAAACGCTCATTTTAGGTTTTAATTATCTGCTCTATTGCTCATCGGAATATAATCTAACCTTCTGCGCTTTAAATGAGCTGGTTTTTTCCACAACCACTTATGCCGCCATTCGGCAATCCGGGACTTTATTATGGAAAGTGCATAAAAATCAAATGACTTCGCAATGAGGCCATACATGAAACATCAATACGATGTGATTATTGTGGGGGCAGGCCTGGCCGGGCTGCGCGCTGCGGTCGAGATCGGAAATGATGCGCATGTCGCCGTTATGACAAAGGTTTTTGCGACGCGTTCTCATTCCGGAGCTGCCCAGGGCGGAATCGGAGCTGCACTTGGCAACGAAGAAGAAGACCACTGGGAGTGGCACATGTTTGATACGGTCAAGGGCAGCGACTACCTGGGAGATCAGGACGCCATCGAGATTCTGGCAAGGGATGCGCCCCGGGCTATTTATGAACTGGAGAACCTCGGGGTCCCCTTTAACCGTACTGCTGAAGGTAAAATCGCCCAGCGGGCTTTTGGCGGGCATACGCGCAATTACGGCGAAGCACCGATCAAAAGGGCTTGCTATGCGGCGACGCGAACCGGCCGGGTCATTTTAGACACACTCTGGGAACAGAGTCTGCAAAGAGGCATTGAATTTTATGATGAATTCCAGATGCTGTCTTTGATTGTTCACAATGAGCAGTGCTGCGGGGTGGTTGCCTATGAACTGGCCACCGGGAAATTGCACACCTTCCATTGCAAGGCGATCATGCTGGCCACCGGCGGGGCCGGTAAAATTTATAAGACGACTTCCAATGCCTTCGCCAGCACCGGCGATGGCATGGCCATTGCCTATCGGGCCGGCGCCCCTCTGGAAGACATGGAATTTGTTCAGTTTCATCCTACCGGGATCTATAAACTGGGAATCCTGATCAGTGAGGCCGCCCGCGGTGAGGGCGGCATTTTGCGAAACCATGCGGGTGAACGTTTCATGGAACGCTATGCCCCGGTCATCAAAGATCTGGCGCCGCGCGATATGATTTCACGTTGCATGCTTGAAGAAATTCGCGCCGGCAGAGGCATTGATGGAAAGGACTATTTTCACCTGGATCTGACGCACCTGGGCCGGGATGTGATCGAAAAGAAATTGGCCGAAATTTCCAGTTTTGCCCGCACCTATGCCGGCGTCGATCCGGTCAAAGATCCGATACCGGTTCAGCCCACCTGCCATTATATGATGGGCGGCATCGCCACCGATTCCGATGGCCGCGTGATCATTGACGAAAAAAATACACCGTATGCCGGACTGTATGCGGCCGGTGAATGTGCCTGCGTCTCGGTACATGGGGCCAATCGGCTGGGCTGCAATGCACTGCTCGACACACTGGTCTTCGGGCGGCGGGCTGGAATACAGATCAAAAAATTTGTTCAATCGGTGGGTCGGCCCCGATTGCCCGCCAAACCTGATAAAAAAGATGCGGATATGCTCAAGGCCCTGATGCGAAGCGACGGTCGCGAAACCAGCGCTGCGATTCGTGCCGAGCTCCAGCAAGCCATGATGAAAAATGTGTCTGTTTTTCGTCAAAGACAAAGCCTGACGGCGGCTTTGGAAAAGATTGAGGATCTCAAAGCCCGGTATCAAAATCTATCCATTCAGGACAAGGGAAGCTGTTTTAATCGCGACCTTTTAGATGCCGTCGAGCTGGGTCATTTGCTGGATCTGGCCGAAGTCATTACCCGCGGGGCCCTGATACGGCAAGAAAGCCGCGGAGCCCACACGCGGGAAGATTTCCCGGATCGTGACGATAAAGATTTTCTGGTCCACACGATGGCCCTTCACGATGCAGCCAAAGGGCCGCAGATATTTACCAAACCGGTCACCATTACCCGATTTGAGCCCAAGGAGAGGAAATATTGATATGAGGTGCCATTTTACGGTCTTTCGATGTGATCCCGCTGTAGATAAAAAACCGCGATATCAGGAATATGCGGTGGAAGCTGAATCCACCGACAAGATTCTGGATTGTTTAAACAAAATTAGATGGGAGCAGGATCCGTCGCTGGCTTACCGTTATTCCTGTGCCCATGGGATCTGCGGCTCGGATGCGTTAATGATCAACGGCAGAATCGAACTGGCCTGCCAGAAACTCGTTCGTGATTTTAAAACCGGAAATAATTTCGTGATTGAACCGCTGCCGTTATTCAGAGTGATTAAAGACTTAATTGTCGATCTGGAGCCTTTTTTCGAAAAATACCGGCAGGTGCGACCATACCTGGTCCCCGACAGCAACGAATCGGACAAAGAATTTATCCAGCAGGCCGAAAATCAGGAATTTATCGAACCGGCGCTCAGATGCATCCTTTGTGCCTCCTGCACGGCTGCCTGCCCGATCAATCGCGCCCGGCCGGATTATCTCGGTCCGGCCGCATTGCTGCGCGCTTTTCGCTATATCTTTGATTCAAGGGATAGCACCACCAAGGAGCGCCTGAAAAAAATTGACTGCGAAGATGGCATCTGGGGATGCAAAACCATGTGGTGGTGCACCGAAGTCTGCCCCAAAGAAATCCCGATTACCCAATGCCTGGGCCAGATCAAGCGGGCAGCTAAGCAGCAGGAAAAAGGCAAATAATGGCGTTTGAACATAAGAAGCGGTATGCGCTTTGATAAAGCTGGTAATTCGATAAAAGGAGGATACTATGCCGCAGAAAAAATTGTTAAGCGGGTTTTCGTTTTTTTCCGATGTCGATCCCGATACGCTGGAAGCGATTGCCATCAAAGGTGAAATATTAGAATTTAAAGCTAGAGATGTCATTTTTCAGGTTGACGAGCCTGCAACGCATCTTTATGGTCTTTTGGAGGGTGAAATCAATTTGATCCTTGTTTTTACAGACAAGGTTTTGAAAACGGATATCGAGTACGAAGAGACCATCCAGGCCACCATGGTTGACGAGGAAAAAGAAATTATTGTTGATACGGTCACCGCTGGGCAGGTGTTCGGATGGTCTTCCATAGTGGGACCTTCAAAACGCACTGTCAACGCCGCATGTTCGCAAAACAGCCGGGTCATCGCCTTACCGGCTGATGAGCTCAAAGCCATGTTTGATAAGGATCACACCGTGGGTTATATCATTATGAAACGCTTGAGCGCCATTATTGCCAGGCGGCTTCGTAACCGAACCGACAAACTTATTGAGGCCTGGGGGGAGGCCTTCGATATCGGCTCCATCTAGAACTGACTTCAGATACCCGTCTTTTGCTCGATAGCTGCGTTGCAGGCCAATTTAAAATACTCACGCACTAACGTGTACGCTCCGTTTTTAAACTGGCCGGCGCCTTGCTCTCGAACAAAATCTGCGCACCTGAAGTCAGTTCTTGATCCTGCCAATAGGCGGGGTCCTGAACCCTGATTCTCATTTTTGAGATGGGTTCAAAAAAGAAGAAAAGGAGATGCTGCGATGAAAGCACTGTATTTTGAACAGCATGGCGAACTGGATGTGGTTCAATACGGCGAGGTGCCGGACCCGGAAACGGGGCCCGGACTAGTTAAGGTGCGGGTGCGCGCCACCGCTCTCAATTACCTGGACATCTGGGTGCGGCGCGGCTGGCCCGGGCTTAAACTGGAAATGCCCCATTGGTGTGGGGCGGATGTGGCCGGGGAGATTGTGGAATTGGGAGAGGGGGTTACCGAATGGCAGGTGGGCCAGCGGGTTGTAGCCGATCCGGGCGTTAACTTATTTGAAGACGAATACACCGCGCGGGGTGAAGATTGCTTAAGCCCTGGGTATCACATACTCGGTGAACATCAGCGTGGTGGGGCAGCCGATTATATTGTACTTCCGGCCGGCAGCCTGGCAACCATTCCGGATCGTGTGGGTTTTGAGGAAGCCGCAGCCCCTTTGCTGGTGACGTTGACGGCCTGGCGGATGTTGATCCATCGAGCGGCGTTGCGTGCCGGGGAATCCGTGCTGGTTGTAGGTTCCGGCGGCGGGGTTAACAGCATGTCCATCCAGATTGCGAAGCTGGCCGGAGCATTTGTATACGCTGTAGCCTCAGATGCAAAAAAAGCGCAGCTGGCAAAAGAACTCGGCGCCGATGTCGTGCTGGATCGCTCGCAGGGCGATTGGGGCCGGGAAATATACAAACTGACCGCCAAGCGGGGTGTTGATGTGATCGTTGATAATGTCGGCAAGGCAACGCTGACGACCAGCATGCAGGCATTGGCACGTGGCGGTCGCATCGTCATTGTCGGCAATACCAGCGGTCCGCAAACCGAAATCGATATTCGCTTCATTTTCGGCAAACAGATCAGTTTGATCGGCAGCACCATGGGAACCCATCAGGATTTTAAGGATGTCGTCGCCATCCTATGGACCGGCAAGCTCAAACCCGTTATCGATCGGGTGATGCCGCTGAGTGAAGGCCGCAGAGCCTATGAGATTATGCAGGCGGGTGAGCAGTTGGGGAAGATCGTCCTGACTCCTTAGTTGCTTTTATATCTAACCCGATCCAAATTATAAAATAATCGTGCCTACAATAAAGAACAGTTGTTCGTTGCCCGCAGTCCGTTGGAAGGATAGAACACAGACATTAATGGTGATTACTAAAGGCACCATTTTTTTACAACGGACGACTACCAACGGACCACAAGCGTTATAGATTTTGCTTCATCAACTCCCTGAAGATGACCAGTTTTTGTACGTCCTGGGTGCCCTCACCTAAAGACGAAGCCCAGGCATCCATGGGAAATTTGTGAATCGGGTGCTCCTGGATGACTGATGCAGCGCCGAAGATATCTGCCGCCCACACGGTTACCTTGCGGGCGATTTCCACTGCCAGGTACTTTGCCAGAGAAGATTCTTTCCTGAAATTTGTCTTTTGATCTATTTTCCAGCAAGCCTTCCAGAGCATCAGACGGGCGGCCTCGATTTTTGCATAAAACTCTGCAGCTTCAAAAGTTTTTGCCTGGAAATCCATGACGACCCGGCCGAATATTTTACGCTTTCGGGCATGTTCCAGAGCCAGATCAAATGCCCCCGCAGCCGTTCCCAATGTCATTGCGGCAATGGGGACCCGGCTGTGGGTGAATACGGTCAACACCTGCTGTAGGCCCTGAGTCTGATTGCCCAAAAGATGATCTTCGGGTACGAAGACATCCTTAAATTGCAGGCGGGTCAGATCGGAAGGAATCCAGACCTGCTTATTCAACTTTTTTTTGCCAACCCCTGTTGCATTCAGATCCACTAGATACATGGACAGCCGGTTGTTTCTTGATGCCTGCGGATCTGACACCGCCGTAATCACCGCAAGATCGCTGATCAATCCGTTGGTCACGTAAGCTTTTGTTCCATTCAGCAACCAGCCCCCTTTAACCTTTTGAGCGCGCGTTTCGATGCCGGCAACATCGCTGCCGGCCTGACGCTCAGTGTTGCCCAGACACATCAGCGTTTTTCCCATAACAGCAGACCTGCCGTAACGGGCCTTTAATTTATCAGAGCCGAACAGCAACAGCGCCATCAGCCCTAAATCGACATGGGCCAGCGCAGCCACAGCCGCACCCGGTGAAATCTTTGCCAATTCTTCTGCAATGAATGCTTCCCTTATGGCTGAGCCTCTTTGCAGACGGCCCTTTTTTAACTCGATTCCATACCAGCGACCGGCGCCCATTTCGCGAAAAAATTCAGGGGGTATCTTCTGATTTTGATACCATCCCGGCAGCTCTAATTTGATGCGATCCTCAATGAATTTTTTAAAGCCGAGCATCTCGTCGGCAAGCCTTTTGGGGATTGTAAAATCCATGGCTGTTCCTTTGGTTCCCTTTCACGGTGATACGATGATCATAAGGCTGGGAAATAAATATCATTCTTTGATCCGGGTGATAAAAAAATATAGACATCAACGTGCAAAAAACAAGACGGATGAAAATTTAGCCCTGACATATTTCTGATTTACAAATAGACTTTAAAGTAGTATCTAAGATTGGCAATACGGACATGTGCGATCAGATCGGCAAGATGGTTTCCATTTCAAGTTATATAGGCGAAACCGATTTCGCAGTCACCGAAAAGAAAACAACCCTTATTTCAATGCGCTAAATATACCGGTTTTTAGGGAATTCATAGTTCATCTGTACATTTTGCCGGATGCCTTTATACTTGAGGATTCAATCCGGTCTTGATGTTGAGAAGGCATTGGAGGGGCTTATGGAAATGAAAGATCTGATTCAACGCATTGCGGAGGCATTGGTGGACAGTCCGGAGCAGGTGACGGTCACATCCCTCGCAGGAAGCCAGGCTACCGTGCTGGAACTCAAAGTGGCCAAAGAGGATCTGGGGAAAATTATCGGAAAACAGGGGCGCACGGCCAAAGCGATTCGCACCATACTGGGCGCCGCATCCGCCAAGGAAAACAAACGTACCGTTCTTGAAATTGTTGAATAGTTTGCATTCAGAATCTATCCTTCCAATTAAAACTCGAACCGCTCAAATAAAAATTAGCGAACGGCATCGCCCGGTAAAATTTTGTACGCACGGGGACGCTTTCATCAACGGATAACCATTTCAATTCTCCGACATACCGCGTCGGAGGTCATCAAAGTCCGACTTTAATCGACATTCGTTAAAAACCACATTTCTCCCGCAAAGACTTTCCAAATTAATTATTGGTGCTCATCGGGAAAGGAGTCATTCCCGGATGGCAATGAATTGTCGTCAGCCCAACTTGACTTAAGCAAAATCCTACACCATTATCTTAGGCAGGCGAAGTTAAAGAGAAGAACAAAGGAGCCGTGTGATGCCGCGCAAAAAAATAACCATTTCCGAAAAAGTGGAATACCTATCCATTTTGAATGAAAAGGGACAGCTGGATAAAAAGCTCGAGCCAGACATCTCCGAAGATATTCTTCTGCGAATGCATCGGACGATGTTACTGGCGCGCAAGTTTGATGAACGTATGCTTAATCTTCAGAGGCAGGGTCGTATCGGCACCTTCCCGCCCATCAAAGGCCAGGAAGCCGCTCAACTCGGCACCATCGCTCATTTGCGCCCCGGGGACTGGATGGTTCCGGCCTTTCGCGAAACAGCCGCCGAGATATGGCGCGGTCGATCTCTGGAAAGCATTATCATTTACTATAACGGCTATAATGAGGGCGTCGATATTCCCGCAGACCGCAATGATATGCCCATATCGGTTCCGGTGGGTTCTCAAATTCTTCACGCGGTCGGGCTGGGGTGGGCCGCCAAATATCGCAAAAAAGATGACGTGGCGATGACGTTTTTTGGAGATGGTGCAACTTCCCAGGGAGATTTCCATGAAGGATTAAATTTTGCTGCGGTTTTCCAGGTCCCGGTGGTTTTTGTCTGCCAGAATAATCACTGGGCGATCTCGATACCCTTGTCCAAGCAAACCCGTTCAAAAACCCTGGCACAAAAAGCCGCTGCCTATGGGATGCCGGGCATTCAGGTCGACGGCAATGATATTCTGTCCGTTTATGCCGCTGCCCAGGAGGCTGTCGCAAGAGCAAGAAGCGGAGGCGGACCTACCTTGATTGAGTGCGTCACCTACCGCCTGATGATGCATACCACTGCTGACGACCCCAAACGTTATCGTACCGATGACGAAGTGGAACAATGGAGCAAGCGAGACCCATTGATACGGTTTGAGAAATACCTTGAGGAAAAGGGATTGCTTTCCGAAAAGAAACGCAATCAGGTTGAATCTGAAGTTTTAGAAGCAATTCAGGCTGCCATAGACGGAGCGGAAAGGCAGATGGAAACTTTAGGGGACCCTCTGGAAATGTTTGATCATGCTTACGCGGATATTCCCTCCTACTTGAATGAACAAAAAACAGATTTGGCCAGCGAGTTGTCTGCGATCGATGAGGAGGGCAAAAATGGCTAAGATGACAATGGTCCAGGCTCTTAATCTGGCCCTGCAGCAGGAAATGGAAAAAGATGACAGTGTGATTGTTCTGGGAGAAGATGTCGGAGTTGACGGCGGGGTGTTCAGGGTAACCGATGGTCTGATCGATCAATTCGGCGAGCGACGGGTGGTGGACACGCCATTGGCCGAATCTGCAATTGTCGGTATGTCCATTGGTATGGCGGTCTATGGGCTCAAGCCGGTGTGTGAGATCCAATTTTCAGGGTTCAGTTATCAAGGTTTTCACCAGCTCGAAAATCACGCCGCACGCTTGCGCTGGCGCTCCCGCGGAAGATTCCACGTCCCGATGGTTTTGCGGACACCCTACGGTGGCGGAGTCAGAGCGCTGGAGCATCACTCGGAAAGTCGCGAGGCTTATTGGGCCCATACCCCCGGGCTTAAAATGGTTATCCCGTCCGGGCCCCGCAACGCCCGGGCACTGCTGATCAGTGCCATTCGTGATCCGGATCCGGTGATTTTTTATGAATCCAAGGCGCTGTATCGCGCCTTTCGGGAAGAAGTCCCCGAGGCAGAAGAAACCCTGCCTATCGGCGAGCCGCAGATCATCGAGGAGGGCGAGGATTTAACCCTGATTTCTTATGGGGCTACGATGCGCTCCACGCTTGAAGCAGCCGCTGAGCTAAAAGAAAAAGACAGCGTTGCAGCGGAGGTGATCGATCTGCTGACGATTTCACCGCTCGCCGAAACGATTTTAGTTGAATCGGCTAAAAAGACCGGCAGGGTGGTGGTGGTTCATGAGGCCCCACGCAGTTTCGGGACCGGCGCAGAGGTCGTCTCGCGGTTGATGGAAAAAGCGTTTTATTATCTGGAAGTTCCGATCGAGCGGGTTACCGGTTTTGACATCGTCATTCCATTGTTTAGCCGCGAAAAAGCGTATTTGCCCGGTACCGGCCGTATATTGCGGGCCGCCAGGAAAGTGCTGGCAGCTCGTTAAAGATTCAATAAACAGATGACAGAAGACAGAAAACAGAAAGACGGCTTCACACTCTATTTTTTACCATCCTTCCTCTATCTTCTGTTCTCTGACTTCTGAATGAAGATAACTGCCAATTGCCTGCGCTGAGAAGGGAGAGAATATGGCCAGATCGTTTAAATTGCCGGATTTAGGCGAAGGGGTGCACGAAGGTGAGGTGCTTGCCGTTCATGTCTCGGTGGGACAGGAAATAAAAGAGGGAGATATCATACTCGAGGTGGAGACGGATAAGGCGGCGGTGGAAATTCCGTCCCCGTTCAGTGGTAGGGTCTCCGAGGTGCGTGTTAAACCGGGCGACACGGTAAAGGTCGGAGATGTGATGATGATCTTCAGCGACGGTGAAGCGGCCGAGTCTGTCGAAGCTGAAGAAAAGGAAGGGTTGCCGTCTGGCCCGGTCGAAAGCGAAGAAGCCGTAGCCGCAACTGTCGCGGAAAAAGGAAAAAGGCCGGTACCGGCGTCACCGGCGACGCGACGATTGGCTCGCGAATTAGGCGTCGATCTTCATCGCGTCACACCGAGCGGGTCCGGCGGTCTGGTAACCGCTGATGATGTTCGGGGCTTTGCCGCTAAAGGCAAAGAAATGGATGCCGCCCCCGCTGTTGCGGAAGCCATGCCGGTGGCAGAAGGAGCTGTCGTAACCTTTTCATCCCCAACCCTGCCTGATTTTACCCGCTGGGGTCCGGTCGAAAGGGTGCCGTTTCGCTCCATTCGCAGAGCAACCGCCAAACAGATGGCGATTGCCTGGTCTCAAATACCGCATGTCACCAGCCAGGACCAGGTGGACATCACCAAACTGGAAGCCTTTCGCCAGAAACACAAAGCGGAGATTCAGGCCGCAGGCGGACGTTTAACGATGACGGTATTTGCGTTAAAAGCGGTTGCCACGGCACTAAAAAACTACCCGCAATTTAACGCGACACTTGATGTCGAGGCCGGCGAGATCCTCATCAAAAAATACTTTCATATCGGCGTCGCCGCAAACACAGACAGCGGCTTGATGGTACCGGTTATCCGGGATGTCGACCGCAAGAGCATAAAAGAACTCGCCATTGAACTGAACGATATTATTCAGCAGACCCGGTCCCGCAAGATTTCGCTGGGCGATTTGCAGGGCGGCACCTTCACCATCACCAATGCCGGCGCCATGGGGGGCGGTTATTTTGCTCCGATTATTAATTTTCCCGAAGTGGCCATTCTGGGAATGGGTCAGGGAAGGCTGCAACCGGCGGTGATCGAAAAAGACAACGGTGAACAAGCGATTGAGCCCCGTTTGATCATGCCGATCGTGCTGTGTATCGATCACCGCGTGCTGGACGGTGCCGATGCCATTAAGTTTCTAAGGGTGGTGATCGGCGCCCTTGAAGATCCGGATGAGCTCCTCATCTCAATGATATAATAGTTTGCATTTATAAATGGTCTTTTTTTCGCTGTACGCGTACCTATTTGCAGAGGGCATAGAGCACAGGGCAGAGGGTTATAATTAGGATTTTCCGTATTCAATCAAAACACGATGCCCTATGCCCCATGCGCTATGCCTTATTTGGGTGAAGAAAAGCGCTCATCGGGGAAATAACCATTTTTAAATTGAAAATCTTTGGAGAAAAAAACAATGGTAATGGGTGAGTTAGAGCAGGAAACCGAAGTGCTGGTGGTCGGCAGCGGGCCGGGTGGCTATGCGGCCGCCTTTCGAGCAGCTGATTTGGGACTGGACGTGACCATGGTGGATCCAGCCCCACGACCCGGCGGCGTTTGTCTGTATAAGGGCTGTATTCCTTCCAAGACATTTCTTTTTTTATCCGAACTGATTCACGATGCCGCGCGCGCCGAAAGCATGGGGATCACTTTCGGCAAACCCCGCATTGACCTTAAAGCCCTGCGCGATTGGAAAAGCAACGTCATTGATTCGATGGCCAACGGCCTGGTCAGTTTAAGCAAAAGGCGCGGTGTTCAATTATTGCAGGGGCGGGCGCAATTTGAAAGCTCGCAGAACGCACGAATACACGATTCTGAAGTCAGCCGGATCAAATTTCGTCATGCGATCATTGCGACGGGATCGCGCTCGATTGCATTTCCGGGTATCGCGTACAAATCCGGTGGCCGAATCATGAACTCCACCGGCGCATTGGCTCTGGCAGATGTGCCGCAGAACCTGCTCATCATCGGAGGGGGCTACGTCGGTCTCGAACTCGGCACGGTTTACGCCGCTCTGGGCAGTCAGGTCAGTCTGGTTGAACTCAAAGACAAGTTGCTGGCCGGTGTGGATGCGGATCTAGTGAAGACATTACACTCGAGGTTGAACTCGCTTTTTAAAACCATCAACCTTCAGACCAAAGTCGTTTCGATGAAAGAATCGAAAAAAGGAGTCGATGTCATTTTGGACGGTAATGTTGAAAAAGTCGAACAACACTTTGATCGCGTGCTGGTGGCGATCGGCCGCAAGGCCAGATCAAAGAATATCGGCCTTGAAAACACCAAGGTGGAACTTGATGAGAAAGGCTTCATCAAAGTGGATGATCGTCAACGCACCACAGATGAGCGAATATATGCAGTTGGAGACGTCGTCGGAGGAATGATGCTGGCGCATAAAGCCTCGCGTGAAGGCAAGGTGGCGGCTGAGGTCATCGCAGGAGAACCCGCCGCGTTTGATATCCGGGCGATTCCGGCTGTGGTTTATACCGATCCCCAGATTGCTTGGTGCGGCTTGACTGAAGAAGAGGCCCGGCAAAAAAAGATTACGATTAAAGTCCAGCGGTTTCCCTGGAAATTTTCAGGCCGCGCTGCTACTATGGGCGCTGCGGAGGGCATGACCAAAATCATTGTTGATCCGGAAACGGGCCGGATTCTGGGAGTGGGGATTGCCGGGCGCGATACGGAAGGATTGATTTCCGAAGCTGTTTTGGCCATAGAAATGGGCGCATTGGCCGAAGATATGGCGCTCAGCATCCATCCGCACCCGACGCTTTCGGAAACCGAAGGAGAAGCGGCCGAGCTTTATCTGGGCAGTGCCACCCATATGCTGTCGCCCAAAATCAAAGCTTAACCATGTTGTCGTCAAAAAGCTTTGTTTGAAGCTTATCGCTAATGCCTGCTTGCAATTTCGCAGGTCGGTTTTGTGCAAATAAAAACGGGGAGCAAATCATTTGAAATTCTAAAATGTTGCTTCCCCGTTTTTATCTGGTAGGCATGCAAATAGAAGCTACCGCTTTTTTTTCGCGGCAACCTTAGCTGCCGGTTTTTTCTTAGCAGCAGTTTTCTTGGCAGCCGGTTTTTTCTTGGCCGCAGTTTTCTTGGCCGCTGGTTTTTTCTTAGCAGCCGGTTTTTTCTTAGCAGCAGTTTTCTTGGCCGCCGGTTTTTTCTTAGCAGCAGTTTTCTTGGCCGCCGGTTTTTTCTTGGCGGCTGTTTTCTTTTTCGCAGTTGTCTTCTTTTTCGCAGCCGGTTTCTTGCGTGTTGCAGTTTTTTTAGTTGTTGCTTTTTTCTTTGCAGGTGCCATGGCATCCTCCCTCAGATGAATAGTTAATTTCGCAAACCGCATCGCCTACCTTAAAGAAATCTTGTTTTCCTCCAAACTACTTATTTTGTTTGTTGTAAAATCTTATCATTCAAAGTTTAATAAATCAATTTTTTTATCACTTGACTTAAATCAATTTCATTTTTTTTATCTCGGCGTAAATATATGCTATAAATATTTTTTCAACACCACTATCAGATTTCTCCGAAAGGGGGATCCGCAAAATGTGTGAAAGCTTCAAAACAAATTGTGTCTGCGGACAAAAAACCGCTGAGATCTTTTTTGGCAAGATGGTTCTGGCCGAATCATCGGTGGCTAAGGTGTTCTGTCCGAATTGCAGTCAGAATATCGATGCCGCACGCAATGATCGCGTATGGGACAACGACTGGATACTTGAGTTTGATATGAACGTTTTGAGATTACATGCGGCGTCTATGGGAATTGCGCCCCATGATGTTACGGCCGAGTGGGTTTTTGACCAGGGATACGCAACCTGGGTCGGAATCACGCCAGATGATACCGAAAGAAGAAATCAGGAACGCGCTGCAATCCATAAGCTTGCCAAAACCGACCTGCTTGCTTACTACAAGGCAATGAAAGATTGGGGTTTAACTCGCGAAAAGAAGTTTACGCAGGAAGGCTGGCGAAAAATGAGGGCGCCTGCATAAACGGTGTTAAAACTAAATCCGGCAAAATAAAAAAATATTCGAAAAAATCAATCTTTTGATATTTTGAAAATTAAACGGGCAGGACCAATTTTTCCTGCCCGTTTCGTTTATCCGGTTGCAGTGCTGGCGAACAGGGCGCTGAACTCCTGAAGGCTGAAAAAATTTGTGGTGATGGATGCTAACTAAACCGATTCGACGCTAACGATTTGAGGGATTTTCTTCTTTACATAGGCTTCAATACCCTGTTTAAGCGTCATCTGAGACATGGGGCATCCGCCGCAGGCGCCGGTCAATCTGACCTTGACAATGCCGTCTTCCACATCCACCAGTTCCACATCGCCGCCATCCGCCTGAAGTGACGGTCGGATTTCATTCAGAGCGCTTTGAACCTGTTCTTTCATTTTTTTCTCCTTGTTGATCTTAGGGTTGATTTTGATTGTACGCTCAGGCTTTAAAATATGCCACTTTGTGGTATTGGTCAAGTTATTTGTGTTTATTTCTTGTCACATTCTTTGACATCAGATTTTCCGGCATCCGCACATTGATAACTTCCCCGCGGGCACACTGGCGGCCATTGGCGGAAAGGGTAACTGAAACAATCGCTTTGCGATCCGTGATCTCTTTGACCCGTGCGCGAAGTTCTAAAGTCGCGTCAATGGGTGTCGGAGCCACATAATCCACATGCAGCGAGGCGGTAACATATCCGAGGGGCGGGTCGGTTCCTAAAGCGCGTTTCTCGGCGCGATATTTTGCGGCGATGGCGGTGCCGGTTGCATGGCAGTCAATTAAAGAGGCAATCAAGCCGCCGTAGACAAACCCTGGAAACGCCAGGTGATGGGGCGCAGGCTGAAACCTGCAGACGCTTTCATCTCCATCCCAGAAACTTTTTATTTGCAAACCGCGCGTATTAGAGCGCCCGCATCCATAGCAAAGACTGAACTCATCGGGGTAATAATCCTGGAACGCCTTATCTTGCGATTGCATATCTTGGTCCCTTCAATATTTTTTATCAGCAAAAAGCGCTTATTTGCCATAGTTGCTCTAAATATACGATTTCAGGTGTCGGGCCTCCTGTCAGTGGTCACTGGCTGCTGGATTCGGCCAGCAGCCAGAAGCGAGAAGCCAGCAGCTAAAATGCTGAACCTTTGAACGTTGAACCTCGAACCGGGAGACTCACACCTGAACACTGAAGCGGTTTTGCCTGGCTGCCTGCAAATCGTAAACACGAAATGTGAAATATGCAAACAGAATTTACAATATGCAAGCATGTAAGCATTAATGAATGGTTCACTTTGATTTCAAAAAATCCCGTCAGTCCCAGATGAAATCAATGAACCCTGAAAATTCCATTTGACACTCGGTTTGGAGATGGGCTAATCATTATTGCGTTCCTCAATAAACCGCGTGCAATTCCAGTCAAAACCTTTTACCTGCAAATTTCAAACATGGGTACCAATCTCTATTGTCGGAGGGAAAGGGGCTTACACATGATTGAATCTATTTATCAGACCCTGGCTAAAATCGGTTACTCCCATCCTTTGCACCCGCCGGTCACTCATCTGCCGGCCGGACTGATTACCGGGGCTTTCATATTTGCGCTGATCGCCTGGATTTTCAATCGCAAAAGTCTGGCTCAAACCGCACGTCATTGTTTCAATCTGGCGCTGGTTATGGCCGTGCCCACGATTCTGCTAGGACTCATGGACTGGCAGCATCGCTTTGGCGGTGCCTATCTTTTTGAGATCATAATGAAACTGGTGTTGGCCGGCATATTATTGCTTTTGCTCCTGGTGGCTGTCGTTTATGCTGCTTTAAGCGGGGCCTTTACAAAATCGGTTGTGGCTCTGTACACGCTTTGTTTGGTTGCGGTGGTCGGCCTGGGATATTTCGGCGGAGAACTGGTGTTTGGAACCCAAACATCCGCTGCAGCGGAAACCGCAGTTCCGGAGGCCGAAGGGGCCTTGGTCTTTAAATAAAACTGCTCTGGCTGTCACCATTCGGATAGCAGCGCGACGAAAGTGGGTCCCGGCCTAAAAGGCATTTTCAAACTGGATGCGTTTCCCGTGAGCGGTGCGGCGGTATCGGATGAGAATTTCCGCAAACTGCTAAAAACGCCTTATCGCAAGATGCCGCCCTTCGGACACCTTCCAGATGAACAGGTAGATGCACTGCTGGCATATTTAAAAACACTTTAAACCCGAATTTTTTGAAAAGAGAATTTAGAGATGCGTAAGGGAATCAGGAGGACCGAAGAATGGGGCAAAGCTCAAAAATGAAGATCGGGTTTTCTTCTCTTCTCATATTGACACATCCTGATCTAGTCCCTAACTTTCCAGATAAAAAAAAGACTTCTCTAATTATCCGCCAGCGCAGTCAAACATCTTCCCTCAAACCCAAAAGGAGATAAAACCATGAAGAAATGGATATTTATCGGCCTCGGCGCAATTATCGTCATTGTTATCGTCGTTGTGGTTGTCGGCCTGTCGAAGCTGGGCCCTCTGGTGAAAATGGCGGTCAACACCTACGGCCCCAAAATTACAGATACCGAATTACGGGTGGATGACGTCGGAATCTCCATATTTTCGGCCGAAGCCAAGCTTAAAAAGTTTTTCCTTGGAAACCCCAAGGGCTTCAAATCTGCCAGCGCCATGAAAGTCGGCTCTATCGCTGTGGATGTTGATGAAGGTTCAATTACCAAAGATACCATCATTATCAATACGGTCGAAATCATCGGACCGGAAATCACCTATGAGAAGCGGGGCAAAACCGACAATTTTCAATCGATTTTAAACAACGTCCAAAAAAATGTGCCCAAAGGAGAGCCCGCCACGAAAGAACCGGCCAAGGAAGGCCCGGGAAAAAAGCTGATCATCAACAATTTTATCGTGAAAAACGGCACGGTGAACCTGGCGGTGGCAATGCCCGGCGGCGTGCTCGGTGACCAGGAAGTCAAGGCCGATCTTCCCGACATTCACCTCAAAGATATCGGCAAAAAAAAGGGGGGTGCCTCAGCGGCGGAAGTGGCCAAGGAAGTTTTTGCAGCCCTGTACGGAAAGATTACTTCACCGAATGTGATGGGCGCGCTGGACGATCAGCTTAAAAAACTGGGCGGTGCCGGCATGGCCGAGATTGAAAAAGCCACAAAGGGAGCTGCCGATATTGCATCGGGCGCCGCCAAAGAAACTGAAGGTGTTGGCGATAAAGTAAAGGGTTTGTTTCAAAAGAAAGACTGACTTGTATCATTTCTCAAACAAAGCTAAAAAGGAAGATTTTTTTTTCAAAATATACAAAACTTAGCTTTGCTTGAGACTTCTTGACCGCGATTTGCCTGTCAAGGTTCATCCGCCTGAATTTCATCCAGGGTTTCCTGATATTGTTCAACGAGCGGCCCGCCAAGCTTTACGGCCTGGCGGGCTGCTTTTAGCGCTTCCTGTTTGTTCCCCTGTTCCCACAGCACCTGGGCCAGATTGTTGAAGGCAACAGCTTCTTCAGGGAATCGTAACGTTGTTTTTTGCAGCACCTTGCGGGCGGAATGCAAATCACCCTGTCTGTAATAGCTGTTGCTCAACCCGATGTGAGCGGCAAGGCTTTGCGGCCATCGAGCGATTGCGGTTTGATACGCTTCAACGGCGGCGGTCCACTGGCGGGTTTTTTCTAAACCGACAACCGCTCTGACATAGGCGTGCTCTTCGGCCGTCGCCGGCAACCGGCTCGGCGGCAACACCACCAATCCCCAGTGCTGGCTTCTGGCCCATGTGTTTTCAAAAGTTTTTAGCGCAGTCGTCTTTTGGCTCGTAATTCCGGAGTGCAGGATGATCTCCGCTTTGTCGAGATCATAACCGATGACCACCGCATAGTGCCAGACCGGGATCCAGGAGAGTCCGAGATTTTGCAAAATAATGACCGGATGCCCGGCTGCAACTTCTTTGAGCAAGGCCTCCGCGCCGGCAATCGGATAGGCAACTCTTCCATGGCGGCGGGCAGCGGCAGTCAGGGCCGGCTGCAGGCTGCCCTTGAGGGAAGCGGTGTATACCTGCGGGGTGAGGGTGTCCGGATGAATATAAAGCCCGCTCCAGCCAAGGGCCATGGCCAACGAAGCCGGGCCGCACTGATATGCTTCCTGTGGGAAAAACGGCACCGTATTTAATTCATGCCTGGCAGGGACCTCCCCCAAGGTTCGGTGCCATTTTTGGGTCGGCGACGTCGCGCATCCATTGACAATTGTAAGCCCTATCATCAGGCCGAAAAATAACGTGCGACAAGGGCCAAGGCGACTACAGTACTTGATATTATTGAATTTATTTGACAAATGTAAAAACGTTTGTGTAGCCCAAGGCATCCGTAATGATTAAAATAATAACAATGATGCCGACGACCAATAAAAATGTCACAAAGAAGCCCCCACCGGCAGGTAGTTCTGCGATTTGGTCGGCAACTTGCTGCGCTTCAGCATCCGTAAGACTGTCAACCCGTGCCATGGCTTCAAGAGGGTCAATCCCCTGCGCCCTTAAAACCGCCTGGGCATCTTCACGCGCAAGAATTGTTTTGATATGGTTGCGCGCTTCTTGACCTGCTGCCGTTATATCCAGTGCCGCTTCTGTTTCAATCATCGCCGCCAGCACGGATTGATAAGGTACGGTTAACAAAACCATTAAGATCACTAGAAATGCACCTGCGGATTTCGATCGTTGCCGAATGAATTTCATTTTGGACCTCCTCCATATTCTTTTTATTCAAGTTCTGCGAACCCCGATCCGCTGAGCCGGATCGGAACCAATTGACTTTTCCCTTATTAGCTGAGAGGGCGTTGGAATTACATTATTTGAAAAACGGTATTGCTCGGGAATGAAACCAGAACGGGCATCTTTAGAGTTGATTTCGCTTCTAATCGTATCCTTAAAATCGACAGTTGTCAATTTAAAGGCTCCGGCGAAGACCTCAGCCCCGGCACCTTTGGGGGGGTATCGGTCTGATGCGTTTTGCTAAACGGTCTGTACTTTGATCCATGCCATATTTTTGAGATCGGTTTCAAATATGTTGCCTAAAATAATTGAAGTTTTGGCGAAATGGTTTTCATCGTTTTCGCGGGTGCCGGCCATGGATGTGAGTACCTCGTTACAAGGATTGAAATAATAAACCTCCAGAACGAAGTGTTTGTTTTTAACCTATCACTCTGGAGGTTTATTTTAGTCGATAATGACTTTGGACTCAATTCGATGGTTAATCGTAAAGAGTCTATTTAGCCTTCGCCGCCGTACTTAAAGGAGAGATTCACCAGGGCGCGGTAAGCCACGACTTTGCCTTTCTCAACTTTAAGATCCAGTTTTTGAATTTCGGCCACTCTTAAATCTCTCAGGCTTTTGCCTGCAGTCTCCACTGCATTTTTAGCGGCTTCTTCCCAGGACTTGGGACTGCTTCCGACCAGTCTGATGACTTTGTAAACACTTTCTGACATTTTTTCCTCCTTTCAGGTAACATCAAACACAATAATAGTTGATCGTTTTCTGCGGCCGCCGGCGGATGATGAAAAATTTGCCGCGCAGCCATGCAACGCTTTTTGCCACTTGAAGTTTTTAGGGGGTAAATAAAAAGCCTCCGGGGGAAAATAAATTTCCGCAGGAGGCTTTAAACGCTTAATTTGAAATAACCTCTTCTCATCAGGTCCTCCGCTGGCGAGCGAAACTTCAGGATTAAATGAGCGGGCCATCCTGAAAAGCCGGTGCTGCTTAACCAAGGAAAGCCTGCCGTTCAGTTTGAGGTCCGGTAGCAACCACTTCTCAATTCAGCAATGGGATACTTCTGAGTCTGACATATGTTGGATACGAAGGGTAGGTTAAACAATGAAAAGGCTAAAGTCAAGCGCGAAAAAAAGCGGATTAAAGCGCCTTCGGTCTCAAGGGTTAATTCTCGACAGCGCTCTGAGGGACGGGCAATCTCAACGCCATTTTTTATAGGACGTCTTCAACTGCTGAAAGCGCTCGGCGCCGATAATTTCTCTGACACGGATAACAAATCCCAGGCGCTCGTCGGCCAGGTCTGTGCGGGCTTTTTCGAGCCGTTTAAATTGTTCACGGACTTTGGCGTCATCGACCTTTTTTTTCCCCAGCAGGGTATCGAGTTCAAACTGTTCGCGTTCCACCGCATTTTTTAATTCAATAAGTCTGCGGTGGCTGTCAACATACAGTTGGTCCAGCTGGCGAATTTCGTTTTGGGTCAGATTGAGATTTTGAACCACTTTCTGATTGTACCACCATTTGCCGGAAGGGACATCCTGACCGGCAGCCAAACCAGACAGGTTGATAATAAAAATCAGCAAAATGCCAACCCAGACCTTTTTTAACATAATATGGATCCTTTCTTTGCCAATGCGGAGATTCGGGGAGCGCTTCCATTGGTCGGGATTAGAAAATCGATAAAATCTTCATCCGTGTTAAAATTGGTCTCCCCCACGATATCCAGGTAGACCTGCGGCAATGCGTTTTCCACCAGCACGTTGATCTCCGTCATCAGTCTTTCTGCTTCTACCATATTTTGCGCTAAATTTCCAACATTACCTGGCTGCTGCCCTCGAATCAAAATCGCTGCCCACACCACAATGATAACAGCCGCCACGGCGGCGGCACCAAAGGCAAACTGGCGGAATAAAAAAGGCGATTGAATTTTGTTTTCTGCCAGGGTAACACGCCTCCGCGGTTCAGGGGCATAGCGCTCAGCCAGCTGGCCCAGATGTGCCAGTTCATTTTCAAGGCGCTCTTTGTTTAAACGACATTGGGAACATTCCGCCAGGTGCTGCTGCTGCAGCTCGGATAGATCGGCTTCCTCGATCACCGCCTGCAGAATGTCGTCTTCATTCAGATGAAACGCGTCGGGATTATGGATACTCACCTCAAGTCCTCCTGCAGAAATTGACGCAGTTCTTTTTCTTTTTTAAATTTCGTCAATGCCCGATACAGATGGGTTTTTACGGTGCTTTCACTTTTCTTTAATGTTTGGGCGATTTCATTGATATTCAGATTGTCCAGAAACCGCAGCATAAACACTTCGCGCTCCATTTTTGACAGCTTCTTTGCGATCCGCTCAATGTGTCGCCAGAAATCATCTTTTAAGACCTGTTCCAGCGCTTCGGGTCGGTTTTCAAAATCGGCTGCCACGGGTTGGACTTCGGTGCCTTCATCGGATGATTTGAAAATGGATCTGACTCGTTTTTTTCGCAGATAGTCATTTACCCGGTTGACGGCAATCGTAAACAGCCAGCTGCGAAAACGCTCGGGTTCTCGGAGACGGGAAATACTGCGATAAGCGCGAACAAATACGTCCTGGGTGAGGTCTTCTGCATCCATTCGAGTGCGTATGCGATAGTAAATCATGCGATGTATGTCTCCCTGATAGCGATCAATCAGTTGCTCAAAGGCCCGTCTGTTTCCGTCTCTGGCCTGTTTTGCAAGTTCTGCCAGCTGTGGATCAGCGGTTTGCGAGCCAGCCGCTTTATGTGTTGATGGAGTCATGATCAAGTATCAGTGCGTGTTTATCCGCCCAGGAGAACAAATCTTCAGGGAATTGTTTTCATCTTACTGGCTTAAGATACTCTTGTCCACAGCTGTTATGTGTCTGCTCCTTTTCCAAGGCATGCTGGCTGTAAAGACGGAAAAGAAGGGAAAATGGTTTACAAAAAATCATATCGAAATCATGCATCATATTCTGCTTGCATAAGCGCTGAATCCTATGTATGAATGCTCCCTTGTCGGTATCCTTGTGAAACAGCACCATTTTCGGATGGGCACCAATTGAAAATGAAAGGTGTGGTTTTTAATGGACATTGAATTATCTCGCAGCAGCCAGGCTAGGATTGCTCCCATTGGAATTACTCAAGCAGCGTCTTTTATCGCCCAGACGCAAAGACCCGATGGTGAAATACCTTGGTGTGAGGAACAAAAAACAGACCCCTGGGATCATGTTGAATCCGCCATGGGACTCAGTGTGGGGGGCTACTTTAACGAAGCCAGACGGGCTTTTGAGTGGTTGGCCGGCACACAGCTGGATGATGGCAGCTGGTACACCGCATACCGGCAAGGCGTTCCGGAAGATAAAACCCGCGATGCCAATCTGTCCTGCTACATTGCTGTCGGCCTGCTGCACTATCATTTGATAACGGGCGAGACGGCTTTTTTAAAACAGATGTGGCCGACGCTTTCAGGGGCCATTGAGTTTGCGCTGAGCCTGCAAACTCCCAGCGGAGAAATATACTGGGCCATCAGCCCTGAAGGCAATGTCGACCGAATGGCGCTATTGACGGGATCCAGCTCGATTTTCATGAGCGTTAAGTGCGCGCTGGCGATTGCAAAAATACTGGGGATTTGCATGCCCTCATGGGAAATTGCCATGCATAAATTGGCTGAGGCCATAAAACACAAGCCCTATTTGTTTAATATGACCAAATCCCGTTATTCGATGGATTGGTTTTACCCGATCCTGGCCGGTGTCATCACCGGCAATGACGCCCAGCGGCGGATTGACAAATACTGGAAAAAATTTGTGGTGGAAGATCAAGGGGTACGTTGTGTATCGGACAAACCCTGGGTAACCATCGCTGAGACATCGGAACTGACTCTGGCTCTGGCGGGAATGGGCAACCTTGAGCAGGCCGCTATTGTGTTCAGCTGGATCTGTGATCGACGGCACGATGACGGGTCTTACTGGTGCGGATTTACCTGTCCGGATCTGGTCATTTGGCCAGAGGATAAAATTACCTGGACCAATGCGGCAGCACTGATTGCTGCAGATGCGATTTACAGCTTAACGCCTGCAAATGTGCTTTTCAATCATCAATTCTGGGCGACATCTGAGCTGTCGCCATTTGTTGATTCTTAAGGTTAAAATCCTTGCAAAAAGATCACCGCCCATATTTTCTGAAAAAAGCGCTAGCGAAGTTTCAAAGATTCTATGCCCAGCATTTTTTACGCCCGCATTTAGAATCCCTCGGAAAAGCCCCCGTGATTTTCAGGCCCTGGTATGTGGAAGTATTCGGTGCGCCGGTTGTGATTGGCGACTATGTTTTCATTATTGCGGCTGCTGACAACCGGGTGCGGCTGTCTGTTTGGGCGGACCAACAGGTCAGCGGGCGTATTCGAATCGGCGATTACGCTCTCCTCTGTCCGGGGGTTAGAATCAGTTCGGCCTCGCAAATCAGCATCGGTGATAACTGCATGATTGCCAGCGGCGCCTATATTACCGATTCGGATTGGCATGATGTTTATAACCGGATTGCCTTTGGGAAGACAGATCCAATTGAAATTGCTGATAACGTCTGGATCGGCGACAGCGCCATTGTCTGTAAAGGCGTCTCGATTGGTGAAAATAGCATCATTGGTGCCGGAGCCGTCGTGGTGAACGCCATTCCTTCAAATTGTATCGCAGCCGGAAATCCGGCCCAGGTCGTCAGGCATCTTGACCCTGATGAATCGTTTACAACCCGCAAGCAATGGTTTGCAAAAGGTCCCCACCTGTTTTCTGAAATGGATCAGCTGGACCGTGACATGTTGCGCGAAAATTCGCTGCTGGGCTGGTTGCGGTATGTGTTCTTCCCAGCCAAAGGAGACTGATTATAGGTGTCAGACATCGGGCTTCAAGGTACAGAGTTTCTGGGCTCAAAGGTTTAAAGAGCTGTTAGATTGGTTTTATGGGTTTCATTGGTTGAATGTGTATGTTTCGAACCAATTGAACCAATCAAACCAATTAAACAGATGTAACACTTCGTTTACGATCGATCAGACAGAACCCCCAGAAGAGCAGACCGCCGCATAGTGCCGTCAGGCAACTGATTAAAAACAAGGCAAACGACCCCGTTATTTCGTACAAATAGCCGTTGATAAAAAAGCCGACCATCAACCCCAGACCATAACTGATGGCATTGTTAACCGCCTGCCCAAGGGTTTTGGCCTTATCAGGCGCCAGGCGATCGATATACAGAATACTGGCAATGTGGAAGGTGCCGTAGGTTAAGGCATGCAGAACCTGGGAAAGTAAAATTAACGCTGCCGATTGGACAAAGAACAGAATCAGCCACCTCAGCGCAGCAACCATAAACGAAAAGATCAGCACCGTATTAATCGAAAAGCGGTTGAAGATTTGGCCGGATCGAAGCATGACCAGGATCTCGGCAGCCGAGGCCAGTGCCCATGTCAATCCGATAAAAGTGTTCCCGAATCCCAGGTTTTCCAGATGAATCGAAAAAAAGCCGTAATAAGCCCCGTGGCTGACCAGCATCAAAAAAGCACAAAACAAAAATACAAGGACGCGTCTCTCAAGAAAACGTCTGCTTCCGCTGGACAACCGGTTCATTTTAGTGATCAGCACGTCGGGGATCTTTAGCGAGATGACCGCCAGCATCAGCGATCCGGCCAGAACCAAGACGACAATCATTTCCACCGAATACAGGTCGATAACCTTGCCCAGCACCAGCACGACAGCGATAAAACTGACGGATCCCCATACCCGGATTCGGCCGTAGCTTTTTTTCTCTTTTCCCAGAATGTCCATGGAAAATGCTTCGAGAAAGGATATGATCGGGGAATAAAATATGCCGTAAAGAATAGTGATGGCCAGCATCGGCCAGAAATCAACGGTAAACAGATACAGCATCCAGATCAGAGCGCTGCAGAAACAACAAAGGATGTAGATCGGTCGGCGGGCATCGAGGCGATCGGCCAGAGCGCCCCAGATCATGGGGAAAAGTACCATGGCCACCGAGCGGACCGCAGATAGAATTCCGATTCGAAAGCCGCTGAATCCCAGATGATAGCAGTAGAGGTTGAAGAAAGGCAAAAAAATTCCCAGCACGCCAAAATAGATAAAGTACTGGGAACCGATAACAAGAGGATATGTTTGTTTGTCTTCGGATAATCTAATCAATGTTGACGGTGACCTGTTTCGGTTTTTCTTCTTCGGGTCTTGGGATTTCGACCGTCAGGACGCCGTCTTTAAACGAAGCTTTGATCAGATCAGGCTTGATCAGCTCCTGGAGGGAAAAGGATCGGTTAAATTTGCCGAAGCTTCTTTCTTTGCGATAATAACTTTCATCCTTGATCGCCGGGTCCAGCAGTCGTTCTCCTTTTATGGTCAGCACATTGTCTTTAACTTCAACCGAAACATCGTCTTTGTTAACGCCGGGCAGTTCAATTTTCAGGACAATTCCTTCGCTGGTTTCATAAATATCGACCGGAGGTCTCCAGTCATAAAGACTGACCTCATCTTCAAAATCACGCGAACGCCCAAAAGACTCGTTAAAGATTCGGTTGATTCGGTCCTGCAGGGCCGATACGTCTCGAAATGGGTCCCATCTTATGATTGACATGGTCTCACCTCCTTGTGCAAGCCGTTTTATATCGATCGAAATTTAATCACACCTTCATTCTTGTCAAGCTTTACAAAGCAAATAATCAGTGTTATTTTGATCAATTATTGCGATAGAGGACCAAACAATTTCCATACCATTTAGGAGCCGGAGATGGAATTTATCAAAATTAGAATTGCAGACGATTTTGGTCAACTGGGTTCTGACCTGGAAAAAACGATTGAAGACATGTTCCGTTCGATGAGCCCGACTTTCATGTTTGACGAACGCACCTGGAAGCCGCCGATGGACATGAACGAAACGCCGGATGAGATCGTTATTGTTGCCGAGGTTGCCGGAGTAGATAAAGATGATCTTGAAGTCGAAATCAGCAGCAAGGCTGTTAGAATCAAGGGGAACCGGGTTGCCCGGCATTGCACTGACGACGCCACTTACCGGCTCGCCGAAATTCAGTACGGGCGTTTCGAAAGAATTCTATATCTGCCTGCGCCCATCGATCCCGAAGTTGTATCTGCCGGCTGCACAAACGGGTTGCTCGAAATTCGACTGGCCAAAATGCCGATTGAAAAATCCCATAAAATCCCGATATCGGACGGATAAATTCAAACTATATAAAGAAAACCACAAAGGGCACAAAGAACACAAAGAAGGATATTTCAAGAAGTTTTTTAGGACCCTTTGTGAACTTCGTGCCTTTGTGGTTGAACAAGTTTTACATAACCTGCAGTCAGTTTATTTGCATTCACGTTGACAATGGAGGGCCAGATCCAAATTTCTGGAGGTAATAATGACCGATCAACCTGATCAAAAACCGCCGGTTGAGATTGATACTGAAAAGATTCCCGAACTGCTTCCCATCCTGCCGCTGTTTGATGCCGCCCTGTTTCCTAAAATGGTGCTGCCGCTGGTGGTGATGCAGGGTGAGTCCGTGCGGCTGGTGGACGAGGCCATGGCTAAAAATCGGATCATCGGACTGGTGGTGTCTAAGAAGCCCGAAGAAGGAAACAAACCGCAACAGGAGGATTTGGCCAGCGTGGGGACCAGCGCTTTGATTCTGAAGATGGCCAAAACACACGACAATCGAACCCAGCTTCTGGTTCAGGGCCTTCATCGCTTTAAAATAAAGTCCTGGGAAAACAACCGGCCGTATCTGCGTGCCCGCATCGAGGTACTGGAAGACCTCGAGGTAAAGGACAATGAAACCGAAGCGCTCATGTCCAACCTGATCGGGCAATTTATCCGCATCGTGGAACTTTCACCGGGGCTGCCGCCGGAGATCGGTCAGATGGCCAAATCGATTCCGGAGGCCGGGACCCTGGCGGACATGGTGGCCTCCACCATTAATTCAAACCCCCAAGAAAAACAAAAAGTGCTTGAGATCCAGAATGTGAAAAACCGTCTCAAAGAAGTAACCCGCCTGGTGAATCATCAACTCAGTATTCTGGAACTGGGCAATAAAATTCAAAGCCAGGTCAAAGGTGACCTGGATAAGAGCCAGAAGGAGTATTATCTCAGGCAGCAGCTCAAAGCCATCAAAGAGGAGCTGGGCGAACAGGATGAAACCCAGGTTGAAATCGAGGAATACCGGGCGAAAATCGCGGAAAGAAACCTGCCCCCTGATGCCCGCAAGGAAGCCGAGCGGGAACTGGACCGTCTCTCACGCATGCATCCGTCCTCAGCCGAATATACCGTGGCTTCAACCTACTTGGACTGGATTACCGCTTTGCCGTGGCATGAAAGCACCGAGGATAATGTCGACATCAAAAAGGCCCAAAAAATTCTGGACGACGATCATTATGGGCTTGAGAAACCCAAACGGCGCATCATTGAGTATCTGGCAGTCCGTAAATTGAAGCCCGAATCAAAAGGGCCGATTTTATGTTTTGCGGGCCCGCCGGGCACTGGAAAGACATCTCTGGGGCAATCCATTGCGCGTGCACTGGGCCGCAAGTTTCACCGCATTTCTCTGGGCGGGGTTAGAGACGAGGCCGAAATCAGGGGCCACCGGCGCACCTATGTCGGTGCGCTTCCCGGACGCATTATTCAGGGCCTGCGGCGGGCGGAATCCAACAATCCGGTTTTTATGCTCGATGAAATCGACAAGGTGGGCAGCGATTTTCGCGGAGACCCGTCTTCGGCACTTCTGGAAGTGCTGGACCCCGAGCAGAATTTTTCCTTTAGCGATCATTATCTGGATGTGCCTTTTGATCTTTCCAAGGTCATGTTCATCACCACCGCAAACATCCTGGACACCATCCCGCCGGCGTTGCGGGACCGCATGGAAGTTTTGATGCTTCACGGCTATACCATGGATGAAAAGTTGAAAATCGCCAACCGCTACCTCATTCCCCGGCAGCGGGACGAGCACGGCATCAAGGCTAAGCAGATAAAATTCAGTCAGGGCGCAATCAAGCAAATTATCACGGGTTACACCCGCGAAGCCGGTTTGCGCAATCTGGAACGGGAGATTGCCAACGTTTGCCGCGGCGTGGCCAGCAAGATTGCCGCGGGCAAGGCCAAGTCCGTCGCCATTAAAGTCGATGATATCCACGGGTACCTCGGCCCGGTCCGCTTCACCTCTGAAACCAAGGCCAGAGTGACCACACCCGGTGTGGCCACCGGCCTGGCGTGGACGCCGACCGGCGGTGACCTTCTTTTCATTGAAGCCACTGCGATGAAAGGAAAAAAGGGCCTGACCCTGACCGGGCAGCTGGGGGATGTAATGAAGGAATCGGCGACGGCGGCCTTGAGCTACATTCGTTCAAACGCCAAAAAATTAAACATCGATGAAGATTTTTTTGATACCCATGATTTGCACATTCACGTGCCGGCCGGTGCCATACCCAAAGACGGGCCTTCGGCCGGCGTTACCATGCTGACCGCCCTGACCTCGCTGTTGACCAACAGGACCATTCACAGGGATCTGGCCATGACCGGTGAGATTACCTTAAGGGGTCAGGTGCTGCCGGTTGGCGGTATCAAGGAAAAGGTGCTGGCGGCACATCGGGCCGGCATCAAGGAAATTATCCTGCCGGAGTGGAATAAAAAGGATCTGGAGGACGTTCCACCGAAGGTCAAAAAGGAAATCCGCTTTCATTTTGTCGATAAAATGCAGGAGGTTCTCGAACTGGCCCTCAATCGCAAAAAGGCGCCGACCGGAAAAAGGCGGCAAAAAAAACCTAAACCCTAAAACCAGCGGCATACTGGACCGTATCCCAATCTGAATTCGCCCGTTTGCCCGGCTTGCGAAAAATTGATGGTTATGTGCGCCATGTCACGTCCATGTATCCTTTTGAGCGGTTACCGTATTATTTTTGCCTGCGTCTGCATTGCGTTCTGGATTTACGGCTGTGCCAGCAGCACGCGCACCCATGAACCGCCACCGCCCAGCAAACCCGGCCATCCAAAGCCTTATAAAGTTTTAGGCAAGTGGTATCAGCCGTTGCCGCATGCCGAAGGGTTTCGCCAGCGCGGCGTAGCCTCTTGGTACGGACGTGATTTTCATGGCAAAAAAACATCCAACGGTGAAATTTATGACATGTATGCCATGACGGCTGCGCATAAAACCCTGCCCCTGGGCACCTATGTTCGGGTGCGCAACCAGGAAAACAACCGCAGCATCGTGGTCAGGATCAACGATCGCGGTCCTTTTGTGCGCGATCGGGTTATCGATCTATCTTATGCGGCTGCCAGTGATATCGGTATCGTCGGCCCGGGCACCGCCTGGGTTGAAGTGGTTGCCCTGGGTCGAGCAGCATCTGCCAGCGGCCCGGCACCGACTTATACTGCCGAGGATTATGCGCACGGTAATTTTACCTTTCAGGTCGGTGCTTTTTTGAATCGTGAAAATGCCGAAAGACAAAAGCGTGAACTCGCAAAAAGGTATAAAAATGCGCACATCGCCGTTTATGACCGAGGGGATCAAATTTTTTATCGAGTCCGTGTCGGCCGGTTCACAACGCTGGACGAAGCCATGCGCCAGGAGGAAATTCTGATTCAGGACGGTTACCCGGATGCCATGCTGGTGGCCGAATAGCCTGATCCTCCGAAAGCCGTAATCAAGGAGTCAATTCATTTGCTAAAAAAGGTGGCTTTTCTCGACCGCGACGGGACGATCAACCAGGACTCTGACGATTACATCAAAAGCTGGTCGGAGTTCAAGTTTTTGCCCCGCAGTGTTAACGCCCTGTGCGATCTGACCGCCGCCGGCTATACGCTCATCGTCATTACCAACCAATCGGCCCTGCCCCGCAAGTTAATCTCCCCGCGGAAACTTGACGATATTCATTCGAAGATGAAAGCAGCCGTCGAATCCCGCGGCGGAAACATCAGCGATATTTTCTTTTGCCCGCACTTGCCCGGAGACGGCTGCGATTGCCGCAAACCCGCACCGGGCTTGATTTATCAGGCCCAAAAAAAATACGATATCGATCTTGCGGCGGCGGTAGTGATCGGCGACAGCGCCCGGGACATCGAATGTGCCCAAAACGCCGGATGCGGCCGCAGCATTTTAGTCAAAACCGGAAACAGCCGGGAAGCTGAACAAATACTGGCTGAAAAGGATCTGTGCCCCGATTATGTGGCGCAGGATTTATATGATGCCGCCCGCTGGCTGATGGATTCTCAACCCTGAAGCATGACCGACACTTTTTTTGCCAGCGCATGGCGGAAAACGACAATTCATGGTTCCAGAAGGACCCCCCTTCGCTGAAGCTTCGGCGCGGCAAGCAATTCATGGCGGAAAACGACATGGGGTGCGAGATTCTTTCTTGGAAAAATCATTGCATTTTATATAGTGCTCAACTATATAAAAACCTTCGTTAATTTCAGCCAGCAGGTTCGAAATAGGTTTCGGCCGCTGAACATCCAATAAATATGTTTCTGTCTCGGCAGATGCATCAGTCTTTTGTAAAATCTCTTGTTTATCGCATCAGGTTCCAAGTTATTGGGTTTTCCAAACCGGGTTCGAAGCACGTGTGTCAGCGGTTCCACCCACAAGGAGTGGGACGCTTCGCGTTCTGCCTTTTCCCGGCGATGGCGGTAAAATCCAAGCCCCCGCTGTGCGGGTGGTCGTTGAACCTGCGCCAAAAATTGTAGCGGAGAAGTCATGCAGCCGATGGGTTCTACCGGAATACTTTCACCATGGGAATCGGGTGTTTTCAGCCTCGCAATTTTTGTAGTTCTGATTCTGATTTTTGTCGCATCCCAGCTCATCGTCGCGGTCTGGCTCGGGGAAAAGAAAAAAACTGTCGAGAAATTAAGACCTTATGAAAGCGGTATTATCCCCACTGGAACCGCCCGTCTGCGTTATCCCGTCCCTTTTTATCTGGTGGCAATCTTTTTTTTGATTTTTGACGTGGAAGGCGCCTTTATTTTCACCTGGGCCATTGCCCGGGGGGAACTCGGCTGGTCGGGATGGCTGCAGATTTCTTTTTTTATCGTGCTGCTGCTGCTGGGCCTTTTTTACATCTGGCGAAAGGGGGGGCTTGATTGGGGTCCGATAACCCAAAAGGATTAAGTGAGCGATTGCTCGGCGGAACAGACGCCCTGATCAACTGGTCGCGCAAATACAGCCTGTGGCCCATGTTTTTTGGGCTTTCGTGCTGTTTTGTCGAAGAGGCCACCGCGCTGACCGCCCGCTATGACATGGCCCGTTTCGGAGCCGAAGTCCTGCGCCCCTCACCGCGGCAGGCCGATCTTTTGATTGTCTCCGGCACGGTCTTTAAAAAGATTGCGCCGGTGGTTCTGCGCCTATACGAGCAAATGGCCGAGCCCAAATGGGTGATCTCCATGGGGTCCTGCTCCAATTGCGGGGGCATGTATGACGTTTACAGTGTGGTGCAGGGAATCGACCAGATTTTGCCGGTGGATGTTTATATACCGGGATGCCCCCCCCGACCGGAGGCCGTTTTGCAGGGCCTTATGATGCTGCAGAAAAAAATTGAAACCGAAAGCCCCACCCGCACGATCTTTCACCTCAAAGGCGGCAGCCAGGGAAGCGTCAAGCCCATTCTGGTGGACGGGCAGACCAAATCCCGCGACCCCCGGGGGCCGGGCATGGAAGGCACCGCCATCCGCGGCACTTCGGTGGTTCCGCCTGACTTTCGGGACAGCCGCTCAGACCTCATGTGGACTCCGCCGCCGCGGCAAATCGAACTCAGTTCATCCGATCAGAACCTGACCCTGAACTTGCAGGCCCAATTCGGCGATGCCGTTGAATTTGTTGCGCCGGTATGCGACATGCTCACCCTGCAGATTGCCGAAAACCGGCTCAAGGATGTGCTGCGTTATCTGAAAGCCGAGGCAACCCCCAGATATCAGCGGCTGGATGATCTGACCGCCATTGACGAATCCGCCCGCCGGCAGCGGGAAAACTTTGCGGACTTCACGATGGTCTATCATCTGCTGTCCTTTGATTCCGCCAGCCGGCTGAGACTGAAAGTGCCTTTGCAGGGACAGAACCCCGTCACCGGGAGCATCACCGATATCTGGCCGTCGGCCAACTGGTATGAGCGGGAAGTCTTTGATCTGCTGGGCATTCGTTTCGAAGGCCATCCGAACCTGCGTCGGATTATCATGCCCCCTGACTGGCAGGGTCATCCTCTAAGAAAAAACCATCCGGGTCGGGCAACCGAAATGGCCCCGTATACCCGTAAAGAAGCCCAAGAGTTGCAGCCGCTGGACGGCGGCGTTTTTGTAAAGACGAGTGACGGTGAGCATCAATTGATCCTAAATATCGGTCCTCATCATGTCAGCACCCATGGCCTGCTGCGCTATATCGTCGCTCTTAACGGTGAAGAAATTACCGACCTGGATATGGATATCGGGTATCACCATCGGGCCGTCGAGAAAATCGGTGAACGCCAGACCTGGCACCAGTTTATTCCCTATCTGGCGCGGGTGGATTATCTGGCCGGAGCGGCCAATGATCTGCCCTATCTTCTGGCGGTTGAATCACTGGCCGATATCAAAGTCCCTGAGCGCGCTCAGGTGATCCGGGTGATGCTCAGCGAGCTTTTTCGCCTGAGCAACCATCTGGTCTGGTTTGCCACCTATTCCCATGATGTCGGAGCCATGACGCCCAATTTTTACACCTTTCGCGAACGGGAGATGATTCTCGATATCGTCGAGCGCATCACCGGCGGCCGTTTGCACCCCTCCTGGTTCAGGATCGGCGGCGTGGCCGCGGATTTGCCCGAGGGATGGAAACCGGCCCTGGACGAATTCGTCCGGATTTTTCCGAAGCGCCTGCAGGAATACGAAAATTTAATCCGCAACAATCCCATTTTTAAGGCACGGACCCGGGGGGTCGGCCGTATTTCTCTGCAGGATGCCATGGACTGGGGGGTGACCGGGCCCAACCTGCGAAGTTGCGGACTGGAATGGGACCTGCGCAAAAAGATGCCCTATTCGGGTTATGAAAATTTTGAATTTGAAGTCCCCACGGCAACCGGCGGCGATTGTTATGCCCGTTATCTGGTGCGCATTGAAGAAATGCGACAGAGCCTGCGCATCATCAAACAGGCGGCCGGCCAAATGCCTGCCGGCCGGTGTATCACCGATGACTACCGTTACGTGATCCCCCGCCGCGCAGACATGCTCAAAGATATTGAAAGCCTGATCCATCATTTTATCAATGTGACCCGGGGTCCCAAGATCCCCGGGGGTGAAGCCCATGCCGCCTGTGAAATCCCCAGGGGGGAGCAGGGGTATTACCTGGTCAGCGACGGCTTGGGGTATGCCTACCGGGTTCGTATCCGGGCCCCCGGCTTTGCCAATGTCCAGGTCATGCCGTTGATGGCCACAGGGGAGAGTATTGCGGATCTGATCGCTATTATCGGATCGGTTGATTATATTCTGCCGGATATCGACCGCTAGGGTCCAGATGTCAGAAAACAGATAACAGAAAACAGAAAAGCGATCGGAAGAACGACTGCTTCTTTTTCCGAGTTTAAATCTCTGTTTTCTGTCATCTGACCTCTGTCCTCTGAGCTTTGAAACCCGAAACCGTTTAAAGAGCTAATGCTACCGAACGAACTAAAAGAATCGCTGGTGGAGAAAATTGCCCATGCCGATCATCGCCGGGAGATGGTGATTGATGTCATGCTGGCGCTCCAGGAACATTACGGGTATTTAAGCGATGAAGCCATCGAAGCGGCTGCAGCACTGTTGGGGATGTCGTCGCTGGAGGTGGAAGAACTCGCCACCTTTTATACCTTTATTTATCGAGAGCCGGTCGGCAAATATGTCATTCATGTATGCGACAGTGTGATTTGCTGGATGGATGGATACGAGTCCGTCAAAAACTATCTTTGCCAGAAGCTGAACATCGAGGTGGGCGCCACCACAGCGGACGGCCTGTTTACGCTTTTGCCGGTCTGCTGCATCGGATACTGTGATCTGTCGCCGGCCATGCTGATCAACCGCAAGGTTTACGGGCACCTGACACCGCAAAAGATTGACGAGATATTAGAACAGTTGAGGTCAGAAGCTTAATCTTATTTCGGAAATCAGTATTCGGAGTAACGATTACACCACAAAGACACAAAGAACACAAAAATCGAATCTTTTAATTTTTTTTCTTTGTGCGCTTCGTGCCTTTGTGGTTGAGGCCCTCTTGAAAATAGAAGCCTGAATTAGAGGATTATGGAAAAGTACCCCCAGATTTTACTTGCAAACCGCCAGCCGGACCGCATCACCACGCTGGAGGAATACCAGCAAAACAGCGGGTATCAGGGGCTTAAAAAGGCACTGCAAAAGCATCAGCCAGCCGATATCATTCGCGTGCTTGAAGAAGCGAATCTGCTGGGCCGCGGCGGTGCGGCCTTTCCAGCGGGTCTAAAACTGAAATCCGTGGCCGAAAACGCGCCTTTTCCCAGGTACATCGTCTGCAATGCCGATGAAATGGAGCCGGGGACATTTAAAGATCGGGTACTGATCCATGCCAATCCACACATGATCATTGAAGGCATGATCATTGCCGGACATGCAATCAGGGCCGAGAAAGGCATCATTTTCATCCGGCCGGAATACGAAAGCGGGGCCAAAATTTTCGAACGAGAGATCAGGGCTGCCGAAGCCGCCGGTTATCTGGGGAAAAATATCCTGGGAAGCGATTACCATCTGGACATTCTTGTTCACCGCAGCGGCGGGAGATACATCTGCGGCGAGGTGACAGCGCAACTCAATGCACTGATGGGCAAGCGGCCCAACCCGATGCAACCGCCTCCATACCCTACCGAAAAAGGGGTATGGGGCCTGCCGACCGTGCTGAGCAACGTGGAAACTTTTGCCTGCATGCCGCACATCATGCGCAAGGGTGCGGAGTGGTTTAAAGGCCTATCCAAAACCGCGACCGGTGCGGGAACCAAAATTTTCTGCATCAGCGGCCGAGTCAACCGGCCGGGTTGCTATGAGCTGCCCATGGGAATCCGGCTAAGTGAGATTATTGAAGATTATGCCGGTGGTATGGTGCTGGGCTCCGAGTTCAAGGCCTGTTTGCCCGGAGGGGCCTCAACCGGTTTTTTGCCCAAAGAACACTTTGACATTGAAATGGATTTTGAATCCCTCAAAAAAGTGGGCAACCGGCTGGGGACCGGCGCCATCATGGTTTTTGACCATAAAACCTGCCTGGTGGGGGCGACGCTGAATTTAACAGAGTTTTTCGCCAGGGAATCCTGCGGCTGGTGCACCCCCTGCAGGGAAGGGCTGCCCTATATTCGGGATTTGTTGCAACGCCTGGAAAACGGTGACGGTCGCGCAGGTTTTATCCCCCTGCTGGAAGAAATGGGCAAACATCTCTGGAGCGCTTACTGCGCGTTTGCGCCCGGTGCGGTTGCGCCCTTGCAAAGCCTGCTGAATCTTTTTAGAGAAGAAATTGAAGATCACATCAGTCAAAAAAAATGCCCCTTTCGATAAATAAGTGAGTTGTCAGTTGTACGTTGCCCGTTGTTGGGCAATTTTTTGAGTGAGAAAGAGAATGATAAATAACAACGGACAACGGACAACATGCCACGGACATTTATATGCCAAAAATTATCATCGATGATCATGAAATCGAAGTTGCACCGGGAACCAAGGTGATCGAAGCTGCGGAAAAGCTGGGAATCATGATTCCGCGCTTCTGTTACCATCCGGCTCTGGGATCGGTGGGCGCCTGCCGGGTCTGCGCTGTAAAGTTTTTGCAGGGCCCGTTTAAAGGCGTGCAGATGAGCTGCATGGTGGCTGCTCAGGACGGCATGGTGGTCTCCACAACTGACCCGGAGGCGGTGCGGTTCCGCAAGTATGTGATTGAATGGCTGATGCTGCATCATCCTCATGATTGCCCGGTTTGCGATGAAGGCGGCCATTGTCTGCTGCAAGATATGACCGTTTCCGGCGGGCACGGTATTCGCAGATACCTGGGTCGGAAACGCACTTACACGGACCAGTACCTGGGCCCCCTGCTGCAGCACGAAATGAATCGCTGCATCCATTGCTACCGCTGTGCCAGGTTTTATCAGGAATTCAGCGGCTATCGTGATCTGGGCGTCTTGAAATCCGCCAATAAAACCTATTTCGGGCGTTTCAAAGACGGTATTCTCGAAAGCCCTTTTTCAGGCAATCTGAGCGATATCTGTCCGACGGGCGTTTACACCGATAAGCCCTCTCGGTTTTTCGGCCGGCGCTGGGATTATGAGCGCCGCCCCTCGTTGTGCATCCATTGCTCCTTGGGCTGCCACACCATAGCCAGCAGCCGTTATCGCAAAGTCCTCCGGCAGGAAGCGGGGTTTAGCAATACGATCAACGGTTACTTTATTTGCGACCGCGGTCGCTATGGTTTTTTTTATGCCGGCCTGGAAAAGCGGCCCCGGCAGGCCAGGATTGATGGAAAAAAAGTTCTTTTCGAGCATGCGGTCAAATACCTGAGTGCAAAAATGGCGGAGATCGGCCGCAGTGCAGGTTCGGAAGCGATCGCCTGGGCAGGCTCGGCGCGCAACAGCTTGGAAACCCAGGCGATGCTGAAGAAGGTGTGCAAACTGAATGGGTGGGCAGATCCAGCGTTTCTTGCGGATCGACTGATAAACCGTAAAGTGAAAACGGCCATATCCCGTCTGGAGCCGCAACTGGCGATTTCATTGCGCCAGGTTGAAGCGGCCGATTTTATCCTGGTGATAGGCGCCGATCCCATCAATGAAGCGCCGATGCTGGCTCTGGCAATGAGACAGGCCGGCAGGACCGGGGCTCAAATTGCAGTCCTCGACCCGCGACCGATTTCTCTTCCGGTTCGGTTTGCCCACCTGCCGCTGGCCCTGGATGACCTGAATCTTTATGCGAGTGCGCTGGTTAAAGCGGTTGTCAGCCGGGATGCGGTGAAAGAACTCGGGCAGAATGCCATCGAGTTCCATGATGCGATTCCGGATGCTGCCGGTGATTCTTATTCGTATAAAGAAGAGATTTCCGGCTTGGCTGAAAAGCTTCAGCGCAGTCAACGACCGCTCATTGTTTGCGGCACCGGGATTGTGCCGGAAACCACGCCGGGGCTGGCAGCGGATCTGGCCCTGTTCCTAAATGTTGCAAAGGGGCAGACCGGACTGTCCTATCTGATGCCCGGCGCGAACGCATTCGGCGCCGGACTTTTTTCTCATATGGACGATTCCTTAGAGAAAACAGTTGAGGATATCGAAAACGGCGCAGTCAAAGCGCTGGTTCTGGTTGAAAGCAATCCGTTTTGGCAGTTTTCCGATCGGCACAGACTTGAAAAGGCGCTGGATCTGCTGGATCTGCTGGTTGTGTTTGATTATGTAAATTCTGTGACCGCCCAAAAGGCACATGTCTTCCTGCCCACCACAACACTGTTTGAGACTGGGGGTGTATTTATCAACCAGGAGGGCAGAGCCCAGGCCGCAGCGCGGGTCTTTGCCGGTGGTATCCCTATCGCTCAGACGGGCAGGGGTGATCATCCGCCCCGGCTTTACGGTGCGGGGATCCCCGGATCCGAGCCCAGGACCGCCTGGCAGATCCTGGCGGAGCTCGGGGGGATAGAATGCGGTTCGCTAGAAGAACTGCGATCCAAAACCTGGAATTGGCTCTCGGAGACGATACCGGGGTTTGCCGACTGGCCTCCGGGCGGTGATTTGCCGGATGATGGAATTCGAATAGAGCCGGGAGCCCCGTCGCCTGACCGTTTTGCACTGGTGGGGATAGCCAGGGCCCAAGATCTGGAAGAGACCTTCGACCTGATTGCGGTCGAACGGACTTTTGGTACCGAGGAACTTTCATCCCATTCCGCGTGCCTAACAGAGTTTGCGGGAATCCCCTGCATTTTTATGCGTCGCAGCGATGCGCGAAGCCTGTCATTAGCCGATGGTGATCGCATCGCGGTCGAGCTGGATAGCGGTATGATCGAAGCGAATTTGCAGGTGGCAGATCACATGGCCGCTGGCACGCTGGTTATCCCCCGGCACCGGGATCTGAACTGGCAAAAAATGGGAACCGGCCGGGCACGGGTGCCAAAAAATCGGGTGCGGAGGCATAATAAAGAGTAATTTATTTTCGGAATAATGAACGGTACGATTATGCTAACCTGGATTGTTGGATTCATCATATTGGTCGCAAAATTGGGGATTGTGCTTCTGGTTTTGCTGTTGCTGGCCGCATATCTCGTGTGGCTGGAGCGCAAATTTCTGGCAAGACTGCAGATTCGCTACGGCCCGAACCGCGCCGGAAAGTTTGGGCTGCTGCAGCCGATTGCCGATACCATCAAGATGCTTACCAAAGAAGATATCGTTCCGGCCGCGGCGGATCGTTTTATTTTTCTGCTGGCACCTGCGGTGGTTGCTACGACGGCCCTGATGATGTTTGCCGTCGTTCCATTTGGAACCAGCCTGACCCTTATGGGCAAAGAAGTGCCGCTGGTCATTACAGATCTGAATGTCGGACTGCTTTTTGTTTTTGCGCTTTCTTCTCTGGGGGTTTACGGCGTCGCCATGGGCGGCTGGGCCTCCAACTCGAAATACAGCCTGTTGGGCGGTATCCGCGGAGCCGCGCAGATGATCAGTTATGAGCTCTCGCTGGGGCTGTCCCTGATCCCGATTGTCATGCTGGCAGACTCCTTCAGCATTGTGGAAATTGTCAACGCCCAGGAGGCATACCCGTTTATTCTGGTTCAGCCGTTTGCCTTTGTCATCTTCATGATCAGTGCCATGGCTGAAAGTAAGCGCATCCCCTTCGATCTGCCCGAGGCTGAAAATGAACTGGGGGCCGGCTACCACACCGAATACAGCGGTATACGCTTCGGACTTTTCTTTCTGGGGGAGTACGTGCATTTGCAGGTGCTGGGTGCCCTGGTGGCGGTCCTTTTCCTGGGCGGCTGGCGGGGCCCCGTTTTGCCGCCGCCTGTGTGGCTCTTTATCAAGATCATTTTTGTGGCGTTAATTATGATCTGGGTGCGAGGGACCCTGCCGCGGCTGCGGTATGATCAACTCATGGCGCTGGGGTGGAAAGTTCTCATTCCGGCAGCTTTACTGAATATTATGATAACAGGAGCATTTTTATTAATATAATATTTGTCCGTTGTTCGTTGTCCGTTGGGATTGCGTTTTTGATCCAATTGAACCCTTTGGTTATCCGTTCAAGAGCTGCTGGTTAAAAATGTTCCACCGGAATTGAAGGTGGCAATTAGCAATTGAAGGCCAAAGCAATGAGTACCTTACGCTCTCCACGGACGACGGACAGCGCACAACTAACAACGCGTTAAAGCGTATTTTATTATGAGCAGGAGAGAAGTAAATTACAGATGAGTGACGCATTAGAGGCAATAAAGGCGCTGGCGACCGGGTTTGCAACGACTTTTAAACATCTGTTCCGGAAGCCCATAACGGAACAATACCCGGAATACAAACGGCCCCTGCCGGCACGCAGCCGGGCGCGTATTATTCTGACGCGGGATCCCGACGGTGGTGAACGCTGCGTGGCCTGTTATCTGTGTTCGGCGGTCTGTCCGGTCAGTTGCATTTCGATGCAATCGGCCGAAAGAGAAGACGGGCGGCGCTATGCGCAATGGTTTCGAATTAACTTTGCGCGCTGTATCTATTGCGGTCTGTGCGAGGAAGCCTGCCCGACTTCCGCCATCCAACTGACACCGGAGTTTGAAAACTGTCAACGAGACATTCTGACACTGGTATACGAAAAAAAGGATCTGCTTGTCGATCACCAGGGCAAGGACAAAGAATTTAATTTTTACAAATATGCCGGTGTGGCCACCGACGTCGGAAAAAAAGGAGAGCACATTAAGGAGGATCGTCCGGTCAATATCAAGAGTAATCTACCCTAAAAAAAGTGATCTAAAATGACTAAAGTGCCTAAAATTATGGTTTCGCTGCGCTCAATCTTCTAATAAAAATGATAGAATTCATCAGCTTTAGGCATTTTAGTTCACTTTAGTTCACTTTAGGCACTTAAAAATCTATGACAATCTACTCGCTCATATTCTACGTCTTGGCTGCCATTATTCTGGTAACCACCGGGTTGGCCATCACGCGTCGTAACCTGGTGCACGCCGTGGTGTATCTGGTTTTTTCCTTTTTCGGCAGCGCCATGATGTTTTATCTCTTCGGGGCGCCGCTGCTGGCGGTGCTGGAGGTGATCATCTATGCCGGTGCCATCATGATTCTGTTTTTGTTTATCATCATGATGGTCAAAATAGAGGCCGCTGAAGAACGGCTGTTTACGATTCAGCAGTGGCTGCCGATCGTCCTGATCGGTGCCGTCTATTTGATGATCGGGGCCGTAATCGTTTCTTCCGCTCCCGGCAGCCAGGTGACACTGGAGATTGCGCTGGCCAAACCCAAAGTATTTGGAGAATATCTGTTTCAACGACACTGGCTCGTCATTGAAATTGTCTCGCTGCTGCTGTTGATTGCACTTGTTGCTGCGCTTTATCTGGGAGGGAGGAAGTCTGAAAAAAATTCTTAAAATTTGATTTTTAAGGAATCCACAAATTAAGGATAGATATTAATGATTGCTCCATTTGGCCATGTTCTCATATTAGCCGGGATTCTTTTCCTGATGGGTGTATTTTGTGCGGTCGTGCGGCGTAACCTGATCATGGTTGTGCTGGGGGTGGAAATCATGCTAAATGCCGCCTCCATTGCTTTTGTGGGCGCCGCCTTGCGCTGGCAGCACCTGGAAGGTCAGGTGTTTGCGCTCTTTATTCTGGCAGTGGCCGCCGCAGAGGTGTCGGTCGGACTGGCCTTGATTGTTTATGCTTACCGGAAAACCGGGTCATTTGATCCCGGGGCGTATAATCTATTAAAGTGAATAAATGTTAGCTTGGCAGAGGGGCGTTGAATTTGCTCAGCGGGAGCCAAGTGGATTCAAAAAATTCGAAATGCGAATATCGAAGCTCGAAACAAATTCGAAAACCCAATGATCGAAATTCAAAACTGTTTGGAGCTTTCGAATTTATAATTTTGAGCATTTTTTCGAATTTCGTGCTTCGGATTTCGGATTTCATTAAATTGAGTTCTGCTGACTATTATCGTGGTTTAGCGCCATAACATGCTACAAGTTCTGCGGGGAAAAGGTATGACCTTGTCCGGGATAAACGATCCGACACTGTTGGCGGCGATGCTGGCAACGCTGCTGCCGTTTGTTGCTTTTGTTTTAATTATGCTCCTTACCCGGGCTTATCCGCGGTTTTCTGCAGGGGTGTCACTGTGTGCAGTGATGCTATCGCTGTTGAGTGCGCTTTTTCTGCTTGGCAAACACTGGGGGCTGGCGGCGCCACTTGAATTCACATTTCGCTGGGTGGTTACAGGTGATATCCAGATCCCCTTCGGTTACCTGCTGGATGCGGTCAGTCTGCTGATGCTGGTCGTGGTGGCGGGGATCAGCTTTCTGGTTCAGGTATACTCGCTCGGCTATATGGCCGGTGATCCGGGGTTCTCCAGATACTATGCCTTTATGTCCCTTTTTGCCTGGGCGATGATGAGCCTGACGCTTGCGCCCACGATGTTGCAACTCTATGTGTTCTGGGAACTGGTGGGGCTTTCATCATACTTGCTAATCGGTTTCTGGTATGAAAAATTCAGTGCAACAGAAGCCGGAAAAAAAGCATTTGTCATGACCCGGCTGGGGGACGTGGCATTTTTCATTGGGGTACTTCTGGTTTTGATCAACCTTGGCAATCTGAATATACTGGAAATGAACGATCCGCAAGCTGGCGCAACAATGCCGCCGGCGCTCATCACCGCCGCTGCCATTCTGATCTTTGGAGGCATTATCGGCAAAAGCGCCCAGTTTCCGCTGCTAACCTGGTTGCCGGATGCCATGGAAGGACCGACACCGGTGAGCGCCCTGCTGCACTCCGCCACAATGGTGGCAGCCGGTGTTTACCTGTTTGCCCGGCTTTTTCCGTTTTTCAGCCTGTCGTCCGTTGCCATGGCCATCTTTCTGGTAATCGGTACTATCAGTATGCTGATGGCGTCTACCATGGCGATGGTCAGCCGGGATATTAAACAGGTATGGGCTTACTCGACCATCAGTCAGCTGGGTTTTATGATCATGGGCCTGGCCGCCGGCAGCTATTTTGCCGGTGTATATCACCTCACAACCCACGCCGCATTCAAGGCATTGCTTTTTCTGTGTTCCGGCGTTTTTATCCACGCCTATAAATCCAATGACATTTTTGATATCAGCCGGGAGGGCGGACGTCGTCTGAAAATTCCGACGATCTGCATCATTATTGCCGCAGCCGCCCTGGCAGGCCTGCCGCCGCTGTCCGGTTTTTTCAGCAAGGAATTGATTCTGGCCGGATTGGCTACATTGCAGAGCCCGATCTGGCTGGCGGCCGGACTGCTGGGCGCCTTTTTGACCGCCTATTACGCTTTCCGGCTGATCTTCATTTTGATGTTTCCGAAACCGTCAGTGCCGACATCAGCAAACGAAACTGTCCAGGGCCATGCTGCCGAACACAGCGAAACGCATTACGGCTTGATGGTCTGGCCGTTAATCATTCTGGCAGGAATCACTTTACTGCTGGGCTTGTATGAGACCTCGCTCGCTCATTTTATTTCCGGAAAGGCGATCATCCCGGCCGATGTCGACACACCGCATGCCTGGCTGCCCTTTGCGGCGTTGTCCGTTGCAGCGGCCGGGGTCGGATTGGCCTGGCTGGAATTCGGGCGCCGGGAAGCCGATCAGGTCGGCTTTGTGGAAAAGATTCCGGCGCTTCATACCCTTTTTGCCGAACGGTGGTATATCGACCACTTTTATCGCCTTTGTCTGAAATATATTGTTTATAAAGGTTTTGCCGGTTTTTGTAAGCAAAATGATGATCAGGTCATCGACGGCAGCATCGACGGGCTGAGCAAAGGCACCGTTGAAGCAGGCCGAATTTTATCCCGCCTGCACCTGGGGATGGTTCAATACCGGCTGATTGTTATTTTCGTAGCTATGGTCCTAATGGCATTGTATTTTTTCTTCTAACACTTTGAAGAAATAAAAGGGGTACTGGAAATCCGAAGCACGAAATCCGAAATGCGAAACAATATCGAAAACCTAATTTCAAATGTTCAAAACTTTTGGATTTGGGTCATTTGATATTCAGATTTGTTTCGGGTTTCGATATTCGAATTTCGAATTTAACCAAAATGTAGGCTGTGGAATATGACGTATGCTCAGTTTCCATATCTATCATCCATCCTTTTAAGCTGCGTGATCGGGCTGCTGGTTATCCTTATTCTTCCGGAGCGCCGCAAGCAGGAAATCAAGTGGGTCAGTGCGGTTTTTTCCGGCATCACGCTGGCCATGTCCCTGTATCTGTTTTGTGCTTACGATAAAAGTACGGGTGGTCTTCAGTTTGTCGAAAAGTTCTTGTGGGTCAAGTCCCTGGGCATCACTTATTTTAATGCTGTCGATGGATTCAATCTTCCCAATCTGCTGCTGACCGGAATTGTTTTTTTTACCGGCGTGCTGACGATGTGGGAAATGCAAACCCGTGTCAAAGAGTTCTTCGCGCTTTATTTTTTACTGGTTACCGGCGTGTTCGGGCTTTTTATGAGCATGGACCTGTTTTTCATTTTTGTCTGGTATGATGTTTCCTTATTTCCCATGTATCTGCTGATTGCCGTCTGGGGAACCACCCGTAAAGAATACGCGGCCATGAAGCTGACACTGTACCTGCTTGCCGGAAGTGCCCTGATCCTGCCGGCGATTATCTATCTCTTTGTCAAATCTGGCTTTAATACCTTTGATATTGTTTCCCTGATGCAGCCGGGAACCTTCACCTCCGATGAGCAGAAGTTCGCATTTATTTTGCTGTTTCTGGGTTTTGGCATACTGGCCGCCGTGTGGCCCTTTCACACCTGGTCTCCGGTGGGTCATGTCGCCGCGCCTCATGCGGTCAGCATGGTACATGCCGGTGTGTTGATGAAAATCGGTGCCTTCGGGGTGTTGCGCGTGGCTATTTTTCTCTGTCCCGAGGGCTGGCTGTATTGGTCCAAACTAATGGCGTCGCTGGCTGCGATCGGTATCGTGTACGGCGCGCTGGCCGGTTTGCGCCAGACCGATCTAAAATATGTGATCGGATATTCGAGCGTCTCTCATATGGGAATTGTTGGCCTGGGACTGTCAACCGTCAGCGTTGATGGTCTTAACGGTGCGGTTTTCCAAATGTTTGCCCACGGCGTAATGACCGCATTGTTTTTTTCTTCGGTGGGCTTTATTTACGATAAAACCCACACGAAAGTCATCGCCGAGTTGGGCGGGTTGAGCCGAATCATGCCTGTTGCCTCCACTTACTTTATTGTGGCAGCCATGGCAAGCATGGGCATACCCTGTTTGGCCAGTTTCTGGGGAGAGCTGGTGGTTTTTATTTCAGCATTTAAGGTGTATCCGGTTCGCGGCGCAATGGCCATCATTGCACTGGTGATCAGTGCGCTGTTTATGCTGCGGGTCGTGCAAAAAACCTTTTACGGTCCTGAAAATGAGCAATTTGAGAAGCTGTCGGATGTACCATTTCGTTTGGGTGTTCCGCGGATGATCCTGGTTGCGGTTCTGGTGTTTTTCGGACTTTTTCCGTCCCTGCTGTTTGACGTGATCGCGACGGCTTCGATTCCATTCATTAACGGATTGCCATAATGATGTGGAAGATTTTTAGTCCTGAAATCTATTATCTCCTGGCGAGTCTGTGGTTTCTGGCGCTATCGATGCTGCCGCACGCCGAATCGCGGCGTAACTATTTCAGCGCACTTTCTCTGGCGGCTGTTGGTGTCCTGGTTTGCCTGTTCACAGTCACATCAGAGGGTTTTCTTTTTTATGACACCTATCAGATAAACTTGTTTTCCCAGGTATTTAAGGTATTGCTCTCCCTGGGGCTTTTTCTGGTTGTTTGTCTTTGCCCGAATTTCACTGCAGTTAGGGAAAAACACCATCCGGAATTTTATCTGCTGTTATTTATCTGTACCCTGGCAATGATGATGCTGGTCAGCAGCGCACACCTGCTGGCCATCTATGTTGCCCTCGAGCTTTCCAGCTATTCTCTTTACATCCTGGTGGCTTTGCGGCGGGGCAGGGAAATGGGCATCGAGGCCGGGATTAAATATTTTCTGATCGGAATCTTTGCCTCGGCCGTGATGCTTTTTGGGCTGGCGTTGCTTTACGGAACCACCCGGGCGACCTATCTCAGCGAGCTGGCAACGGTGCTTCCGGGACTGATCGACAAACCCGCGGTTGCCATCGGGCTGCTGCTGACCCTCAGTGGGTTCTTTTTCAAGCTTGCCGTTTTCCCCTTCCATTTCTGGGCGCCCGATGTCTACCAGGGCGCCGCCAATCAGGTCACCGCTTATATTGCCACGGCCTCTAAAGTGGCTGCCATGGCGCTTTTGATACGGATGGCCGCCTTAAGCGGCAATGAAATGGCCGGCCATTACCTGGTGCACATTCTGGTGGCCCTGTCCATCGTGTCGATGACTGTCGGCAACCTGGCGGCAATCGTTCAAAGAGACATCAAACGCCTGCTGGCCTATTCGACCATCGCCCATGCCGGCTATGTGCTGATCGGGATATTGAGCATGAGCCCGGCCGGATACAGCGGGGTCATTTTTTATGCGCTGGCTTTATTGGTGATGAAATTCACCGCATTTCTGGTGGTGGTCAAGGTGGCTGACGACGACCGCAATTTGCAGGTGGATCAACTGGCCGGTCTGCATCAACGCTCCCCGTTGCTGGCAATGGCTTTGATGGTGTCCATTTTCAGCCTTGCCGGCATTCCGCCAACCATTGGATTTACCGGAAAACTTTTCGTTTTCCTGGCCGCAATGAAGCAGGGCTACTTCACCCTGGTGCTTATCGCCATGATTAATGTGGTTATTTCCCTCTATTACTATCTGCTGGTATTAAAAGCGGCCTTCCTGCTGAAGCCGGATGTCCCATTGCCCGGGCTGCAGCTTTCTCCCCCCGCTAAAATTCTTACGATTGCCTTAATCCTTGTGATGGTGGTTGTTGGAATTTTCCCAGGCTACGTGTTCGAGCTGGCCGAAGCTGCTGCTCGGACGCTTTTATAAACACGGCTTTTTAATCATTTAAGGGGCCAATGGAAAAACCCCTCGACCCAGGAGCTTTTTGAGATAGGTTTTAAGCAGGGATTATGCGTCAGTGTCGGGAGGTGCCGGCATGGGAATTTTAAAAAAGTCGATACCCTCTTTTTTTAGCATTTTTTCTTCTTCTTTGGTACTGACGCCGCGGATATTGCGCGGTTCTTCGACCCCGTAATGAATTTTCAGCGCTTCTTTGGCGAAATCACATCCGACGTCATCGAAATTTTTCTCAACAAAATCGATAATTTCTTGGCCCGCTTTTTTCAGATTTTTCTCCGCTACCGGCAGCTGTCTGGAAATCGTCGACGACTTGATCGCAAAGGTGGAAGGGATTCTGGAGACACGCGTCGTATTGCAGGCCGGACAGGCGATCAACCCCTTTTTTTTCTGAGCCTGATAGGCCTCGCTGTCTTCAAACCAGCCTTCGAACGCATGCCCGTTAACACATTGTAAATCATACGCGATCATGGAGGCGCACCGCCGTTGTTGAAAATGATCAATAATATTAATTTAATAGATAGTAACTAACTGAAAAATAACACATCTGTCAATAATTTTAAAGGTGTTGTCATCAGAATTTACTAATTTAACAGAATGTTGTAAAATAGGACTTAAAGCGCTACATATTCATTGATAATCCAATCAACGTCTGCTTTAATCGCATGAGACCCTGTTGGTGTTTAAGGCATGAACATAAAAATCAGACGGAAAGGGCTTCTGTGATGGATTTTTTGTCTAAGCGTTACCGATTATTGGGGTTGTTGTTGCTGCTGGTATGTCTATCTGCGGCTTCTGCAAATGCAGAAACCATGTATGTTACGGATACGTTGAAGCTAACGCTGAGGACCGGACCCAGTATCGAAAACAAAATACTTGCAGTGATTGAGTCCGGCCAGATGATGGAAGTTATTGAATTCGGAGATGAATGGGCCCGGGTTCAGCTGCCCAGCGGCAAGGAGGGCTGGGTTCTGAGCAGATATCTGGCTTCCGCTGAAACCAACAATATCAAGCTTGAGCGCCTGGAGGCCAAGCATAAAAATCTGATGGTTCAAGCCGCTGAGTTATTGGAAGAAAATAACCGGCTGCAAGCGGAAAACCAGAGGCTCAGCACCGAGTTTGCGGCCAATCAAAAAGAACTGGTTGCAGCGCACAATGATTATGAGACGCTGAAAGCAGAAGCCTCCGAATTTTTAATTCTCAAAACCAAATTTGAGCGTGCCGCGTCACAGCTGGCCGAACAAACCGCCAAAGTAGAAAAGCTTGAAGAACAGCTCTCCAGGCTGGAAATGAGCACTTACATTAAATGGTTTCTGGCCGGCTCCGGGGTACTTATCCTGGGATTTTTGATCGGTATTAGCACCAAGCGCCAGCACCGGCGCCCTGCCCTGGTATGATCTGGCGAGTGCGGATTCAAATGATCGGTGATGGGTAAATCGTAACCGGAACCGGATACAATGAAACGGGGGCTTCAGGTTTCGATTGACCTGTGAATTGACAACGGGTCGAATATTATTATATTAAACAATCATAGTGGTTTGCTCGGCATTAAATCGCCTCTTACAAACAGCAGCCGATTATCATCAGCAAGGCTTAAACGTTATTATTATGAGCCGTTTCGCATTTATTGTTTCGGATAGGCGAGTTAAATGAAAATGCGAATGAGACGCTCATGATCTGGAGGTTCTAACTAGAATCATTTATGTTATTTGATCAAGTCGTGGTTCTGATAGTTCTGCTTGCGCTTTCCGGATTTTTCTCATCCGCTGAAACCGCCCTGTTCTCCATCAGCAAAGCCAAAGCAATTCATCTTGCCAAACAAAAAGGGCCGGCCAACAAGCTCATAAAAAAAATGAAAGATGACCCTCACCGGCTTCTTTCAACGATTCTGATTGGCAATAACATCGTTAACGTCGGCGCATCTGCGATCGCAACCGCCATCACGATCGGCTTCGGTTCAAGTCATGCGGTTAGCATTGCCACCGGCATTATGACCTTTCTCATTTTGATTTTTGGTGAGATCTTTCCCAAGTCCATTGCCACGCGCAACAACATCCTGATTGCACGCCTGGTCATTTTTCCGCTTTACTGGCTTTCGCTTTTGTTTACGCCGCTGATCCTGTTTTTAAATTTCATCCCCAAGCTGACCGGTAAAATCCACAAGAAACCTCAGGTTACCGAAGCGGAATTGATGACCTTTGTCGAAGTGGTGGAAGAAGAAGGTGAAATTAAAGAAGAAGAAAGAAAATTGATCCACAAAATATTTGAATTCGATGACACCAATGCCTCAGAGATCATGACCCCCCGTGCAGATATGTTTGTCGTCGATCTGACTGAGGAATTAAAGCTTGAGGAGATCGTTAAATCCGGTTTTACGCGAATTCCGGTTATCGAGGGAGATATCGATCATGTGGTGGGGATTTTGAATATCAAAGATCTGCTCAAATACCAGGCGACGTCCTGTGAAATCGGCGATGTCCGCAAAATCATGCGAGAACCGTATTTTGTGCCTGAAAATAAAAAATTGGATAATCTGCTTCAGCAATTTAAAAAACGAAAACAGCACCTGGCGATTGTTGTTGACGAGCATGGCGGGGTTTCCGGATTGATTACGCTCGAAGATGCTCTTGAAGAGATTGTTGGAGAGATTGTTGATGAAACCGACCGTATCGAGCCACATATTGTCAAACTCGAAGACGGTGAATGGCGAGTTCTCGGCAAATCCGAAATCGATAAGGTCAATGAGATTATATCGATGAATATCCCTGATTCAAAAGAATATGACACCTTTTCGGGCTATGTTCTGAATCAGATCGGCAGGATCCCTCGGGAAAAGGAGGAAATTTTGCTTGGCGGCTTTCTGGTCACAGTCAATGCGAAGGACGGCAATCGTATCCGGGAATATATCGTCAGGCAAAAGGACATGAAAGCAGCGGGGCATGCCGCCGGGCGGGGCTAGCAATAATATTTTTATTTTTGGATTTTAACGAAACGGCAGCGTGGCTATTACTCTGCCGTTTTGTTGTCCATAGCCTCAAATTGGAGTCCAAATCCCGCTGGGCCGGCCCGGGAGATTTGACTTTTAAATTGGATCGGAATTTCAAAATTCGGGAAAAAGAACCTCTGGTTGATTTCGAGGTTGAGCCAAAGGTCTACAGTACCCAGAGCGTTAGCCGCTGCAATTATGCAATTTGGCAAAACACACAACAGTTCAACGGATTAAAAAAAGCATGGGAGCCATTGGGTTCAAGCAGACAGCCGCCGGGTGCGCACCGGGAGCAATCCGGTGACAAAGGGGTTATGACTGGAAAAAAGGGCGGGCCCATTCAGCCGTTTGTTCCGGGGCGCTGAATGTGGTCATGTCACCGAGCATGACTTCAAATCCGGTATGATCACTGCGCACCCAGGGGGCGTAATTCGAGCGCACCATGATGACGACCCGCAGTTCGAGGCGACTGGCAGGGATCTCAACTGACAGCAGCCCCAGATTGTACCCGTTGCGGTTCAGGTCTCGATAAAACCGCTGGGTGTTAAGAATGCCGGTGGCCAGGGCCTGCCAATCGGAGCTTGACACCTGGTGTAATGAGGTCTTCTGGGGTAGGATGCCCCATATTTCAAAGAATCCTTCAGGCGCAAATGCGGCCGTCCATTGCCATAAACCGGTCGCCCCAATATAACGGGACCCCTCAGCCATTTCATGTTCAAGATAGCTGGAAAATAGATAATTGCCGCTCTGGTGATAAAAATCATCGGCCCGTTGCAGTAATCTGCGCTGGTGGTTGGCCGGCAGCCGGTCGGCGTTGATTTGTAAATGAGGGTGCAGCAACGACCCGCCGGCCGAGGGCAGATGATTCTGGGTAATGGCCATATATGCAGCCCGGGGGTCGAGATTTTTGATTTTTGCCAGATACCGGCTGCAATTTAAAAAACTGTTTGCATATGATTCAGCGGAGGCCTGGCCAATTTCAACAAAGTGTCTATTGTCGAAAAGGCTGACGGCGGAATGGCTGCCGTAGGGAAACAGATTGGGAAACAGAATCGAATCACCCTGGACCATCCGCCCGCAGGACGAAAGGTCGGGATGCAGCTGAGGTGTTTGAGTCTCTACCTGAGGCCGGCAAAACGGGCACCGGGCCGTTTCAGCCGCTTCCGGCGGTGGCTGCGGCAGCGACCCGGTTCCGGGCTCGTTTTCATCAATGCGGCTGAATGCAATGCGGCAGGTGCGCCCGGTAATTGGGTTGGTGCGGATTTCAATGATCCGTTCAGTGGTTTTGCCGGCGGGATCGATAAATTTCGCAGACACCGATTGGGTGTCAAACGTCAGTTTTATTGGGTGGGCCGTCGGCATGCTGTTTAACTTTATTAACCGGAAACCCCGAAAGCCTGGAATAATGCGGTAAACAGCACCAATTGAACGAAGGCGCTGAGGATCCAGGCGATGATACAGGCAGCTGCGGCGCGATAGGTGCTTTCAAAATTTAATGCCTGCTTTACGGCGATGGTGGAAGCAGTGATCATCCAGATGGTCGCCACCGCTAGAATTATAATGCCCAGACCCGGTATGATTCCCAAAAGACGAAGCACGCCCGGCGCGCTGGCAAATCCCATCGCCCGAATGACGGCTTTGCGAGCCGAGCGTTCATATTCGATCTGGCTTTCTCGAAAAAATCTGGAGGCAGCGAAATAGGTGAAAAAAGCCCAAATGTACCATCCGATCAGGGTGGTTATCATGGCGATGTTGGTCCCGACAGCGCCAACCCCGCCGAAGCTCCCCCAGGCGGCCGCCATACAATAAATCAGAACTGTAATCCAACCCTGATTCAGCGTTAACGGATCCGCCACGATCTCCCTGTAAAGTTCGACATCCAGCCTTGCTGCCCGTACAAAACGATTGAAAAAAAGACGCATAGCCCTCCTTATCGATCGACAGGTCTAACATCGCTTTCCGGCTAATTTCAAGAATAAATTAGCCGGAATTATCGAGAGTTTATTTTTTGCAGTTACCGGCTATCACGTTGTCGGCAGTGTGTCAATAAAACCCGAGGATGTTAAAGGCTGTATGGGTGCCAGTACCTTGCAAAATTAGGGCTTTTATTTATACTGGCATTGTTTTAACATTATATTCCTGAGTCTTACAGGAAATATAGAAGTGGTTTCAAAACCTCAGATCAGGTTCAAGGGCAAGGCGTCAGGCCGATCAGGAAAGCGCAGCATACATTATAGTATGTGAGCATTTACCGGAGGCCTGCAACGCAGCCATTGAGCCTTAGATGGGGTTTTGAAACCACCTCTAATGGGAAGCTAAGATGATGCCTGGCTTTGGGATCAATCTGAAACTGCGCTGGAAGTTTTTTTTAATTTTGCTGGTGTTTAGCCTGACGCCCTTGATTGTGGTTACCATCGTCAGCCAGCGCGGTACGCTGCTATTGGGTAGAACAATTTCCGAGGATGCGCGTTTGCGGCTTACCCATATCGTTGGCATGGAGTTGCGACAAACCGCGGAAAATTCGGCAAAAGTTTTGCAGCGAACCAAAGACGCGATGGCCTTTTATCTTCAGGTTTTGGCCGGTGAAGTCGAAGTTGCATTTTCCAAGGTGAGCCCTGATTCCCCTCAGATTTATTTTGCCGCCGATTTTGACGACCCCCGGTCCGCCCCCCCGGACTTTTTACCGATCGAGCGATACCGGATCAAGACCCACGACGGCGAGTTTTTGGATAATCCGGTCAGTTTCAATCATCCCGTTTTTATGCTACCGCCAGATGTTGAGGAAGAAAGCGTCGCCCGTGATCTTGCTTCCCTGAGCCGGATGATACCCACCTTCAGAAAACTTTCCAGTGAATTCGGTAAAACCCTGCACTGGGCCCATATCTGTTTGCAAAATGGTGTCTATATGTCGTATCCCGGTCACGGCGGCTATCTGGATAGTTTCGAGCCGCGGCGGTATCCGTGGTTCACCGAAGCAACAGATTCACCGACCTGGTCGCTGCCCCGAATAAATACCGAAACCGGATTTTTGACCTTTACGGTTTCACAGCGCTTATACCAGCCCGATGGGTCTTTTCTGGGGGTGCTGGCCATCGATATCCTCTTTATTGAAGCCCTGCAAAAAAGTGCACTATCGCCGTTGTGGGCATCCGAAGCCGATTCTTTCATTGTGACGACCGCCTTGCATCCAGAGACGCGCCAGCCGGGACTTCAAATACTGGCCCAAAAGGATTATGAATACGATCCTGGATCCTGGGCGCCGGTGGCTGAGAAAAAGTGGCTATCTTCTGAAGAGCGTATTGGATTTGACGTCGTTCTTAAGCAAATCGATGTCGGTCAGGCCGGATATACGGCGCTGCCGTTTAGGAATGTGGAATCAATCTGGGCCTATGCCGCTATCGATGATCTGATCCAATTTGTGGTGGTCGTACCCAAATCAGTCATCATGGCATTGCCGGACGAAACCCAGAAAACCTTTTTTGCGTACTTAAAAGATCAAATCCTTTTTGCCGGTGCGGCGACTTTCTTAACGATTGTTTTCCTGGCGGCAGCCGCCCTGATCGGCTCCTACATGATAACGCGGTCATTGTTAAGGATCACCGCGGCTGCCAAGAAACTGTCCAGTGGCGACTTTTCTGTTAAACTGGGTCTGCGTACCGGAGATGAGCGTGATCTGGTGATTCAGGCCTTCAACGATATTGGGCCCAAACTTGAGGATCATCTGCGCCTGCATCAATCCATGGACCTGGCGATGAAGGTTCAGCAAAAACTTTTGCCCGCCAAAAACCCTCAAATCCCTGGGTTGGACATCGCCGGAAAAAGCATCTATTGCGATGAAACCGGAGGCGACTACTATGATTTCCTGGAGTTTGACGGAAAAAATGACGGGAAAATCAGCATCGTCGTCGGTGACGTCTCCGGGCATGGAATTTCCTCGGCCCTGCTCATGGCCTCTGCCCGTGCGTTTCTCCGCCAGCGGGTCTCATTACCCGGAACCCTCGGAGAGATGATTTCAGACGTGAACTGTCAGCTGGCCAGAGATGTGGCCGAATACAATAATTTCATGACCCTTTTCTATCTGAGAATCGATTGCAAGCGTCACACGCTGGAATGGGTCCGCGCCGGTCATGATCCGGCCATTTTTTACGATCCGGGGCCGCGAACCTTCGAAGCGCTGGACGGTCAGGGGATTCCGCTGGGGGTGGAAGATCAATGGCGGTATCAGGAAAACAAGAAAAGCGGCCTTTCGCAAGGGCATATCATCGTTATGGCAACCGACGGGGTTTTCGAAGCCCAGAATACGAGCGGAGAGATGTTCGGCAAAGAACGGGTCTATGACCTTATTTCGGCCAACGCAGACCTGAGTGCCAAGGGAATCTTAAATATTTTACTGGACATGCTGTACCGATTTGCCAAAGGGAAAAAATTAGAAGATGATGTCACATTGGTGGTAATTAAAATTAAGTAGAACCGGCCTCAATCTGCCTTCGGATTTGACGCCGTGCTCGATTGCCTGTCAGGCCGCCGCAGGATTAAATAAACTCAAACATGATTCTTTTTTGAACGGGTCGAAACCCGCCTGAGGCCGACTGGCCGGTCTGCGGGGTCACCTATTTTTCCAAATCGCTATTGAGCTCCAGGGTTTCATCAGTTTGTGATTCAGACACGGCGATTTCGCCCGTTTTGTCTTCCGGTTTGTCTTCCGGCTGTTCTTCGGGCATTGCTTCCGAAGCCTTTGATTTAAGATTCCGGTTTTCTTTTTCTAAAGTTTTGATCCGTTTGCGCTGGCCTAAGCGGGTGCTGATTCCAATCAGCATCCCGATAAATATCCCAATTAAAATGGAAGCGTAGACGACACCATAAACCGGCAATGGCATACTGTGCATTCCAAAATAATAATCCAATTTCAGCGTTTCGTTGTTTTGAATGCCAAAAGTAACAAGAGCGACCAGAACAATCAGCAACACTATCGCCTTGAAATAGCTTCCCATGATTTTTTCTCCTTAAGTTTTATTCGCGGTGATCTCAATTAAGAAGTGAGAGGGGGCCATAGAACCAACTTTATTAATTATGCCGGTATTTTGTCAAGACTTTCATATGAATCTTTAAGGCGCAGGCAGATTCTTTCTGGCTGGATGAAAGATCGTTAAAGCTAAAATACCAGTTCTACGCGAGGCGTTGCTACAGGGTTTTTGTCGAGCGCGGGCGCGCAAATAAAAATTCTTTTATCTTTAATTCCATGCTTTGTCACAAGGTAATCCTCGATCCGGTTGGCCCGTTGTTCAGCAAGTGTCAGCATCTCTTCGTCGCTTAATTGTAAGCGCCCGTCTTTTTGAGTGTCCATCTTGGTACCGGCCATTGAACCTTTCTCCGGAGACTGAGCTTCAGCTGGTGTTGCCGCGCCCTTGCGTTGCCCCATTCGGTCGCCTTCAGTCGCCCACCCGCACAATCTGACACGCACATCTTTTTTTTCCTTCAGGATGGCGGCCACCTTATCCATATAGTCCAGGGTCGCTGCCTCCAGCTCGGAAGCACCGGGCTGGAATTCAACCGGCTTGAGGCGGATGCCGGACAGCGCTTTTTCGCCAACTTTTGCACCCAGCTCGATAATGCCTATAGCTACGCCGTAGGGCCCCAGCATATATTTCAGATAAGACAGGGTGGCCAAACTCAGGCCTTTGATAACGGCCTGGTTGATGGCATCCGAAAAGCTGAATTGCGGAGCGCTCACATCACCGGAAATCGGCATTTTCAGGCGGACGTCATTGTCTTTGTCGCGCAAGACTTTCAAGGCGCTCTGCAATGGAATGGGGCTGCCCTCCCTGTTTTTCAATTTTTCCGGAATGACGGCTTCTATCATGGGGTCGTGGAACTTCAGGTCAGCCTCGCCCTCCAGCTGGCCGGCAAAAATTTTGAGGTCGATGTCGGCGTCCATCTCCCCGCTGATCAGTTCGTATCCGATTGTTTTGACGGCATAGGGTGACAGCGGCGGCAATTCGACGGCTCTGATCTTACCTGTGAGGGCCATGCTGAGGCGTTCCCCGAACGGCTGAATATTGCCCTGCAGTTTTAGATTGCTGTACTTTCGGGACGAAGCTTCAAGGGAAAACGGGCTGGCCTGATCGGGGCGATCACTGATGATATCCGTAACACGGGCGTCTTGCAGACGCACGTCGGTGCTAAAAGCCGGGCTGACGGTGTCATCTTCAAATTGCAGCAGACTGTCTCCGACAATTTCAAGTCTCCCGATCTGAATTGCGGTTTGAAGAGCAGCTTTCTTTTCAGGGATCTGGGCGTTTGCCTCAGCCCCGGGCTGCGATGGTTTTCTTTGCGCGCCGGTACCGGAATCGGCCAGATAAGTCGTTAGATCGTCTATGTAGCGCCAGCGGCCGTCATTTTTGTGATGCAACATTCCCCTGGCTGCGACGATGCGAGCCGAGCCGATCGAAACCTTTTTGAGCTGCTCGAGTTTGACGGTGTCAATCTGGACCTCGGCGGCGTTGAACAGCGAACCATCTTTGGGCGCGTTTGTTTGACCGACCAGATCCACACCGGTAATCTTTGCAGCGGTGACACTGAATTGCTTGCCTGCATCAGCCTTGATCGATTTTAAGGTCACCGCTTTTGATGCCAACAACCTTAGATTTTGGCGCGTGGCGGTAATTGCCAGATCCGTTAGGCTGAAATCTCCCTCGGCCGCCAGATTGGCGGTAAAATCTTTCAGCCCAAAGTTGAAGCGACCTTGCCATATAAGATTTTCATTTGCGAAGTTTAAATTTTGCCGGAGCAACGTGATGGTCTGGCGTCCGGCCTCAAGCGTTCCGCTGGTTTCCAGCTGCTGCGCTGCGCTGTTTTCAGGCTGAAACAATTGAAAGCCCCCGCTCCACCTGAGATCTTCTTCGGCCAGAAGCGCATCGGCGGTAACAACCTCAAGCGTTGCGAACTTCAAGTCGCCATCCACTTTGACATCGGCTGTTTCTGTTTGCAGGGCCAGATCAAACTGGCCGTTCCAATTCAAGCCAGTACCCTGAAGCTTAAAATTTGCCGAAGGTGACTCCAGGAATGCGCCTTTTCCGGCCAGTTCGCCCGCGGCTGCAATGTGAGGCCCCCCGGTCGAATCCGGTATCTTGACCCCGACGTTGCCGTCCCAGCGGAAGCTTTCTTCGGCCAGATTCATTTCAGGAGTGGCCATTTTAAAATCGTGAAGCGCCAGGGCACCATTGAAGGTATAATCAGCCGTCTGAGTTTTGCGCTCCAGAACCAATTTGCCGTTCCAGTCCAGTCCCTTGTGCTGAAACGCTAATTTATCCGGTGTTGGATTTACGACACCGTCTTTGCCTTCCAACTGACCGGTGACCGCAATCTGGAACTCATCGAAAGCGGCCGGTAATTTCACCTGGACCGTTCCATTCCAGGTGAGGTTTTCGTCGGCAAGGTCGACTTCGCCGAAACGCATGCGGGCCTGTTTTAGGGCCAGACGGCCGCTTTGGCTGAAATTGAATCCTTCCTTAGAACTGTATTGGGTTTGAATGCGGATATCGGCATCCAGCCGGCCCTGCAGAATGCCCGGATCGCTGGCCATCAGCCGCGCAAAGGGCGTGATTGCCAATCCATTTAGTTTTACAGAGCCTTCAAAAGTTATACCGCCGCCAAACGGCGATAAATCTCCCTGAAATTGCAGCCCGCTGCCATTGAGTTGACCGCTGAGCTCTAAGCGGGTGCGCTGATCGGGCCGCCAGGTTCTCAGGCGCGTCAGGCGGGCCTGCTCGACTTTTAATTCGGATGTGAGCTGTGAGCTGCGAAATTTCAAGAGGATATTTTGAATCTGAAGTTCGCGAAGACCATAGCCCCAGGATGAGGCTGGTGATTGTGCCGCTGACGGCGGGGGTGAAAAGCCTCCAATTCGCCAGCGCCCATCCGGCAACTCTTCGACCGTGATCGTGGAATTGTTGAGGTCGACTTTTTCCAAAAGAAATCGTTTCTTGAAAAATGAGGACCATGAGAGTGTAAAGTCAGCTTCGGAAATGTTGAGAACCTGTTCTTTATCCACTTCAACGGTCAGGTTTTTTACCGCAAGTCGTTGGGTGAAGAGGTTAAAGTCGACATCTTCAAGATAGATTTGATCCACCCCCTGACTGAGCAGGTAGCGCTTGAACCCGTATTCGATGCCCAGAGGCATTGTAATGAGTAGCAGGAGTCCGAATAGCGCCAGGCCAAAGAGTATCCACAGAATACGCTTTCGAAGCAAATTTACGATTAGGCGATTAACATTTTTGGTGGGTCTGTTCATGGTAAATATGCAAGATTTTGGGCTTTGTCGCGCTATGTTTTAGATAAGGTGCGGCAGAATTAGGTGGTGTCAAGAGGAGATGGATATTTCGAATCGTTGGCACCGGTTCTGTTTTCTTCGGTCTGTACGCCCAATTTCTTGACTGCCTGGGCGGCATCTTCAGCTTTTACTTTGGCTTTGGCAGACCGGCGGGCTGCTTTTTCAGCCTGTTTTTCGGCATCCCGGAGCTCGGCCTCCAATTCCCTTACAGCCGAGTCATCACTCGCTGATTCAGGGGCTTTTTCTTTGGTCTGCTGCAGTTTTACGCGTGCGCTCAATACCGCCTTTTCTGCTTTTGCAGCCGCTTTTTCGGCTTCCTGTGCCTTTTTTTCAGCGTCCGCCCGGGCATCCAGTGCCGCTGCGATCTCTCCGGCTTTTCCCTCTTCGGGCTCGGCTTCCAGTTCGATATCTTCGGCAGCCAGTACCAGGGCGGTGATCGGCAGGTCGGCAAGAATCTGCTCAACGGGGTTGTCGAACGGATCCAGGGGCTGATTGCCTTTCAGGCGAAACGGCAAAAAAACAAGGGATGCATCTTTTGAATACGCGATGATGTTGCTTGGATTGGCATTGAAAACAATCTCGGGTTCTGCTTCGATCCGGGCGTCTTCCATCTGACGCCTGAAATCCGCCATTTTTTCATCAGTCGGGTGGTCGGCGCTCGGCGCTAAAACCCGAATATTGGCTGCGTGCCAGTCTTTGCTGCGTGTGACCAGATAGGCCAGCAACAGCATCAAATGGCTGCTGGCGTCATCCCAGTACCATACATCGATCCGGCGCTTTTCTGGGGGGATCTTATCCAATTGATTCCATTCCGTTTCAACGGCATTCAAAACAATGATATTGCAGCCGAGACGAAAAGCGGTTTTAATCCGGCGGCCGTAGAGGATTTCTCGTATGCCGAGGTTTTCGGTCGGTTGATGTTCAAACCAGTTCAACAAGATCGTGTTTACCTTTAGCGGCCCGATCCCGTAGGCCTGCACCAGGGTGTGGATACCCTGGATCAGACTGGGGGCGGCCAGGACCAGGGGAAAGGCCTCCGAATTACTGGCGGCGATGTCTTGGCGCAGTTCGTTTTCGGCCTCTTCGCGACGCTTGAGCATTTTTGCGCCGTCACCCTCGAGGATGCGAACCACCGTGGCAAATCCGGTATCACCTTCGAGCCATTCGGCAAACTGCAAAAGCCGCTGGCGGCGATGTGCGTCATCTGAAAAGGCCAGCAACTGGGGCCGCCAATCGCGCGGATGTTCGGGTTCCTGGGCGGCCGCCAGCAAATTGGCACGAATTTGCCGAAGATGAAAAGAACGCCGGCTGTCGGCCCAGCGCGCCGGGCCGCTGGTTGTTTTCAGATATTGATAGATGGCCAGTAAGATGGCGGCAGCAACGATCGCGGCAGTCATCTCGATGGCCAGCATCACCGCGAAACATGCCAGCGCACCGGCCAGGCTGAGTCGGGCATCATACCAGCGAAAGCGGGGGCGAAATGACGGTCCGCCTGCACGGGCTTCAAAAAAGGTGGCATAATTCAACAGTCCGTAGGAAATCAAAAAAAACATGGAAACCACCGGGGCGATGATATTGAGCTTTCCGAGGCCGATGGTGGCAAAAGCGATTGCGGTCGACAGTAAAACCCCCCGCCTGGGATTGCCGCTGGGGCCATATCCCTTGGCAAAAGGCAGCAAAAAGGGAAAGATTCGGTCAGCCGATAAGGATTGCAAAATGCGGGGGGCGCCTAAGAATGATGCCATGGCCGAAGACAGGGTTGCGGCAATGACACCGGCGGTAATCAGAAAATCGACCGATGCAATCCGCTTCATGGCTGTATAGTCACGCATCAGCACCTCTGCGGGTTGTGCGGCGGCAAAGAAAATGGTGGCCGCGAAATAGACTAAAATTGACAGGCCGACGGCTAAAAAGGTGCCGAGAGGAAGGCTTTTGCCGGCATCTTTCAGATCGCCGGACATGCTGACCCCCTGGGTAAAGCCGGTTACCGCCGGGAAAAAAATAGCAAAAACAATCCAGAAATTTAAGCCCCCTTCGGGTGCGGTCCAGTTTCGAGCCAGCAGGGCAGCGTCCCATTTTGAAATTCCACCGACAAAAAAAGACAATAGCGCTGCTGCCAGGATGGTCATCACCAGATATTGAAAGCGGGTGGCCCAATCGGCGCCCAGCCACGCAAATATAAACAAAAAAGCCACCGCCGCGGCGGCAATGATCTGGACACTGTAACCCTCCTCGAAAGCCAGTGTTTGGGCGAGCACCTCCCCAAATCCGATACAATAAAAGGCGATGGAAACCGATTGTGCCAGAAACAAAACGATGCCGATGGCACCGCCGAATTCCGGCCCCAGAGTGCGGGAGATCAAATAATAGTCGCCGCCGCCTTTGACTTTGAGGTTGGTTGCAATTGCCGACAGAGAAAAGGTGGTCAGGACGGAAATTCCGTTGGCCAGAGCCACGATGATCAGCGCCCTGGCCAACCCGGCATTGCCGACCACATAGCCCAGTCGCAAAAAAAGGATAATGCCGAGAATCGTCAGGATGCTGGGCGTAAAGACACCGGCAAAAGTTCCCAAAGTCCCCTTTTTCGGGTCCTGTGTTGAATTTTTTGATGCAATCTGTTTCATCGATTAGACTGGTGAAATTGACAGATTTGGAGCCGTATGGACCGACACTTGCGATTACTGAATGAAATGTTGATTCAAGTGAAGTTCATCATAAGTATCTTATTCAAAATTTTCAACAGCTGTGATATCAATTCTGAAAATGGCTTGCAACTTTAATTGGATATTCCTGGTATCAAGACAAAACTTTTCAGTCATCGGCAGATAGATAAGGGAGGTTTGACATGCGTGAGCTGACCGTATGGAAACAACAAGAAATTGATAAACTCCGAAGAGACATGGACCGGCTCTTCAGGCGGTTTCGAAAAGAACTTGGTATACCCCGCTCTCTGATAGAAGTTGCCGAATTGTGTTCAATCGATTGGTCTGAAACCGAAAATACGCTGATGGTGAAGGCCGAGTTCCCGGGTATCAAACCTGAAGATATTGAGATTTCGTTGACTGAAGATACACTGACACTTAAAGGGGAAACCGGCGAGGAGATCGTTGAAACCGCTGAAGGTTATCGTAAAATCCAAACACGATCCCGGACTTTTTCCAGAACCGTTTCACTGCCTTGCCGGGTGCTTACCGAGGATGTCAAGGCCACTTTTAAAAATGACCTTTTGCAGATCGTTTTGCCGAAATGTAAGCCGAAGAAGCCCCGTAGCGTTAAAATCGACATCGCCTGAATGGGCGCCTTGATTATCGGATAACACGATTTGCTCATAATTTTTGCTGCACCCTAAATTGACTTTCCCCGGTCGTGTTTGTCACCGGCGATTTTTTGAAAATAAAGTTTCGAGAAATGTTGGCAACAAGGAGGAAAAAATGTCCCAGGAATCCTTAAATTCTCTGGTTGCGGTAGAAAAACTCAGATGGCGACTTGACCCCGCCACGCTGCCTTTTGAAACCACCGAGGATCTTCAGCCATTAAAGGATATTATCGGTCAGACAAGAGGGGTCGAGGCCTTTCGTTTCGGAATCAACATCGACAAACCCGGATACAACGTGTTTGTCACCGGGGCGGTCGGATCCGGAAGGATGGCGACTGTCAAAAAACTCCTGGAAGAATTGTCGAAACGGGACCGCGTCCCCGATGACCTCTGTTATGTGAATTGTTTTGAAAATCCAGAATCCCCTGTATTAATTCGCCTGGAAGGGGGTAAGGGGGCGCTTTTTAAAAAAGATGTTAAGAACCTGGTGGAGACGCTGAAAAAGGAAATTCCGGTGCTGTTCGAGAGCCAGGAATACATCAACATGAAAAAAGAAATCACCCAAACGCATGAGCACCAGGCAAGCAGTTTTTTCAAGGCGCTGGATCAGAAAGTCAAAGAAGAGGGCTTTACCGTCGTGGATGTTCAGATCGGTCTGTTCAAACGGCCGGAGGTGATGCCCATCATTGATGGAAAGCCGGTGCCAATTGACGAACTGGAGGCCATGGCGGAAAAGGGAAGATTTCCGAGGGCGGAATTTGAAAAACTCAGAGAAAAGCAGGCAACTTTAAAAAAGCAAATAGAGCAGATTTTTTTAGAACTCAAAGACCTTCAGAAGGATGTGGCCCAGAAGCTGGAAAAAATGGACCGGGCCGCCTTTATGAAAACAGCCGCCGAACTGGCGGCGCCCATCAATGAGCATTATAAAAATGACAAGATTAGAAGATACTTGGAAGAAATGCTCGAAGATATGGCGGACAATATCAGTATTTTTATGCCACAATCACAAGAACAGCAAATACCCGGACTGACGCAGATGGTAAAAGATATCGACCGGTTTCAGCCCTATGAGGTCAATCTCATCGTAGACAACAGTCAACGGAGCAGTCCGCCGGTGATCATTGAGGATTATCCAACCTACCGCAATATTTTTGGGAGCATCGAACGCATTGTCGACCGCAGCGGCGTATGGCGAACAGACTTCAGCAGGATCAAAACGGGTTCTTTGGTCAAAGCAAACGGAGGCTACCTCGTCATCAATTTACGGGATGCCATCATGGAACCGGGTGTCTGGCAGGCACTGAAGCGCGCGCTGAAAAGCAAAAAACTTGAAATCCAGACCTTTGACCCTTTTTATTTTTTTACCACGACCGGATTAAAACCAGAGCCCATCGAGCTTGATATGAAAGTCGTGGTCATTGCTGACACGTTTATATACCAATTGCTGCTTTACTACGATGAAGATCTTAGAAAAGTTTTCAAGGTTAGAGCCGACTTCGATACGGCCATGGATAAGACCGATCGCAACATTCAGCAATTTGCCGAATTTGTCAAGATGGCAACCGATGAGGAAAAATTGCGGCCTCTGGACCGCACAGCTGTTGCCGCTCTGGTGGAACAGGCGGTTAGAATGGCGGGCCGGCAGGAGAAAATTTCGACCAGTTTTCCGGCTGTTACGGACCTGATCCGGGAAGCCGATTTTTGGGCCGGACAGGACAACGAGCCGACTGTGAAAGAAAAACACATCGACAAGGCCGTTGAAGCCAAAATCTACCGCTCCAATTTGATTGAAGAGCGCATTCAGGAGATGATCAACCGCGGGACGCTGATGATCGATGTGGCGGGGGAGGT
>Ga0209742_10000053_pt1 | contig 62345 bp, 55 predicted proteins | sample DeeMarSeWOR38_10_FD_187462 | JGI IMG/M metagenome (GOLD analysis project Ga0209742, IMG submission 187462) | Marine sediment microbial communities from White Oak River estuary, North Carolina - WOR-3-8_10 (SPAdes) (version 2) | ecosystem: Environmental > Aquatic > Marine > Intertidal zone >...
GGAAGAGTGAAATTTAAGGTCCTAGTTATATTCGATGCAAAGGATGGGGCAGTAATCGAACCATTATCCGAGGAAACACAACCTAACAAAGCACTGTTCTGGTTGTAGCCACACAATTCTCCAGATACCCCCACTACTTTACTGCCGTCATTGACTCCCACGAAGACGCGCACAATCGTCTCCCGGTCAGCGATATAAACCTGATAACCATGCGACATCGTTGTTCCTTGAATCACCTTGACCGCGGAGATATATAAATCAATATCGCCATGATACGCCAAAGGCAAATATAGCTGATGACTTTGTGCAGGTGTTAAATCAGGTTGGGAGGCAGAGGTGATAATATTCCCCGGTACCAAGAGCAAGATCGGCAGGATAAGGATGAATTTGAGGATTTGACGGTGTAGCGGGTTGAAATCGGGATGAATCATAATCAATTTATTTTTGCTTCAGTCTATATAAGGTTACTATTATAACCAAGCATTATACAACCATGAGATTAATCTTTTCTATTGAATTTTTTTATCCTCACCTGAAAGGTTGAAAATAGCGAATTTGAGGTTATTGACATCGAGGGGAAGATAGGCTAAACTTACCTGAAATACGGCTATACGAATAACCTATCCGCATTAATTTGGAGGTTGCGATGTCCCCTCAAGATATCTCTGAACTCACGAGCGCCCATATCTCCGCACAAACGACTCTTATCCCGGCCATAAACGCCTGGAAATACTACCTGGAAGATCAAGGCAGTTCTCCCCATACGATCAAAGCCTTTATCGGAGATTTGAACCTGTTGGCTTCCTACCTGCCTCCGGATCGCACTTTGGGCAGCATCAGCACAACTGACTTGAATAATTTCCTAAACTGGTTGCAAAAAGGTCGTGGTGTCCCATGCAGCCCCAAGTCACTTGCCAGACGCATCACCTCCATAAAAGCCTTTTTCCGCTGGCTCAAAGAATATGGGGTCTTGCTGGTCGATCCGGCTGAAGAGGTGGTTCAAAAATCGGTGATCAGCCCTTTACCAACTGTTCTCTCCGCAAACGAGGTTCACCTGGCGATAAAAGTCGCCGATGATTTTTGGCGTCAAGCCCCGCATGACACCCGCTACCTGGCACTATTCGATCTCCTGATCAACACCGGCTTGAAGAAAAGTGAAACCCTTGCCCTGCGTTTAAATCATATCGATATGGAAGCCCCCGGTGGACCGATCGTCTTTGTACGTTATGCCAACCCGCAGTACCGCTTTAAAGAGCGAAAAATCTCCCTGCCTGAAAGCTGGCAGGAGATCTTTCCGCATTACCGGGCGCAATATGATCTTAAGGATCAAGTCTTTCCCTGGTCTCCACGTCGCCTGGAATATCTCTTAGAGGATATCAGCGTTCAGGCTGAATTATCCAAGCACATCTCCTTCGAGATGTGCCGCTGGACATGCGCTCTCAGCGATTGGGAATCGGGTATGGAACCGGATAAAATCCGGCAGAAATTGGGAATTTCAAAAATTCAATGGCGTGAGGTCAAAATGAAACTGGGAAAACTGGCCAGAGCGGAGGGAGAGTAAACTCGCTCACAGCCACTTCACCACGATATCGCCGATCACATTGGCAGCCTGATCCCCTCGGTCCGCGGCATTGGAAAGATGGCGGTAGATCTCGCGCAGCTTGAGGATCTCCATCACCCCATTCAAATCTTCAGGATCACGAAATAAATCTGCCAGCGCTTCCCGGTATACCTGTTCTACCCGGTTCTCAAGCGCTTTCGCACGCACAGCGTGGTCATTGGCCACGTTTGGGTGTTCGATTAATTCCGAGACACCGCGATAAATCTCCATAGCAGCATCCGTCAGCAAATCGACCATGCGCTTAATGTACTTGTTCGGTTTTACATTAAGGGTGACCATACGGTCTGTTGTCTCTTCAGCATAATCGAGGATATCGTCAATGGTCAACGACAGGGCGAAGATATCCTCCCGATCGAAAGGGGTAACAAATGTGCGATTGAGCTCGTCGATCAGGATTCTTCGGACTTCATCCGCTTCCGATTCGATCTTTGAAACCTGCTCAGCGATTTTTTTATCTGGCCCCTTCATGTAGAGCTTGAGCGCTTCCATTCCTTCCACGGTGTATTCCGCTTGTTTGGTTAATAACTCTAAGAAGCGGTTTTCTTTTTTACGACGAGAAAAGAACCTCATCTATCAATCCCTTCAGGAAAATCGATCTGTGTTGTTTTTCGCTCAACAACCTTCATTCACCTGGCCTAAACGATCTTCCTTCTATATATACCCAAGATAAAAGATCACCATACCGATCCTATTATATCAATCCTATTAAACCAATTTATCGATCCAGAGCAGATTTATATCTGCATGCTTATTATCTTGACAAATACAGGTTTTGAAACATCAATCCATCATCTATCCACTCAATTTCCAATAATTGCCGAAGTAAATTTTATTATTGCGATTCACCCGCCTCCAATCGCGGGGAACACGCTCACTCTATCCTTGCTGGTAAGCACAGTTTCAATACCCTGGTCGAGGAAATTGATATCTCTTCCGTTGATAATTACATGAATATGCCCGTAAAGCTCTCCGTGCTCATCGATCAATTCTCGCTCCAGCGCTGGATAACAACGGATGATCTCATCGATCAATTGACGCACGGTTGAGCCCTCATCGATCAAAAAATCCGCCGTTTTTTGACCCACAATCTGCCTAAGGGTCGCAAAGAAGTTTACCTGAATCTTATGTCCGATCGCCATCATCTCGAATTAATTTCAATTTTACTGCTACCTGTGTGGAATCTGTAATGCGAAAAGTTTCCGCGATGCGGAATCCCGGTATCCAGACGATTTGCTCACTGCTACAAACCAAAGGCCAACCATGCCGGGCTCGTTGGGGTAATTTCTCGTTGACCATGAATTCTGAGAGTTTGACCGAGTGCCCTCCCATGCCAAACGGACGAAATCGATCCCCTTCTCGCCTGGCTCGCACCAGCAGCGGTGTCTGAATACTATCCAGGTCCACAACAACCTGGTAAGGATCTTTTTTTTCCAAGACAGGATCATCGCTGAGTTTTTTTGAGGAGATTTTTTCTGCGGACAATTGCCAATTACCGGCCAACCTGATCGATCCCGGTAAGCTGAGTTTAGATTCCCTTTCAAGCATCTGCGGCCAATCATCAGCTGGCAAGTCTGCGCTCCATTCAGCAACCCACAAGCGACCAGTTTCGGACAACAGCTTTAATCCGGCGATCAAATCTACCTCAGCTGGTTGCCACCAATTTTGCAATACCTTGCGACCGCGTTCGATGGCCTCAAAACCGATATCCCTTAAATCCGGTCTTAGAATGGCGATCGCCCTACGAATAAGGTAGCGCTGTACACCGACCGGGTACTCACCTGCGCGGCGAGCATCGATCGCAACGTGGCCCGGTCCAGTAGTTTGCAAACACTCCTGCCAGGCCTGATCAACCACCTGTTCGAGCAGTTCAAAATCCCCGCGCAAGACCTCAGCTGAGCGCCAAATCACTTTTCGAACAGCGGGGTTATAGCTTTCCAGATAAGGAATCAACTCATGACGCAGACGATTGCGAAAATAAGTTCGATCTTCATTAGTGTAGTCAATTAGTGGATAGAGACCTCGCTCGTGACAGTATTCCATAATCTGGTCTCGCCAAATACCGAGCAATGGTCTAACAAGAGCAATGCTCTCGCTCCAAGTATTTGGCAATGCCCTTGCTAACATGCCGCCCAATCCACTGAGACCTGATCCCCTCAATAAATGCATTAAGACCGTTTCCACCTGATCGTCCGCATTATGTCCAACTGCAACCGCCTGGGCGCCGTAATTAATTGCCTGGTCGAAGAGGAAGGAATAGCGGGCAATACGAGCTGTTTCTTCAATTGAGCTACTCTCCGCTGAGGCAAACGCAGCGACATCTGCTTCACCCCCTACAAACAGCATGTTTCGATCATTTGCAAAGAGACGCATCACTTCTGCCTCTTTATCTGCCTCAGGTCGTAATTTATGGTTGAAATGAGCCACAACTGGCAAGTAACCGCTACGTTGGATTAGATCCAACAGACAAAGACTATCTGGTCCACCAGATACGCCAACCAAAACCGGTTGGTCTATGCTCAATTGGCAATCTTCGCTAAGGATTTTTTCCAAATTTGCTAACACTATAATCTGATTATAGCCCAATAGGGAATTCCGAATCTAATATGAAAATATAAACAGCAGGTGCCTCCTTGCTGAAGTGATACTTGTCTTGATTTCAGCTTTATGCTAGACTGACAACGAAGTACACCAATTGGGGAGCAAATATGACTGGAAAAATATTAATTGTTGATGATGACATTGACACTCTGCGGCTCGTAGGCATGATGCTGGAGAGCGAGGGCTTTGAGATCGTCGCGACCAAGGCCGGAGGCAAAGCTATCGAGTTAGCTCTCAGCGAAGTTCCAGATCTCATCATCCTGGATATCATGATGCCTGAATTAGATGGTTACGCTGTAACCAGACAATTAAGGCAAAACGAAGCGACAAAATCTATCCCAATCTTAATCTTCACTGCGAAAACCGGGTTGGACGATAAAATGCTCGGCTTAGAGCTGGGTGCTGATGTATACATCACAAAGCCCATCTCAACCCGCGAGCTGCTTTCACACGTTAATTCGCTGTTGTCTCCAGTGGATAGAATCCAACACCCTGAACTCCCCAAGGAAGAAGGCGGATTGCAGGCAATCCTGGCTGCGAAAGGGGGTATGGGGGTATCCACTATTGCCTTAAACGCAGGAATTATCCTGCACCGTAATACCGATCAAGATGTGATTGTGTCTGATTTCAGGCCCGGTCAGGGTAGTTTGGCATTAGATCTTGGATATCCACAATCCACAGGGTTTGATCGACTATTGGCACTCCCACTCGAAGATATGAAAACCCGTTTGGTTGCAGCGGAGCTGATTGATCACCCCTCTGGAATTCGATTGTTGCTCAGCTCTCCAGAGCCCAACCAGGCAAAACTCGTATCTAATATCAACAATTTTGAACGAATCGCGAAATCTCTTGCCCAATTAGCACCTTATGTCGTCCTGGATTTAGGTCCCGGGATGACATCGCTCAATGAAAGGATCCTCCCATTTTGTGATAAAGTATCGATCGTTGTTGAACCTGCAGATCAATCTATCTCCCAGACAAACTTATTGATCCAGGAGATGTCTCAATTGGGTATTGACCATGAGCAGCTTAGGCTGGTTGTTTTTAATCGGGTTCCGTTCAGTGTACAATTATCATTTGGTGAGATTGAGAGGCGGCTTAATTTAAAAATCGCGACAGCATTTTCTCCCAATCGAGAGTTAGCTTATCAGGCTTCGACAGAAAAAAAGCCCATCGTCATGCTTAGACCTGAAGGGCTAACTTCTCAGCAGTTCAGCCAGCTGGTTGAACAGCTTATTTGATCAGCTCGTAATGGACACCTTCCATAATAAACTTTCACGTGAGATTCGCAGAGCTATCAAGAATGCCTCAGCGTTGATTCGATCTGCGAAAAAAGGGGTTGTATTAACAGGGGCGGGGATATCAACGCCATCCGGAATCCCAGATTTTCGTACTCCAGGAGAGGGATTGTGGTCTAAGTTCAATCCGATGGAAGTTGCTTCACTGAGCGCATTTCGCTACCAACCGGAGAAATTCCTGGATTGGTTCCATCCATTAGCGATAAAGATTTTCCACGCCTTGCCCAATCCAGCCCATCTGGCCCTGGCGGACATGGAAAGTGCCGGTTACCTGCAGGCAATAATCACGCAAAATATTGACGGTCTTCACCAACAGGCTGGATCGAATTATGTTCTCGAAGTGCATGGAACGCTGCAATCGCTATCCTGTATTGGATGTTTCAAAAACTTTCCATCCGATAGTTTTATATCTCCCTATATTGAACGCCAAGAGATTCCACGCTGCACTGAATGCGGGCAAATCCTTAAACCGGATATAATTTTGTTCGAAGAACAGCTTCCCAAACAGACCTGGCTAGAAGCTTTGGAAGCATGTCGAAATTGTCAATTTTTCCTTGTCGCAGGTTCTTCTTTGGAAGTAACTCCTGTCGCTACTTTACCACTTGAAGCCCTAAATAATAGCGCCAAACTGATTTTAATCAATCATTTGCCAACATATCTCGATGTTCGAGCCGATGTTCTATTGAGGGGAGATGTTGCAGATATTTTGCCTCAAATAACCCGTGAGGTTCTGGATGGATGAACAAGTTCAAGCATCATTGCTTGAACGCTACCGTCGACTGGCAGAGATCTCACGCAATCTAGCTTCAACTGTAGACTTAAGCATTTTGCTTGATCGAATCACCCAGGCCGCTGCTCATTTATGCAGCTCCGAAGCGGCATCGATCCTGCTTTATGATGAAAATAAGCAACAACTTTACTTCGAATCGGCTACCAACCTTGATCAACCATTGATGCGCGGACTCATAGTCCCAGTCGACAACAGCATCGCAGGATGGATAGTCACCCACCGTCAACCAATCATCATTGACGACACACAGAACGAACCGCGCCATTTCGCTCAGATCGGGAAAGCTACAAATATCACCACGACATCCTTGCTTGGGGTACCACTCATCGCAAAAGATAAAGTGATCGGCGCCCTTGAAGCGATCAACAAACTCGAAGGTCAATTCACCCAGGAAGACCAAAAAATACTGATGGATCTGGGTGCCCAAGCGGCAGTAGCAATTGAAAACGCACGCCTATTTCAACAATCTGACCTGATCGCTGAGATGGTTCACGAGCTACGCACCCCATTGAGCTCATTGAGGACTGCAGCCCATTTATTGCTGCGTAAAGACGTCAGCCAGGAACAGCAGCGCAAAGTGGTCGAGATCATCGACAACGAGACAACCCGGCTTATAGATATGACCACAACTTTCCTCGATCTGGCGCGCCTTGAATCGGGAAGATTGCCTTTCAAGTCTGAATCGTTTGATCCGCAGGAACTACTTCAGGAAAGCGTGAGCATCATGCAAACCAAGGCAGCTGAGAACGAACTCCACCTTGACCTGGAGGCACCGGCAAATCTGCCGGCCTTCAAAGGTGACAGGGATAAACTAAAACAGGTGGTACTAAATCTGATCAGCAATGCGATCAACTACAACAAGCCCTCCGGAAGCATCACAGTCGGCGCAGAAAATGAGCCAGACGAATTAATCCTTTATGTCAGAGATACAGGACAGGGGATCAGACCAGCAGATCTTTCCCACCTTTTTGATAAATTCTACCGCTCTCAAACCACTGAAAAGTCCGCCCAGGGTACTGGTTTAGGCTTGGCGATCTCGAAGAAAATTGTTGAAGCACACAATGGGCGAATTGAGGTACAGAGTGAAATGGGGGTTGGAACAACCTTCTTCATCCATCTGCCTACAGGCAGCAATTAACGAGCCCCCCGTCTCCCGAATTGACGTTCCAATAAATCAACCGATAAATGGATCATCGTTGGTCTTCCATGCGGACAAGTGCGTGGTGATCGGCAAGCCTCCAGGCCAACAAGCAGCTCTCTCTGTTCTTCTACAGACAAGACTTGTCCGGCTTTGATGGCCGCCCGTTTGCAGATGCGAGCAATTAGTTTTGCCTCATGCTCAGTGCCCAATGGCGTCTCATCTTCTTCAAAATCTTCAACCACCACTCGCAAGGCAGCACCTGGATCGATACCTGCTAACAGGGAAGGGACCGCCCTGACCAGGAATGTTTGTGCACCGAAGACCTCAACGTGGAAGCCAAGTCCTTCCAATATATCTAATTGGTCGTTCAGCAAACTGGCACTGGCTGGTGAAAGATCCACAGTCACAGGTTCTAGCAACGATTGCGAAGCAATCGAGTCTTTCCGCAGGCTTAAATATTGCTCATAGAGGACCCGCTCGTGTGCGGCATGCTGATCGACCAGATAGAGACCATCTGGCCCTTCTGCAACCAGGTAAGTTGCAGCTACCTGACCCACCAACCTTAATAGCGGCACAGTTGTTTCTGAAGATTTGCTGGTCTGTGTATCCCAAGCAAGCTGTGAGCCTGTTGAGTCGACCTCGTAATCCAACCTAGACCAACTCCCCTGAAAAGGTTTTAGCTCTGGATTTCCATTAATCAAAATATCTGGATCGACGCTTACTCCTGGGACGGGAGTATGTGCTAATAATGCCCGTCGTACTGCACGTTGGACGCCACTGAAGACCTTGTCCTTCTCACGGAAACGGATTTCCGCTTTAGCAGGATGAACATTCACGTCGACCAATTCAGGCGGCAGCTCGATAGATAAAAACGATTGCGGGTAACGACCGACCATGAGATATGTATGGTAAGCCTGTACCACGGCAGTCACCAATCCCACGTCATGGACCCAACGCCCATTAACAAACAAGGTTATCTCGCGGCGGTTGGAACGCGTGAAGGACAATGAGCTGGTAAAACCAGTGATCTTCAATTGTTCGTATTCAGCCAGGATCTCGAGCATCTGCCGGGCAAGATCCAAACTATATAAGGAGGCAAGTGCTTCCCGGCGGTCTCCATTTCCATTCGTCTGGACGGAAATCCGATCTTCTTGCTGCAATTTAAAGCGTACATCCGGGTACGCTATGGCATAACGGGTTACAAATTCCTCGATATGGCGACGTTCGGTTGTATCTTTCTTAAGGAATTTGAGCCGGGCAGGCACGTTATAAAACAAGTTCGCCACCTTAGCCACCGTGCCTGCTGGACTTCCCTGGGGTTCTACCGAGACCAAATGCCCACCCTCTACTACCAATTTCGCACCCAAATCCGCCTCTCTGTGGCGCGAGGTCAGGGTGAGGTGAGATACCGAGCCAATCGAGGCCAACGCTTCTCCACGAAATCCTAACGTTTGAATATGAAATAGATCATCTGCTGTGGACAATTTACTGGTTGCATGTCGGGAAACAGTCAAGGGCAGGTCTTTTGCAGGAATACCGATACCATCGTCCGACACTTCGATCATCCCCCGCCCCGCATCTTTAGTCATAATGGAAATTTGCCTAGCACCCGCATCCAAGGCATTTTCCACCAGCTCCTTGACCACCGATGCCGGCCTTTCGACAACCTCTCCAGCAGCGATTTGGGATGCAACTTCAGGCGGTAATACGCGGATTGACATGGAGGAATTATATCAGTCAGGGCTCAATCAATCACCTGCACGACCGAAGGCCAACGCATTTGATTTCAAACCTGTCCGCACCAGTATGTTTACCTTATAATAAATCTATGCGGCACTCCATCCTCTACTTCGATTTGGATGATACACTTTATCCGAACTCCAATGGTTTGTGGGAAGCTATTGGCAGTCGGATGAACGATTATTTGCGCGAGCGGATGGGATTCCCGCCAAACCAGATTACAGAAATTCGTCGGAAATACTACCAGACTTATGGAACCACGCTGCGTGGTCTTCAAATCAACCATGAAGTAGATGCAGATGAATACCTGGACTATGTGCACGATCTACCAATCGAAGAGTACCTCTCACCTGATCCGCTTCTACGATCGTTATTGAACAGTATAGATCAATCCAAGTGGATATTCACCAACGCGGACTCAAATCATGCGAATCGGGTGCTTGAAAGCCTCGGCGTTCAGGAATGCTTCGAGGGCATTATTGATGTATACGCCTTAGGATTCGTTTGCAAACCAGAAAAAGATGCATACGAACGCGCCATAACGCTGGTAAATGGCTTTGCTCCTGAGCAATGTGTGCTTTTCGATGATTCACCGCGCAACCTTGAACCTGCGCTGAAACTTGGTTTCACTACCGTGCTGGTGGGTTCAGATCAATGCCCTCCTGGTGCAAATTATGCGGCGAAGAGTCTACATGATTTGCCCCAAGTCTTCCCTGAATTGTGGTCAACCGCCTGATGTTGATTTCTTCAGATTCAGAAGCCATCTCACAAGGTGCTCGACTTTATGGATCCGGATAGGGTTTTTCTGGTCATATGCTTAACGATCGTTGCAGTGATCGCATTTAACGTAATGATCTACCTTTCCTTGCGAAGAGGAGACGAAGTCAATACTGTTAACATGTTACGAAAAGCCGCCAGACGAGCTCGTAACCCCTGGAAAGATGAAGATGATGCCCTCAAAGAGCTATCAAACCTGGTCGAAAAACTTAAAAAAGGAGATATGCCAAGGATGGAATCGGTTGAAAATCAACCAAAGGGAGATGACGACTGAAACTTGATGATTGATAAACAGACTACTTTATCTGGTCTTGTAAAACAAATTCCAAGTGGTAGTATTCTGGCATTGGGTGGGATGACAAACTACCGAAGACCTTTAGCCTTCGTGAAGGCGTTAATCCGTCATTATTTGGATCGGGGAGAACCCAAGAATTTGACCCTGCTGTGCTTCACCGCCGGCCTTGAAAGCGATCTGTTGATCGGAGCCGGAATGGTGAGTAGAGTTCGATCCTGCTATTTCGGTCTTGAAATCTTTGGTCTCGCACCGATGTTCACCTATCACGCGAACCGGGGGGATATTGAAGTGATTGAAGAGACAGAAGCGAGCATAGCCAATGGATTACGAGCCACTTTAGCAGGCATAGGTTTCATGCCAGCCAGGGCATGGATCGGCACGGATCTACCAAAACTCCGTCCTGATGTTCGAACCATCACCGATCCATATACAGGAGAGACCTTGATCGCTTTTCCAGCAATAAAAGCCGATTTCTCTGTCATCCACGCCTTGCAAGCTGATCCAGAAGGCAACGCGTTTATTGGGAAAAACAAAGGTGTCGATGAGGAGCTATCTGTGGCAGGTAAAAAAGTGATCATAACTACCGAAGAGGTCGTACCGCTAATAGAACGTGCAAATCTGATCGCTCCGTTTACCTATGCTGTCGTACATGCTCCCCAAGGTGCGCTGCCAACTTCTTGTCACCCACTCTATCAAATCGATGGTAAGGCGATGTTGTCATATGTGGAGCAGGTCAGCGACCCAGACTCTTTCAAGGTGTTTCTCACCGAATTCCTAAAATTCTGATACTCCACTTGTCTTGATCTTATTTATTTCTAATCATAATATGGTAACCTAAGCTCGATTAGATTTATTAATTACAGGAGACAGCATGAGTAAAAGATTCCTGCTCTTTGGAGTTGGGGCCGCGATCGTTCTGCTATTGGTGGTAGGCTCATTTTCTGTTGGCATGTTCGTTGGCGGTGTTTTTGCAGATGAAGAAACACCTACCACCTCAGCAGTACTCCAGTCGACAGTTGAAAGCGTCCTCTCTACCACTGTTCCCGGAAGCGTAGCCACCCCGGCCAATACCGAGGAGCTATTTGAACCCTTCTGGCAGAGCTGGGACCTCGTTCACGATATCTATATCGATCAACCCGTTGACGATGAAGCCCTGATGCAAGGTGCCATCCGAGGCTTGATGGACTCATTAGGCGACCAGCATTCATCTTACATGAACCCAGATCAATATCGTCAAGCGAACCTCCCTCTCCAAGGAGGCTACGAGGGAATCGGCGCTTGGGTCGATCCGAATGCTGAATACCTGACCATCATTAGTCCGATGCCAGATTCACCTGCCGAAGAAGCAGGTCTCATATCGGGTGACCAGATCATAGCTGTTGACGGCGAAGATATGACCGGTATTGATGGCAACCTGGTCATTCGAAAAGTATTAGGACCTGCAGGGACTTCACTCACCTTGACTGTACTCAGAGAAGGAGATCCCGAACCATTCGACGTGACATTGAAGCGGGCGCATATTGAAATTCCTGCAGTAGAAAGTGAAATGCTGGAGGATGATATCGCTTATATTAAATTATTCAACTTCAGCGCAACTGCTACTGAAGAAATTTCAGATGCGTTGAAAGAGCTGATAGATCAAGAACCGCAGGGATTGATTCTCGATTTGCGTAATAACCCCGGTGGAGAAAGAGACGCAGCAGTTGAGATAGCATCACAATTTGTTAGCGAAGATGTCATCATGTACCAAGAATATGGGGATGGTTCTCGGGATACCTTCAAAACTGTAAAGGGTGGTCAGGCGAAAGAGATCGATCTGATTGTCCTGGTTAACGAAGGCTCAGCCTCTGGTTCTGAGATCGTGGCAGGTGTCATCCAGGATTACGAAAGGGGAGCTCTGGTCGGAACGACAACATTTGGAAAAGGGTCCGTACAAAACTGGGTCCCACTGGTCGATGATCAAGGAGCCGTGAGAGTGACTATTGCCCGCTGGCTTACTCCGAATGGTCGCACTATTCACGGATCGGGAATAGAACCGGATTACATCATCGAAATGACGGAGGAAGATTTTGAAGCAGATCGCGATCCGCAATTGGATAAGGCGATCGAATTACTAACCAATCCCTAATCACAAGAGATTGGAGGGAATATGTTGTTTTACAATTTCAACTACTGGATTTTCATGCTGCCTGCAATCTTGCTCATGATGGCAGCGCAATATTATGTGAGTTCAACTTATAAGAAATGGAGCAAAGTTCGCAATCGAAGTAATCTGACCGGCGCACAAGCCGCCAATCGCCTGATTCAAGCAGGGAGGTTATATGATGTGAATGTCGAAGCTGTCTCAGGCAACCTGAGCGATCATTATGATCCGCGGCACAAAGTGCTGCGATTATCCTCCGGTGTTTACCAAACCAGCTCCGTGGCAGCAGTGGCGATCGCAGCCCATGAACTGGGTCATGCCATGCAAGATCATGAGGGCTACTTCCCACTTCGCATTCGCTCAGTCATGGTGCCAGTCGTGAACATCGGTTCCATGCTCGGCTGGATATTCATCTTCCTTGGGTTATTTCTCCAAATCACAGGCCTGGCCTGGCTGGGAGTGATCATCTTCGCGGCTGGAGCGTTGTTTGCGTTGATCACTCTTCCTGTTGAGCTGAATGCTTCAGCACGAGCCAAACGACTCCTGGTTGAAACGGGGATCGTGGTCGGGCAAGATGAACAAAATGGGGTAAACAAGGTGCTCAACGCGGCCGCTTTTACCTATATTGCTGCATTACTGACCTCAATAATGCAATTGCTCTATTTTACGAGCATGGTCGGAGGTATGGGTGGTCGCCGGCGGTGAGCCTAACCCAGGACGGAATACTTCGATAAGACCTATCCTATACCTGCTTGGCGTGGCGATAGTTGCCGGTTGTGGCGCTTTATTCGGCGCGCTGGCAGGGGGCATGATCGTTTTCTCATACCTGGATTCAGAAGAACCTACTCCGGAGATCCACATCCAACCCACCCCAACAGAAATGGTTGATCTCATAGTCTCGAATACAGAATTAGAGACCACGATCACGCGCGCCGTTGAGGCCGTAGGTCCAGCGGTAGTAACAGTTATCGGAGATCTTTATGGTCAGCAAGTTAGCGGAAGTGGTGTAATCATTTCGGATGAGGGGTATATTCTTACCAATAACCACGTCGTGGCAGACGCTTCCCAGCTTACAGTGATATTGGCAAACGGTACCGAGCTGCCCGCTCAAATTGTGGGCACCGATATGTATGCCGATCTGGCCGTGCTTCAAGCACAAGGTGATTTTCCAGCCATAGCGACCTTGGGGAATTCTGAAACGCTAAAACCCGGCGAAACCGTGATCGCCATCGGTTCACCCTTAGGAGATTTTGTAAATACTGTGACGGTTGGGGTGATCAGCGCAACCGGACGGGCTATAGATACAGGTAATGGTTTCCTAATGGAAGATCTCATTCAAACTGATGCTGCAATTAATCAAGGAAACTCCGGTGGTCCCTTGGTTAATTTAGCCGGGGATGTAATTGGGATCAATACATTAATTGTACGTGGTAACGGATTTAGCAACACCATCGCCGAAGGGCTGGGATTCGCGATACCAATCAATATCGCCCGGATAGTCGCTGAACAAATCCTGGATAAAGGTTATTTCGCCAGGCCATACTTGGGCATTCGCTGGCAACCGATCACCCCGCGCCTGGCGAGAGCTTACAACCTGCCCGTTGAATGGGGTACGTATATTTCCCAGGTTATGGCTGGCAGCCCGGCTTTCAAGGGTGGTATCTCTGAAGGAGATATCATCACTCACATTGGAGAAATCGCCATCAATGAGGAGCAAACTTTCATTAATTCTCTTTTCACCCACGAACCCGGAGAGGAGGTTCCAATCACCGTGATCCGCAGGGGCGAGCGGATGGATCTTGTCGTTATCCTAGGAGAGACTCGGATTGAGAGATAGGGTCATACTATCTTTAGATTCAATTATTCACGCGGATTCGGAACACAGATTGTGACAAAGGACACAAAAATATAATTTGACCAAATATTCTCCATCGAGTATAATCTTTTTTCGTCTGCGAACAATTAGCCCCTCTTCCCGGGGGTTTTAGAAAATGATCTTTAACCTCCAGCAAGGTGGGTTTACCAAACAAAACAGGATAAAGTAATGCCAAAACGAACCTATCAACCAAAGATACGTCGTCGCTTGCGTGTGCATGGCTTTCGGTCCCGCATGGCGACATCCGGTGGCCGCAAAGTCCTTAAGAATCGCCGATTAAAAGGACGCTACCGATTAGCAGTTAAGAAAAACAATCACGTCAAGCGGACAAATTGGAAAAGCTAAGTTCAAGTTCGACCCGAAGGCAAGTTGTTGAAGCGCAGGTTTCGCCTGACCAGTTCAACAGATTTCATGCGGGTGCGGCGTTTCGGAAAGTCTTATGCCCACCCGTTTATCGTGTTGATCACTCTTCCCAATGAAACGGATAAATCCCGTTACGCTGTGGCTGCCGGACGTTCCATCGGTAATGCCGTCCAGCGAAACCGCGCAAAACGCATCCTAAGGGAGAAATTGCGTCCGATGATACCCTCGATTAGTGCTGGATGGGATGTAATTCTCCTGGCCCGCAAACCATTTCTCATGGCAACTGATGACGAAATCAAAAATGCCCTATCAAGCCTGCTCTCCCAGGCAAACCTCTTGGAGAAAGCTCCATGACAAGTGAACTCCATTTCGATCACGATCACGACTACCCCAAAGAACCACGGTTACGTGATCTACCATTAAGGTTAGTTTATATTCCACGTATCCTTCTCCTGGGATTGATCCGCCTTTACCAAAAAACACTCTCCCGTGGACTGCCTGCCAATTCATGCCGATTTTATCCTTCCTGTTCCCATTATGGATATCAGGCGATCTACAAGCATGGCGCCATCAAGGGTGGATGGTTGGCGATCTGGCGTGTATTGCGCTGTAATCCTTTTAATAAAGGTGGATACGACCCAATTCCATGATCTACATTTAACATTGATAATCATAAACCCTGAATGAAATACAAATCCTATATTCTACTCTTCATAATTTCAATTTTAGCAATATCACTCAGCGCCTGTGTTGGGGTTCAAACAGATTGGCCAGGCCTCAGTGCTGATGAGCAATCCGCATACGTTGCTTTCAATAATCATGTCTATGCCGTCAATCTCGATGATGGCACTCAGAAATGGCGTTACCCTGTAGATCAAGATAATACCAAAACGTTCTTTGCCAGCCCAGCCTTGAGCCCCGATGGGCAGCTCATTGTCGGCGGGTACGATAGTGTGCTATATAGCCTGAACCCTGAGACCGGGGGACCGACGAATTGGAACTTTCCAGATGCGGAAAACCGCTACATCGCCAGCGCCCTGGCGATCGAGGAAGGCATTTTTGTCGCAGCAGCTGATCAAAATCTCTATGCGCTGGACCAAGGAGGTCAATTACGGTGGACCTTTCCAACCGAGCGCGAATCATGGTCGCAACCCATAACGAACGCGGAATGTGATTGTATTTACCTGAGCACGATGGATCATAAAGTGTATGCCATCGACCCCCAGGACGGCTCGCAAATCTGGCAATCACCCGAATTAGATGGCGCCATCGCCGGGAACCCGGCCTATAGTGAAGAAGGTGTTTTATACGTGGGAACTTTCGGCGGCAAGTTGTTTGCCTTGAACGCTGAAGATGGATCCGTGTTGTGGGAATTTTCGACCACCCCGCACCCTCAGACCTTTTTATTGGTTCTTGAAACATCTAACAATGGATGGGTCTGGTCTGGTCCAGTCCTATCTGATGGAATCTTGTATTTTGGCGATCTTAATGGATATTTCTACGCTATAGACGCCAAAAATGGCCAACAGATCTGGCAATTAACTCCTGATGACTTGGATGGCGAGATAGTTGGTTCTCCACTGGTTATCGAGGATGACATTTATATAGTCAGCCAGGGTGGGACCCTGTTCAATTACGACACTTCCAGAAAATTGAAATGGGAGCGAAATATCGGAGCAGAAATCTTTACTACACCGGTATCTGCAAACGACCTGATCTTAGTGGCTCCCAAACAAGAGGATAAATTTTTGGTTGCATTTAACAAAGACGGCGTAGAACAATGGTCGTTCCCACCAGCCGGGGAATAACATGCCAATTGGACGTATGGAAGGTTAAGTAATATGGAAATTTTTAGTACCTTGATCATAGAACCGATGCTTAATTCCCTTTTGTGGATTTATTCCGGGCTAGCAGAGAATTTCGGGTTGGCGATCATCGCCTTCACCATCCTGGTGAGGTTGATAACCTACCCGCTGACTGCATCGCAAATGAAGAGTACACAAGGGATGCAGGAGATGCAGAAATCCAAGAAGTGGCAGGACATTCAAAAGAAATATAAAGACGATCGCGAGAAATTGGCCCAAGAACAGATGAAATTGTACCGGGAGATGGGTGTCAGCCCATTCGGCTCATGTCTTCCAATGCTGATTCAGTTCCCAATCTGGATCGGTCTCTATCGAGGCATAATTTTGGCCTTGGCCGTTACGCCTGCCCAAATGCTCGAGCTCACCAGACACCTTTATATGCAATTCAACGCGGCCATTTTGATCCCGCTGGATAGATTTTTCCTTTGGATGGACTTAAGCCAACCAGAAAAGGATTATGGTATCCCCTTCCCCATCGACATTGCTGGTCTAGATTTCAACATTCCCATTCTAACCATTCTGGTCGTCGGGACGTCATTCTTGCAATCTAAGATGATGACTCCACAATCTACAGGGGGAGAGCAAGCAGCTCAAATGAACCGATCGATGACGTTGATGATGCCCCTATTCATGGGATGGATTACATGGAGCTTAGCCTCTGGGATGGCACTCTATTTCGTCACCAGCAACCTGGTTGGTATCTTTCAATACGGTGTGACAGGGAAGTTAAACTGGCGCAGCCTAATACCTGCCAGATTCATCCGGACTGATCCCAATAAGTGAAGAAGAAAATATGAATGATAGCCGCACGAATTTAGAAATTATTGCCCCAACGGTTGAAGAGGCCATTGAAAAAGGATTAACTGATCTTGGATTACCACGCGAATCTGTGGAGATCGAGATCCTTGATGAAGGCAGCAAAGGTCTGTTTGGATTAGGCAATCGCCAGGCCCGCGTCCGCTTGATAGTAAAATCAGCGGAAAGTGAAATCGAGCCGGCTCTATCGACTATGGAAACGGAACCCACACAAGAACCAGTGGCATCTACACCAATGGTGGAAATCGAGGAGCAGATTCCAGAAGTCGAACCACCTTTTGTGCAAGATGACTATGTGCTCGAGATCGCGCGCGATGTTGTTAGCGAGCTACTTGAAAAGATGAAAGTGCGGGCCGAGGTTTCCGCCGAATATCTACCGGCAGAAGATTCCAGGAGCCGCGTACCCGTGCGCGTAAACGTCAACGGAGATGATCTTAGCTATCTTATCGGTCGCCAAGCCGAGACTCTAAATGCTTTGCAGTACATATCCAGTTTGATCATCAACAAGGAAATCGGCAGGTCAATCCCACTGATCGTCGATGTAGAGGGATATCGATCCAGACGCGAAAACCAGCTCCGCCAGCTCGCTCGCCGAATGGCTGATCAGGCTGTAGCAACGGGCCGCCGACAAGTCCTTGAACCCATGCCTGCCAACGAAAGAAGGATCGTTCACATCGCTTTGAGGGAAAATCCCGAGGTTTCTACCGAAAGCATCGGAGAAGAACCTCGCCGTAAAGTAACCATCCTCCCCACATAAGCTACCCTGAGTGATGCAGGTTCTTATCATATGCATGTGGTTGGATTCCCGCATGCATTGTTTGTTTCTTCTTCAGGTATAATTTAATCATGTATCGCAAAATATCTATCGAACCGGTCGATTACTTGATGATTGGACATATCACGCGTGACGAGACTCCGGAAGGACCTCGTCTGGGAGGAACTGCAACATATTCTAGCCTGATGGCTCGTGAATTAGGAATGCGTGTCGGCATTGTAACTTCATGGAGCAACGACATACCGACCGACTCCTTAACCAACATCCCCATCATCAATTTACCTGCTGAACACAGCACCACCTTTGAGAATCTATCAACACCTGAAGGTCGCATCCAAACCATATACAAAGTCGCCAATACGATTGATTTAAATCTCATCCCTGAACTGTGGCTTAACTCTCAGATTGTCCACCTGGGACCCGTTGCCCAAGAAGTCGAACCAACCCTTGTCAGAAATTTTTCAAATTCCCTGATCGGTCTCACGCCTCAAGGATGGCTCCGCACTTGGGATGAAGGTGGCCATATCTTACCGACCGAATGGCCGGAAGCAACTTACGTCTTAAGAAATGCTGGTGCAGCTGTTATCAGCGTCGAAGATGTCGAATACGACGAGGTGCGCATCGAAGAAATGGCAACTGCCTGCAAGGTACTCGCGGTTACTGAACACTCCGATGGCGTTCGATTGTTCTGGAATGGGGATGTCCGCCGGTTCCGACCTCCTGAGACGACAGAAATCGATTCAACTGGAGCTGGGGATATCTTCGCGGCTGCTTTCTTCTTCCGGCTATACACAACCAGAGATCCTTGGGAAGCTGCGCGTTTTGCAACCGGTCTGGCAGCTTATTCGGTCACACGGTCAGGTCTCGATGGGATTCCCACTCAAGAAGAAATCCAGGCCTGCATGGCCGAGGTGCTATGATATGGGAAGAACTTACACCCTGGTGAACCAAAAAGGCGGTGTGGGAAAAACCACCACGGTGATCAACCTGGGGGCTTATCTGGCTTATTATGGACAACGTGTATTGTTGGTGGACCTTGATCCTCAAGCGAATGCAACTTCTTGTTTAGGCGTCAACAAGGGATCTGTTCGTAGGGGTACTTACGAGGCCCTTATCGGCAATTCTCCTGCTGCCCAACACGTCTTGCGCAATCCACGGCTCAAAATCTCCCTGCTACCTGCTTCTCCAGCCCTGGCCGGCGCAGAGGTCGAGCTCGTAGGGGAACTCGCCCGAGAAAGCTTTTTGAAGAATGCCTTAGAACCAATCCTTGATCGGTACGATTACATCCTCATAGATTGCCCACCATCTCTCGGTTTACTAACATTGAATGGGATCATCGCCGCCAAAGATGGTGTCATTATCCCTGTACAATGTGAGTACCTGCCTTTGGAAGGTCTCAGTCAGTTGAATCAAACCTTAGATCGAGTGCGCAATGCGATATTTACCGACTTGAAAATGCGCGGTGTCTTGCTAACCATGTATGACGCTCGTACTAACCTTTCAAACGATGTAGTCCGTGAAGTGCGAGAGCATTACTCGGATCAAGTTTTCGAATCGATAATACCCCGTACAGTTCGTCTGGCTGAGGCACCATCTTATGGTCAGCCGATCTCTGTCTATGCGCCGACTTCGAGTGGTGCAACTGCGTATGCTGCCCTGGCTCGCGAGGTGCTCCTAGGTGATGGAGTGAAGCTACCCGTATTGGAATTCTAATTAACTACAATATATTCTCTTCAATATCAGATGAGTAAAAGATCAGGACTTGGCAAAGGATTAGAGGCGCTGATCCCAACTACGGATAGTCAGCTCCCAGAAAGCGGGGTGACGCTTATACCCATAGCTCATTTGAGTCCTAACCCACGTCAACCACGAGCTCGTTTTGATCAGGAGGAGCTCGCAGAGTTAGCCGCATCCATTCGCGAACATGGAGTGATTCAACCACTTGTAGTAACTCAAGGTGAATCTGGGGATCGGTACACAGTGATAGCTGGCGAAAGACGCCTCATGGCAGCTAAAATGGTTGAGCTTAAAGCCGTTCCAGTCATCATCCGTGAAGCCTCCGACCAACAATTTGTCGAATTAGCACTGGTTGAAAATGTCCAGCGCGCTGACCTTGGACCCTTAGAGACAGCAGAAGCATACCGACAATTGAGCGAAGATTTCGGACTATCTCACGAGGAGATAGCCACCCGAGTTGGTAAAAGCAGGGTCACTATCACAAATACGCTGCGATTGTTGAACCTGCCTGAGGAAGTCAAGAAAGCTTTAGCAGAAGGGGATATCAGCGAAGGGCATGCTCGCGCCTTGCTTGCACTTCCAACAGGCGAAGCGCAAATCCTTGCACTAGGATCGATCTTAAAATTGGACCTCAATGTCCGCCAAACAGAAGAACTGATCCGAAAACTAAGTGGCAAGCGACCAGAAAAAAAGCCTCCAACATCGCGAAGTCCAGAGATCGAAGCTCTTGAACAACGTCTTAGAGAGTATCTAGGCACCCGAGTAACACTTAAACAGCGGAGTAAAGGAGGTATATTGACCATTCATTATTACTCCGAAGAAGAGCTGAACTCCCTACTCAACCTGATCCTGGATGAATCAATTTGATACCCAATCCAGTAGATATTGATAGACTCTCTCCATCAAGCACGCTTGACAATGCCTGCATCATGTTTTTAGTGGATGCGGCATAGCTCTCCGCAGAATAGAAAATAGTAAGATCAGTGATCATTTTGTCCCCTGAGAGATATTTCCATTGAGAAAACGATAGCCAAATGCGAATCATCCTAAATGCACGCATTCATACCCTTGACAGCAAATTACCGGTCGCATCAGCGATAGTGATCGATAAAGATCGTATTCGAGATATTGGGGATCAGGAAAACATCAAAGCCAATTACGGTCATCTAGGTGATCAATTTGACTTGGAGGGAAGAACAATCATTCCGGGGTTGACGGATGCACACATTCATCTCGAGCAGTATGCTTTAGCTCAACAGAAAGTGGACTGCGAGACCACAAGTATAGGTGAATGTCTTGATAAAGTGGCTGCGAAAGTTCAATTTACAACAGCAGGCGAGTGGATCCTTGGTCATGGCTGGAACCAAAATGACTGGCCAGAGGGATTTGGCCATGCAAAAGATTTGGACGCGATCGCCCCCCAAAATCCTGTCTACTTAACCGCGAAATCCCTGCATGCGGCCTGGGTAAATTCAGCTGCAATGCGCTTAGCAAATATTTCGCAGGGAACAGCAGACCCTGAAGGTGGTCACATGCAGCGAGAAGATGATGGTACGCCTACAGGGATCTTATTTGAAACCGCCATGTCTCTGGTAGCAGGGATCATCCCTGAGCCATCTCCTAACCAAGTGGCGCTCGCAATAAAAGACGCCCAAACTAAACTTTGGGAATTGGGGATCACTGGCGTTCATGATTTCGATCGCAGAAGATGTTTTGCCGCCCTTCAGAGACTCCATCAAGCAGGTGAACTGAAGTTGCGGGTGATTAAAAGTATCCCTTTAGAATCGCTCAACCATGCCATAGCGTTGGGTTTACGAACTGGATTCGGCGACGATTTCCTGCGGATAGGCTCAATCAAAGCTTTTTCCGACGGAGCTTTGGGCCCTCGCACAGCAGCGATGCTCCAACCATACGAAAGTGAAGCGGACAACCGGGGCATCTTGATGTTGGATTCAGAGACCCTGTTTGAACAAGGCCGTTCGGCGGTTGAGAATGGTCTCAGCCTGGCTGTCCATGCAATCGGAGATCATGCCAACCATGAGGTGCTAAAAGCTTATTCGCAGCTCAGGGAACACGAGCAGAAATCCTCAGTGAATTCCACTCGGAGAGAAGGACCACTTCGCCACCGGTTGGAACATGTCCAGATCCTTCACCCGGATGATATCCCCAGCCTGGCGTCATTAGATGTGATCGCCTCGATGCAACCAATTCACGCTACTTCTGATTATGAAGCAGCTGATCGCTATTGGGGTAACCGAGCCAGATATGCCTACGCCTGGCGTACTCTGCTCGATCAGGGGTCTCGTTTGGCTTTTGGTTCTGATGCCCCGGTTGAATCTCCGAATCCCTTTTGGGGTCTCCACGCAGCGGTGACTCGCCGCCGCGCAGATGGATCACCTGGATCAAACGGCTGGTACCCGGAACAAAAACTAACCTTATCCGCTGCTCTGCAGGGTTTCACCAGCGGAGCAGCCTATGCCGCAGGTATGGAGGATCGCTTAGGAAAATTATCCCCTGGATATTTAGCTGATCTGATAATTTTGGATAAGAATATATTCGAATGCGAACCAGATGATATTCGATCAATTCATCCACTCGGGACAATGATCGCCGGTTCCTGGGTTTACATCAAACCGGAGCTTGGCGATCTTATCTCAAGCGACGAACATCCCCCTCTCTGACCGTACGCCCGATTTCATCCAGGTGCTCTAACAACGCCAGGACATAGCGGCGGCTTGTATTGAAGTGGTCCCGTACCTGCGCAGCGCTTAAGGTACCCTGGCTTCGAAACAGGTCTTCAAGCTCTGCAACCATCCGGTTATAATCCTCCCGCCTGAAGACCACTTCAGCGGATACCGGAACCAGGATATCCAATTCGACCAGCGCGCTGTAGACATCTTCACCAAGTTCAGCTTTCGTATCTTTAATCGAGGGGGGAGAAAATGGAGAGCTTTGAAATCGATCCTGCATCAAAGAAACAGCTTGCTCCTGATGGGTAGAAAATTTAATTTCATGGTCCGGACTGGAGATGAGTGGACCAACTTCACGGATACTTTCAACCCTGATCAAATTCCGGATCAGACTCGAAAATAAGCGCGGCGAAACATTTAAGCGGCTTTTCAGCTCTTCTTTTGGCATTCCACTGCGCAATGGATGTTTAATGTGATAATTTTCAACCACATAAAGAGTCTCAGCAGTTAATTGCTCCCAATAGCTGCTATTGGAGACCAAAATATCACTGTGAACCAAGAGTTCACCCTTCTCATCTTCAAGAATAACAAGAATATTGCGGCGGATTAACTCATCGATCGCCATTTGGGCGTCACTCTCCTCCAGATTGGCGTGTATTGCTACCTCCTTCATGGGAGCTGCCCCCAGTGTCGCCAAAGATTGGATGAGAATATCCGCCGGTGTTCCCTCCGCCAACGATGCCAAACGTTCAATAAGTCCAGGAGCAAAGCGTTTATGCCTGCCTTTTGGATTTGGGTCAACCACGATACCACCACCGATCGTTTCGCCCGGAGATGGACGTCTGAGGATATAGTGATCACCACGTACGGCAACTACCGGTTCTTTTGTTTCTAATTGCAACCAGCCCTCTTCTCCTGGAGAAAGACGATCCTTTCCTAGTGTTCGCACCCGGGCTAAAACTTCTGCTGAGCCAATGAACAGCTTGACTTCCAGATTGTGCTTCAGCACAGCTGAAGCATCTGGCAAAAGACGAAACCTGACATCCAAACGGCGTGTAGAACCATAATCACCAATATGGGCAACCACGTCACCACGTTGGATTTGATCGGTAGATACTCCGGTTATATTGATCGCTGTTCGACTTCCAGGTATGGCAATATTTTCTTTCTGTTTATGCGTTTGTAAACCCCGGATTCTTCCATGTAAGGTGCGCGGCAGGATTTCCACTTCGTCACCCACTTTTAATTTCCCATCGCGAAGCGTTCCTGTCACCACAGTGCCAAAGCCAGCAATAGAGAATACACGATCCACCGGTAAACGAGGTCGCCTCAAATCTTGGCGTGGGGGTCTCTTGGCTAATAAATTATCGAATTTCTCACGCAGGTCCGGAATTCCTCGCCCATCCTGAGACGACACACGCACAATAGGAACATCTTCCAATACTGTACCCCGAAGAACTTCCCGCACATCTTCTTCGACCAGATCGATCCAGTCCTCATCCTCGATTAAATCAATCTTGGTGAGGGCAATAACGCCACCTTCAATCTGCAGGATATCGAGTATAGCAAGGTGCTCACGTGTCTGTGGCATGACCCCCTCATCTGCGGCAATGACAAACAAAGCGGCATCGATCCCACCCACTCCAGCCAACATGTTCCCTATAAAATCACGGTGACCTGGAACATCAACGATTCCAACTGGTTCTCCGGAAGGCAAATCCATCCAGGCAAAGCCAAGGTCAATGGTCATTTGCCGTTCGCGCTCCTCTTTTAATCGATCTGGGTTCATCCCGGTTAATGCTTCAATCAGTGTGGATTTCCCATGATCGACGTGACCAGCTGTACCAATTACCTTCATCCGTAATCCTTACATAATGCGATGCAAATGAGGGATGGGAAGAAATCCTATTATCATGATTTCGCGGTCATCACCGCCTGCTTCCTGCAGTGCGCTCGAAAGCGGCAACCCAGTCGTGCACCATAGAGAGTAATGAATGCAGACGTCTTTCCGTTTCCTCGGTCGTCTGTTGGATGAGATCCTGTACTTCCTGCACACCTACATCAAGGTCTGATATTTGATCCCCCATTTTTTCCAAATTCCGTGACAGTTCATTTCGCTGTTCTTCTTGAGTCAGGGTGTAATTTGTCCACCTTTTTTGATCGTCGGCTTTAAAGGTAACCCATTCCCCTCGAAAGCGTTCTTCCGCCAAGCGTTGAACTTCGGTGATCTCATTTACACGTCTATCAACACGCTGATGTAGTTCTTCGATGGAATTCTTGATTCGCTTCACTTCACTATGTGTGCTATCCAATGATTGAAATTGCTTCTCGATATCACCGGATTGCCGATCGATCGTCTCAATATGGGTTTGCCATTCTTGCCAGGTACGCTCGAATTGAACTTGCTGCAAAGCCTGTTTTTCGAGGAAAGCATTCTGTGCTTCCTGACGCTCAGAATCTTGCACAACAATCTCGCCCATACGACTTTCCAGTTTCCGCTGGTTTGCAGAATTCAATTCCATCTGTCCTCGCTGTTCATCTGCTCTTTTCCGTAATGCATTTACTTCTCCTTGCAAATCCACAATCCGTTTAGCATCTTGTCGCCGCCCTTCTTCAATCAAACGATACGAGCGCGTATATTCTTCTTCAGTACGTACGATATCTTGGATTTTGCCCCCCAATTCATCAATTCGACGAGATAATCGGGTTCCCTCCTCTGCCTGGGCTTGGATACTTCTTCGTAAACCCGCAATCGCTTCCAGCTCTTTGCGTGTATCAGCAATACTTGTATCAAGCGATCGGATCTCTACCCGGTGGATTTTTTCTACCTCCTGTTCTCGCGCTTTGGTTTGTTTATCGATCTCCTCAACCTGTTTGTTGATCTCGAGACGGTGTTGGATTAAGGCCTCATCGTAATCGTCCATTCGACCAACGACGGCAGATAAGCGAGTTATCTCTCCATTGAGCTCCTTGATCTGTTGACGGGCACCGGAGAGGTTTCCCTCCAATGCCGTGATACGATCTTCTTGCTTGGCGATGATATCTTTATCCTTACGCCTTTCACCATCCAGCCACTCTAGTTGTTTGAGAACCTGGTCAAATTCCATTTCTGACCTCCATTGAATTAAACCCTAAGGGAAAATGCAGTTTCAAAGGTCTGCGAATTATAGCATTAAGATTAGGGGGTAAATTGGCCTAAAACTGCCGGCAAATCTGTTAATAATTGGATTAACAGGTTGGGGAATAATCCCAGCAACAGCAATCCAAATAATCCAATCATCAAAAAGATAGCCAGAATTCTGGATTCATTCGCCAGCCACGGGTCATTCTCGGTATCAGTAACCATTGTCGATAGCGTTCTAAATGCGGCGATCAATAAACCAAAACTTCCCAGAATTGCTAATACTGCATTTTGAGGAGCTACTAACGATAAACCCTCGATCACGACCAATCTCATTGGAAAACTTGCCAACAGTGGAATCCCAGCCAGGCAGAAGATCGCCACAATCACACTGGTTAAGATTATGGGGTATTTCCTGCCTACCCCTTTAAGATCTTTCAAATCAAATCCATTTACATGACTTCTCAAGCCTGACAACGCTAATGCCCACACACCCAAACTAAGACCTCGAGTCACCAAACTAGCAAAGAATAACTCGCGGAATGATCCTCCTTCACCAAGGGTCGCCAACCCGATTATCATGAACGAAAAACCGATATCTAACATCAAAGCAAATCCCATCATACGAGCCAGATTTCGCTCAACAGAGGCCCAAATGCCAGCGGTTACAATCATCAATACTCCGACGCCTTGAAGCAAATCAGATGTATTGGGAGCGTTTTGCAGCCAGACAAATCGATCTAAAAATCCAAGCCCTAGAAGTGTCACTGCACCTGGTAGCAGCAGGAAAACAAATGCAGTCGGATAAGGTCTAGATTCTTGAGCTAACATAGGAATCCAGGTGTGAAAAGGGAAAACTGCCAGCAATAACCCAAAACCAATGGCCATTATCGCTGTTGCGATTACAACAATATCTTGATCACCAGGTCCAACCTCAAACCCCGCCAGCATGAATCCAGAAATTAATATGAAGGGCATACCGATAGTTTGAAAAGACAAGTATCGTAACACTCCCCGCCCAGTCGGTCTACCCGGTGGAGATAAAATGGGGATGCTCACAAGGACAGCGATCTCTATGAACACCGCTGCAAAAAGGAATGGTTCAACAGCGATTGCTGCGGTAAGCAAAGCGATCATCCCCAATCCGAACGGCACAAACAACCTTCCAGATTTAGCGATTGGAGCTGCTCCAAACCACAAAGCAGCAATAAAATAAATTATGACCAGAGAGGGACGGTCGCTGGCAGAAAGAGTCAATCGGCGCCCCAACAAGATGAACGTATCCGAGAAAGGGATCGCCCATCTCCAAATGAATAGCTGCTCTTGAACTGGCAACCATGCGGCTAATCCAGCCAGCAGAGCAGAAATAATCGTACCCACCACTGCAACAAGAACTTTGTATCTTTGTAAGAAGAGCAAAATCAGAGCTATTATTAAAGGGAAAAGGATCCACAAGTAGGCGGCGTTCAACTGGTTTCCTCCAGTGTAGGAGCAGTTAACAAATATGCCCCCACTGCAGCCAATCCAAGCGTGACAGTTGCCAGTAGACCTGTGATCAAAATCGAGCTTTCTACTGCCGCATAGAGAATCTCAAAACCACCAAGAACCGTCAACAAACCCAAGATCACTCTAAAAGGTTTGGTTGTTAACCCGAGATGAAGCAAACCCAAGGCAATCATGATAATGCCAGCATACGCCTGGGATGTAGAAACCTCGGGAAATAACCTAACTATGCTAGCGCCAGCGGTAATTGCGAACAACCCCGCCATACTCGCAGCAAGAATGCGAAATATCACATTCGAAGCAATCAACGGCGATTCTTTCCATTCATCCTGCGGTACATTTGTCATTGCCAAACCTAACACAGCACCGGCCATCCAACCTGAAATTACCTTTACCACTGCAATTTCTATCGGCCAGCTGACTGCAACCAGAAAGAATACGCCAACATATTGAATAGAGATAAATGTTATGCTCAACCGCCAATCCCAGCTGATCAAGAGGAAAGAAGCAGTGATGAAAATCAAGAAGACGGCTGGTAATGAATAAGTATCGAAGATCATCCGCTAAAGCCCAATGCTAATCACTAATATTGCAAGGAATAGGACGATTGACAGAAGCGCCCAAATAATTCCCCCTTCTCCTTCTAGTACCGCAGTGATGAATTTGATGAACCTTGAATACAATTGGAAGACTGAACTGATGAACACAAATAACCAATTCAGAGAAAACAGAGAATATATCCACTTCACAATAAATTGAGGTACTCGACCCCCTCGATGCTGCCAGAAGAAACCTAAGGAAGCAAGAAGACAGATCAATGGCCCAAGAAGCCAACCGGCCAGAGGTATATCGCCAAATTTTGGATTGATAATCCAGCTAATTCCAAAATGAGTCAGCGGCAACACTAATAAACCGATCGGGTAGAACACTTTTATCCACCGTTCGGTACCAACAGGAAAATCTAGCTTTTGTGATGCGTGTAGGGCATACCCCAATAGAACAAGGATCATGGTAAGGAAGAAAAGCACCAAATAGAGACCAAACGGCGCGACAAATAGACTTAAACCGTTCCACGCTGGTGTGAATGGCAAGGTCGATATGCCAAGAAGACCTAATAGTGCCACCCATAATGAGAACCGCTCCCTGACAGAAGCCAGAAATAATAACCCACCAGAGAACAATCCGGCCAGACCCCAAGCCATGCTGGCTTCTCCTGAGCCGCGGATAGCCCCTGCAATAACTATCGCACTCATCCCCGTTACCCAAGCCTGTTGACCATCTGATTCGTCTTTCGCCAACCACCAGAATATACCTGAGAGAAGTGCCATTAACCCGATCGCAAGAAGTATCAGGGTTAATAATGTAGATTGCATTTCTAAAAATTCATTCTCAAAGCCTATGCGCACTAAAAAAACAAAAATTATAGCGGCAGAAACCATGCGATTTACAGTTCCCATGCTGCGTCGACGGGCCGGACTCCTAAAGAGTGACTTTTCCCCGGGAAGCACAGCTATTCGGAGCAAGGCTGCTACGACTATCAATACCAAGGCTGTTGTGGAGACCTGCTCAAGCATGAATCCCTCACGACCACTCACTGCGACGACTCCCCCCAGAAGCAAAGACATCGTTCCGAGCAGTCGAGAGAAGAGGATTAAGACTAATCTTAGTCGAGTTTCATTTGAATATATTTGGGTCATTAAAATCAAAAACCCAATAAAATCAAACAAAGTCCAGGTCAACAAGAATGTCAGCAGATTTCCTGATAACAGAGCGATAAATCCTAACGCTGAGTAAATCAGGTTGCTCGCCCAATTCGACCAGTCGAGCTCTCGTGCGCGCACAACATCGGTGAAAATTGTTGCCAAGGATATCGTCGCTATTCCAAGGATAAAAAGCCAGGAAATTTGATCCAAATTCAAGATAAAGGTATTCGCAAGCAGCGAATCTGGCGTCCAAGTTCCAATTTGTATTCGAATTGGGAGTAGAAATCCGAGTAATAATATCCCCACCCAAGTCAACACCATGCCCACTGCGGCGATAAGCCAATGGTATCCAAAATCTGGTCGCAGTAACCTAATAACCAGCATTATTGCGGCAGTCAATATCAATGCGCTAAGGACGATAAAGACGAGCATGTTATCCACTTATTCCACTAAAAATGAGGGCAATAAAGGACTGTTACAGCACAACTGCATTAGGTTCGCGGTGTAAAAAACGTCCATTCCCGGGTTGTCCGAACCAATGTCCCTGATTGACAATGAGGTTTCCCCGTAAAAACACTTTTTCGGGAAAGCCTACCAGTTCCCAATTCTCATACAAATTGTAATCCGTTCGGTGCTGAGCCTGCTTGTGACCATATTTAATGCTTTTCTCCGGGTCCCATATCACGATGTCGGCGTCTGAGCCGGGTAACAATGCACCTTTCTGGGGGTAGATACCGAAGATCTTTGCTGCGTTGGTGCTGGTCAACGCCACAAACTGATTAGGAGTGATGTGCCCGGCGCGTACACCATATGTCCATAAGATGGGCAGGCGGTCTCCTACTCCCGGGACACCGTTCGGGATCTTGGTGAAATCGTGTTTGCCTAACTCTTTTCCAGGAATGGCAACCTGCTTACCTTCATAATCAATCGGTTGTGTACCGTCAAAGAAGAATGGACAATGATCCGTACCGATGGTTTGCAAGGTGTTATCAGCAAGCGCATCCCACAAGCCATGGGTATCTTCCTGGGTTCGAACTGGTGGTGAGCAGATCCATTTGGCACCATCTGGTCGAAGTAAATCATCTTGAGTGAAGAATAGATACGGAGGGCAAGTTTCTCCCATGACGGGAATTCCATGTTGACGGGCGTACCGCAGCTGGTCTGCCTCACCTGCCTGGTTTACATGAACAACGTACAAGGGTGCTCCAGCCTGTTTTGAAAGAGCAGCACCACGCAATACAGCCTCGATCCCACCCCAACCTGGTCTTGTGCGCGCATGCCATTCAGGGGAGGTAAACCCTGCGGCAAGAGCTTCTGCAACCATCACCTCGATGACGTCACCGTTTTCTGCATGTAGCATTGTCAACATACCGTGTTGTTTGGCAATGCGGAGCACGCGAAATATCTCGCCATCCTGCAAACGCAAGCGACCGTTATAGGCCATAAATACTTTCAGGGTTGTTATGCCCAGATTAAGAAGCGTTGGGATCTCCTGCTCTATTTTGTCATCCAGGTGGGTGATATTCATGTGGAAACCGAAATCGATAGCTGCTTTATTATCTGCTTTTCCATGCCAATCCGCAACAGATTGATGAAGAGTATCTCGATCTTGGGGAACGAAATCCATCACAGTTGTTGTCCCACCAAAGGCAGCAGCTTTATGTCCCGTGTAGTGATCATCCGAAGAGACCGTATCAAACATGGGTAGATCAAGATGCGTATGCGGGTCGATGCCTCCCGGCATGACCAACTTGCCTGCTGCCTCTATTAATTCCGCTCCAGTCACATCGAGATTTTTCCCGATTGAGACGATCTTTTCACCCTCTATAAGAATATCCCCCTCGAAGTTCTCAGAGGCTGTGATTATTGTCCCCGATCTAACTAATATTGGCATTCTCCGCTCCAAGCAGGATGAGATGTCTATTACTGTCCCTGGATACCCAATAATGCGGCTAAAACTTCGTCCTCGAGTTCTACCTCAGGTTGATCCCCAATACCATAAGTTTGTTCCTTGTCTAATCTCTCACGCAGAGCAGTCCATAGAATCTGGCGGTCTTCGCTATGAACGATCAAATCATTGACGGTTTCTGCGTCTTGTAAGTACTCCCCTGTGGTGTAGAAAAATGTAATCCTGCGCCACTTGCCAGCTGGTATCGGTGGCAACAGTTCTTGAAGTGAACCAATTTGAACTTTATAATATTCCTCATTCACGCGTGGATGGTCAGGTTGATCCTGCAGCAACTCAGCGCGAGTGGTCAATTCATGCCCCTTTACTTGAGCGATATATTGGATACGCCATTTATCAGCTCCGAATGACCCCGTCTGGTAGAAAGCAAGGTAATCAACGGCGATCACCTTTGGGGCTGTCTTAAGGGGAATGCGATACCAACCAAATAAGCGCGCGATCTCCAGGTCGCGTAGCTGGGTCATCACGGCGACCAGGATAAGCGCATCAGGACTGATTATTCTTCCCATTACTATTCCTTGAAGGGGAAAAACATATCAACGAACAGAATTTGAGAACTCAACCAAAAAATGTTCAAAACCCTGCTAAGTCAAACCAGCCTGGGCATTATATTCTTTGATCAAAGTGTCGATATCCTCAACCTGGGACTGCACATTCGTCCAATATTGTGAGTCATACCACTGAGCCATTATTTCTTCGTACGATTTGCCTTGTTGTTCCACCCAAGTGAAGTACTTGAGATTATGGATACGACGGCGGTCAACATAACTCAGCTCAATCATATTGTCAGTAGTTACGCCTTGTAAATATCTGGCGAAATCAGCCGCTGCATTTATTTCGTGGTATTCACCAAATTCATCGTGCATTTCAACCAGACGACTACCATAAAGCTCCATCGAATCAGTCAAAATAGTAAGCACAATATCACTTTCACCCATCTCAAAATATTTGGCAAACTTGATCGACGAAAGCAGATTTGAAATACCTGAGAAACCAAGAAGATCCAGATTGTTGACAAAATCCTGATCTACGCCTTGATCGATTAGATAAGCACGTCCAGCCGGTTCGTTGAATAAACGCGCCAGGTTGACGACAGCCGCATCGTCAATTGCAACCACCAGGTCAGTATTTTTCACATTGTGCACCCAAGGGACATGTTTATCCCCGATTCCCTCAATTCGATGCGACCCGAATCCATTTTCCAACAAAGTCGGACATTGCAGGGCCTCGCTGGCTACAATTTTACTGGTTGGGAATACTTGTTTCATGTAATCACCACTGGCTATTGTCCCTGCGGAGCCTGTTGCCGATACCATTCCCCGGTAATGATCCTTAGAGCCAGATACCTGGTTTACAACTTCTTCCATCGCATGACCCGTTACTTCATAATGCCAGAGATAATTACCAAACTCTTCAAACTGATTGAAGATCATTAAATCTTCACCCGATGCTCGCAGCTCCCAACACTTATCAAAGATCTCCTTAACGTTCGATTCGCTTCCCGGTGTAGCGATCACCTCTCCAGCAATATCAGCCAACCAATCGAAACGTTCTTGGCTCATCCCTTCCGGCAGAATGGCGATCGACTGGCAAGTCAGCAAAGCCGAGTCGTACGCTCCCCCCCTACAATAGTTGCCCGTCGAAGGCCAGACGGCTTTTTGGGTGGTTGGATCAAATTGGCCAGTGACCAGCCGAGGGACCAAACATCCAAAAGCTGCCCCGACTTTGTGTGCGCCCGTCGGGAACCATTTACCTACCAATCCAATTATCCTGGCTTCCGTTCCAGTTAAACTGGCTGGGAACTCTACGTAATTGACACCAGTGAAACCGCCCCCCTGGGAAATGGGTTCATTCTTCCAAGTGATCCTGAACAGATTCTCAGGAGTGAGATCCCACAAGCCGATACTCTTTAGGGCATTTTTGATTGAACCCGGTATCGTTTCAGGGTTTTTCATCTGTGCGAAGGTTGGAATGATTACATTCCGTTCCTTTGCAACCTGAATTGCTCTTGCCTGTCTTTCCTTATTTACTGTTAAATCGATCATATTGATCCTCTTCCATTAAGATTTTCTGCCGGATTACTGTTCTTTACCATTGACCTGCGGTGCTTCACGAACGATGTATATGGGTCTGCCTTTGGCTTCATCATACAAACGACCGATGTATTCACCCAAGATACCTAACGAGATCAACTGTACCCCTCCTAAAAATAGTACTGCGATGAGGGTGGTTGCCTGGCCAACTAGAGGGGTCTCGGTGCCCCATAGACGGATGGCGATCACAATCGGGATCGATAGGATGCTTATTCCAGCAGCAATGAATCCAATATAAGTGGCCAGCTGCAGGGGAAAGTATGAAAAGCTCGTCACGGCATTGATCGCCAATTTGAACATTTTTCTGAATGGATACTTTGTTTCGCCAACCTGCCGTGCAACCCGTCGGTATGGGACCCCCGTTTGCCGGAAGCCCACCCAGGAAGACATACCTCTCAAGAATCTGTGCTTCTCCCGCATCTGGTTGAGAATATCTACTACCATTCTGTCCAACAGGCGAAAATCTCCGGCATCCAGGGGGATATTGACATCTGTGATACTCGTGATCATGCGGTAGAAAAGTGAGGCAGTAAACAGCTTGAACCAACCTTCTCCTTCGCGCTCAGCCCGCACCGCATACACAACCTCGTATCCTTCCTTCCACTTAGCGATTAAATCAAGGATGACTTCTGGTGGATCCTGCAGATCAGAATCGATGATGATAATTGCGTCTCCCTGGCTGTAATCTAATCCCGCCGTGACCGCAATCTGGTGACCAAAGTTACGAGCAAAAATGACAGGCTTGACTCTCACATCCTCGGCTGCATACTGTCGGATCAAGTCAGCAGAGTCGTCGGTTGAGCCATCATCAATCAGGAGTAATTCCCAGGATTCCCCCGTCGACTCAAGCACGTCACGTATCCGGCGGTACAACTCCGGTAGATTCCCAGATTCATTAAAAATCGGCGCTACAATTGAATAAACTGGTGGGGACATAAAGATATTATTGCTTATTATCTCGAAGTGACTCGAGAACAGATAATGTCTGAACTGATTATGTAAGAAGATCCTTGTTAGCCAAAGTCTTTTCTACCGCAGACAGGGTTGGTTCAATAATCGGAGCGGGTTTCACTGCTTCCATTGCTGCTGGCACATCCTTTAAACCACTTCCGGTGTTGAGCACAACGATCGTTTCTGCAGCGCTGATCATACCATTCTCAAGCGCTTTGTGCAGGCCTGCATAGGAGGTAGCTCCAGCAGGTTCAGCGAATATACCAACCCTACCTAACTTGGGGATAGCGGCCAGAATCTCCGCATCGCTGACTGTGAGATACGCTCCGCCGGTACCTGTGGCAGCCCGAACAGCGCGAATTCCGTCTCTTGGAAGATCAACTGAGATGCTATCAGCAAAAGTGGTCGCTTTAACAGGTGTAATCTCTTCAACCCCATCGAAAAAAGCATTTGCGACTGCAGCAGAACCCTCCGCTTGAACGCCAAAGATGCGCGGCATGCGATCCAGCCAGCCAATGGCTTTTAAATCCTTAAACCCTTTGTGCAAACCAGAGATGATATTCCCATCACCAACGGATACAAACACCGCCAGCGGATGCTCAAGCGGGGCCTGGTTGATCAACATCTCCCAGATCTCCAGGGCTGCAGTTTTCTTGCCTTCGAGGGTGAACGGATTGTATCCCGTATTGCGGCAATACCAGCCAAATTCATCAGCTGCTGAGATCGACAGGTCGAAAGCCTGGTCATAATTCCCATCAACCAGCAAAACCTCTGCGCCGAAAATCAAGAGCTGGGCGATTTTAGCTGCTGGTGCGCTGCGCGGTGCGAAGATCACCGCTTTTTGTCCAACCGCAGCAGCCATACCTGCAAGTGCTGCCCCGGCATTCCCTGTTGACGCGGTGACCACTACTCGGGCATCGATTTCCCGCGCACGGGCAACCACTACGGCACTGGCGCGGTCTTTAAATGATGCTGTAGGATTACTGCTCTCATCTTTGATCCACAGCGAAGGTAAACCCAGATTCTCACGCAAAGCTCTAGGAGAATAAGTAGGTGTCCACCCGGCTGACCTCAACGGTGTTCCAATCCCTTGGGGGTCTTGGATTGGCAACAAGGGAAGATATCGCCATAGCGAGCTTTCACCCGAAGCAGTTATATCACTAGGCGCCAAAGTGTTCCTGAGGGCGGAATAATCGTAAATAATATCTAAATTGCCACCATCAACAGGACATGTATAGACCTGTTGATCGGGGCCATATTGCTCTTGACAAAGCGAGCACCGGTAATAGAGAAACTTTTCTTTCACGCCAATCTATCTCCCTCCTTAGCGGATTCCGGCCATCATCAGGCCTAAGTCTTCGGCGGTTGCGTCCTGTGCAAGAACTTCTCCCATGATCTCCCCCTCATAAATAACGATAATGCGATCAGATAAAGCCATTATTTCGTCTAAATCTTCAGAGATCAGTAAGATCGCGGTACCTTCCTCTCGTTGTTCCATAAGAACTTCGTGGACATATTCTGTGGCACCGATGTCGAGACCCCGCGTTGGCTGAGCTGCGATTATCACACGGGGCTTGCGAGACAGTTCTCGTGCCAGTAAAAGTTTTTGGATGTTCCCGCCGGAAAGATTTTTTACCGGGGTTTCCTGGGAAGGTGTCTTGACATTGTAGCTTTCGATCAACTGATCAGAATTCTTTTTGATAGCGCGAAAGTTCAGAAATCCAAATCGAGAATATGGCTGCTGATTGTGCTCACGCAGGATCAAATTTTCAGCCACTGTAAAATCTTTGATCATGCCATCCTTCATCCGTTCTTCAGGAATGTAAGACAACCCCCCGGCCATCACGTCAGCCGGAGATCTACCCGTGACATCCTGCTCACCCAACATAATCTGACCCTTGGTGACCGGTCTCAAACCATTGATCGCTTGTGCCAGCTCGCGCTGACCGTTACCGGATACCCCAGCTACACCCAAAATCTCACCTGAACGCACCTGAAGATTTACCCCACGTAATCCTGGCGTTCCCAAATCATTATCCGCCCATACATCCTGAAGGGCTAATCTGACCTCCGTTCGGTCTGTTTCCTCTTTTTCATGTATTAATCCTACTTCTCTACCAACCATCAAGCGTGCTAATTCCCCCTTGGTCGTATCCACAACCTGACGAGTACCAACCACATGTCCATCTCGTAAGACTGTGACTCTTGAGCAGATGTCCAGAACTTCTTGTAGCTTATGAGAAATGAAGATCAGCGCGTGACCATCTTTGGCCATTTGCCTGAGCGTTACGAAAAGCTCACTGACCTCTTGTGGTGTCAGCACAGCAGTTGGTTCATCCAGGATCAATAATGCTGCACCCCGGTAGAGCGCTTTGATGATCTCAACTCGTTGTTGTTGGCCTACAGCCAATTGCCACACATAAGCCTGTGGATCGACCTGTAAACCATAATTTTCTGCTAATTGGCTAACACGTTGGGATACCTGCTCCAGATCGGTGAGCATGCCACGCGAGGATGGCAATCCCAAGGCCACATTTTCTGCGACCGTCAAGGTTGGTACGAGCATGAAGTGCTGGTGGATCATCCCTATACCGTGCTGGATGGCATCGTGAGGTGATTCGATTTCAACGGGTTGATCGTCAATGCGGATCTGCCCTTCATCAGGACGATATAAGCCATAAAGAATGCGCATCAAGGTGCTTTTGCCAGCCCCATTTTCCCCTAACAAGGCGTGCACTTCCCCTGCGCGCACATCAAAATCAACCCGGTCATTGGCCAGCACACCCGGGAAGCGTTTAACGATACCCGTCATCTCCATTTTGGAGATGGCAGCTATATTGGAGGAGAGGCTTTCTGAGTTATCCGTCATCTAGGGTATCTTAATGCCCAGTAAGATTCCAAATCTCTCGCTCTAAACTCGAGATGTTATGCGGGGGCGATGCCCCCGCATAACATACACATCATTCTCGGGCTCACCTCTTTTGAGGAGAGCCGAAGTTGTATTTTTATTCGCTGGGACCGATCATGCCGAGCAGCAGCTGCGGCAGGTACCAGATCTGTTCATCGGTGGCGACATCTCCATCGGCAACATACTCGCTGCCATCCTGGAGGCTGATCGGTCCAGTCCACACATTCACTTCCCCAGAGGCCAAGCTATCAATGAAGGCATCCAGGTTCGCCTGGCTTTCTCCGGGCATACCGGGTCCATTGACCCAGCCAACCGGTGTTTGAGTGTTGTCTGTCAAGTCCGGCCAATATGGGGGATTCCAATCCCAGGACTGCACCCAGGTTCCTGAACCCACTGCAGTAGCTATATCCAGGTAAGCTGGACCCCAGTTGAAGTAAGGCACACCCAGACAGATGTCAGGCGCATTATCGCAAGCGCCTTCAAAGTCATATGGTACCGACCAAACTGGTAAACCCTGGGCGGCCTTTTGTCCAGATACATCAATGCCTTCGGTGGTATCGATCCCACTCAAGATCACATCCGCACCTGCATCAAAGAAGCTGTTGGTCACCTCGGTCGGGTCGAGCGTCACCCCGGGGATGTTGAACCAGAACCCGATCCAAGTCACGGTGAACTCAAGGTCATCTGGGTTCATGCCGCGGAAGTTCTCGTAGCAATAACGAGCGCCCAGATAGGCTGAGGCGGCCAAGCGGCGAGTCTCAAAATTGATCAGGGGTCCCAGATAACCGATCTTACCGGTTTCAGTTTGCAAAGCCGCAGCACAACCCGCAATGGCTTTCATGTCTTCCATACGACCCATGATATTGCCTTGGTTGGGTGGGGCTTCACCGGTGAGCACATCGTCCCCGGAGATGTTGATGAAGACAACATCCGGGTATTTCTCAGCGACGCCGAGGGTGTCCTCTTCGAACTCATCGGAGGTGGTGAAGACCAAAGTCGCCCCATCGGCCACCATGTCGTCCACAACACCTTCCAGGGTGGCTTCCGGCTTGTCCGCTGGGTTGAGCGACTCAAAGACGATCATGCGCGAGTCGGGCAGCATTTCCTCCACATAGAGGCCACCCTCGTGGTGTGCCTGGCTCCAACCGCGGTCGTTTCTCGGCCCGACAAGAACCATTCCAAAGATGACAGGTTCTGCTGCTTCGACCGGTGGAGGTGGTGCTTCGCCTACTACGATCGAACCGTCAATGATTCCCTGTACAGTCTCATCCGCCAGAGCTTTCACGTCTCCAGGGAGATCATAATCAGGGTTGTAATCCATCACCAAACCACCATTGGCTAACGTCAAGGCATAGGCATCTCCACCTAACATTCCGCCTTTAACATTGCTGATGATCTCATCCAATGCAACTGTCCAGTCGTAGACCTGGTTGGCGACAACGGTACCTGGAGCCAGAGATGTCTGGCTGGATTGTGTACCGAACCATATGACACCATTCTCTTCCGCCACACCGATCGCACCGACGACCATCTGAGCAGTACCAGTTAAGGCATCTGCACCCGCTTGAACATGGGTTTCAGCTGCAGCTGAAGCAAGGGCGACATCGCTGAACGAGCCAATGTAGTTGACATTCACATCGACATCCGGATTTGTGGCTGTTGCGCCGGCCGCGAATCCATCGACGTATAGCTTCGCATCTCCGGTCTCAATAGGTCCGACGACTCCCAACACATCACTTTCCGACAGGCTGGCCGCGATCACGCCATTCACATAGCCACCCTGTTCGGAGCGAGCTTCATAGGCATATACATTGTTGATGCCTAGTTCTGTGAATGTATCAACAGTGGTCCCCCAGGCAAAGCTGGTATCTGGGAAATCTGGGGCGATCTCCTGCAGCGAGGCTCCATATTGGGAACCGTGGGCGATAACCAGGTTGTAACCCTCGCTGGCGTAATCACGCAATGCTGCCGCGGCATCATCGACAACGAACATGTTTTCCGAGAAAACGAACTCGAAATTCTCGGCTCCCATTTCATTTTTGATCGCATCCAAAGCATCATACATGCTCTGGCTGAAAGCCAGGTCGTTGATGGCGCTCGGCATCACCACTGCCACCTTGAATGGCCCAGTTACCACTGGCGGGGCTTCAGTTTCGACAACTTCAGGTGCTTCCGTTGGCAATTCCGTTTCTGCCTCTGGAGTCGCGGTTGCTCCGCCGCAGGCAGTGATCAACAAAGCCAGCAGCAGCAGCGAACCAATCCAAATGAATCTTTTATTCATGTTCTCCTTCCTTTTTCGTTTATCTATATCCCAATTGGGATTCGCGAACCGATATTTTTAGAAATTATATATTTTCCTGACATCACCTCCATATATCTATGATACCTTGAATAACAATACCCGATAATCCTATCCACCACGTTCGTAAGGCTTTGTTAATGCAGATGGAGGACGGACACGCTGCACAGCGATAACCAGTGCCAGGATGGTGAGCACATACGGCATCATCACCGCGATATCTGATGGGATCGGGAGCTCAAGCACCTGAACCCACAATTGCAGAGCGTTTACCATGCTGAAGATCAACGAACCAACTAAAACGCCCAATGGGCGCCAACCACCGAAATAAACCAATGCTACGGCGATGAAACCCAAACCAGCGGTCATTCCCTGCTGAAAAACGTTCAACAACGCAATTGAAAGAGAGGCACCCGCTACGCCAGACATGACACCGCCAAATATTTGGGTGGCATACCTGACACCCGTCACGCTCACCCCAAGTGAATCTGCCGCCTCAGGGTTCTCACCAACTGCGCGGATCTTCAATCCCAATGTGGTCTTATTAAGCACAAACCAGGAGATCGGCACCATGATATAGGCAATATAGACAAGCAGACTCTGCTGAAAGAATATTTCACCGAGAATTGGAATATCACTTAAGAAAGGGATATAAATATCCGGAAAACCGCTGACCGTTTCCACTGTGCCGAGAGTTTTTTGAAATAGAAGTTCGCTCATACCCAAACCGAATAAGAAAACACCGATACCACTGATGCCTTGCTCTGCTTTAAGGGTGACATTAATAAAAGCCACCGCCACACCCATCAAGCCGCCAACGATGATCGCAGCCAACAGCCCTAACCACAAATTATCGGTGATCAAGGTGGTATAAAATCCGGCGAAAGCCCCTAACAGCATGATCCCTTCAACTCCGAGGTTAAGCACGCCACTCCTCTGTCCAAACGTTTCGCCTAAAGCAGCATACAGATAAGGAGTTGCCAACCGGAATCCAGACGCCAGAATGCCAACCAGCACAGTCGTAGTAAACAGTTCCGAGATCACGAGACAACCTCCACTTCTGCTTCGGTTTGTGCAGTCATTTCACCCACCATCTCTGCCTCCCGTCGACGCGCCAATCGCCTTCGCCAATAATCTGCGCTGACCACAAAGACCACCACCAAACCATTTAAAGCAACGATGAATGATGATGGTACCTGCATGACACGCTGCAATTTGTTGGCGCCAACAAGCAACGCGCCAAACAAGAATGAAGCAGGGATCGCTCCTAGGGGATGGAGCTGCCCGAACAAAGCCACCACGATGCCATTAAACCCGGCACTGCCGGTAAAACCGGTCGCCGATCCATCGGTGAACATGCGGTGATGCAAACCGTATATCTGAATCGCGCCAGCCAACCCGCAAAGAGCACCGCTGAGCAACATCGAAAGGACAATATGTTTGGGCACACTTACCCCCGCGTAGCGGGAAGCATCGGGACTGAGACCCACAGCCCTGATCCGGTAACCAACCACGGTACGCCACAAGAATATGAACACCAGGATGGCGGCGATGATCGCTAAACCTGTGCCAAGATGCAGTCGGGTGGGAACCAGGCGCGGTAAATCGAAAGCCGCACTCAAACGGGCTGTCTGGGGGATGCGCGAGGCAGCTTCCAATTGCACCGGGTCGATTAGTGGTTCTCTGAGCAAATAATTCATCCCCTGCACGGCGATGGCGTTCATCATGATCGTACTCAATATCTCGCTGACATTGAAATAAGCCTTGAGCAAACCCGGTATTGCCCCCCAAAAACCTCCAGCGATAAAACCCGCCAATAATGCCAGCGGAATGAGCTGCCAACCGGGCATATCCGGATTCAATAACCCGACAACCGTTGAGGCTAATGCTCCTAGGATCAGCTGACCTTCACCACCGATATTGATCACACCTCCCCGAAAAGCAATACAGATACCGAGGGCGACCAGGAGTAACGGGGTGGCCTTGACCAGGGTATCTGCAAGGGCATTGGTGCTGCCAAAAGCACCATCCAACATGGCGCCATAGGCAACGATCGGATTGGCATCAAAGATCATCAACATCACCGCACCGACGCCCAGCGCAGCCAGGGTGGCTAAGAACGGCAGCAGAATGTCGAAGATACGCCAGACTCTCGGATGTTCAGAGAAGAAACTCTGCATCGTTTATTCCCTCAATCCTCAATAAAGCTCGAACCTAATGCAGCTGGGGGCGCAATGCGCAGTATCCGCTGCAATGGACGCTGGATCGATTTTGGTGCAATTAGGATCATTCGCTCGGTGAAATCACTACCCACCAGCAACAACACCAAGATCATGAGCACCCAAGGGATGGCATTAAAGGCCACCACGGACACTTCCGGGTAGGTTCGCTGCAGATAAGTCGCCAGCGCTTTAGTTGCTCCAAACAATAAGGCTCCCAACATACCCCTGACGGGTGACCAGCCGCCAAAGATCACGATCGCTAAAGCGATCCAGCCAAAGCCTCGAGTGCTGCCTTCAGCCCAGCCGATCTTGATATTCAAAGAATACGACGCGCCAGCGATGCCCACCAGCGCACCTCCAATAACGGTGTACAAGTAGCGCTGGAGGTTGATATTCACACCACGAGCAAAACCTGCTTCAGGTCTCTCACCCGCACTGCGCAGCCGCAAGCCTGGTTGGGTGCGAAACAACCAGAACGAGGTCACCCCCACCAGAATGAAGGCAAAATATACCAGTGGATCCTGGTCAAAGAAGATCGGTCCGATGATGGGGATATCTTTTAAGATAGGGATAGCGTAGTGCTTGACAACTGGACCAGGGATGCGAGTATAGTTCTGGCCCAGAAATGCACTAAGATCATCACCCAATAAGGTTAAAACGAACCCGATGGCGAACTGGCTTTGCCGTAGTCGTATACTGCCAAAAGCAACAATAAAGGCAAAAAAAGATCCGACCAGAGCGGCAGCCAGAAATCCGATCCAGACATTATTTGATTCGAATGCAATTACAAAACCGGTCATGGCAGCCATCAACATGGTGCCATCCAGGGATAAATTGACGATCCCGGAGCGCTCGGTGAGGATCTCACCACACACAGCGATAATCAGTGGTGTGGACGCAAGCAGGATGGATGAAAGAGTCAAAACTAATGCGCTATTGTCCATCTTCGTCCTTTTCGCGAGAGATACCCAGTTTCACTGCATCACCGAATAACAAGACGAATAGCACCATCAGCTCAGTAAGAATGCCACCCAGTGATGAATGCAACTGGGTCCGCAATTGGAGGGTGATGCTGCCATTGAGAACTGCTGAGAAGAAAAAGGCGATCAGGGGGACCAAGAACATGTTGTAATTTGCCAGCATCACAACCAGTAAGGCAAGGAATCCAATCCCGCCGGAGATGCTCTGGCGCAAACTGTCAAACCAGCTCAATACTCGCACCCCACCACCCAGACCGGCAAGCGCACCGCAGACCATCATGGCCAGGATCATCTCCCGTTCACTTGACACCCCCAGCAGGAACGCAGAGCGCAGGTTTTTACCGATGGCTTTCAGCTTCAGCCCCCAAAACGTCCCACGCAGTGCGATCACCACCAAGACAAAGGCGATCACTGCCAATACCAGGGATAGCGGGCTGAAGCGCGAATTGGCGTATAAGGGTAAAAGCGCCCCCGCCTGGAAAGGTGCAGTGCCTCTGAAGGTGCCGCCCTCAGGAGGCTGCCAGGGTCCTGAGATAAGATAATTGGTAAAGATAATGGCGATGCTATTAAGGGCTAATCCACCAAAGATCTCATGCACCCCACCACGGGTTTTCAGAACGGCAGCAAGCGCCGCCCAAAGCGCCCCACCCACCATAGCAGCCAGTATTTCAAGCGTGATCAATACGGCAGAGGGTGCTTCAAGAGATAATGCAACCCAGGAGGCAGCAATTGAGCCCATCACAATCTGCCCTTCAATGCCGATATTCCACAGACCAGCTCTAAATGTTATCAGCAGCCCGGTCGAACTGAGCAACAATGGAATCCAGAAGGCGATCACGCTGAGAGTCTTGGATTGATCTCCAAACGCGCCTTCATACATGGCTTGAAAGGCTTCGAAAGGGGCAGCGCCGAACAGAAACAACAGTATAGAGGTGACGAGCAATGCTGCCACGATAGGGACTGCTGGCCAAATCCAGCGCACCCATTGACCGGATCTCATGCTTGACCCCCGATCAGATGACCGAGCTCATCCACATTGGTGTCCTTGGCATCCAGGATGCGCGACATGACGCCGCCAGAAAATACTACGATGCGGTCACTGCGTTCGATGATCTCATCCAGGTCAGCGGAAATGAATAGAATCGCAGTACCATCCTCCCTCCTGTGATACAACTGTTCCCAGATCCAATCCGTTGAGCGCACATCCAATCCCCGCGTGGGATGCTCGAGCAACAAGATTTTAAGATCGTCTCTCAACAAAGCATAAAGCAATCTCTGCTGATTACCCCCAGATAATTCATCGGCTGTTGAGTCAGGGCTTCCGACGATCTGGTACTGCTCGATCTTGGTTTCCGTCTGCTTGGCTACACCTCGCCAATTGATGAAAAAGCTATGTCTGGGTTGGGCCAGCTCGACATGCTCAGTGAGAGTAAGCCCCGCCAGCAAACCTTCTTCTAAACGACCTGCCGCAATATATCCTATTCCCGCCGCTTGTAAATGGTGATAAGACCAGCCGGTCACTTCCTCACCAGCAAACATCATCTTTCCGTGATCTGTGCGCAATAATCCAGCACAAGCCTGCAACAATAATCGTTGACCGCTGCCCTCCAGGCCAGCTAACCCAAAGATCTCACCTTCTCTCACCTGCAGATTTATGTTCTCGATGGTCAACCGGTATGTTGGCACCCGAAGATCGATCAGGTCAAGGACTGGCTCGCCGGGCTGAAAATCGGGTCTTTTACTGCGCTCGGGTACCTGCCCAAACATCATTTCAACCAGTTTTTCATTGGGACATGGGACGTTTGTCTTTCCGACAAGTTTTCCTCGATGTAAGATCATCGCCTGACCGCACAGTTCTTGGACCTCATCCAACTTGTGTGAGACCAAGATCAGTGTTTTCCCCTCTTCATATGCCAGCTTGCGAATTGAATCGAACAACACTTCTTTCTGTTCTGCACTGATCCCGGTCGTTGGCTCATCCAAGATCAGAACTTGTGCACCACCAACCAGCAGGCGCGCCAACTCAAGCTGTTGTCGTTCTCCCAAGGAAAGATTTTCTATGCTAGTCCCTAAATCGATCTCAAAACCAAACTTTGCGGTCATGTCCAGCAGTTCTTTACTGGCAACGCCGTAATCTAGAATAACCTGCCGATCTCTACCGAGAAGATAATTGTCCTTAACACTGAATGCTGGTATGTCCAGGGGGTCTTGATAGAGCATACCAATCCCCTTTTGCAGTGCGTTTGCTGGGGAAGCAAAGTGTTGAGGTTGGTCATCGAAAGTAATTTCCCCCGAATCGGGTGGCTGATAACCCGAAAGGATTTTCATTAACGTACTCTTACCAGCACCATTCTCACCGAGCAATCCGTATATCTGACCAGCCTCGAAGACCAGGCTGATGCCGTCGTTCGCCTTTACTGGTCCAAAATACTTGCGAATGTCTCGCAGCTCGATGCGCATAGTGGATGAGATTGGTCGGTAGGTTATAGTACGTTTATCTTATTTTACCTGTTTCATCTTACTCGTTTTACTGGTTTTTTATATGACTTAAGTCACCAAATTTGATGGGAATTGGCGCCACTCATGGCCCAATTAATGTGCCGGTCTCCCCTTTAAGTGCGCGACCAATATTCTCTGGATTTGTTACAATAGCCTGTTTACCACCTGATTCCAGGAACCAGGCTATGGCTTTCATCTTCGGTTCCATGGATCCTTTTGCAAAGTGGGTGCCCTCCGAGAGATATTTCTTTACCTCCGATACCGTCATACGACTGACCCACTCTTGATCGGGTTTACCAAAGTTAATGGCGACTTTTTCGACTGCGGTTGAAATAAGCAGCAAGTCAGCATTGAGCAGTTGGGCCAATAAGCTGCTGGCGAAATCTTTATCTATCACCGCGGCAATACCGCGATATTGTCGATTTCCTGTATCTACAACGGGAATGCCGCCACCACCAACTGCGATCACGGTTACTCCCGCTTCCACCAAAGCCTTGATAGCAGCAAATTCAACCACCTCTTTGGGCAAAGGTGAAGGGACAACTCGCCGCCAACCACGTCCGGCATCTTCCACCACCGTCCAGTCCATCTCGTTTGCCCTGCGCTGAGCCTCGCTGTGATCCATGAATCCCCCAATCGGCTTTGAAGGACTCTTGAATGCGGGATCATTCCGATCAACCAGAACTTGGGAGACAACCGTGGTTACCGATTTTTGAATGCCTCTCTTTTGGAGCTCGTTCTGCAAATTCTGCTGCAGGGCATAACCGATCGCCCCTTGAGAATCTGCCCCACATACATCCAAAGGGATTTCGTGCATTCCTTCGACTTTGTGAGCGATCTCAGAACGCCTCAGTATGAAACCTACCTGAGGTCCATTCCCATGCCCGATGACCACATTCCATCCCTCTGCGATCATCTCGGCGATGTGATGGGCAGTTTCTCGGGCCGCTTCATATTGGTCTTCGACAGTCTGGTGCTGCTTATCCTTAATTAATGAGTTGCCGCCGATAGCGACAACGGCGATTTTACTTCCAGTCATCGACTCACCTCATTGTTAATGCCATGACAGCTTTTTGGGCATGTAATCGGTTTTCGGCCTCGTCAAACACCACCGAATTTGGACCATCCATCACTTCATCAGTCACTTCAACATTACGATCGGCTGGGAGCGGATGCATATAGATGGCATCAGGTTTCGCCAGGTCCATCTTGCGCTGATCGGTAATCCAATGTGCATACTTTTTAATAATATTCGCGCCCTCATCAGCATCCTGAGTATGAACCATCGCACCCCAAGATTTGGCGTAAATAATGTCGGCATCCTTAAAGGCAGCTTCCATGTCATCCACAACCTCGAATCCAGCCCCGTATTTACGCGCCTGTTCCCGTGCCTGATCCATGACTTCCGGCATGAGTTTGAACTCGGGCGGATGAGCCAGCACCACATCCATCCCAAAACGCGGCATCTGTAAGACCAGACTCTGCGGCACGGACATCGGTTTCTGGTACGAAGCGGCATATGCCCAAGAGACAACCATCTTCTTGCGTCGTAAATCTCGGCCTTTCTTTTCAACGATCGTCATCAGATCAGCAAGGATTTGAAATGGATGGTATATCTCGCACTGCATGTTCAACACAGGGACTCTAGATGCTTCGGCAACCAGGTTCAGGTACCGATTACCGATACCCCAATCTACATGACGAATGGCGATGCCATCGAAATATCGTCCGAATATATCGCCAATTTCCTTCTCGGTGTCACCATGCGAAATTTGGGTGGTCTTTGATTCAATGAAGGCGGCATGCCCGCCCAGCTGAGCCATACCGGCTTCGAATGAACCTCGTGTGCGAGTGCTTGAGAAGAAGAATAACATGGCAAGGACTTTATCCCGTAAATAGGCATGAGACTCACCCAAGGCACGTTTACGCTTTAGGTCGAATGCCACATCCAAAACTGTTTCAACTTCTTCTTTGCTGAAATCCAGATCGCCGATCAAATCTCGGCCGCTTAAATCTGTTTGCATTTCTTTCTCCTCTATTCCATAGCCCCAAGGATTAACGCCAGCAGTGCCATCCGCACAACCACCCCATTAAACGCTTCAATCCAATAGCGAGCATGACGGGTAGCGTCCACATCGGGTGGAAGTTCATCCATGCGCGGCAGGGAATGCAGGATAATTGCATCTTGTTTTGCCTTGCGCAGTAAGTCTTTGGTCACTTTGTAGTTGGCTGGGGTCATACCAACATCGCCTGTACGTTCATCGCGTGATTTCGTGTAATCGGGCTGCACCACAGGTTCCATGTAAATCACATCGACCTCTGCGATCGCCTGCTCGACATGCTCGATCTCCTTGAAATTCAAGTTGAGCGCGGTGATTTCGGCCTTGAAGTCATCGGTCAGGCTCATCTCTGGAGGAGATATATAGAAAGCATCGATGTCGAATTGGGTCATTGCATAGGAGATGCTGTGCATAGTGCGCATGCGCATATCGCCAATCAGCAAGAACTTCAAGCCGTCCAGGCGACCTTTTTCATGAAGAATTGTGTAGAGATCGGTAAGCACCTGAGTGGGATGCTCTCCCCAGCCATCTCCAGCGTTGATCACGGGAATGCTGGCCCATTTGGCAGCCTCGTGGGGTGCACCCTGCTGGAAATGGCGCATGACGAGCGCATCTCCATAAAACTCGAGCATCCTCACCGTGTCCTTGATCGATTCCTGGTAAAAGTCTCCGGCTCGGGTCATTTTGGCATCAGAGAAACCAAGCACATGACCTCCCAGGCGGTGCATAGCAGCTTCGTGAGCCAAGCGGGTGCGCGTACTCGGCTGGTAAAAAGCAGTTACCAGGGTTTTGTGTGCGAGAAGATCGGTGTTTTGGCGATCCCGGGCATAGGGTGCCAGCCGATCACCTACTTCAAACACCCGAAAGTATTCCTCTCGACCAAAATCTTTGAGTGACAGGATGTCACGTCCGTTAAAACTTCGCATGAGATACTCCTTTGTGAAATTAGATTAATTCAATACTTCTACAATAAACTAATAGTTTTTTAGGATTTTCAGTAATAAACAAAGCACTTAATTACTCTTTTTTGTTCAAGTCTCTAATCACATGAAATCTGAAATAGCCCGGCAAGAAATAACTATAAGTGTAATCTACAACACGCCCATCCAGGGCAAACAAATGCGAACGAAATTGAAGAATGGCATCACCGCGTTGGATGTGTAGCGCACGGGCAACAGTAGAACTTGCCGCGATGGCTGCGATTTCACAGTGTGAATTAATCAGCTGCGGATTCCCTCTCTCGATCAACAAGTCCAGCACAGAACCACTGAATTCTGAAGGTAATTCATCCCGAGGTAATACCTGTTCAGGCAGGATATCAACGAGGAAAGCCGCCGGGCGACCCTCAGCTAATATGACCCTGCTGATAGAGATCACATTGTCGCCGATTTCAAGGCTCAAAGCCTCTCTCTCCTCATTTGAGGCGGCTCTTCTATCGATGGTTATATCTCCAAGTTCAACTGGGAGACCCGACCGTTTAGCTAAAGTCTCAATACTCTCGAGCACTTCCAAACCACTTTCCAAGATCTGGGTTGGACGAACAACGAAAGTTCCCACCCCCTGGCGACGAATTATCAAGCCCTGGGTTTCGAAAGTGCGCATCGCTTCTCTTAAGGTAGCCCGCGACACACCCAGTTGTTGGGCTAATTTGGGTTCGGTCGGCAAGCGATCTCCTGGTTCCGTAGAATCAATGAGAGCTGCTAAATCTTTATGTAATCGTTGAGATAATGAATTCGAATTTGTTGTTTGATTCACCATAATTTGTTTTTTGCGATTTACGTTATGAATTGATAACTGGGATGAAGTCAAATTTGACAACATCCACCAGACCCAAATCAGAAATTCTCAATTCGGGGATCACGACAAGTGACAGCAGGCTAAGCTGCATGTTAGGATTATTCAATGCGCACCCACAAGCCTTAAATCCGGCTAGAATGGAGGATGCTTGTTCTGCAACCACTTCTGCGCGCTCATTCGACATTAAACCGGCAATGGGAAGTGCGACCTGTCCAATCACCTGACCCTGGCGCACAACTACCTGCCCTCCGTCAATGTCAACAAGAGTGGATACTGCTTTAGCCATATCCGTCTCATCCGTGCCGACAACGATCATATGATGGCTGTCATGGGCGACAGTCGTGCCAAAAGCGCAGGGAACATTGAATCCAAAGCCATGCACCAACCCAACTTGTACACCGCCTGTTCCCTTGTGGCGTTCCACTAAGGCAATTTTTGCGATATCTCGGGACATATCAGCCTGCACCTGACCATCTACAACCAATACATCCATCTTCAGGTGACGGGTTGTTGCCTGGTTTTCTACTACACCAATTACATTTGCAGATACCTGAGCAGGATATGGCCCACCAGACTTTGGCAGGTACAGATTAAAATCTTCAGCGGTCAAGTTACGACCCAAATGGACAGAGGATTTCACCCAATCTGGGTAATCATATGGAGGGAGATCAACCAACCCTTGACCAGCCTGGGCAACAAGTCTTCCCTGTGCGAAAACTTTATTGATCTGAAATCCAGGCAGGTCCTCGACGATCAGGATGTCAGCAAATCTCCCAGGTGCGATCATGCCGATGTCACGCGCAACCCCAAAATGCTGAGCTGTGTTTATGGTCGCCATTTGTATAGCGATCATGGGAGCCAATCCTTGACGAATAGCTCTTTTCACCACCCGGTTCATATGGCCTTCGAATACCAAAGTCTCAGCATGGGAGTCATCCGTACAGAGCAGAAAGTGCCGGGAATCGAGTCCCATTTCTGTGATCGCCCGTACCTGACGATCAACATCTTTCCAGGCTGAACCATCGCGCAGCATCGATTTCATCCCCTGGCGAACCCGCGCTATGGCATCCACCATGCGCGTGCTTTCGTGGTCATCTTCTGCACTCCCTGCAACGTAAGCATGGAAGGGTAATCCCAGATCGGATGATGCGTAGTGCCCACCAACAACTTTTCCAGCCAATCTTGTTTCTGCCATTTCGGCATGCATCTTTTCATCCCCCATGTAGACACCAGGGAAGTTCATCATCTCCCCCAGACCAATGATGCCCTCCCACTGCATAGCATCTGCTACATCTTGGGGTCCGATGGAACCACCAGGCGTTTCCAGACCAGGTGCTGAGGGAACACATGAGGGAACCTGCACCCAAACGTGGATTGGTTGAGCATCTGCTTCATCGACCATCAAACGCACGCCCTCCAATCCAAACACATTGGCAATTTCGTGAGGATCAATAAATATCCCGGTCGTCCCGTGTGGAATGATGGCGCGGACAAACTCGGTCACAGTGACCATACCAGATTCAACATGCATGTGAGCATCTAACAAGCCCGGCACCAGATATTGTCCATCTGCTTCGATGATCTGCGTATCATCACCTATTGTGTGACCGGCATCTTCACCTACAAAAGCAATGCGACCTGATTTGATGGCAATATCCGTCTCGGGAATAAACTCTCCCGATTGGACGCAAACCCAGACTCCATTTCGAATAACCGTATCGGCGGGGATACGCCCCATGGCAACATCGACCAGAGTGAGGGTTAATTTTGCGATCGAGTTCTCAGACATAATATCCCTGATTATGCTTGATGAGTTCAATAGATCGTTAATTTCAGTTTGCCAGCAATTCTTGAGAAGCCAGATTATGGTTTTTAATCAAATGCGGCAGATCAAGGGTGACCAATTGCCCTTCTTTGACCACGAATTGGCCTCCAACAACGGTGTAATCAACATTGACTGGCGCACAAAAAATAATCGCGGCAACCGGATCAACCAATGCGCCGGCGTAATCCAATCGATTAAGATCGACCGCAAAGAAATCGGCACATTTCCCAACTTCTAGAGAACCAATATCATCCCGATTGAGCACCGAAGCGCCACCTCTCGTAGCGATTTCCAGTGCTTGTCTGCTGGTCATCAACTCTGGAGAAGCTTCTGCAGAAAGAGATGCCCCACCAAGAGCAGCGCCCAAGCGCGCAATCAGCATTGCCTGGCGAGCTTCTCCAAGCAGATGTGACCCGTCGTTACTCGCCGAACCATCAACTCCCAGACCCACTCGAACACCACTCATCAGCATATCGAGAATAGGGGCGATTCCAGAAGCCAGGCGCATATTCGATGATGGACAATGAGCCACTCCACAACCCGTTTTACTGTAAAGATTGATCTCCGATTTATTAACATGAACGGAATGGGCAAACCAGACATCCTCCCCAACCCAATTCAGTAGTTCCATATACTCAACAGGACGGTAACCGAACATTTCCAAGCAGAACGCTTCTTCATCTTGTGTTTCAGCCAAATGTGTGTGCAGGCAAACCCCGTACTCACGCGCCAAAACAGCACTCTCCCGCATAAGATCTGCCGTGACGCTGAATGGAGAACAAGGCGCCAGCACGATTTGAGTCATCGCACCCCAATTGGGATCGTGATACTCTTCGATCAAGCGTTGCGAATCTTTGAGGATATCATCTTCTTTCTCCACAACACTATCTGGCGGTAACCCTCCTTCACTCTCTCCCAGACTCATCGAACCCCTGGAGGCATGTAAGCGCAGACCAGTTTCTATTCCCGCCTGGATCTCATCTTCCAAGCGAGAGCCATTAGGAAATAAATACAAGTGGTCGGAGGCCGTGGTGCAACCAGAAAGCGCTAACTCAGCCATAGCGGTCTTGGTTGAAATGCGCACTCCCTCTGGAGTAAGCCTAGCCCAAATTGGGTAGAGTGTTTTTAACCAATTGAACAAGTTTGCATCCTGTGCAGCTGGTACTGCTCGAGTCAGGGTTTGATAGAAGTGGTGGTGTGTGTTGATCAAACCAGGAAGAATTAGATGATCACTCAGATCGTAAACCTCATCTGCTTCACCGGGCAGTTCATCAGTGGACCCCACCTTTTCGATCAAACCATCGCGAATAAAAAGACCACCATCGGAGATTTCCCGACGCTGGTCGTCCATGGTAACCAATTTCGTCGCGTGCTGAACAAGCAAGGTAGACATCGGTTTCCTAAAAGGTGAAACTTGAGAGAAAAGGGGTAAATTTGTCAGACAACATTTAGTTTAGCAAAAAAAATTCTCCTTGTCAATTGTCTGACATTTGATTCTTGTACTTAGTGATAGTTACACTCTGGACGATGAAATATAAACATTCATTTTGTTCATTTCTTCTGGTTTCGAGGTGTAGGAGATTCAATAGATATGTAAGGATTAATATTCCAAGCGCATTATTCTGAAGCGTTGGATTAAGATTAATTGAACCATACAGATATCTCAAGGAGATTAATTCGGTTTGAATGTATAATGAGGGGCATTTAATCCAAAGCCAATATTGTGATGGATATCTATTAATTTGAGAAAACCACAGCACACAAATAAGTATAAAAGCAACATTCATCAGGAGAATAAGATGAAAAAAAATCCAAATCGTTTCGCAAGCATAATCCTAGCAGTCCTTTTCTTGACCATTTTCGTAGTAGGAGTGATGAGTTTCAACAATTCACCTGTTGTCGCTTCATCAGGGGATTCTAAAACAACTACAGACGAAATTACGGAAGGTAAAGGTGTTATATCCTCTAGAGGAACCGACAAGCAGTTAACGGTCGCCAGTCAACCCTGGAGCAAAGAAAGGATGGAAGCGGCGATACCATATCCTCTTGAGCCATTAGATGGCAAGCCTGATGCGAATATTGAACTCGCTCAATCTGATAATTTGCCTGGGCTGATCCCGAGCATGCCTCCGGAGGGAGCAAATATAACCACAAATGTTGAAAAAGAGGCAGCAATATTATCGAATACCGCTCCACTCAATTACACATACCCAGCGCCGTACACTCAATACGAAAATTTTGATTCCTATAAAGTCTTCCCCTATTCAACCATCGGCGTGCTCTTCTTCAGGCAATATGGGGTCGATTATCGATGTTCTGCTGCCTCTATTGGAAATTTCGCCATCTGGACCGCGGGCCACTGCATTCACGCAGGTGATAACAGCGAATCTGGATGGTCATCTAATGTGATTTTCGTTCCTGCATACAAGAATGGAAATGCCCCCTTGGGTGTCTGGACTGCTGATAATCATAAGCTTAAGACAAGAACAGAATGGTATGCCTCTATGGATCTTCGTTTCGATATCGCTGGAGCAATATTGAATACGAACTCATCTGGAGAATCGATCAGCCAGGTGGTTGGTAATCTTGGTTTTGCATATAATCTCCCCAATAACCAGCATTGGTTCAGCTTCGGGTATCCAGCACAATCCCCGTTCGATGGAAAAACCCAGGAGATCTGCACCTCTTCATTCGCTTATTCTGACGGCAGTTTTTTTGCCCCCCCTTATCCATCCGGTGTGGGCTGTAATATGACTCCCGGGTCAAGTGGTGGTCCATGGATTAATCAATTTGGCGGTCCGGCTGGAAGTTCTAATTATCTCAATGGGAATAATTCCTACCGTTATATATCCCATCCGGAGGAAATGTTCTCCCCATATTTTGGTAATGAAGCAAAAGTATTATTGGATGGCTTACTGGCAGACGCTCCCTTACTGGGAGACAATCCATTGATGGAGATCAACTTACCAATAATTTCAAAATGATCTGTTAATAAATTGGTTGTCTCAAGCTCAGCGAGGAAATGAAGAGAGATGTGAGGTCACAATAACCTAATTGTCTCCCAGGAACTTCTCTTACTTCTCAAGCGTCTTTTGCATAGCAGGTATGATTGATCCAGTTCAACAGGGTGTTGGATGACAAAATAATATGAAACGAATGCTAATTCCGATCATTATTTCTAGTGCACTATTATTGGCTGCAGGATGCGCGCCAGAATCTGCGTCCAGCCTTCCAGAAGGAGCGAATGATGGTGAAGAAGATCATGTTGAAAACTCGATCCAAGTCTTAGGTGAAGGAATTGGACCGCTCGAAATCACGCCTGATAATTCTGGTAGCACTAGAGAAAATCAATCCTCTAGCGATCAAAGCGGTGGAATTATCAGCTCCTCCGGGAATCAGTCTGCAAGCTCAGTGACCGGGAAGCAGCCAGGATATGTTGATTCCAGCACAGCTGGAACAGCTGAAGACAACCGAGAAGTCAACTGGCTGACTTACCTGGACACCCCATTCAAGTTCTCGATCGATTACCCGGAGTTTTATATAATCCTGCCCGAAACCGAACCACTCAATCAGATCGATTCCACCTTGGTTCAGCGGGTACGTTTCCAAGACGTTGACCTAGCGGAAGGCGATACTGCTGAGTATGAAATCCCGAAGTTCACTATTGAGATATTCGATCTCGGATCTCAATCCTTGGATAGTTTCCTGGAAAGCAAAGTCACAGGAGCAGAGCTGGAAACAATCAGGATCGGAGAATTAGATGGTTACAAGGTTTCCTTAAATTTGCTTCGAGCACCAAACACCCATTATTACTTCCCAGCAAATGGTATGGTTTACAGGCTGACCCCTCTCGGCAATTACGATGATGAAATGCTGGAGAGTTTTAAGATGCTGCCATAAGAAAATGGGCTGGGGAAAGGATACCAGCCCATTTTGATTTATGCACTCTGGTTGAGTAATTTACTGTGATTTTGCTGCCCGCACTGTGTTTTGCAGCAACATGGCAATGGTCATCGGTCCTACTCCACCCGGAACAGGAGTGATCGCGCCAGCGACCTCTTTGACCTCATCATAGTGTACGTCGCCAACCAGGCGATAACCTCTTTCACGAGTAGAATCATCAACCCGATTGATGCCAACATCTATGACTACTGCACCGGGTTTAACCCAATCTCCACGTACCATTTCAGCCCTGCCTACCGCAGCAACCAATACATCCGCTTTACGGACAACACCAGGCAAATCCTTCGTGCGTGAGTGACAGATCGTGACTGTGGCATTGCTGCCCACCAGGAGTAATGCCACGGGCATACCCACGATGTTAGAGCGACCGAGCACTACAGCTTCAGCTCCGTCGAGTGAAGTGCCTGTTTGCTCGATCAGGTACATGATACCGGATGGCGTACAAGGAATAAACTGTGGTTCGCGGCCCTTCTGCGCCAAGCGTCCGATGTTCACCGGATGAAATCCATCAACATCCTTGTCTAAACGAATGGTGTTTAACACTGCTTCCTCATCCAATCCTGACGGAAGCGGCAACTGAACAAGAATGCCATTAACTCTTGGATCAGCATTCAGTTCCTTAACCAATCCCTCGACTTCCTCTTGAGTGGCAGTTTCCAGAAGCCTGTGCCCGAACGATTCGATCCCGGCTTTCTCACAAGCACGAATTTTCGAACGAACATAAACCTGAGAGGCTGGATCTTCTCCAACCAAGACCGTTGCCAGTCCAGGTCTTGGTTTGCCTTCCGCCACCATTGCGCTGACATCTTCAGCTACCTTCTGGCGGACTTCAGCGGCAATGGCTTTACCATCTATGATTTGTGCTGTCATTGTTAGCTCCTTGATTAATTTATTGGATAAATTTAGTTGATAACTTTCTTTTCACAAATTTATTGGTAATTAAGCCTCACCGCTTAAGGCCTTCATATTTATTCCACGATTATCGAAAAATCAAACTCTGTAATCAAATCTTGGGGCTCGGCTTGTGGATCATCTCCATATCCGATCCGGAATCCATACATGTAATTTCCACCTGGAGTTTGACCGAGATAAGTCACTTTCACTTCGAATTCATCGCCTGGGGAGAGAACTATTTGAGATCCTGCGGGGAGCGTGCCATCACCTTCTAGCACAATCTCTTGACCTTCGTGCAAGATCGCAACTTCCTGCACATCTGCATGCAAGATCTGTCCACCGAGCATAACTTTCAACGATCTCAAATCCGTTTGGTTGCGACCTCCATAACGTATTTGATAATTTCCAACTTCTTCATTGCGCAGTAACACGAAAACCTGCTCGTCCCCACCCACCATCTCAAAAGAAACTGGATTGAGAATAGAACATGAGGATAGACCAAGTGTTATAACCAATAATCCAGTGATTGCCAACCAGGTCAGTTTTTTGAGATAAGTCAGTCTATGAAACCTCGCATCCATCGACCGAAAAGTCATGAAAATAAACGACCTCCAAGAACGATTTACATCCCGATCTTCACCGCACTATTATCCTAGAAAGTGATAAATTTTACAAGCACAATCCACCTACTGAGAATTTATGGTCGCCAGGCAGGATCAAAATCAAGCGCCTGGTCACTCGTCAAGCGCTGACGACCCAAACCATTGTGAGTCATGATAAATATGTCATGATTGGTTCCCTCAGGCCAACTCTCAAAGACGATCCAGGCACCATCCGGAGAATAGGCGGCCTCACGCATTGGAATCGATTCCCTCACAACCCGGTTTTCAATTAAATTCCCTTCTTCGACTCGCATGGCTACTAATCTGGGAACGCCTCCCAATAATTCATTTTGAGTGAATATGATTGCTTGGCCATCAGGCGACCAATCTGGATGAGAGTCTTTCAAACTCCCACTGCGCGAAAGCAAATTCGCTTCAACGCCTTCGTCATCCATAATCCAGATCTGATATGGTCCGCGCCGTGTGGTCACAAATGCGATCTGCTTCCCATCTGGTGAATAAACCGGTTGACTATCACGCACAGTATTCGCAGATAGAGAACGAACGCTTTCGTCTACAAGATTAAATTCGTAAACTTGGGCGCGGTTGAAGTCACGCACTGAAGTAAAAATGATTTTTTCGCCATCCGGCGACCAATTCGGGTCGAAATCACCGCCTGGCACAGAAGGGAGAGCGAATGGATCTGTGCCATCAACATCAATGATCCAAATCGCTGCACCAGGGTATATTTCCTGGTTTCCTCCACACGGAGATATAAATGCTAACTGCTCCCCCCCCGGTGACCATGCAGGCTGGCAAGCCCCATCTGGAATTTCAGTGATCTGTCGGGCGGCCGTACCATCTGCGTTCATCAACCAAATTTGAGGTATTCCGGTTATATCACTTGCATAAGCTACTTGCCCGGCTCCACCACCTATTGGTGTCGGAGAAGGGGTGAAAGTTGCTGAAGCAACAGGAAATACTTCAGGTTCTGCAGTAGGCGAGTTCGTAATCTGAGGGGCTCTTGCTGTCGGTGTGGGTGAACTGCTTTGTATATCTGATGTCTCAACCAAAGCAACAGCCGTTGGTGAACTTGGCTGAGGCGTACTGGTCGGTGGAGGGATCGCCTCCGTGGGGGTAATTATCCAGGAGGTTAGTGGGGCGAGGATCCGATTTTGCGGAATCAAATCAGCTATCTGGTTGAATAAAAGCGGTTGAGTGAGGTAGGCGATGGAAATCGTAATTATTAGCAACCCGAGAATGAAAGCACCAGTAAGCCAACAACCGCTGCTTCGATATCTGCTCCGGCCGGAAAGCGAACCGGTATCAGCTGGGAGTGATGGCGATCCAATTTGTCCTGAATTAAAATCTGATCCGAATTCTTTCGCCAAGCGAGAATTATAGGAATGACCCCCGGCAACCTCCCCATTCGCTATACCAGTACCACTTGGGGCAGGTGCGAGCACCAGTTCTAATTCCCTTTTGCTTGTAGTGATCAGTCGCGTACCTATTAAGGCATGCTTGAATTCATCAGCGCTCTGAAATCGATCTTCTGGTCGCAATTCCATAGCTTTTTCGATCACATTTGTCAACCTGCGAGAAGCTTTTGGATTATAGTTCTGGATTCGAGTGAGATCAATTTGCCCCATCGCCCTTGCGAGTGCATCTTCCGGTAATGCACCAGTTAAAGCCATATATAGAGTTGCCCCCAAAGAATAGATATCTGAGCGCTGGTCTGTCCTTGCAGCGCCATACTGTTCAGGGGGAGAATAACCTGGAGTCATTGCCCTTGCACCGGTGGAGGTCATTTGACTTCCCTGGGTTAATTTGGCCAAACCGAAATCGACCAAAATAATATTACCTGTCGAAGTGATCTTTACATTTCCAGGTTTGATATCGCGATGAACAATTTGAGGTCGACGAGAATGAAGGTATGCAAGCGCCTCGCAAATGGCAATTCCGATGATGACCGCTTCAGAATCCGAAACAAATCCTTGGCGATCGATACGCTCCCGCAAGTCCTCCCCTTCGATAAAATCCATCACCAAGTATTGTCCCTGCCCATCGATCACGAAGTGATCGGTCACTCTTGGCAGATTCGGATGGCGCAAATTAGCAAGGATCACCGCTTCGCGCCGAAATTGGCGAGCATACTCTTCGGAAGTGAATAGATTTTCTTTAACTGCGACGTCCACACCGAGGTTTTCATCCTCAGCCTGATATATCGAACCCATCCCACCTTGGCCGAGGATATCAATAATCCGGTAGCGATTAATCAGCAGCGATCCGCGCTCTATCGTCATTACTTATAAAAAAGGATCATTTTAGAACCGGACCTGCCTTTCATCCATCCCGCCCGGTTTAATTTCTATATTAGATTTGCCAAAAAACTAAATTCAGCATGTGCACTTATATATCCAGGTTGCGCACCTCGCGCGCATGAGTCTGGATGAAGCGACGTCGAGGGGGTACAGCTGAACCCATCAGCATATCGAACGTACGATCCGCTTCTGCAGCATCTTCGATCGCAACGAGCAACAAGGTCCGTTCACTGGGATCCATAGTTGTATCCCAAAGCTGTTGAGGATTCATCTCCCCCAATCCTTTATACCTCGAAAGAGAAACTTTCTCACCATCGACACCCAATTCACCGAAAAGACGTTCTCGATCTGCTTCTGAATAAGCATAATGAACATTCTTCTTGTAGGAGATGCGATACAGCGGAGGTTGGGCAATATACAGATGGCCTGCCTCGATTAATGGCTGCATATAGCGAAAGAAGAAAGTCAATAATAATGTGCGAATATGGCTTCCGTCCACATCCGCATCCGTCATAATGATAATGCGACCGTAACGTAAACCAGAAAGATCAAATCCTTCACCTACCCCTGTCCCAAGAGCAGAGATGAGCGCCCTGACTTCATTGCTGGTTAAAATTTTGTCCAGCCTGGCTCGTTCGGTATTCAAGATCTTTCCGCGTAATGGGAGAATGGCTTGAAAATGGCGATCGCGACCCTGCTTGGCCGAACCGCCTGCACTATCTCCCTCGACAATGAATAACTCGGTCTTTTGAGGATCACGTTCTGAACAATCGGCTAGCTTGCCAGGCAAGGTGAGGCTCTCCAACGCAGATTTACGGATCACCAAATCGCGCGCCTTGCGGGCTGCATCCCTAGCCCTGGCGGAGGTCAGGCACTTTTGCACGATTGCTTTTGCTTCAGATGGATTTTCTTCGAGAAAACTGCTGAAAGATTCGCTTACTACCTGTTGGGCTAAGGTCTGGACTTCCGCATTCATCAACTTGACCTTAGTCTGGCTCTCAAATTGGGGTTCAGGATGTTTGACACTGATGATGGCGGTTAAACCTTCCCGGGTATCATCTCCAGTAAAGTTGGGATCGGCATCTTTCAGCAAGCCGCTCTTACGGGAATAATCATTGATCGTGCGTGTCACCGCGGCGCGCAATCCTGTCAGGTGGGTACCCCCATCAATGGTATTAATGGTATTTGCGAAGGCATAAACCGACTCAGCATAGGCATCCGTATATTGAATTGCCGCGTCAATCGTAACCATATCGATCTCTTTTTCAACATGGACGACAGGATGTAGGGTTTTACGATTGCGATTCAGATACCTGACAAATGAGGTGATGCCACCTTCGAAGTAGAAGGTCATCTCCCGATCCACACGCTCATCCAAAAATCGAATAGTCACTCCCCGCGTTACAAATGCCATCTCTCTTAAACGCTGCACCAGAGTGTCATAGCGATAATCGATATCCCCGGTGAAAATCTCCGGGTCAAACTTAAACCAGGTGCTAGTTCCTGTTTCTTTATCCGCCACCTTCCCATCGACTTCAACTGGTCCAGTCGGATACCCTCGTTCGTAGCGCTGGCGATGAACTCGACGGTCTCGCTTGACCGTCACCTCACACCACTCTGAGAGCGCATTTACCGCCGACACCCCAACACCGTGTAATCCACCGGAGACCTTATAACCACCACCGCCAAATTTACCTCCGGCGTGCAACATGGTCATCACTACTTCCAATGCAGATTTGTTTTCCTGAGGGTGCTTATCCACCGGGATACCGCGTCCGTTGTCCGATACCGTGACACTGCTATCCGGGTGGATGGTTATATCGATCCGATCGCAGGCCCCGGCTAAAGCTTCATCAATCGAGTTATCGACAACTTCATAAATCAAATGATGCAGCGCTTTTACATCCGTTCCACCAACATACATACCTGGCCTTCTACGAACAGCTTCCAATCCCTCCAGGACTTGAATATCCTTTGCATCGTAAGAAATCCCAACATCTTTTCCCATTGCTTCATGAACCTCCAATTTCTCTATCAGACCTACCGAAATCAAATGGCCTCCCCCAACATTTGACTTTTTATATCTCAAACTGTCGTCACATTCCGTACTCTCACCATCTCCTGGATCCAATTCAGAGCATCGCGATAATAAACGAAACTGGATGCGAGCAGGCTGGTTGTGACAAAGGCATGCCCAAGGATGCCAATCAACAATAACCAGGAAGTCTCCCTTGGGACCAACCAAAGGAAATCCAGGCCTTTACTGAGCAGGAAAATCGCCAGGATGAATAATAGCGTAGTGGGCAAGGTTTTACGCAGAAGATCAACACTCACTTTGATCGACTTGATGATATTGTTGCGGTTGAGCACAATTCCATGCGGCGAGAACACCAAGGGCAGGAACAACCAAAAAATGAACCCTACATATAACAACAACAAGCATTGACCAAAAGAGAATCCCCCGAACGCGATCAGGGAAAGGATAATACTACCCGGTATGCTGACAAAAAATAAAACCAATGCCAAAATAAGCGCAAGGTAAAGCATTTGTAAAGAGGCCCATGGCCAGAGACCAAATGCCTGGCGCCAGCTCACCTCTCCGCGAATAGCTGCTTGGCCGACAACTGTAAAGTAGAGTGTACCAAGAACTATCCCCAACAAGGAGATCAATACCCAGGCGATGAAGGCTCCACCTAATGAATTTATTTCCCATGATACTGGAAATCCAAGCGGTGTATCTAGCGGCATTTGAGATCCGATGAGGCTGGTAACACCAACCGGATAAGATCGAAGAGCAGTGAGCAAATTGAACTGTTTTGCGATTTCAGACCAGGCTGCTTGGATTGGAGTAATTAATTCCGTCATCCCCGGATCTTGCAGGGTATAGATTCGAAACAACTGATCGGATATCGATCTGATCAATTCGGTTAATCGAACTCGAGGACCAAACCAAAGAAAAAGATCAAGAACCAGCGGAAACAATATCAAGAGGATATGATTGGCAATAGCATCAAAACCCGACCGAATCGCTCCGATCAGGTTTGGCGCCGGTGGCAGAGTCAGTTGGCTATTCCTATTCATTAAGTATTACCATTTTGATGCCCTAATTTTATCATACGGGGCCTTCTTTCAGACCTTCTCATACGATCAATAATTCAGCTAATCCACTACATTCTCCCCCCAGATAATGACAAATGTTTGGGTTTGAAGTGAACATTTCCCCTTGACCGTTCCTTCACAAGTCGGTAGAATGAGAGAATTAACTGGCTACCTTAGTTGGATGGTCAGCAACTGCGGTAGCGCAACGTTTTGATCGGATGGGTGTTAATTCTGGTCAGATGCTTTCGTCGCTATTCAAGGAGGTGATGCCAGGCACTGTTATATTTCCCCATAGACATTTAAATCGTTCGTAAAACCCGTAAACGCGGGAAAAATCCAAATCTTTCTGGAGGAGGAAAGAGGTATGAATAAGAAATTGTTAGCCATATTGTCATTGCTGCTCTTTGCCAGCATGATACTGGCAGCTTGTGCTCCTGCTGCCACGCAAACCCCCGAAGAAACAGAAGCACCACAAGAAACAGAAGAAGCAATGGAGTTTGAGTGCACCGACGATATCGGGTGTGTTGAACTTGCCCCCGGTGACCCGGTCCACATCGCTTCCATGCTGACCATCTCTGGTGCGACCGCCTTCCTGGGTGAAGACTCAGTCGGCGCGATCGAGATCGCCATTGATGATCGCGGCGGCCAGCTACTCGGTCGGGATATCCAATACACCAGCGAGGATGCTCTCTGCAGCGCTGAGGGTGGGCAGACGGCAGCCACGAAAGTTGCCTCCGATCCGACCATCCTGGGCGTGATCGGCACCAACTGCTCCAGCGCCATGACCGCCGCTATGGACACGATGAGCAGCGCTGGCCTGGTGACACTGTCCCCCTCGAACACTGCCCCGGCACTCACTCTTGACGATCCGGCTGCTGGCGGGACCTATAAACCGGGTTATTTCCGCATCTGCCACACGGACTTCTTCCAGGGGCAAGTAGCAGCCGAATTCGCTTACAATGAATTGGGCGCGCGCACCTTAGCCACCATCCACGACGGCAGCCCCTATGCAGA